>Ga0302147_10000296_pt1 | contig 24126 bp, 19 predicted proteins | sample I_Bog_E3_2_FD_192438 | JGI IMG/M metagenome (GOLD analysis project Ga0302147, IMG submission 192438) | Peat permafrost microbial communities from Stordalen Mire near Abisko, Sweden - I_Bog_E3_2 | ecosystem: Environmental > Terrestrial > Soil > Wetlands > Peat | place: Sweden: Abisko, Stordalen...
TCAGCAGGAGTTCGCCACCGGACGCTACGCTGCTCCGGCTGACCTCCTCAACCAGGCCCTTGACCTGTTGGCAGCTGAGCGGATCGATCTCGCCGCCCGCCGCGCGGCCATTGTCGCCCGCCTGGAAGAGAGTTATGCGCAATCCGAACGCGGAGAAGGGTACTCGCCCGAAGAGGCGCGAGCTATTCTCGCGGAACGCAGGGCGGCCCGCCGTCAGTGAGCCTATACCGCTTCTCACCTCATGCCCTCGATGACTTGGACGCTCTGCTCTACAGCCTTGCGGAGCGGTCCGGCTGGGATCACAGCATGGACATGGAAGAGAAGATATACGCTGCATTGGACCGGATCGGCCGCTCCCCAGGAATTGGCCATCTGCGCAAGGATCTCATCCCGCATGAGGTGTACTTTGATTACGCCAAACCATATCTGATCTTGTACCGCCGTGATACGCTCCCGGTCTATATTCTTGCCATTCTTCATGGCGCCCGTGATATTACGACCATCATGCAAGACCGGTTGCCCTAGTCAGCACCTACATCCCACCCCTTCGCCTGCTCAGGTGGATACGTGCCTTGCCGCCGCACTCTCCTGGGCAGGCGCGGACTACGCCGCTCGCCACCCGCCCCGGCTCCGCATCGCCCGCCCCGGCGTTATACTTTTCGCATGACGCTCGTTCTCGATCCCGCCACCGAAGCCCGCCTCCAGCGCCAGCTTGCGCGCGGCCCGTACACCGAGCCGTCCGCCTTGATTGCTCACCTCCTGGAACTGGCGGAAGAGACCGAGCAGACCGCCGAAGACTGGCTCCTGCGCAACCGCGACGCCATTCGCGCCGACCTCGACGAGAGCTTTGCAGCGGAGGCTCGCGGTGAATCCTACTCGATGGAAGAAGCCGAAGCCATCCTCGCCCAGCGCCGTACCGCTCGCGCCGCGCAAGCCACTTGACACGCCCGATACAATAGAGACACCCCGAGACATCCGCCCGGCTCCGTGCCGGGTCTTGTGCCGGGTCTGCTCTTTGACATCAAGACGGCGAACGTACCCCTCGCACCCTGCGGCCCGCAGCCACCACCTAAGTCCCTTATGATGAGGATTTTGCGGACCATAGCCTGCGTTGATCCTTTGTTTTCAAGATTTTAGCATTGTATGTACAATGTAGATACAAGCATAAGTCCTTATTTTTGAATATTTTGCGAGAAAACAGGGGGGGAGGGGGTAGGGCCTATCAGCGCAGGATCCTGCATCCCGCCACTCCCCAACCCACCCTCCGGCCCGCGCATCCAACCCTCACAGGAGGGCAACCCATGCGCCCGTTCAACCGAACTTTTTCTCTTGCACTCTGCCTCACCGGCGCAGCCTGCGCCCAGCAGCCGGCGACTCCGCAGACCGCAACCCCGCCTCCGGCGCAGGCCCAGCCGCAACCAGCCCCACAGCCCGAACGCAGCGCCGGTGGTGATGTCGGCTCCGGCGTCGGCGACTACGGCAAAGGCGCCGGCGGTGCCGCCGGCAACGTCGCAAAGGGCACCGGCAAGGGCGCCGTCGATCTGGTCACGCTGCACCCCGTCGACGCCGCCGGGAACGTCGGCAAGGGCGTGGGCGTCGGAGCCAAGGACGCCGGGGTCGGCGCCGCAAAGGGCACCGGAAAGATCGCCAAGGGCACCGGCCGCGGCATCGGCCACATCTTCCACCACAGCCATAAAGACAAAGAGAAGGACAGGGACGCCGTCGACCCCACGGCCCCGCCGCCGGGCCCCTGACGCAAGCTTCCTGACGCAAGCTTCCTGATGCAAAAAGCCCACCCATCCGCTAGTCCTCGATTTCTCGAAGGATGCAGATGGATGGGGCTCCTCACAATTCACAGCAGGCGTCTAGCGATGTCCGCCGCCGCCGCGTCCGCCACCACCACCGTGGTAGCCCGGCAGAGCGTGTTCGCCACCGGCGTCGTGGCCGGCAGGGCCAATGTTGCCACGTCCATCGCGGGCCTCATTGCCGCGGAAGTGGTAGAACGCCCGGTCTCCACGCTCTGGAAACGGTCCATGGTAGCCGTAGTGCGGGTCATAGCGGTTGTCCACGTGGCCGTAGAAGCCGCGCGGCCCATGGAACCACGGCCCCGCGCCGATAAACAGGCCGCCGACGAACCAGTCCGGCCCATAGTAGCCGTACGGAGCGCAGTCATAGGGCGCGTAGTCAAAGTACCCATACGGGCAGACCGGCGCCGGGCCGCCGATTCCTACATAGATCTGCGAGCGCCCCGCGCTGCTCGGGATGAGCAGTGCAGCGGCAACGGCGGATAGTACAAGCGGTTTCCAAACATTCATGGCAATCATCTCCTAAAACCAAAAGATTCGGACGCCGCTGCTGCGTGCAGGGTTGTGCCGTCCGGAACACTTTCCGGGAGTATAGTCAACAAACCGTACACTGGGTACCCGGCAGCGCCTATTCTGCGCCGCCGTGTGGACTTCAGGGCAGCTTCTGCGGCTCCGGGTCACGCGACCCCTGCTCACTCTCCTTCTGCTCATTCTCTTTCTGCTCAGCATGGAGCTGCTTCTTCCGCTCCAGCTCATTGATCTCCTGCTGCTGCTCCGGATCCTTCTGCAGCCGCTGGTAGAGCTGTTGCTGCATCGGCTGCCGGTTCAGGGGGCGACGCTCTGTCTGTTCAGGCATCATCTTTTTTCCTTCTCCTCAGCGCTGCTGCTGTTGCTGGTCCTCTGCCTGCGCGTCTTCCTGTTGCTGGCGCTCCGCATACTCCTGCTTCTTGCGCTCCAGGTCGTCGATCTCCTGCTGTTGCTGTACCTCCTGCTGTTGCTGCTGTTGTTGTTGCCGCTGCTGCTGCTCCTGTTGCCGCGTCAGCGGGGCGCGGTCTCTCTGTTCAGGCATCATCATGCTTCTCCTTTGCTGCTGGTTTGGGTTTGGTGCAATCTGTCACCGCAGAGGCGTTCCAGGTCGTCTTGCCGTCACTGAACATCACCGCCATCCGTACGCCCATCAGCGGCGTTGCGCTGGGCGGCAGCGCCAACAGCACAGGCTCGCTTATCGTCTCTCCTGGCTCAATCCACCCGTGTTTAGCGAACAGCGACCGAACGTCCACCTCTTCCTCCACCACCCGGTGCCCGCCGCCCTTCCGCGGTACCAGGCGCAACGCAAACACGGACACCCCAGTCCCAATCTTCTTCACGGGAACCTTTGACAGCCCGACGTTCTTCGCCTGGCACTCGCCCAGAAAGAACTGCGCTCCGCCCTGCTCTCCGATGCTGCCCGTCAGGTCCAGCTCGAGCCGGGTGCGAAACGTCCGCCCGCGCCGGTAGTTCAGGTAGGTCCAGCCTCCGCCCACGAGCACCGCCGCGACCTTAACGGCTTCATCAATCGTGTCGAGCACCGGCTTGGAGGGCGGCCACATCATCGGAATTCCTCAGGGGAATTACTCAGGATGGCTGGAATCATACACCGCCGCCGCTCCGAGGCCGCAACCGTTGCGCCAAGCCGCCCGCTGCAAAAAGAAGCTATGCCCGGCCTGAACCAGACCGGGCATAGCTGTTGTCGCTTCCGTTCGGCTTCGATCTAGAAGGTCAGCCGGCCTCCTACCTGGATGACGCGCTGCGTGCCCGTCGCCGAGGTGATCTTGCCAAAGTTGGAGCCGTTATTGGCGCCACCAACCGTGCTAGGAGGACCGCTGGCCGTAGGGTTGGAAAGACTCACGTTATTGAAGACATTGGTGGCTTCGCCGCGAAGTTGGAACTCGATTCCGTGCTCGAACTTCGTGGTGTGGAAAAGACCCATGTCAATGTCCTTGAAGCCGGGACCATATAGCGTGTTGCGGCCCACATTGCCGTCGGCGCCTCCTGGTCCAATGCCGCCGGGTACGCCGGGCCCGTTGTATACGTAAGTCGGGTTCGTGGTCGAGTTATTGAACCACGCACTTATCTCATTATTGGTGGCGCAGACGCGGCAGCGGTGATGATTGAGTACGGGGCTGGGGCCGCCGGGGACATAATCCGGACGGCTGTGTCCTGTGCTGTCATCGTTCTTGTTGGACCCTGTGGTCACCTCGAACACGCCGCCGCTGCGCAGATAGACAATCGGAGAGATCTGCCAGCCGTTGACCACTTCCTTGATCCACCGGTTGCTTCCGTGGAAGTAATCGATATTCCACATGCCGGAGATCGCAGCATTGTTGCGAATGTCGGCATTCATCGGGCCGTACTCCTCCTGGAGTCCGCCGCCGAGCGCGCCCAACGTATTGTTGGTGGCGGTGAAGGGTGTGCCAAAGTAGCCGGAATCCTGCGGGGACGAGAGACCATCGACATCCGGCTCAAAGCTGTCCAGCGCTTTGCTCCAGACGTAGAAGCCGCTCACGCTGAAGCTGTTGGACAGCCGCTTGCTCGCCGAAACCTGCAGCGAGTGATAGTTGGCCGAAAGGTTTGACAACAGGTCGACAATCCCTGCCCCCAGCACGCCTGTGCCATTGTTGATAGCGGCCGCACCGGTGGGACAGGCTCCCACGCAGGGATCGAACTGACGCCGGTCGGCGACGCTCTGCGCTGAAGTGCCGGGCGCACCGAAGGCGGTTGAATACGGCGAGTAGTTGGCATCGATAAAGTTGGGCAGTTGGTGCGATAGCGCACCCACATAGGCCACTGTCAGAGCCACCTTCCCGGGTAACTGCTGCTGCACCGAGAGGTTCATCTGGTAGATGTACGGATATTTGAACTTCGGGGAGATGGCTTCAGTGGAGCCGCCCGGTCCGGAGATGAATACGGGCGCGGCCGGCTTATAGATGTAGGGAAACAGGCCGCCACCCGGTGCCGTGGAGGGGAAGTCTCCGGGTGTCGAGTAGTAATTGGTAATGGAGCTGAGCGGACCCTCGCCGGTCTGTGGCCGCAGAGCGAACGGAATAGCGTTGCCGGGCTGGTTCCACTCATTGCCGGCGACCGTGCCGAAGAAGATGCCGAAGGCCCCGCGGATGGACGTCTTGCCGTTCCCAAACGGATCCAGCGCAAAGCCCAGGCGTGGCGAGACGTGGTAGTACTTCGTCGAGATGATGCCGCGGCCCACGCCAGTGTCACCCGGGAACAACAACCCCTTGGGCGCGAGCGGAGCCACCGTGGACTGCTGGCCCGGAATGAAAGACTCCGTCCGGTTATAAGGATCGACGGGAGGCGTATCGATGTCCCACCGGATTCCGGCATTGAACGTGAGCTGCGGCGTCATGCGGAAGTCGTCCTGCACAAACGCCGCCGTGTGCCATGTGCTCAGGTGCGTGGTGTAGGGCGAGTCCTGCTCCGTTGCGGAAGCCTGGCCGGTCACCCAGTCCGAAGTCACATTGCCCGTGGAGGTCGGTGCTGAGGTGGCAAAGCTGAGGCTGGCGAAGTTCAACAGGTCGGCGAAGAACATGGTCTTGTCGAGCGCGAACTCACCGCCCAGGCTGAGAGTATGCCTGCCCTTGATCCAGCTGACCATGTCGCGCAACTCATAGTTGTCGGAGCCAGTGACCGGACCTGCGTTGGTCGTGGTCGCCGAGAAATTGCCCTCTGAGATGCTGGGCAGCGCGGGCGGGCCCTGGGGAAGAAAGGTGGAGCCGTACGACGCGAGGGTCTGCGTCGCGGGGCCACTGAACGGCAGGTTGACGCGTCCGCCAATGGCTCGCGTGAAGGTGAGCCACGTCTGGTTGGCTACGGTGGGGCTGAAGGTATGAACGTCGCTCAGATTCACATTCGTTCCGTTGGTAGCGATCTGATTGATCGTCCAGGGGACGTTGCCGCCCGGGGAGTTCCCTATGACGTTCCTCGAAAAGAAGTAGGTCACGGCCACATGGTCTTTGGTAAAGCTCTCGTCATATTTTCCGAGGTACTCGTTTTGCGTCACCGGGATAGGGAACAGACCCGCATAGGAACCGCCGCCATGCGACGGGTTGGTAAGGCTGCCAGGCACATTCGGCAGCGGAATCGAGGAGCCGATCGAGTTGCCCACTTTGTCCAGGTTACCAATGGTCGTGTCCAGCAGCGCCTGCGGGATACAGTTCAGTGTCGGCGTCGCGCAATTGGGGCTGCTGTTGGTGCCATCCACCTGATTCGCCGCGATGTGCGCCATTCCCGGGGTGTAGACCACAAACGTATCGCCGGTGAAATCCCCCAGGCGTTCGTTGGCTGTGGGCGTAATAGCGCCGGTGAACACGGCGGAGGTGATCTGGCGCAATCCGCCATAGCTGAAGAAGAAGAACGCCTTGTCTTTCTTCACGGGGCCGCCCACAAAAGCGCCAAACTGGTTGCGGTGGTAAGGCGAAACGATGATCGCGCCGGCGGCATTATGGGCCGGTTGCCAGCTATTGGCGTTGAAGTCGGTGTTGCGGTTGAACTCGAACGCACCGCCATGCAACTTATTGGTTCCCGACTTGGTGATGACCGAGACCACAGCAGCGGAGAACTGGCCGTACTGCGCGCCGAAGGCGCTGGTCTCCACGCGGAACTCCTCCACGGCGTCAGGGTCCGGCGAGGGGTTGCCGTAGTTGCGCATGCCGGTGATGTTGTTGCCGCCATCCAGGTAGAAAGCCACCTCGGCGCTGCCGCCGTCGATCGAGCCGTTGATCTGGATATCTTCGATGTACAGTCCGGTCGCGGTCGTGGGGGTTCCGGTGGGGTTCGCGGAGGGGCTGTTGTTGTTGGCCATCACGCCGGGCGTGAGCGACACCTCGGAGTAGATATTGCGGTTGACCAGGGGCAGACCGATAATCTCGCCTGGCTCGACGGTCCTGCCCAATACCGCGTTCGACGTATTGATCTCCGGCGGAGCCGTCTCGACCGTGACTGTATCCGAGGTAGCACCTATGGACAGCGGGATCTCAAGCGTCAGCACCTGGTCTACGTCAAGGGTAAGGTTCTCCTGCACAAAGCGTTTGAAGTTGGCCGCTTCCGCCACGACCGTGTATCTGCCCACGGGCAGATCATCAATGCGGTACTCCCCATAACTGTTGGACTTAGCCGTCTCGGTGAACCCGGTATCCAGGTTGGTCGCCTTCACCGTGGCCGTGCTGATCAGCGCCCCGGTCGGGTCCTTCACCGTTCCTACGATAGTGCCGGTAATCTGCTGCGCCCGTACCGGCAGCAAGCCCGCAAACAGTAACACAGCTAATGCCCATGAATAGCGGCCGAAGATACGTCTTGCGAAGTGGACGATCTGGGTGCTGCGGTTCCGCATTGTGTTCGTCTTCATCATGCCTCCAAAGAATTGTTGTTGCATCGAACTTATGCTGCGTGACCCGAGCCGCATTCAGGAGGCAGGCCTCTAAAATAGGCAACCGGCCAGGCGCTTCTCATTTGAACGGCGAGACTCTACGCTTATCAGTCGAAACTAGTCAACCGATTTAATAGGAAATTTCGCCCGGCTCCGAATCTGCGGCTGCCACTCTTTCCCAAATTGACGCCCCACCCGCACTCTGCCAGACTTCACCCTATGCCCTACAGTGGTCCCCTGGAGTTCGCCCACGAGCGCAAGATCCGCCCGCGCAACAAGCGCCTCTACCGCCTCGCGCACTGGCCGCTGTGGATTGCCGTCTTCTTCCTCGCGTCCGGCCCGCTTACGTTCTCGCTCTTCGCCCGAGGCCCGCACATCAGCCATCTGCTCTGGCTCGCGATGGTGCTGGTGGGTACAGGCATCGCCGGCCTGCGCGGCCGCCTGCCCGGCGTCGAACCCCAGCCCTACATCCTGCGCTTTGACGAGGACAAGCCCAACCCGCTCTATCGCCGCGTCTGCTATACCTTCGCCTGGAACGCCGCCGTCAGCTTCGCCGCGCTCAACCTCGTGGCACTCGCCATCGCCGCCGCGACCGGCACATGGTACATGAAGCAGATCTACTTCTACGCCTACCCGCCGCTCTGCCTTACGATCCTGATGCTCGGCGCGCTCGGGCTGCTGCCGCGCGTCGGCCGCTCCACCCAGCATGAGGGCACTGAGCGCCGTTACTTCTACGGCACCGTCTGGGCCGTCACCGTCGCGCAGGCCGTGCTTCTGGTGCTGTGGCTGCTGCTCCCGCGCACCCAGACCGCGGCTGCCGTCAAACTGCTCGGCTTCGTGGCGACGCTCGCTTACATGGCGTGGCTCACCGCGCGCGGCAGGCTCCCGCGCACCCGCCCCATCATCCCCGGCGAGATCATGCTCGCCGACTAAGAACATTTCTCTCTCAGGTGTAGAGTAAATTCCGTCATCTCGACCGGAGCCAAACGGCTTCATCGTTTGGCGGAGTGGAGAGACCCCTGTATTTTGCCCCGGACAGCAATGACTACACCCTTGGGGAAGATGCTCTAGGCGCCTACTTCTTCGTCAACTCGCCCGTCACTGCCGCGGACATCGGCTGATCGGCGTTCTTCAGCAACAGCGTCACGTCCCACATGTCCTCATCGCTCAGCACATGCTGGAACGCCGGCATCCCAGTCAGCCGTATGCCGTTCTTCACCTTCCAGTAGGTCTCGCCGGGGTCGTCGTCGCTCACCCCCACCACGTTGCCGTGCGCGTGCTTCTTGAACAACTGCGGCGCCACCGGATACATCCACTTCGCATACGGCACATCCTCGCCCGGAACGCCGTGGCACTGCGCGCAGTTCTCCTTGTAGACCATCGCTCCGTTCACATACACGTCCTCGCTGCCCGCATAGGGTGGCTTAATCATCTCCCGGTCGATCCTCGCACCCAGCGGCACGCGCACAATCTGCTTCTCGAAAGGAAACGGCTTATCCGCCACCGCCACCGCCGGATTGCCCCAGCGGAAATACACCCATCCGCCCACCAGCAGAACCGCCAGCGCAAACACAATCCCCAGCACAAAACCCTTCATGCCTTCATCCTCTCTCTTACAGCTTCGGTGAAAAATCCGTCAGCTTCAGGAACGTAATGTCGTGCTTGTTCACAAAGGCGCCGTCCTTCTCGGTCTCGGCCTTCACCGCGATCCACTCCGGATCGGCCTGGAACTGCTTCCAGCTCGCCGCCGCGGCGTCCAGGCTCTTGTGCCGCATCATATAAACCAGTGTGTTGACGGGGATGTCTCCGCTGACCGGCACCCAGTACGCAATCTCATGCATCCCGCAGCGCGCAAAGATCGGCCGCTCCTTGTTCTTGAACCGGTCCAGGATCAGCGGCAGCTTACCCTCGTTCAGGTGGTAGACCCTCAGCTCGTAGACGGTCTCATCATCCACCACGCCGCCGGTCGCTGGCTTGTGTTCGCTTTGTCCCTGGGCCGCCGCTGCCAACATCAGCGGCAACGCCGCCGCCGCTCCCGCGCCCTTCAGCCACTCACGCCTGTCCATCGTCTCCATCGCCGGAATCCTCCATGCAGTTCCAAATCACTGCTCAGCCATCCTAACCGTCCGGGGCTCTCGAAGAAAACACTTGCGCTCCGCCTGCATCTGCGCGACCCTTATCTCTCTCCCGGGCCCGTGCACTCAACAGGAGCAAAAAATATGCACGCTTTGGCCGCCTTCCTCTTCACGCCGTTCGTCCTGCGCACCAGCATCTCGCTGGTCTTCGCCGTGGTGCTGCTCACGGTGCTGGCGTACTTCGTCATCGGCCCGGCGATCAAGGGCACCGTGCCCATCGCGAACTTCATCTCCTACAACATCACGGTCTTCGTGGTGCTGGGCTTCGCCGTCACCATCGCCGCGGCAGACAAGTGGCCGGCAGCCTGCCTCTGGGCCGGCGCCGCCATGTTCAGCGGCGGAGTCCTCGGCATCCTCTTTGGCCTGCCCACCGCCGCCGACGCCGTAAACACCCAGGCCGCCCAGGCCACCAGCGAAGCCAACACCGCGCAGGCCGTCGCCGCCGCCCAGAGCAACACCCCGCCGCCCACTCCTGCCACACCACCCCGCACCCATACCCTGCTGGCCGACACCGCCGGGTTCCTCAGCAAGTTCCTCGCCGGCGCCGGCCTCGCCCAGGCCCACAACATCCTCAACTTCTTTGAGAATCTCTCCCGCTCCGTCGCCGGCTACATCCTCGCCGCCGGGGTCCCCCACGCCCCGGTCGCCGCCGGCGGCCTGCTGCTCTACTTCGGCCTGATCGGCTTCCTCTCCGGCATCATCCTCCCCTACTTCTTCCTCAAAAACTTCCCGTAGTAGCCGGGTGCTCAGGATGTCCGGGTGCAGGATGTCCGGGTGCCCCATCCATGCGCAGCTTCATCGCGCATGGGTGGGGGGCAATACTGCTGGGCTCACGAACCCTCGAACATCTGTCGCACTAAGACCTATCCCAAAAACCCCAAATCCCAAAAATCTTGTCAAGCCCCCCAGACGCCCCGTTTTCTCCCAACTCGCACAAAACAAAGAAAATAAAACTTAAAAATACTTGGCGCATATATAGGATCCGGTTCGTTATACTTAAGAAGTAGGTAAAAACAAGCACCCGTCAGGGCCGCAACGGCGCATCCAGCCGCTTGCGGCTTTTGCATTTTAACCAACCTCCAGAAAGGAGATCCACATGACGAACAGGCGAACTATTCCCTATTCCCTGCTCCCTATTCCATTTCTTTTCAATACTTTGACTCTAAGACACCTGGAATCAATACTTTGACCTCGCGGTCACCCCGCAAACCAATGATTCCAGAGACTTTAGAAAAGAGGGGGGAGGGGAGGGGTCTCCCATCCCAACACCGCAACCGCCAACTATTTACAACTTAAAACTTACAACTTACAACCGGAGTCTCATGTCCACCGAAATCTGCCGTCACATTCGCACCAACGGAGCGCGCTGCGGCTCGCCCGCGCTCTCCGGAAGGAGCTTCTGCTTCTACCACGTCAACGTCGTGCAGCGTCACAGCACCATCACGCCGCGTCCAACCGAGGAGGAGCTGCTTCCCGCCATCATCCATCCGCTCAACACCGATGGCGATCGCCAGCGCGAGCCGCTCATCGCCGAGTACTTCGCTCCATCGCGCGGTCCGCTGGCGCTGAACTTCCCGCCGTTGGAGGACCGCGAGTCCATCCAGCTTGCGCTCTCCATGCTGATTACCGCCATGGCGCAGAACCGCATCGACAGCAAGCGTGCCACCACACTGCTCTACGGTCTCCAGGTCGCCAGCGCCAACGCGCGCAGCCTTCCACAGGAGCCCTCCTCGCTGTCCAGCCTTGTACGCCGCACAGTAACCGACGAACAGGGCATCGAACTCGCACCCGATGAAGACCCCATTCCGCCGCCGCAGCCACTCACCCGCGGACGCGCCATGGTCAGGCTGCTCGACAAGGTCGAACGCAAACAGAAGCAGAAAGCAGCGAACAGTTAACAGCCAACAGCGAACAGCTTCAGGCCCTAACTGTTCGCTGTTAACTATTCGCTATTGGCTGTCTTTCGATACCATCTTGAGATGGCCTCTGAAACACTCACTGCGCAGGATCGCGCTCGCCGCATCAAGGTACTTCTGTACGACGTTGACGGAGTTCTCACCAACGGAGACATCACCATCATCCCGGACAACGACGGCGATGCTGTCGAGGTCAAGAGCTTCGCCGCGCACGACGGTTTGGGCATATCGCTCGCGCGTCTCGCTGGCCTGAAGATCGGCTTCATCACCAAGCGCAACTCGCGTGTCGTTGCCATTCGCGCCCGCGACCTCAAGATCGACTACGTCTATCAAGGCCAGTCACACAAGATGGACGCAGTAGCGAAGATACTCGCCGCGGAGAACTGCACGCTGGAAGATCTCGCTTACGTCGGCGATGACATCATCGACCTGCCCGTGATGCGCAAGGTTGGGTTCGCCATCGCCACCGCGAACGCTCGCGCGCAGGTGAAGGCGATCGCGCACTACATCACGCCGCTGCGCGGAGGCGAAGGCGCTGGCCGCGATGCCATCGACTTCATCCTCGAGTCTCGCGGCATCCTCGCTCAGACCATCGAGAAGTTCCTCGACCCCACCAACGCCGAAGCTGCTCACGCGGACATCGGCGTCGGGAACATGTAAGGGCGAAGAGCCAGCGAACGGCGCGCTACAATATCCTATGCCGCAGACGCTCGCATCGCCGGAAACCGCCGCTCTCCCTGATGCGCTTCAGGACGCTCTCGTCTGGGCTCATCCGGTTGTTCAGGAGTGGTTCACAGCCAAGTTCGGCACTCCGACAGAGCCGCAGATCGCTGGTTGGCCCGCAATCCTGCGCGGCGAGCCCACGCTCATCTCCGCGCCGACAGGTTCAGGCAAGACGCTCGCAGCGTTTCTGGTCTGTATCGACAAGCTGCTGCGCGCCGCTCTCGCCGGCCAGCTCGAGCCGCATACGCAGGTCGTCTACATCTCGCCGCTCAAAGCGCTCTCCAACGACGTGCAGAAGAACCTCGACGCTCCGCTCGCGGAGATTCAGCAGCTCGCCATGCAGCGCGGATATCTCTGTCCCGAAATCCGCACCGGAGTTCGCACCGGAGACACGCTCACCAAAGAGCGCGTCGCGATGCTCAAGCATCCGCCGCACATTCTGGTTACCACGCCGGAGTCGCTCTACATCCTGCTTACGGCAGGGAAGTCGCGCCAGAATCTAACGCGCGTTCGCACCGTCATTGTGGACGAGATTCACGCCATCGCTGACGATAAGCGCGGCGCGCATCTCGCCCTGTCGCTGGAACGGCTGGACGCTCTGGTCTGCGGCACAAACCCGCTCGCTCCGGGCGCAATGCTCGCCGGGATGGAGCAGCCGCCGCAACGCATCGGCCTCTCTGCAACCCAGAACCCGATTGAGCTGGTCGCGAGCTTCCTCACCGGCGTAGAACATTCAACCTCCAACGCTGGGTGGCCCATTCATGCCGACAGCCTCACCGTCGGCATGAGTGGGGAACCACAGACGCTCGCGCGCCAACCCGCAACCATCATCCAGGTCGGGCAGCGCCGCACGCTCGACCTCGCCATCGAGGTCCCATCGGACGAACTCGGTTCCATCGCCACAACGGCGATGTGGACTGAGATATTCGACAAGCTGGCAGCGTTCGCCGAGCAGCATCGCTCCACGCTGGTCTTCGTCAACACGCGCAAGCTGGTCGAGAAGATCAGCTTTGAGCTCGCCGAGCGCCTCGGCGCAGATGCGGTCGCAGCGCACCACGGATCGCTCGCCCGCGCTCTGCGGCTCGACGCGGAGCAGCGGCTGAAGAACGGCGAGATCAAGATACTCGTCGCCACTGCTTCGCTTGAGCTCGGCATCGACATCGGCAACGTCGATCTCGTCTGCCAGATCGCCACAACGCGCGCGGTCGCGGTCGCCATGCAGCGCGTCGGTCGCGCCGGACATTGGCGCGGAGCTATTCCCAAGGGACGCTTCTTCGCCACCACGCGCGATGACCTGATGGAACAGGCCGCTCTGCTGCGCAAGATGGTCGCGGGCGAGCTCGACCGGCTGGAGATTCCAGACGCGCCCATCGACGTGCTGATGCAGCAGATCGTCGCCGCCTGCGGCGCGGAGAGCTGGGACGAAGATGCGCTCTACAGCGTCGTTCGGCGCGCTTGGCCATATCGCAACCTCAGCCGCGAGCAGTTTGAAGAGCTGCTTGCGCTGTTGCACAACGGCATTGAGATCTCACGCGGCCGCTACGGAGCCTACCTGCTGCGCGACCGCGTCCAGGGCCATCTGCACGCTCGCCGCGGCTCGCGGAGCATCGCCATCTCCAACGGCGGAGCGATTCCGGACACGTCGCTCTTCGCCGTGATGCTGCAACCGGAGAACGTGCAGATCGCCACACTCGATGAGCACTTCGCCGTGGACAGCTCGCCCGGCGATGTGGTCCTGCTCGGCAACACCAGCTGGCGCATCCAGCGTGTCGAGTCGCAGGGCAGAGTGCTGGTGGAGGACGCACACGGCGCGCCGCCGACCATCCCCTTCTGGGAGGGCGAAGCTCCACAGCGCACCGCTGTGTTGTGCGACGGTGTCAGCGATCTGCGCGCGGAGATCGACACGCGCACTCGCGGCGTAACGCCGACCGCAGTACGCATCACGCATCCAGAGGTCGCTGAGTGCATTGCTTGGCTCAAGCAGAACTGCTTCGTCTGCGACTCCGCAGCGTTGCAACTGGTTACCTATATTGTTGCCGGCCGTTCCGCACTCGGAGCTGTTCCAACTAAGACCACCATCGTCGCCGAGCGGTTCTTCGACGAAGGCGGAGGTCAGCAGCTCATCCTGCACGCCCCCTTCGGCGGCCGTGTGAACAAGGCTTGGGGACTCGCTCTGCGCAAGCGCTTCTGCCGCGGCTTCAACTTCGAGCTGCAGGCTGCGGCGACCGACAATGGCATCAACATCTCGCTCGCCGAGCAGCATAGCTTTCCGCTCGCCGATGTCTTTCAGTTCCTCACCGAGCACACGGCCAAGGAGCTTCTGGAGCAGGCTGCGATTCCGTCGCCGCTCTTCAAGAATCGCTGGCGTTGGGCTGCGGGCCGCTCGCTCCAGCTCCTGCGTATGTCTAAGGGCAAACGCGTCGCTCCACAGATTCAGCGCATTCGCTCGGACGATCTGCTGGCCAGCGTCTTTCCGCACGCCTCCGCCTGTCCGGAGACCATGGTTGGCGATATCCAGATCCCTGATCATCCGCTCGTCTGTGAGGTCATGAAGGACACACTCACTGAGGCGATGGACATCGAAGGCCTGCTGGATGTTCTGCGGGGAATCGACAGTGGTGCGATTCGCTGTGTCGCCGTCGACACGCCGGTTCCATCGCTCTTCGCGCATGAGCTTATCCACGCGATGCCCTATGCGTTCCTCGACGATGCCGGAGCCGAAGAGCGGCGCGCGCGCGCTGTCAGCCTCCGCCGCTCGCTGCCCGATGCAGTCTCTGACAGCGCTGGACGGCTCGATCAGGCTGCCATCGATACGGTTCGTGCGCAGCTTTGGCCCGACCTGCGCAATGAGCACGAACTGCACGACCTGCTGTTATCTCTCGTCGCGCTGCCCGTGGAGTTCCTCGCGGCCCGCGCACAAACAGGTTCCTCACAGCACTGGCCGCTGTTCTTCGAGCGGCTTCTGCAGCACGGTCGCGCGCAGGTAGTTGAGCTCAACGGCGCTCCCATGTGGCTCGCCACTGAACGCCTGCCAGAAGTCTCACGTCTCTGGCCTGAGTCAACTTTGCCGAAGACTGCCACAACAACCGCTGCCACACTTGAGTCTGCAGCTCTCGCTCTCACTCAAGGCTGGCTGCAACTTCTCGGGCCCCTGCGAGCCGCGGATCTTGCCTCCTTTACGCATCTCGCACCGGATGTGCTGCATCAGGCACTGCTCACTATGGAGATGCAGGGCCTTGCGATGCGTGGCGTCTTGGAACGTCCTGCACCGGCGGAGAACAAGCCGTACGCGATCGAGTGGTGCGAGCGCCGCATCCTGCAGCGCATCCATCGTCTTACGTTGGCCACGTTACGCAAGCAGGTCGAGCCGGTCTCACCGGCAGTCTTCATGCGCTGGCTGCTGGACTGGCAGCACCTTGCTCCGCAGACGCAGCTTAGCGGAGAAGAGGGTTTGCTTGCGGTCATTGAACAGCTCGAGGGATATGAAGCTCCAGCAATCGAGTGGGAGCGCGCTATCCTGCCATCGCGAGTGGCGAACTACGACCCAATTTGGCTGGACAATCTCTGCCTCGCCGGCGTCGTCGGCTGGGGACGCCTCTCGCCGCATCCGGCGTGGCTCACCACCGCCGACGCTGCGAAGTCTCGACGCGTGATCCCTACCAGCTCCGCACCGATAACCTTCTACCTACGCGAGTCGACCGAGTGGCTACACGCAACGCTTGCTTCCAAGTGCGTGGAGGAGAGTGTGCTCGCGCAATCGCTCTCTCCTGAGGCGCAGGAGGTTCGCGCGCACCTTGGCCAGCATGGAGCAGCCTTCGCCGCCGATCTGCAACGCGCAATCGGGCTCACGAAGATACAGAACTCCAACGCACTCTGGGAGCTGGCCACAGCAGGCCTCGCCTCCGCGGACGGCTTCGACCCATTGCGCGCGATGATGGATCCGCGCCGCAAGCCGCCTTCGGCAACGTCTAACGGCATTGCGCTTCGCAAGCGCAAATCCACGCGTTCCACTGCCGGCCGCTGGTCGCTGTTGTTGGAGCCAGCTTCATTGGATAGTGAGACTATTGTCGCGCTGAGCGGAGCGAAGGATCTGGCTTCCGCTCCTGTTGCTGCGGCCTCCCAACAAGCCATCGCCGCAGCGCGCCGTCGCGATGAAGCTCTCGACGCTCACGCACGTATCCTGCTCTGCCGCTACGGTGTAATCTTTCGCGATCTGCTGGCGCGCGAGTCCAATGTGCCCAGGTGGCGTGACCTGCTGCCGGTATTGCGCAGGCTGGAGGCTCGCGGCGAGATCCGCGGCGGCCGCTTCGTCGGCGGTCCCTTCGGTGAGCAGTATGCTCTGCCGGAGGCCGTCGAATCCCTGCATATCGCGCGCCGTAAGTCCGAGTCACGCGTCGCGGAGGACACCATACGCGTCGCCGCCGCCGATCCGCTCAACATCGCCGGCATCATCGTCCCCGGCGAACGCGTCCCAGCGGTTCCAGGCAGAGAACTCCGCTATCGTAACGGTGCAGTAGTGGAAGATCTAATCTCTACATCTCCAGCACAAACCAGCTCCAATCCCGTTCGCACCCGGAACATCGCCGACTTACTGCGTGCGGATGCCGTCAAGCCACGCTCCGTTCCACTCCTCACGCGGCCCGAAGCGACATCGGGTTTGTTCCCATGAACGATCCCGTTCCACCCGTCACAATCGCGCCCTCCGACGCACGCGCGCGAGACCTCGCGAAGGATCCACTTCGCCCTGAGGACTTTTATAGGGAGGGTCCTTATCTCGTGTTTACAGCGGACTACCATCTGCGCCGCGGTTACTGCTGCAACTCTGACTGCCGTCACTGCCCGTTCAAGTAGACCTGCCGCCGCGCCGTTCAGTTCACGCCATTCGGCTTGGCGATGTCCTGCTCGCCCAGGGATGGGACTGGCCCCTTGCCGATCTTCGCTGTGTTCCCAAGCATAATCAGGATCTGCGGGTCTTTCAGCCACGGACGAAAGACAGCATTCTCCTGCATGCCTCGGCGCACATCATAGCCGTGCTCGCTCGCCTTTCCCAGCCACAGTCGCATGGCGTCCGGTTGCTGCTCCTGCGCAAAGAGCGAAGCCATCTGAAAGCAGAATCCCGCATAATCCTTGGTCGCGAGGACATGCGCGGTAATGCCACCTTCATCGCGAGACTCCATAATCTTCGGGTCCAATTGCAGGGCCAAAGCAAACTGCACACGCGCAATCTCCGGTTGCTTATTCGCAAAGTATGCCATGCCGAGATTTGCATGCACAACCGCCGATCGCTTATTCAATCGAACGGCATGTTTGTACTCGCCGATGGCAGACGGGTAATCCCCCATCACATAGTCGGTGACTCCGAGGTTATTCCACGCCTCCACGTCCTTCTTATTCGCGCGGACGCAGCGCAGAAACATCGCACGCGCCAAAGCGGTCTGTTGCAGATCCAGCCGCTCCACGCCCATCTTCTTCAGCAGAACGTCGACATCTCCGCCTCGCGCCATCGCATAGCCGTAATAGTCCAGCGCATCTTCGGGAAATCGCCGCGCCCGCAGCACATCGCCGTCTTTCTCCAACTCCAACGCGGTTCCGGTGGCTGGATCGGCGAGGTGCGGTGCGATCAACTGCCAGTCCGGGCTCTTATGCAGGGAAGCCCGTTCGGTATCGGAGGTGACAGGGGCTGACTGGGGTGTCGACTGCTGGGCTGTCACAATCAGGGGTACATTCAGGCTGGCAGACAGAAGTGAGAGGAGCAGAGCGCGCAGACGCATCATGAGCCCTCCAATCAAGGAAGGACTCCATGTTGCTCCTACAGGAAGGCTGCGTCAAGTTGCTTCGAGTGTCACCGCTTACCGCGCTGCCGGCGCCGGTGCGGGCGTTACCGCTGTAGCGGGAACCGGCACAGCCGTTGTCGCCGCCGGAGTTACGCGCAACGCCATGCGCGGAAACGTAAAGCTGCCTCCAGCATCATCAATAACATTCACCTGGCAGATGTAGGTACCGGGCTTCAATTGGGTCAGCGGCACGTCGAACTGGAAGGCCACAGCATCGCGTTGCGGCACATTGATGGCTTCTGCCGTCACTAGTGGTGTCTCATAAACCTTGGATCCGTTGATCAGGAACTCGATGCTGGTCAGCACATGCACCGGCCCGCGGTCGCGACGGACTAGTCCTGGCGCAGCTGCCGGCTCAGACTCACCCTTCGATTTGCTCGGATCGTATAGCTCATACAACAAGTACATATGCTGGTCCTGGCGGAATACGTGCGCGACATTCGGCACCCACTCCACGCCATCACGCACCAGCGGGTTCTCGCTGCCCTTTGTAGGGTTCGGCGTGCGCTGGCTCGCCAGCACTACCGAGCTCAGCTTGATCGGCGCTTTCTTCATGTCCGGCACCTGGATATCGGTCTCAAAGCTTCCCATGTTGCCGGTCTGGTTCTCGCGCACCACGAACTTCAGGTGGTAGCGGCCCGGCGCGAGACGGAAGCCGGTGGAGTACTCGATGTTCTTGCGCTGAACCTGCTGCGATGCATCCACCGCCAGCTTAACCGTGTCGCGCACATTGCCCACGGTGATGCCCTGCGCATTCTTCACCTGTCCCAGGACGTCGATGTTCGCTTTGCTGCGATCGCCATTCTGGATGAACGGAATCTGCGATCCGGGCACAATCAGGCTCACCGGAATATAGAACGAGTTCTCGTTTTCGCGGAAGTAGAGCGCTTGCAGATATACCGCAACATCCGTCGCCGGCAGGTCGCTGCGCATCTGCTCGGTCAGGGCCTCTTCGCGGTCCTCGGTCTTCTGGTGCTGGAAGTCCGCAGGTGCGTAGTAACCGGGCCTGTACTCGATCTTCACATCGTCGCGGTCAACCTTCACCGTCAGGTGGCGATACGATCCGTCGCGCGCCTGGTTGGTCGAATGGAACCCGATGATGTAATACGCTTCGGTGTCGTGCTGCACCTGCTGGAACGCCGGCCCAAAGTCGTTGGAGTCAAAGAATGCCTTGCCTCCGGTGTCGACGCTCAGCGTACTCAGCGTCTCCTGCGACCCGTAGTTCGCACTCAGTTGCGCCGTTGCCGCAGAGCCGCTATAGGCCGAGTTACCGCGCAGGCTCCCTGAGCTGGCTTCTCCCACCGGCGGCAGCGCCTGCAAACCGCGCGCATCCACGCTGTAAATCGCCATGTTGGCCTTGGCGGCCTCGTTGGTCGCCGCGCGCAGGCTGGCTTGGTTCTCAATGCCGTTGCGCGTCAGTCCTCCAGAGAAGTACAGCAGAGACTTGCGCTGGTCCACCCTCTCCAGCGACTTCGCAATCGCTCGGATGGCCAGCAGCTCACGATCGGTATTCAGGCTGTTGTACTCGCTGTCGTCGGCGGCGAAGGCTGTTGTGTCATCGCTGGTGGCATCTGTCGTTCCCGTCCCACCGTTGGCAAAGCCTGTCTCGTCGGTGCCGTTGTATCGCGCAATCGCCTTCAGCAATACCTGCTTGTTGCTGGTAAAGTCCTGGTCCATGCTTAGGCCCGTGGACATGCTGACCAGCGCAACCAGGTCGGCGGGCTGCATCTGTTTGTTCACATAGTCATCCGCGGCATCCACCGCTCGATCAATGTCCTCATCCTGCATGGAGCTCAAGTCAAAGAACACCACAATCAGCCGATGGTCGCGCAGCGCCTCAGGGTTAGCTGCGAAGTTGTGCTCCAGCAGATCGGCCACCGAGGCCTTTCCCGCGATAGTGTTCTTTTCCGCAAGCACAGCAGCTTCATCTACATTCTGATAGTCGAAGCTGGCAATCGACTGCTGCCTCTTGTCCTCGATGATCGTAAAGTCGCTGGCCTTCAGCCCAGGTACTACCGCGCCGGTCTTCTTGTCGCGCACGACCACGTTGGTGAGCACGATGTTGGCATTGACCTTCAGGGTGAAGTTCCCCTGGGCGTTCTTCTGCGCGGTTCCTGCATCCTGGGTCTGCACCGGCGCCGTCGTCTGCGCGGCAGCGGCCATCGGATTCAATCCTACGAGGCACCCGATCATCAGCGCCGCAACTATCGACCGCATTTCCATATCCCTCATAGCTGTTCCTAAAATCTATATCGCGCCTGCACCTGCAGCGACCTCATCGCAGCCGCGCTGGTCACTGTGCCGAAGTTCGCTGAGTTCTCGACAGTATTGATGCCGCTGTACTGCACCGTATTGAAGACGTTGCTCGCAGTCACCCGCGCCTCGAATGACCTGGTCCCGCCCATCTGCACCGTGCGCGAGAGCGTCGCGTTCACCGCCACCGTTCCCGGTCCTTCGATGGAGCCCGGCGATGCGGTTCCATACTGTCCGGCCGCGGGCGCCGTAAACGCAGCCTTGTTGAAGAACTGATTGATCGTCCCGGGTCCCTTTAGCGGCTGCGAGAAGTTCCGGTTCGGCCGTTGCTGATAGACGTTACCGGACGACGCCTCAGCCTCATTGCCGGAGTACTCCGGCGTAAGGTAATGGCCGGTGGCGAAGGTAAAGGTTCCGCTCAGCGAAAATCCATCCAGCACCCGGGAACTGATGCCGCCCTTGTTGAAGAAGGCGCGGTTCGGCCCAAAAGGAAGCTCCAGCAGCCAGTTGCCGGTCAGGTTGTGCCGCTGGTCAAAGCTCGAATTGCCCTCTTCGGCGGCCAGGTTGAACAGGTTCTGCACCGGCGAGCCCGTTGCTCCGCCCACGCCGGACGCATTGTCGATCGCGTGCTGGTAGGTGTAGGTCGCGCCCAGCGCAATGCCTTTTTGCTGGCGCTTCTGTGCGCTGATTACCAGTTGGTTGGAGTGCGACCACGCCGCCGCCTCTTCGTAGTCGAAAGGCGCAACGCCCGGTGCCGTGGTTCCGCTCGGCGTTCCGTTGGGCGATCCCACCACATCCAGGTTGCTGCCCTTCGCGCCGTTGTAGCCGATGTTCAACACGATCTGTAGCGGAATCGTCCGCTGGATATTCAGGTTGTAGACCTGCACCATCCCCAGGCGGTAGTTCGGGTCCACCGCATAGTTATTCTGTATCGCCTCGCCGGTGGAGCAGTTGAAGCCGTTAGCCAGCGTCATGTTCGCTGTGCTGCCCGTGGTGGTGGTGGTGCATCCCGTCGGTGTGGGAGTCGGATTCGCCGTCGTCGGCGTCGGCACATCATTGCTCTGCGTCACAGAGAACGGCTCCTGGTGCGAGAGCGACCGCGCAAACACCGCATACTGCCCTGTGTTGTAGTTGATGCCGTAGCCTCCGCGCACCACGGTGTCCTTCAGCAGCTTCGGCGCGAACTTTGGCCGGTAGGCAATGCCGAACCGCGGCGCAAACATCGCTCGGTCGGGATTCACCAGCGACGGTCTTCCTCCGGCGGCGCAGGTTACGCTGCCGGCGTTGGTCGCATAGCTTGTGCCATTCGGCGTCACGCATCCAATGCCGGTAGTAGCCGGCGCCGAACTGTTGATGCCTGTTAGGTTCACCAGCCGCCCATTTTTCTCGGTATAAGGCCCGAAGTACTCATAACGTAGTCCGTAGCTGAGCGTAATATTCGATGCCGTGCGGTAGTCGTCCTGCACATACCAGTCATAGACGTTCTCGCGCAGGTAGGTCTTGTATAGCCCGGCCTGAATGCTGGTGCTCTGCGGCAGCCCCAGCAGAAAGTCAGCAAACCCGTCGCCGCTGGTCTGGCCGCCGGTTCCAGCCGCCTGAGATGCGGGACTGGCCGTGGCATAGCCGGTGAAGGTCAGGCTGCCCAGCGGATTGTTGCCGCCGATCTCATCATTGTGCACGCGCCGGATGTCCAGCCCGTAGCGCATGTTGTGCTTCTTGTGCCGCCAGGAAACGAAGTCAGAGAAGCTGATCGTCTGGTTGATCGTCTGGCTCGGCTGCGTATTGGAGAGCCCTGTAAAGTTCGCGATGCCAATCTGCGCCAGTCCGTTATAGAAGCGCGGATCGGCGAATCCGCCCGAAGCATTCGGTACAGCTACCCCTGCTGTAGCGGACGGATTGTTTGCCGTATCGGTAAAGTAGTTCCGCGTCTCTGCATTCAGCCGGTTCCAGGTCACGCTGGCGTTGTTGGAGAGCCTTCCATACCCAATCGTGTAGCCCAGGTTGAGCGCATTCCCGCCGCTCTCGGTCGCTCCGCCGAGCGGCAGAAAGATATTGCGCTCATCGCTTGCTGAGTGCGAGTAGTTGTAGCCGATATTGATGTTCTGGTGCAGCGAAGGCGGCGCATTCGAGTTGCCTCTGCGTCCACCACCACCACCGCCGCCAAAACGTCCAAACGGCGTGTTGGTCGCCTGTCCCAGCGTCCGCACATAACGCGCATTGATGGCCACATTGTTGCTGCCGGCATTGGAGACTGTCTGGTAGTTGTACCCCTGCACATTGGTGGGAATGTTCGGCAGTGGGAAGTAACTCAGCAGCGTCTGGGCAACCGGAGAGATCGGTGTAGTGCCGTTGGCCAAATACTCATTCGTAATCGGCGCGCCTGTCTTTGGGTCGTAGAGCGTCACCGGAACCGCATTCGCGCCGGTTCCCAGCGACGATGCCGAAAAGTCGCCGCCACGCTCGCCGAGCCCGGTCAGACCTCCAGTATTGGTCGGCACCCGCCCTGTCGCGAGGAACGCATTCAGGTTCTTCTGCCCGGTCAGATTCAGAAAGACAAACTGCTTCGTATTCGGCTTGGTTAGCGTAGGGATATAAGGTGATCCCGCGATGGTCAACCCATAGCGGTTGGAGTACGCCGAAGGGTTCGCCACTGGCGTCAGGTCTGGCGACCACGGCGCAGAGTTCAGCGCCGAGTTCCCACCCTGATAGAAGATGCTGCCGTGTGGCTGCGCCGGATTGAAGTTCCGAAACGCGCCTCCCCCCCCGCCGCCGCCACCACCACCTCTGCCGCCACGTCCACCACCACCGCCGCCACGTCCGCCTCCACCACCACCCGGTCCACCGCCGTTCATCATTCCGCCCAGCATGTTCACAATCGCATTGGTCGGATCTGCTCCCTGCGGAATCATGCCGCTCGCCTGTCCCTGCGCCACGGCGTCCTGCACGCGCTGCCGGATCTCGTCCTCGCTGTAGCTGGCCAGCCCGTTGGTCTGGCCCTCCTGCCCGCTCACCGCGACCGAATCCGTCGCATCCGCATTGTCGCCTAGGTTCGCCAGCGTCGGCAGGGCGGCTCCGCTGTTCCCTGTGCTCGCACTTGCGTCGGTCGTATCCAGCGAACCAGCGCTCAGGTCGAGGTTCTGCGTGCCCAGTCCCAGCGACGCCGTACGAGTTGCGCTCGCGGCCTGCGCTGCTTCGGCTGCCTCCGCGCGGCTGGCCAGCTGCATACCAAAGTCCGTCGGCTTGGCCACGATAGCAATCCCTGCCGCCGTCGCCGCGGCGGTATCCACGCCGCTGATCACGACCTCCTCGGTCGCCGGCGCAAACCCTGCCAGCTCCGCGCGCACCACATAGCGCCCGTTGCGCGGGATCGTCATCGCATACGCACCGTCAACATCAGTCGCCGTCGTATATTTCTTGCCGGTCAGCGTATTGGTCGCGGTGATTGCGACGCCCGGCAGCGGCACTCCGCCGGGCCTGCCCGCAGTACCGGCAACGACAGTACCGCGAATCGTTCCTCCCTGTGAGACCGCCGCCGTCACCTGCGCCGGAGCCGCCGCTGCCGGAGTACTCGTCGCAGCAGGCGTGTCACTCTGCGCGCGCATTGCACCGCTCGCGCCCCACAGCAGCAGCATTACCACAACTGCACTCACCCGACTCTGTCGTCCTGCTATCACCGACACCTCTCCAAACGCCGAGGGTCGCCCGGCTACTGTCTGCAAGTTGCTCCTAATTGGTTCCCGAGCCCTGTCCCCCGGCCCCACTCGGTGCCGTTCCAGCACCGCTGCGTCGCCGCCCGCCCTGTCCCGGAGTCGAGACCATCAGCAGCGTCGGCACAAACGTCCCGCTCTTCACCAAACCCTGCCCGGTCACATTGTCACCGACCTTGATGTCCGCCAGCGTAATGCTCTCACCGCTGTCGCCGGCCGCTGCTGTGTCAGCCTGTCCGCCACCCGCGCCCATGCCGCCCAGCCCGCGAATGCCGCGCCCGCGCTTGAAGGACGTCGTCTCATCGAACGCAATCGTCTGCGAGACATGGTCCGG
>Ga0302147_10000297_pt1 | contig 24097 bp, 20 predicted proteins | sample I_Bog_E3_2_FD_192438 | JGI IMG/M metagenome (GOLD analysis project Ga0302147, IMG submission 192438) | Peat permafrost microbial communities from Stordalen Mire near Abisko, Sweden - I_Bog_E3_2 | ecosystem: Environmental > Terrestrial > Soil > Wetlands > Peat | place: Sweden: Abisko, Stordalen...
GTTTCAGGATTGAGAAACCGGACACTGGACATGTTGAAGGCCTGCAGCGCGCCCAACAGGGCCAGAAACAGCAGCACTCCGCCCGCAAGTAGTGCAACCACCCGCCGCCGTGGATCGCCGAGAAACGACATGCGGCGATTATAGAACTGCGCGTTGTCTACTGCACCGCCCGCGCCACCGCCGCAAAGAAATCCCCATCGTCCACCGGGCTGCGATCGGAGTTCGGCTTGGGCCGCGCACTCAGCACCACAATCACCACCTTCTCCCTGGGATTGATATACATGTGCTGTCCAAAAATTCCGACCGCCTCAAATGCACCCTCATGCACCGGATCGCCCGCTCCCATCGGCCACCACAGGTAGCCGTAGTCCACCTTTTTTCCGCCGATCGTGTGCGCCTTGCCCGCCTCCGCGAACCAACCTTCGGGCACCACGCGATCAGTCTTCCCGTTCTTCTCGATTACGCCATCGTTCAGAACAAACTCACCGAAGCGCCCGTAGTCCTTGAGCGTTGCGCCCAAGCCGCTGCCGGCCAATCCCATTCCGCCCGGCGACTCAAGCCACCAGGTCGCGTCCCGTTCCATCCCCAGCCGCGACCACAGCGTCTCTGAAAGATAGGTGGCCAGTGGCTTGTGTGTCGCGCCTTCAATCAACGCACCCACCAGGAAGGATTCGCCGGTGCTGTAATTCCAAATCGTTCCCGGCGCGCCGGCCCTGGGCAGAGCTTTCATATACGCAACAATCGAGCCAGGCCTGCCTGCGAGCTGTATCTCAAGAAGCTTCCTGCGATCGGAGCGCGGATCGGTGTACGTTTCGTCCCACTTCACGCCGGAGGTCATCTGCAACAAGTTGCGCACGCTCACATCGTCATACACGCCCCCCTTCAATCCCGGCACATACTTGGTCACCGGGTCGTCGATGCTCGCGATCATCCCCTGTTTGATCGCCGCCGCCACCAGCGTCGACGAGATCGACTTGGCCATCGAAAACGAGATCCAGCGCGTCTCCGGTCCGGCACCCAGTTCGTAGTCTTCGAGCACCACCTTGCCGTCTTTGAGAATCAGCAGTCCGGCCACGCGATCGTCAGCCAGATAGTCGTAGAAGTCGAATTTCTGACCCTGCGATTCAAAGTGAATCTGTCTGACCTTGGATTGCAACTTCTCGCCTGCGTAAACAAACGCCCGCACCGCGCTGCCGCGCTTCACAACGTTCACCGGAAACAGCGTGTCGCTGTGCGTGAACGTGTTCACCTCCACGCCCGGCAGCATGGCTCCGTCGAATACCTGCCGCGCCCCGGCCAGCGCCTGGGGCGTCTCCGCCTGCTCCGCCGCGGCAGGCACGTACGCCGGAATCGAGAGCGCCGCGGCAAGTGAAAGCGCGGGAAGTGTCGAACTCATCCAAAAGGGTCGATTGGGCAAAGTCATACGTCCGAATCTAGGGGATCAGGACGCGCACAGCAAGCTGGAAAAATGAAACGGCGCTCTTTCTCACAGAGCGCCGCTTCACTTCTTCACTATTTCACTCGTTCACTTCTTCACTGCCCTTACGCAATCACGCTGGCTGCCGCTGTCCACGGCCGGTGCTGGCTTTCCGCCACGCCGCGATGCGTCAGCGTGCCCAGCCAGGTGTTCAGACCATCGGCCAGTCCCGGATCATGCTTGAGTGCCTCACGCGCGCCCAGGTTCGCCAGGCGCATCAGGTAGGGGAAGGTCGCGTTGGTGAGCGCCAGGGTCGAAGTATGCGGCACCGCACCCGGCATGTTGGTCACGCAGTAGTGCACCACGCCGTCCACCGTGAAGCTGGGGTTCGAGTGCGAGGTCGGCCGGGCCGTTTCCACGCATCCGCCCTGGTCAATGGCCACGTCCACAATCACCGCGCCCTTCTTCATCTGCGAAACCATGGCGCGCGTCACGATCTTGGGAGCGGTTGCGCCCGGAATGAGAACGCCGCCGATCACCAGGTCGGCCTCGCGCGTGGCCTGGGCCACGTTGTAGCTATTCGAAGCCAGCGTGTAGAGACGCCCGCCGAAGATGTCTTCCAATTCCCTGAGCCGGTTCAGGTTCAGATCAATGAGAGTCGTTTTGGCTCCAAACCCCAGTGCGATGCGCGCCGCGTTGGTGCCCACAATGCCTCCCCCCAGAATGCACACATGCGCTGGCGGAACTCCAGGCACGCCTCCCAGCAGAATTCCGCGCCCGCCGCGTTCTTTCTCCAGATAACTCGCGCCCACCTGCACGCTCATCCTGCCCGCCACTTCGCTCATCGGCGTCAGCAGCGGCAGCGTGCCCTGGCGATCCCGCACGGTTTCATACGCAATGCCATTGACTTTCGACTCCAGCAGCTTGTCGGTCAAATCGCGAATCGGCGCCAGGTGCAGATAGGTGAACAGCACCAGGCCCTCGCGGAAAAAGACGTATTCCTTTTCGACCGGTTCCTTGACCTTGACCACCATCTCGGACTTGCCCCAGACGTAGCCCGCCTCGCCCACAATCTCCCCGCCGGCGTTCTGGTACTCGGCATCGGGAAAGCCCGACTGCGCGCCGGCATTGGTCTCAACCAGCACGGTATGGCCCGCCTCGGTGAGCGCCTTGACGCCCGCCGGGGTTACACCCACGCGAGCTTCCTGGTCCTTAATCTCTCTGGGAACTCCGATGATCATGGGATATGTCTCCTGGTTCGGTTGGATGCACTGCGGAGGAGGGCTGAAGCAACGAAAGTCGAGGTGAAGGCTTGATTCCAGCCAGCGCCGAAGGAGCCGTACAAAAGTCATCCTACGGCGCAAACCGCTTCCAATGTGTGCAAACTTCGTGATAGAAGCTTCCTATGGGAACGAAACGTGATCGAATTGGCAATTTTGCACAAGAATCGAGCGCAACCCCGGCGGGCTCCGGGGTAGATTCCTCGCCAGGCGCGCTTGACGACCTCGATGCGGCCATTCTGCGCCACCTCGAACGACACGGGCGGGCCACCAATTACGAAGTCGGCGAAGCGGTGGGGCTATCGGCCTCGGCGGCGTCGCGCCGCATCCTCGCACTTGAGAAAGCGGGAGCCATTCGCGGCTACCGCGCCCAAATCGACGACCGCCTCCTCGGCAAGCGCATGACCGTCTTCATCCGCGTCACACTGGAGCGCCAATCGGCGCCGGTGTTGGCCGCCTTTGAGACCTCCATCCGCCGCTCCAAGGCCATCGTGAGCTGCCACCTCATGGCCGGCCAGTACGACTACATGCTCATTGCCCGCGTCTCCGGCGTGGACGATTACGGCCGCCTGCACCAGAACGAGCTCTCCCGCCTGCCCGGCGTCACGCGCCTTGAAACCAGCTTCGCGCTGCGCGACGTGCTCGACCGCAAGTGACCGGCCCCTCACCGGCAACTCGAAGTCAACCGCCCTTGGAGCGGCCCGTTACGGAATAGTTTCTCTTAAGAAAATTTCACGTGCGCCCACGCGGCTGTGTGTGGTCGAATTGCTTAGATCACCACACTTAAAGAACCGGATTATCCGGGAAAGGACGCCTCCCGATGCCGGATGCGGATCGGAACAAATCCGAAGGAGAGGCCCAGAACGCCAACCTGACCTCTCCCGTCGCTGAACCAACCCAACCCGTCAGCCGCACCGCCCTCTATGCCCTTGCGGTCGCCGCATTCGGGGCTGTGGCCGGAGTGGCAGTCGCCGCCTTCCTCTTCCATCAGTCCGGGGCGACCTTGACACCCGCGCCCCCTCCATCCCTCATCTCGCGCGATCTGCAGGACCTCGGCAACGCCGAAGACAGCAATACCGGCCTCAAGGGTCATCTCACCACGCAATGGAATGGCCGCCCGGCCTACCATTTGACGATTGAACCGGGGGATGCTGCCACGGCCGCGGGATTCGCCCTCGCTGTCAGCGAACCGCCGCATCCGCTCTCGATCCAGGTCCAGTTGAAGGATCGCCTGGGCTACGTGATGTGCACCCACGATGTTCTCCTGAAATTCCTGCCAAAGAAGCCGGCAGATCTGGAACCGCCCGATCCCAAAGCGAATTCCGGCAAGAACCTGCGAGCCAGGAAGATCGGCGCCAAGGAGCAAGAGCGCTTGCAGGGCGAGCAAGCCGATTTCGATCATGCCCAGGCCCAGGAGCAGCAACGCGAGCAGGGCAAGGACGTCTTTCAGAATCAAACCGGCCCCGATGGGCAGGTGGTCTCCATCCGCGCCGAAGGTGCCATTCCCTGCCCCATGGAGACCTATGAGCGGGTGGCCAAATGGGGCTTTGTGCCCGACTTGCCCACGCTGGACGAGCAGGCCGATCTGCTCGGCAATCGGCCCGAGACAAAAGAAGCTGCCCATCGCGACGCCATTCAACGAGCGCGCCGCGGAATGGCCTACAAGTCGCCCTCAAAAGTACTCTCTTACTCCCTCGAAGGAGACGATGCGGTCACTGATTTCGACCTGTCCGGCGGTGTGCTTGAAACCCGCGCAGGCAAGACATTCCTGATCGACAAGTCCGGCGAAGAAGGCGACACAGCGGTATGGCAGGAGTATCCCGCCTACTTCCATTACCGGTGTGAGCAGACCACTGCGTCGTGCACGCTGGCGCGCGCTGGCGCGGGCGTGATGCACGGCAAGTTGAAGCGGTAAAATCGGCGGCGTTGCCACGCTTGGCTGTTCGTTGTGCCCGCTGGTCCCTCTGGCTGCATGCGGCATAACCCTGCAGCCAAATCGGATTTTCACGCACCGGGCGGCAGATGCCTTTTTGTGGGCCTGAGGCGCGGGTGTTTTAATGAGGCTTGATCCCGGGATTGAAACCCCTGAATTCGGAACAGGATGCGTTGACATGTGGGACTGGGAAATACAAGAGCCACACGAAGAAGAAGAATGGCACGGTAAGATCTCGCACCAGGATCAGAACGAATTCACTTTCCCGGAGCCGGAACCGGAGCCGATGCCGGAACCGGAAGCGCAGAAGCCCGCCGAGGCCCCCGCGGACAGCAACGCGCAATTTCCCTACGGCGCGGGTATGCATGCCAACGCGCAAGAAATCCCCGTGCACCCACCAACCTTCGCGGAAGTGTGGATGCCCCGCATTCGCAAGTTCCTGTCGGTCCCGGCAAACTTTTACGCCACGGTGGGCGTGGGGATAGGCCTCCTCTGCGGGCTCATTTTCGCCGCCATCTTCTGGCACGGGAACAACCCCACCGGCCCTTACGATCTGGGCTCGGTCTCTTCCACCGTGGTTGGTCTGAAGGGGCGGCTCTTTACCAAGTGGGACAAGAATCTGCAATATCGCCTCACCTTCGAACCCAGCGCGCCGGAGCGGCTTGCCGGATTTTCCACGGCCATCGAGAACTCGCCGCACCCTCTCTCCATCGGCATCCAGCTCACCGATCCCCAGGGGTTTGTGCTGTGCTCGAAGAGCATTCTCATCAAGTATGATTCCCGGAATGCCGAACCGGCGGAAGGCGATGCGGAAACCGAAGAAGTCGCGGCCGACCCGCAGGTGCGCAGCAGGCGGGCTGAACTTGCAGAGGCCCAGGAGAGCGTGCGCGAGCAGGGCAACGACGTCTTCCAGAATCAGCTCGGGGCCAACGGCCAGGTCACCACGGTCACCGCGCAAGGCGATCTGCCTTGCAATGCAAGCGCCTATGAGAGCGCGGTCGCTTGGAATTTTTCACCCGACTTCCCCTCGGTCGCTGAACAGGAAGCCCTGATCCGCCACCTTGGAGAGAAACCGGCACGCGACGCGGCCAACTCACCGGCTGCCATCGCGGCGCGCAGGCGGCCTGCGGCGCGGGCCGCGGCCAACCCGCCCCCCAAGTTCTACATTGAAGGCGAAGACGCGATCGTCGACTATGATGCGGCAGCCGGAATCATCGCAACCCGCGGAGGCAAGAACTTCACCATCGACAAGGCCGGCGTGGAAGCCGCTTCGCTCAAAGGCCACGACTTCCCGCTGCATGTGCATTACCGCTGCGACCAGTTCGGCAACTGCACTCTGTACACCGCCGGCGTTGGCACCCAGCACACCAAGTTGAGAAAATAGCAAGAGAGCACAGCCGCAATGCCGTCAGTCAAACCTCGAAGGCCACCGGCGCGCACCACGATAGACGCGCAGGACGATTACGCCCTCGGCATCTACTTCGATAAACAAGAATGTACGGGGGTCGCGAAACTACGAGTTCGCACGTTCTGTTTACGCGACCTGGGCGGCCGGCACGCGGCATCTTGCTCAATTGTTCAGCGGCATTCCGGATGCGGGTTGCTACCAATTCCGCTGTCTGAACACTGTCCTCGGCGATATAGGCGATCAACTCATGCAGGTCGCGTCGAGCGCGGCGACCCCAGATCAACGTCATGCGCTGGCTTTCTGGCTCTGTGCTTCCCGTGCGGTGCGAAGAATCTTCGAGACGCCTTCCATCACCTCTTCATGCGGTATTCCGGGCGAAGTATCCGCCAGAGCCTCTTCCACCCCCGCGCGGAACCATTCGTCATAACCGGGCTCCGGCTCGCCAACTTCCTTCTGCCAAGCGGCGTGCGCCTCTAACACGTTGTCCGGTCCAAGGCTCTCAAAGAGTTCCTCAGCGAGCAGAATGCGCTGATCCTCTGGTAATTCGCAGGCAATTTGTCGGACTTCCTCGTAGGAGCGCGGCATGCAAAGATTGTGCCGCGCTATTGAAATCGCTGCCCGAATTTCCCATGCGGATCCTGGAGCCAGCGATGGCGTGCAAAGCCGTCATTCGTGCCAAAAAGATTACGTGGCGATCCCGGAGCGCAAATGAGCAATCGAGAAGCACAACCGAGCCCGCGCGAGACAATCTCAATCATCGAAGCATTGGTCGGTCAGGGCCTCCTATGCGATGAGGAGTTCCGCCACATGCATCGCATGAAACGGTCAATTTCCAATTTCAAGAGCTACTGCGCGAAGCATGAAAAGTTTAATTACGACGGCAATAACCACCCGCTCGCTTTGAGTCTCCAGAAAAAACTCCACCAGAAATGACAGCAAGTTGAGCGGAAAAACTCGCGACCGTCTGCATCACTCCGCGTTGTCGATCTGTGCCCGCTGCAGCTTGTCGGAGTAGTCGATATACACCGACTTCCACGTCGTATAGAAGTCAATCGCCCCATTGCCCTCGCGGTGCCCGTTGCCCGTCTGCTTCACGCCGCCAAACGGCAAATGCACCTCCGCGCCGATGGTGGGCGCGTTGATGTACGTGATCCCCGCCTCCAGATCGCGAATCGCCGTAAACGCCAGGTTTACGTCCTTGGTGTAGATCGAGGTCGACAGCCCGTAGTCAATCGAGTTGGCAATCCGGATCGCATCTTCAAACGTGTCGAACTCGAGCAGGCTTACCACCGGCCCAAACACCTCTTCGCGCGCAATGCGCATGGTCGGCGTTACGCCGCCAAAGACAGTCGGCGCAAAGAAGTTGCCCTTGGCCAGTCCGCCTTCCGTCAACGCCTTGCCGCCGGTGAGCAGTTTGGCGCCCTCGGCCACGGCGATCGCGCAATACCTGGTTGAAGTCTCAACCTGGCTCGCGTTCACCTGCGGGCCCACCTCGACCTTTTCGTCCAGACCTTTTCCCACCACCAGCTTCTCGGCTCGCGCCACAAACTCGGCAGTGAACTTCGCCGCGATTCCCTTCTGCAGCAGAATGCGGCTGGTCGCCGTGCAGCGCTGGCCCGTGGTGCCGAATCCGCCCCACAGTGCGCCTTCGAGAGCCAGTTCCAGATTCGCGTCGTCCATCACAATCTGCGCATTCTTGCCGCCCATCTCCAGACTCACCGGCTTGAACGTCGCCGCGGCCCGCTGCGCCACAATCGACCCCACTTCGCTCGACCCGGTGAAGCTGATCGCTCGCACATCGGGATGCTCCACCAGGGGCGCGCCCGCCTCCGGTCCATACCCAAAGACGATATTCACCACCCCTGGCGGCAGCCCGGCGTCCATCAGAATCTGCACCAGGTTGTAGGTCGATATGGGCGTATCTTCCGCCGGCTTGATCACGCAGGTATTGCCCGAAACCAAAGCCGGAAACAGCTTCCACGACGGAATGGCCATGGGGAAGTTCCACGGCGTAATCAACCCCACCACCCCCAGCGGCATGCGCACGCTCATGGCGAACTTGTTCTGCAACTCGCTCGGCGTGGTCTGCCCAAACAGCCGCCGTCCCTCCCCGGCCACGTAAAACGCCTCGTCGATCGCTTCCTGCACGTCGCCGCGCGTTTCGGTCAGCACTTTGCCCATCTCGCGGGTCATCTTGCGCGCAAACAGCTCCTTGCGCACTGAAAGCAGGTAGCCCGCGCGATGCAGAATCTCCGCCCGTTTGGGCGCGGGAACCAGCCGCCACTTCTCAAACGCCTTCTTCGCCGCCGCTACGGCCAGCGCCACGTCTTCCGCGCCCGAGGCGGGGAAGGAGCCCAGCACATCGGTGTTGTCCGCCGGGTTCACGTTGAGGAATGTCTTGCCGCTCTTGGCCGGCAACCACTCGCCGCCGATCAGGTTGTTGTAGGTAGGGTAGGGCATGGTGGGCTCTCAATTCTGCGTTTTAGATGCTGTTTTTCTGCTGCCGATTCTCAGGGGACAGTGAAGTTATAGCACCTCGGCCGTCAAAATGCCCCAGACAGGGAGCGCCAAGCCGGATTCTTGCCGCAAGCCGCCCGCCGCCGCCCAGATTTTATCTGTCACAAAAGCCCTCGAAAAACCTCCTGGATAATGACAGAATCGACGCAGGCTGAAAAACCTGCCCAAATCCAGCGGGAATACCTGATTCCATTGCGTCCCCTGGGCTTTTCGGCCTCTTGACAAAAATTGATGGAGTAATTCGCTGCCGGCCATTTACAATCGCGTTCCACAGCGGACATGCCAAGAACCCCCTCCCGGTCCCCGATGTGAAACCGGATTTGCATTGCATATGAATAAGGAGATTCCCCCATGAAGCTCTCTCGCACCGTAATTGCCGCCGCCAGCCTGCTCTGCCTCGCCCCCACCCTGCCCGCCTTATCGACCCACACCTGGGTCGGACCAAACGGCAACGACGCAAACACAGGTACCGCCTTAAGCCCATACGCCGATTTCGCCACCGCCGTCGCCAACACCGCCGCCGGCGGCACCGTCTCCGTGGCCGGCCCTGGAGATTACGGCCCAGTGACCATCACCCAATCCATCACCATCGACGGCACCGGCGGCGGCACCATCAACTTCGCCGGCGACGGCGAGGGCATCTACATTACTGCGGGTTCGAATGCGAACATTGTCCTGCGCAACCTCTCCATTGACGGCGGCGGAACGGGCAGCGACGCCGTCTTCATTGCCAGCGCCAGCTCCGCCAATATCATGAATGTGTTGATTGACGGCTGCCTGATCGCCGGCTTCACCCAAATCGGCGTTGGCCTCGGCAGCGAATCCCCCATGTACTTGACCGTCAGAAACACCTCCATTCAGGGTGGGCAGCTGGGCGTCCGCACCTTCCAGAACGGCACGGTTGCGCCGATCACCAACAACGACCACGTACAACTCGATCATGTCACCATCCAGGGCGCCTCCGTTGACGGCGTCTTTACCCGCAATGGCAACGTGGACATCCTCAACTCCTCCATCTCGGGAAGCGTTGGGAGTTTGGTTGCTGGAATTCAGGCAGATACCTATGCCACGATCAACGTGCAGAGCTCGATGATCACCGGCAACACCTATGGCGCCTGCATTTATCCCGGTTCCACGGCTATCATCGCCACCAGCACCACAGTCGCCGACAACGGAGCCAATTACGAGACCTGCGGCGGAAACATCCAGGGATCGGCAGGCGCGGGGCCCTCCCCAAAACTCTGACCCCTTGCAAACGCTGACACCCGCGGCGTTTTCCCATTCAATCACCGGAAAACGCCGCCGTTCCATCTTCAGGCTGCTCCCGGCAAGATTCCAAATCGCCAGATGCCGAAGTTCATCCCTTTGAGCCCGGCATGCTCAAGCTTGCTGACCTCGGCATACGCCTTCCGCTCATTGGCCGTACAATAAGCCTTGAGGTAGAACCAGTCTCCCAATGTCATTGAACGGCTATCCATCGCGCTCATCGCGCTCACACGGCCTGCGCTCGCTCTTCAGCATGTTTTCGAGCGACCTGGCCATCGATCTCGGCACCGCAAACACCCTGGTCTTCGCGGCCGGCAAGGGCATCGTTGTCAACGAGCCCTCCATTGTGGCCATCAACAAGAATACCGGTGAAGTGGAAGCCGTGGGCAAAGAGGCCAAGGAGATGCTGGGCCGCACCCCCGGCAACATCGTGGCCATCAAGCCCATGAAGGACGGCGTCATCGCCGACTTCAAAGTCACCGAAAAAATGCTCAACTACTTCATCCAGAAGGCCCACAACCGCAAGATGCTGGTCCATCCCCGCATCGTCATCGGCGTGCCCTCTGAAATCACCCAGGTTGAAAAGCGCGCCGTCGAAGACTCCGCCTATCGCGCCAAGGCCAGCGAGGTCTACCTCGTTGAACAGGCCATGGTGGCCGCCATCGGTGCCGGCCTGCCCATTACCGACCCCTGCGGCAACATGGTGGTCGACATCGGCGGCGGCACCACCGACATCGCCGTCATCTCGCTCTCCGGCATCGTCTACTCGCGCTCCGTGCGCATGGCCGGCAACCAGATGGACGAGGCCATTACCAACTACCTCAAGCGCAAGTACAACCTGCTCATCGGCGAACGCACCGCCGAAGCCATCAAGATCGAGATCGGCTCGGCATACCCGCTGGATAAGCCCCTGACCATGGAGATCAAGGGCCGCAACCTGATTGAAGGCGTGCCCAAGACCATCACCATCGACGACAGCGAGGTCCGCGAGGCCCTCGGCGAGTGCATCGCGGTCATCATGAACGCCATCCGCGTCGCCCTGGAACGCACACCGCCCGAGCTCTCCGCGGATATTTCAGATCGCGGCATCGTGCTCACCGGCGGAGGCGCGCTCATCAAAAACCTCGACAAGCGCATCCGAGAAGAAACCGGACTGCCCGTCTCGGTGGCCGACGATCCGCTGGCCTCGGTCGTGCTCGGCACCGGCAAAATGCTCTCCGACTTCCGCCTGTTGCGCAAAATCAAGATCGACTAAAGCAGGTGTCAGGGGTCAGGGATCGGGGGCCGACGCTGGATGCTTGCGCGACAATCCAGTTTTCCGCCAATATCAACGGGGTCGGACTTGTCAGGGACTTTGCCGACCTTTGGAACAACAATGCTTTGCTGAACCCTGATCCCTGAAACCTGATCCCTGAAACCTGATCCCTGATCCCTGGCTTCTATGGAATCATTCTTCTTCCGCTATCGCAATCCTCTGGTCCTGCTGGCCATTCTGGTGGCCCAGATCGTGGGCCTGGCCGTGCAGGTGCGCCACACTGACTCCGGGCGCAACACCCTCGATCCGCAGGACGGCCCCGGCGTGCGTCTCATCCGCCTCTGGGCCAACCAGGCGGTCTCGCCGCCCGAGCGGCTCATCCACTCCTCCAAGTTGGGCACCGACTGGCTCTGGCAAAACTACATCGACCTGCGCCACACCCAGCAGCAGAACGAGGAATTGCAGAAGACCATCGACCGCCTCCGCCTGGAGCAGGCCTCCCTGCTTGAAGACGCCAAGCAGGGCGAGCGTCTGCAGGCCCTGGTCGACTTCCAGCAGAAATACATCTACAAGACCGTCGCCGCCCAGGCCATCGGCTCCAGCGGCAGCGATCAGTCGCGCCTCTTCTACATTGACAAAGGCGCCGACTACAAGCTGGAGCGCGACATGGCCGTCATCACCCCCGATGGCATTGTGGGCAAGGTGCGCGAAGTCTTCCCCCACTCCGCGCAGGTGCTTGAGATCAACGACCAGACCAGCGGCGCCGGCGTCATCCTGGCCACCACGCGCCTGCGGGGCACTCTGCGCGGCAACGCCATCGGCCAGCCGCAGATCATCGGCGTCCTCGCCGACCAGCGCATTCAACCCGGCGAACAGGTCCTCACCGCCGGCGGCGACATGATCTTCCCCCGCGGCCTTCCCGTCGGCGTGGTCGAAAAAGTGATCCACGACCCCGATCGCGACGCCTTCATCGACGTGATCGTCAAACCCGCCGCACAGCTTGACCGTCTCGACGAAGTGCTGGTCATCACCTCCACTGACGCGCACTTCTCCCCCCAGGAACAGCAGGACATGGCCGCTAGCGAAGCCCTGAAGGGCCCCGAAGCCGCGGCCATTCTGGAAAAGAAAAAAGCCGCGGCGATCATGGCCGAGCGCCTGCCCGGACTCACTGACCCCAACGCTCCCGCGCCCACACCTGCCCAACCGGGCCAGCCCGCAACCACACCCGCCACGCCGCCCGCGCCCAAGCTGCTGCCCTCCGCCCATTCTGACCGCTTCTCGCCAGGAGCAGTACCGCAGGACGCCGGCGACAAATCCGGATCGGACCAGCTAGCGCCCAAAGCCCCGAAGACGACCCCGAAAACCCCGCCGCGGAGGAACCCGTAGCCATGCCCAGGTTTGGCGCCAACTCCCGCCGCGACATGGAAATCCGCCGCTACCCGGTCCTGGTTTATGCGCTGGTGCCGCTGGCTGCGCTGGTGCTCCAGGCCTGGCTGCCCCGCGCGCTCCGCGGCTACGCATGGTTCGATTTGCCGCTGGTGGTCACCGTCTACTTCGCACTCGGCCGCCGCAGTCCCATCCAGGGCACATTGATGGGGGCTGTCATGGGTCTCTTTGAAGACGCGCTCACCCAGCACGCCATCGGCATCAACGGCGTCGCCAAAACCATCGTCGGCTTCCTCGCCGCCTCGGTCGGGGTCCGCATCGACGTCGAAAACCACACCATCCGCCTCGCCCTCAACTTCCTGCTTTCTCTGCTCTCCAGCGCCATCTACGTCTTCATCTACCGCATGCTGCTCGGCCTCAACCTGGAGTGGAGCTGGATCATCGAGCTGATCAAAGCCATCGACAACTCCCTGATCGCCATGGTGCTGTTTCCCCTTCTGGACCGTCTGCAGATCAGGGAATAGGAAGTTTGGTGCAATCGACCCGATCGCCTGCTGGATGATTTGAAAGGGGCAGGTAGCCCACTCATGCAGGTATCCGGAACTGTGCCCCGTGTATGACAGCCTCTTCTGCTGTCATACATGGGGCACATACTTACCTTTTCGGGATGAACAGATGGAGGGCTGGATCAATGAACGGGCCGCCTGCCACAATAGCTGTATCCTAAGACCTGAAGTGATGCAAATCCCCCGCTCCAGCCGCGACGAAAAGCTCTCCACCCTCAAGCTGACGGTGGTGCAGTACGGCATCCTGTTCATGATGCTGGCCCTGATCGGCGGCCTTTGGCGTCTCCAGGTGCTCGGCGCAGACAATTTCCGCGTCCTCGCCGAGCAGAATCGCGTGCGCAAAGTCCCGGTGATGGCGCCGCGCGGCAAGATCTTCGACCGCGAAAACCACCTCATCGTCGACAATTACCCCTCCGTCTCCTGCTTTCTGGTCCGCGAAATGGGCCGCAACGTCGATGCGGACCTTCCGCTGATCGCCAAAGGCCTCAACCTCGATCTCGAACAGCTGCGCGCCACCCTGCGCCACTATCGCGCTTCGCCCGGCTACCAGCCCATCCCCATCAAGCAGGACATCACAGCCGACGAGCAGGCCTTCATTGAGGCCCACCTGAACGAACTGCCCGAGCTCGAGACCATCGACGAAGAGCGCCGTCTCTATCCCCGCGACGGCTTTGCGGCGCACCTCATCGGCTATGTCGGCGAAGTGAGCGAAGAAGACCTCAACAACCCGCGCTTTGCCTACTACGAGCCCGGCGACGTGGTGGGCAAGGCGGGCGTCGAGGAGACTTACGACGCGCTGCTGCGCGGCCAGGACGGCTCGCGCGATGTGATCGTCGATAGCCACGGCCGCGAGATCAGCTACCTGCGCACCCAGCACGCAGTTCCCGGCCAGGACATCAAGCTCACCATCGATCTCGACATCCAGCGCGCCGCCGAGCTGGCCCTGGGCGACGCCAACGGCGCCGTAGTCGCCATGGATCCCCGCAACGGCGAAATCCTGGCCCTTGTCTCCCACCCCAGCTACGATCCCAACGCCTTCGCCGTCCGCATCAACCGCACTGACTGGAACAACCTCATCACCAACCCCAACCATCCGTTGATGAACAAGGCCATCCAGGACCAGCTCGCACCGGGTTCGACCTTCAAAATCATCATGTCCGCCGCCGGTCTTGAGGAGGGCGTGGCCCAGAACATGCATGTGATGTGCTCCGGCGGTGGCACCTTCTACGGCCGCTTCTTCAAATGCGATCACCACCATGGCCTGCTGGATATTCACGAGGCCATCCCCATGTCCTGCGACACCTTCTTCTACACACTGGCGGAGAAGCTGGGCATCGACAACATCGCCAAATATGCCACCGCCTTCGGCCTGGCCCAGAAGACCGGCATTGACCTGCCCAACGAGATGGCCGGCATCATGCCCTCCACCCAATGGGAGATGAAGAACTACCACCAGCGCTATTACCCCGGCAACACCATCTCCGTCGGCATCGGCCAGGGTGAAACCCAGGTCACGCCAATCCAACTTGGGCGCGCACTGGCCGGCATCGCGTCGAATGGCCACTTCGTCCGTCCCCACGTGGTCAACGCCGATCAGGTTCCAGAAAATATGCGCCAATCCATCCTCGACGGCTTCCCCGGCTCCGGGGACAAAACCGTTCCGCTCAACCAAGACACCTGGATGACCATCACCGACGGAATGGCCGCTGCCACCTCGCCCGGCCTCTACCACACCGCGGCTGCCGCGCATCTTGAGGGCGTCGACTTTGCCGGCAAAACCGGAACCGCGCAGGTAGTCGGCGGCGGCGACACCCACACCAAGGGCGGCTCCAAAACCCCCAACGCCTGGTTTGTCGGCATGATCCCCCGCCGCAATCCTGAAATTGTGATCGTGGTCCTCCAGGAGCACGGCGACTGGGGCTCCGGTTCGGCCATGATGGCCCAGAAGATCGCCATCGCCTACGTGAACAAGAAGCGCACCCAGGACCACAACGTCCTCGACCAGGCCAGCACCCCCAAGCCAGTCGAAATGGGCGCAGTCTGGACTGAGCCGCGGCCGGGTACGGACGCGAAGAACTCCGCCAGCCTGGCCGGTTCTGATTTCGAACTCCATGCCGGCCACTACGACATTCCCGCCGGCGCCGAACCGGGTACTTCAATCCAGGCAAAGGAACGGGGGCCCGAAGTCTCCAGTTTGACACCCGCGATGTTCCCGACCCAAATTCCCCCGCGTCGTCCATCTTCGAATCATGAGCTGGGTACCCCATCCACTCGCCTTACCGGGGTCCCCACGGACAGGTCTTCGTCCGTGGGGCGGTCGGGCGATTGGGTGGGAAGCAGTACGCCCGTGCGAGCCCCCCGCGAGCGTCCGCTCCACCCAGTGGGTCTGTCCCACCCAGTGGTCAAGAAAGAAGAAAATCCCTGATGAGGCGGCTCCTCAGCTTTCGCGACTTCGACTGGACGCTGCTCGGCATGGTGCTGCTGCTCTGCGCCATCTCCGTCCTTGAAATTTACTCCGCCACCCTCCACACCAAGTACACCGGCTTCCATACCAAGCAGATGCTCTGGATCTCTGCCGGCCTGGTGGCCATGTTCCTCTTCGCCAAAATCGACTATCACAAGCTGATCGACTTTGTGCCCTGGGCCTACGGCGTCTGCCTGGTCGCGCTCCTCGCCGTTCTGGTCATCGGCCAGAAGGTCCTGGGCGCCCGCCGCTGGATCAAGGCCGGCCCCATGCACTTTCAGCCTTCCGAGTGGGTCAAGCTGGTGCTCATCCTTGCCGTGGCCCGCTACTTCGCCAACCTCGGCGGCCGGTCGCTCTCCTGGAAGGACATCTTCAAGGCCTTCGCCCTGGTCGGCATTCCCCTGCTGCTGGTTCTCAAGCAGCCCGATCTGGGAACATCCCTCACCTACACGCCCATTCTGATCGCGGGCCTCTTTCTGGGCGGAATCAACCTTCGCCAGGCGCTGATTCTCTCCACCTGCGGCCTGGCGCTGGTGGCCGGCGTCTGGTCCAGCGGCAAGCTGCTCAAGCCCTACCAGAAGGCCCGCCTCACCAGCTTCATCAATCCCGACAACGACCCCAGAGGCACGGGCTACCAGCTCCTTCAGTCCAAGATCGCCGTCGGTTCCGGGGGCGTCTGGGGCAAAGGCGCGGAAAAAGGCACCCAGACTCAGGGAGACTTTCTGCCTATCCCTCACGCCGACTTTATCTTCGCCGCTTTCAGTGAAGAGCACGGCTTTGTCGGCGCGCTTTTGGTGCTGCTGCTATACTTCCTCATATTGATGCGTTTGATTCAAAACGCTCAAACAGCCGCTGACCTGCCCGGCTCCCTGATTATTATGGGGTTAGTGGCTGTGTTGACCTTTCAGATTGCGGTCAACGTGGGCATGGTCATAGGCTTTATGCCGGTCACCGGAATTCCTTTACCGTTAATGAGTTACGGCGGATCTTCGGTGTTGTTTACTTTCCTGGCGCTGGGCGTGGCGATGAATGTCCGCATGCGCCGGTTCGTAAACTGACGGTCCTCAGCCTCTTTGGGCTGGGACTGGCTTCACAAGTTTGCCCTCTTGCCTCCGCCGCAACTTTCGGCTCGCAAGAGATTAGGTTTTCAGGTAGTTAGCCGGCCAGGTCCGGATGGATCTCGAGCCCGGCAGGACAAGGGTTCATGAGCACGCAGAGACGGGAAAACCGTTGGCAGCGCAGAAGTTGCACCGAACGCGATGGAGCTTTCAGGCCTCTTGGGCCAACTCCAGCCGCGCAGTACGCCTGTGCACACGCCATGGTTGGAACGGCCCCGCCCGCAACACAGGCATGGTTGGCCACAAACTCTCTGCAATCGGATTACCGCACCACACAACTCGTTCGGTTTGTTAAGCTTGCCCCCTCGGGCAACCTGCACAGTTCGCCGCCCCCTGGGGCTGCCTTCCATGCGAACCTCGGCAAATCGGCGTTTCTAAGGTCATCCCTCTCGTACACTCCCTTCCCTTCCGAGTTCGCGCGTCTTTCTCCGGCCTTGCCGTAATCCCAGCAGGCGAATGCCGCTGGACGGAAAGGTACGATGGCAAAAGAGATTTGCATCTCCAGCACGCCGCACGAAACGCGGCTCGCAATTCTTGAAGACGATCAACTCGCGGAAATCTATTACGAACGCGAAAACGAGTACACCCTGGCAGGGTCCATTTACAACGGGCGCGTCACCCGTGTCCTGCCCGGCATGCAGTCCGCCTTTGTCGATGTGGGCCTGGAGCGCGATGCGTTCCTGTACGTAACCGACTTCCTCGAACTCGAGGACCCCGAAGAATCCGACGAGGTTGAAAAGGCCGCGGTCAGCGGCGGCGCTCAGCCTCCCCGCGAGATTCGCCATACCAGCGCTCCTGAAGCTGCTGCCCAGCCCGCCCGCGGCGCCGGACGCGGCGATCGCGGGCCGCGCAATGGCCAAAAGCAGGACCAGAAGCAGGAATCCCGGCCCAGCCAGGATCGACCGCCGCGCGACCGCAATCTTACCGTCGAAGCCATTCCCGCGACCGAAGAAGGGTCCTTCGCATTTCCCGAAATTCCCGTCAGCTCCGAACAGGGAGACGACGCGCAGGAAGATTCCAACGCACCCGGCGCAAAGCGCTGGCGTGGACGCCGTCGCCGTCGTGGCGGCCGTGGACCCGGCGGCTCGCCGGAAGGCCAGGCCCCCCAGGAAGACTCTGCGCAGTCCTACCCCTCCACCCCGGCAGACTCAGAGTTCACTCCTGAGATTCAGGCCGCCGCAACCGTTCCCGACGCGCCTCCCGCGCGACGCGCCAACTCCGCCCCCGCATCCTCGGCCCCTGTGCCTTTTGTGATGCCCGGCGAGTCGCTCCGCAAATATGGCGGCACGGCAGCCGACGATGCGCCCGCTGCTTCCGCGCCTCCAGCGCCGGCTCGCCCCTCCAGCACCTTCAAGCCTTCCACGCTCATTGAAGCGCCACTCGCGTGGGATGGCAGCGGTTTGCTCCCCGGCGAGTCGCTCTCCAAGCATCGCGGCCGCTCAGCCGAACCCGCCGCTGAATCTTACCCCGCCTTCGCCGATGCCGCCCAGAACGGCCAGGCCTCCGATGACACCGTTTCGGCCGACGCCATTGAAGAAGAAGACTTCGTCGAGGAGATGACCGAGACCGCCTACAAAGCTGAAGGCGCGCCCGAGCAGGTTGCCCCCGAAGCGCCGGAAGTAACCCTCGTCGTGGAAGAAACCATTCCCACAGAAGACGAAGAGTTCGAGGAGACCGCGGAAACCGCGCCCGGAACCTCTCCGGCCGAACCGGCCGCATCCGAACCGCGGGATGTTTCCGTCGATTCGATGTACGAAGAACTGTCGGCGACCGAGCCGCTGGCTACCCCGGTGGTGCGTCAGGATGAAGTAACCTCCGGCTTCGGATCGGACAAGTCGGATGGACCCGATGCCTCCGATCGTGAATCGCCCGTTGCCTCAGCGCAGGAACACGAATCCGGCCACGAGCCCGACGCCGACGCCTCGCACCACGTTGACCCGCTTCCGCCCACCGGCTTCCGGCTGTTTGGATTCGGCGGCAAGAAGAAGGCCGAAGATCCCGCACCCGCGCCGCCGGCTCCCAAAAAGGCAGCCTCGTCCTACGCTCCCGGCAGCGGACTGATTGAAGAAGAGGTCATTGAAGAGGAAGAGTTCGACGCGCCCCATCATCATCACGGAAAGGCCGAAGAGCACGACCTCGAAGACTACGAGGAAGAGACCCTCCCCATCCAGATGCGCTCCGGCGACCTGGGCGAATTGCTCCAGGAGGCTCACCTCGACCACCGCATCCAGTTGAACTTCGACGGAAAAAACGGCGAAGAAGACGACGAGGACGAAGAAGACGACGCCGAAGAGACCACCGCTGAGGGCCAGCCTGCTACCGCTGAAGGCCAGGGCCAGCAGCGCCGCGATCGCGCAGGCCGCGGACGCCGTGGACGCGGCCCGCAAGGCGCACCCGGACAGAACACGCGCCGTGGCGGCCCGTCGCGCCGCTCCGCGCAGACCTCCGACCTGCCCATCATTTCCGATCTCTTGAAGCCCGGCCAGGAGATTCTGGTCCAGATCGCCAAGGAGCCCATCGCCAAGAAGGGCGCCCGCATCACCTCGCACATCGCCTTGCCAGGCCGCTTCCTGGTCTTCATGCCGACCGTCTCACACATCGGCGTGAGCCGCAAGATCGCTTCCGACGAAGAGCGCCAGCGTCTCAAACGGATTCTCGTCAGCGAACGCGGCGAAGCCTCCGGCGGATTCATCGTCCGCACCGCGGCCGAGGGCGCTTCGGAAGAAGAACTCCGCGCCGATCTCCGCTTCCTCTTGCACCTATGGGCAGAGATCAAGCAGCGCTCTGAAAGCTCCAAATCCCCCGCGCTCATCTATCACGACCTGTCCCTGATCGAGCGCATTCTGCGCGACCAGGTCAGCGCCAACTTCTCCTCCATCTGGGTCGATTCGCAGGAAGACTACGAGCGCATCGTGCGCTTCCTCAACCGCTTCTCGCCCACGCTGGTGCGTCGCGTCAAGATGTACACCAAGGAGACCCCGCTTTTCGAGCACTTCGGCATTCAGGATGAAATCTCGAAGGCCCTGCGCTCCAAGGTCTGGCTCAAGTCAGGCGGCTCCATCGTCATCAACCAGACGGAAGCCCTGGTGGCCATCGACATCAATACCGGCAAGTACGTCGGCAAGTCGGCGCGGCTTGAGGACACCATCGTCAAAACCAACCTCGACGCGGTGCCGGAGATCGTGCGCCAGATTCGCCTGCGTGACCTGGGCGGCATCATCATCATCGACTTCATTGACATGGACGAGCGCAAGAACCGCTTCAAGGTGATGGCGGCTCTCGAGGAAGCTCTCAAGAGCGACCGCGCACCAACCAAGGTTCTCCAGTTCAATGACTTCGGCCTCGTCGCCATCACCCGCAAGCGCGTCAAGCAATCCCTCGAACGGACCCTGAGCGTGCCCTGCCCCACCTGCCAGGCCACCGGCATGGTCAAGAGCCCCACCACGGTCTGCAACGAGATCTACACCGAGTTGCGCAAGATGAAGAAGCACTTTGACAATGCAGACGTTCTGCTGCGCGTGAACCCCGAAACCGTCAAGGTCCTCAAATCCAACAACGCCAGTTGGCTCACCGAATTCGAGGAACTGGTCGGCAAAAACATCCTGGTCAAGAGCGACGCGACTCTTCATCCCGAGCAGTTCGACATCCAGGGATAAAGCAGGGAACAGGGATCAGGGAAAAGTAACAGCCAAGGCCGGCGCAACCGCTCCGGCCTTTGGTGTTTCTACGCATCCAATCCGCCCTACCGAATCACATGAATCGGAACCCCCACCTTCAGGTTCTTCCAAACCTGCTCCGTCGTATACACCGGAGCCTTCAGCGCAATCGCCAGCGCCAGGCAGGATCGATCCCCAAGCGATAACCCATATTTCTCGGTGGTCGCGATCAGGCTTCCCGCGATCTTTGCCTGGTCCGCTGTGAACAGCTCAGGAGGGGTCTCCAACAAGAGCGTACAGGGGGGAGTGGGAAGAGCGGAGGTCGGCACGGAAGAAGATCGCGGGATGGCTTGCCGCTGCGTACATATTGGCCGCAGCAGGCGGTGGAGCATGGTTCTATCAACTGCAGAAAGCAGAGCATCGCGCCCAAGTTCAGCTAGCCTCAAGTATTCCAGTCGAGACGCGGGTCAACCTTTTCGATGAGGGAACTGTGCGGGGGATCGAGGGAACAAACACCTTGCAGGAAGTATCCCTCCCCGCGAGGGTCGTCCATCTTTCAATTGTTCTGCCGCGTTTCAGCGATCCTGGCCGTTATCTGATCCGGGTGTCGAAGGACAAAGCGGGGAGCGAAGTTGTTGCGCAAGCTGTAGGAGACGCCGCGACATCCGACCGGAAGACAACCGCCGTGGTGACGCTCGATCTCCGCACCGCGCAGACTGGAGAATACTACCTGGCAACAGTTCGCGGCGCGGATAACGGTACCTACTATTACCCTCTAAAAATCAACTAGCGCCGGCGCTTCGGCAAGTGCTGGGAGCAAGGTTACGGGGCGAGGGCTTGGCCACCCGCCTACGCCAGCACTTCCTCGTCGGCGGATTCATCAGCAGCAGCGAGCACCGCGCCGACATCCATATCGGAGTCGTCCAGGTGCCACCGGTTTAGCGCAAACTCCGCCAGCTTGCCCCGGCGGATGAGCAGCGCTTCTTCGTCCCACGACTGCATTGCTGCAAGCTCACGTTCCTGAAAGAGATTTGAATTCGCGTAGCAATACCCCACGCCTGGCAGACCCCTTTTCTCGTCGAAGCATTTGTTCCCGTATCTGCTGTTATCCTCGGTCAGGCAGAGGTTTCCGACGTCATGAGTCAGGCGCCTCCGCTGCGCAAGCGAAAATGCGTCTTTCCAGCACTTGTTGCTGGCTGTCTGAGGGAGGATGTGTTCGATTGTCCGGAGGTCAGGTATATCGATTCTGCTCCACGCAACAAGGATCTTCTTATTACCGGCCAGAAACTCCTCATACTCATAGAGAAAGTACTTCAATCCCTTCCATCCGTACCATTGGTTTTCTGACTCGTTCAGGTCGAACTGCTTTTGGAATTCTTCATTTGAACAAAGTGACAGCGCACGATGACGCATGGACACTAGCATTTCGTCGAATGTGCGCCCGCCGATGTACAAGTCGTGTGCCAACCGGTGGAGCTTATTTTGCCCGGCATCGGCGCGCCGCTCCTTCATCACATACACTCGAAACGCGAACTGCTCGCACAAGGAGAGCAGCTTTAAGTAGCGAGTCGGATCATCGGGAAACTTCAGTCGTGTCGCAATGAGTATGGGCAGGAAGGGAGCGATCAGCCTGGTCCTGCGTAGCTTCTCAGCCGCGCGTACTACCTTCAGACGATCATTGGCGCTCCACGCCGAGAAGGCGGTATTCGTACCTGGTAAGAAAGCCTCACAGAACGGCACGACGGCATCCCTTAGGGTGGACACGTAGTGGAGCAAGTCGGTTAATAACTGATCATGTTTCCCTTGGTATTCCTTTACCTTTAAATTGAACTCCTTCTTTATGGAGGCGCTTCCAGAAAAATCGCGCGAATTGGGGTTTTTGTAGACCATCCAATGAGCTCGCAGGAGCCGATCCTCATCTCCGCTTGAATTCAATTCGTGGGCCATCAGTCGCTGGAATATCTCCGCCCATGTGGAATTGACCTGATTCTCTAATTCGTGGTCATTATGGATTTCAAGCTTTGAAGACAGGTAAAGAAGATAGTTCTTCACCTTCTCAAGGTCTGACAACGGTTTGCCCCGATTGTTCATGACTTCGAAGATCACGCCGACCTCTGTTGTGCGTTCGACAGAATAGGTGCTCACTCTTAGCTGGCGAATGATTTTTGCGTACAATTTGAGCAACCATTCGGGAAACTCGACACCAAGCGTGTCCTGGTGGCCTGCGAGGTAATCGAGAAAGTAGTGCTTCGCATCGGCTAGGCGACGATGGGAGGTGATCGTCGGACCCTGTGGTCCACCGGGGTCAGCTAAGACATTGTGGATGAAGAAGTCGTGGCAATCGGAATTGAGCTTGAGCCTGTAGAGCGGTTGGTCATTCAGATTCTTGACGTAGATGAATTTCTTTTGGATTCCCTCGGCGATGGTGGGATGCGTCGCGTGAACGAGCGTCCTGATTGCGTCTAAGAGAAGCACAATCGAAGTCAGTCGCTGTTGGCCGTCGACGATATCGAAAAGACGATAGCTGTTGCCTTCTTTGTCGAAGACGGATGGCTGCACCTGGTCGTGCAGAACGATTGTGCCAGTGTAATGCTGGCTTTCGGGTTCCAAGGCCTCAAGATCGTCGATGAAATCTTCCAGATGGGGAGTCTTCTCCCAAGCGTAGCCTCGTTGATAGTCCGGAACGCGGAACAGACGCCCGGCAAACAGATCTTCAATCGTAAGCACACCGTCCATGGCGAATTCTCCTCTTTTCTGACTCTCCGCCGCTTGTTTCACAATGCTTTAAGACGAGCGTGGGCAGGTACTACCTAGCCCCCGGCCCGGCCGAGCCGCGCAGAGCACTGCGGAGAAACAAAGATATCCTCCCAGGCCACATGAGGATCGTACCCTTTCTTGACGAGCTTGGCTTGCACTTCGGCGAGGTTCACCGTGCTGGCAACAGCGTCGTCCAGGATTTCGTCGGTCAGTTTTTCCGCGCCTGGTTCTCCAAAGATCACGGCGAGAAGGGCCGAAGCATCCAGGACAGCTTTACTCATTCTTGACGGCCTCGCGCCTTTCGGCGCTTAATTCATCGGAAACCAGGGTTCCCGGCTTGACATGGAGGCGCGCACGCGCCTGGGCTCGCTGAATGCGGGCTCGCAATGTGGAGATGCGAAGTTCGCCGTCTTCCACGCGCAGGGCAACCCTATCACCAACGTCCATCCCCAGCGCCTGCCGGATAGCTGCCGGGATGACGATCCGCCCCTTTTCGCCAATTTGACCTCGTGCTTGAACTTCCATGTATCCCCTCGTTCCTTGAGCAATACCAAAGTGGGTGTCGTTTCTTCTGCCATCTCGAAGGCGTCGAAGACGACCTCATTCAAGCTTTGCGGCCTCGCGTCGCTCGGCGCTCAACTCATCCGCAAGGCTCACTCCCGCAGGCACGTATTTCCTTACATTCTCCTGCGCTCGCCTCAGTCGTTCCCGCATGGTTGCGACTCTCAATTCACCGCCCACCACAGTCAAATCCAGTACATCCCCATCCTTCATCCCCATCGCCTCGCGCATCGCCGCGGGAATGACAAGCCGGCCCTTTTCCCCAACCCGTACCCGAACCCTCAGATCCGGCGATTCAGGGCCATCGGTTTTTGCAGCGCGTTCCAAAACTTCCACATTTCCCGCTCTCCGCGGTGGTGACACCATCCTACTCCAGTGGGAATATCTTGAAAAGTGGGACACTTGGCCATATTCCCACCCGTCCTCCCCCCGCAACCTTTCACCCCCATCCGGGGGAGAACCGGGGATGAAGTGATCCCTGAAGTGAGACACGATACCTATTTTCCACCCGCA
>Ga0302147_10000323_pt1 | contig 22796 bp, 17 predicted proteins | sample I_Bog_E3_2_FD_192438 | JGI IMG/M metagenome (GOLD analysis project Ga0302147, IMG submission 192438) | Peat permafrost microbial communities from Stordalen Mire near Abisko, Sweden - I_Bog_E3_2 | ecosystem: Environmental > Terrestrial > Soil > Wetlands > Peat | place: Sweden: Abisko, Stordalen...
GACCGGCAGCCTTAAAATGGGGATCCGTCCGCACCAGCGAGCCGACGTTGCCGCAGATCATGATTTCGCCGTGCCGGAGCGGATGGCCGCTGGCACCCGCCGCCATCTCAACCAAACCATGCGCGTTCGGCGGATGGGCGCTGCTGACAAACAGTGCGTATGGGGTGTCCACGGGGATGTAGGCGTCGAGTGCCGGGTTGCGGTCCGGGGGCGAAAGCGACGGCGTGCCGTTCGCGGCCACACAGACGCGGCGTGCACCGACCGCCCGGAACTCACCGGCGTCACCCTCCGACACGCTGATTACCAGGTCACAGGATCTGGCGATTTCCTGCTCAAGCACCGCGATGTCGCGCAATGTGGATTGCGTCACACCGGCACCCGCCGCCTGCAAATCGCGCCATGCCGCCGTCTCGAAATTGTATGACGAATGCACCACGGCGGTGCGGTCCAGATAGCCCTCGACGCGCAGGCGGCGGACCACAGGCCACAGGAACGGCTCCTCGAATTGCAGGAGATCGGGCTTGGCGGCCCGCACGGCGGCGGCGAAGGCGGCGAAGGAGTCGGGTGCGTCGGCCACGGCATCCCAGAACGCCAGGGCCGAGTCGTCTTTCCGCGCTGACGGACGCTGCATGGCCTGCGACACACCCGGCAGGATCGGGATGTCGTCGGGCCACCGCTCGTCCGGCCCGACGCGCCCGCCATCATAAAACGCGGCGATGCGCACGTCGTGTCCGGCATCCCGGTAAGCCCGCACCACCGCCGCGCCGCGCAACTGGCCGCCATGCCGCGGCACCCGGAACGCCCACGGCGCCAGGACCAGCACCCTGATGGCACCCGCGTCAGCGCGGGGAGGCGAGGTAATCAGATTCATAATCGGCCAGCGTTACATGGATGACATCGAGATCGTAGTTCAGGACGGCAAAAAAGGCTTCATAGTCCGCCAGCGTGGTGTCGTGCAGGGCGCCGAGAATCCTGTGCCATTCAAACAGCACCAGCGGGCGGCAGCGGCGGATCGTGTCCGCCGCCCCGCGGAGCGCATGCAGATCAGCACCCTCGGCATCGACTTTGATGATGGCAACCCGATCCAGCGCCAGGTCATCCAGGACCACGGACCGCACATCCCCGGCGCCATCGTCAACCGGCTCGTACATCAGGCCGGACGCATTTTCGATCCTGGAGTAGTCGGGCTGGCCGTCCAGCACCGGCATCGCCACCGCCTGCCGCTCCGGCGAGGCCAGCCGCATGGCGCCGACGCGGTCATAAAGCGCCGAATTGTAGGTGGTGACGTTGTTGCAGCCATTCAGGGCCAGGTTGGCGCAGAGCAAATTGAATATCCCGCGCTGCGGCTCGAATGCGTGGACGGCACCGAAGCGGCGGGACATGGCCACCGTGTGGACCCCGATATATGCCCCCACGTCCACCGCCACCCCATCCGGTCGGCCTGCGCGATCGATCACGGCGTGGACGTGCGGCTCCCATTGCTGGCGATCGGCGACGTTGTTGCCGATCAGGTCATGTTCGCGCACGAGAAAACGCGTCTCCGGTGTGGTGGCGACCAGGGTCAGGCTGTCCGGCCCGACTGCCACGCGATCGCCCTCGCGCAGCGGGATGGGGTGGCCTGGCATGCCGATGCGGGCGTTGAGCGCATCGACCGAGGACCGCAAATCCCGGTGCAGGGCGGCGGCATATTCATTGGTCTTGCGGGCCAGATCGGCAACTTCGGCAACGTCCTCGCAAAGCGTCTGGACCGTCCCACCGGTGTCTGCGAGGCGTCTGGACAGGGCATCGACCGCGGCGTTGGTGTCACGCGCCAGCGAGGCGAAGGCTTCGGTGTCCCGGCAGAGTGCCTGGACCGTCTCACCGGTTTCGGCGACATCTTTGGAAAGCGCCTCGACCGCCGGACGGCACTCGTCCCCGACTGTCTTCGCAAGCGCGGCTATGGCCATTCCGTTGGCCTCGGCGTCTTCCTCCAATCCCGCCAGCCGATGCGCCACGGCCACCGCGTCCTTGCGCATGCCTGCCAGTTGCGCGGTAGGGATCGGTCGCGCCTGTGCGGACGCCGCCTGAAGGCGAAGGCACCCGTCGATCTCCGATTCGATCCCGCGGAAATATGGCGCGACCAGAAACCACATCGCCGACCTGATCGGGTTGGTTATCCATGCCTTGCCTGTCGTCGAAATGCCGTGGGCGCGGACGCGACCGAGGTCCATCTGTTTTGTCTCCTCGCCGCTCAGCCGAACCGGAGGCTGACAGACAGGTTGTGTTTGACGTATAGCAGCAGCGGCAGGCGGGCATCGTCGGCCGCCTCGTGCCGCCAGGGCCGGATGTGGCCATACAGCGCGGCCTCGATGCGGTCGATGCTGCGGGCAAAGGACAGGTCGCCCATCACCAGGCGGCGGGCTGCGCGTCCGATCCGGGCGATGTCAATCTCATTGGCGGCGACATGGCGCATGGCATCGGCCAGTCCGTCCACGGTCCGCTCGATCTTGATGCAGTGGACGCCATCAACCAGGCGCTCGGACGCGCCGCAATTGGCCGTCATGATCGGGGGGGTCCCATGGCCGGCCGCCTCCACCGGCGCGAAGCCGAATGGCTCACGCTCCCATGTCGGGAACAGGAAGGCGTCGTAGCCCACGTAACGCCTTACCAGTTCGGCCTGCGGAAGCGACCCGAGAAAGCGGACGCGGTCGTCCACCTGCAGCGTCCTCGCCATGTCAACATAGCGCGGCAGATCGCCGTTGCCGAAAATGTCGACGGTGAAACTCCATCCCTCCGCGCGCAGCCGGGCGCTGGCCTCCAGGATCAGGTCGGTCCCCTTATGCTCGACCACCGTGCCGGCGGTGACAAAACGGGCCATGCCGTCGCGCAGGTAAGGCTTATGCGCCAGCCCGCCATCGACATCGGCGGCACCAGGCACCAGGTCGGCGCCCTGCGGGAAGGTGATGCCGGACACCGCCTCGATTTCATCGAGCAGGTGCTGGCTCATGGAGATGATGCGGGCTCCGTCATACATTGTGGGGCCGCCGAACAGCCCGAGGATGGCTGGCGGCGTGTTGGACTCGATATCCACCGGACCCCGGTCCATCAGATGCAGCGCCCACGGCACGCCGATCCGGTTGAGCAGGTCCATTATGGCAGCCGATCCGAGGCCGGTCAGGTTCCAGGCGTAAACCATGTCGGGCCGGAAGTCGCGGATGGCGTCCAGCAGATGCAGCGTGTTGCCATACGACGAGCAGACCGCGGCGTGGAGATCCCGCTGGTCCACGACGGCATTGCGGCTCTTGATTGGCAGGTACCAATGCGCGTCCATGGATCGGTGCACCCACGCGGGCTCATCCACGGGCAGCGGCAAATGGCTCCATGTGGTCAGCACCCGCACGTCATGCCCGCGGCCGGACAGTGCCATCGAGACATTGGCGCAGGCCAGCTCGTAGCCGCCTAGGATCTCCGGCGGGTAGAGGTTGGTCAGGACCAGGATGCGCATTCAGCCTGCCAACACCGGTGCGGCCAGCACGGACAGGTAGAAATCGGCAAGGCGACAGCCGATGGCATCCATCCCGTGCCATTTGACGACATGATAACGCGCCAGCGCCGCGGCGTCCTGGGATGGCCACCGGCCCGCCTCGACATCCAGCAGCAGGGCCGCAAGCTCCACATCCCCGCGGAACACCCGTCCGAACCGGTCATCCGGCACCAGTTCCGCCAACGAACCGGTATCCGACACCGCGGCGGGCAAACCGCAGGCCATGGCTTCCAGCGTGGTCAGGCCCATGAGTTCCGGCTTGGCAACCGTGTTGCCGTAGATGTCCCTTGCCGTGCTCGCCTGCACGAACAGTCCGGCCGACCGGTAGAGATCCAGCAGGGCGTCGTCGTCCGCGTCGTGGATGAATGTCACATCCTTGCCCTGCGCCATCTGTTGCAACCGGGCGTAGTAATCGGGATGGTAGACGCGTCCGGCCACAACCAGGCGCAGTCCGGGCGGCAGGGCTGCTATCACCCGGTCGATGCCCTTGTGCGGCATGATGCGGCTGACGCACAGCACCATTGCCGGATCGCGCCGTCCGCCGTCGGAAACGGGGGTGAACCGATTGGTGTCGACGGGACCGATCAGAACCTCATGCGGCCCGGTGAAGAAACTGGATATCATGTTGTGCGCGTAACGTGAAATCGAGACGACGCCGTCCAGCAGGCCCATACCCCGCCGGGTTGTCATCAACTGGTCGCCGTCGCCGCCCCCGCCAAGGTCGGTGCCCACTGTGGCAATACCCATCGAGCGCGTGATGGCGAGGCTGTAGGCGCCGAATGTCGTCAGGCACTGGTGCAGGTGTACCAGATCGAAACCGCTGAGCTCCCGCCACAACGCGGAGGAAAACCCGTCCATGGCGTCGGGCAGCGGAGACTCGTTGCGCAATACGCGAACCGGGATGCCGTCGCGCCCGAACAGCCTGTCATCCGGCCCCACCGTGAAAACGCACTGCCGGAACCCCGGATCGCCGCGCAGGCAATGCGCCAAGTAATAGACGTAACGTTCGCCACCGCCCAACACGCTGTCAGGCGAAAAATATGCTGGCGTGAGATGCGCGACGCGCAGCGTTTTGCGCGGCTTGCCGTCCCGCCATCGGGCATGGACGGCTCCGGGTGTGCCGTTCACCCCATCCATCCGCCACCCCCCGACCGGACAATGGCCAGCGCCCCGGCGGCAGGGCAGACAGCCAGCGGCGGCACAAGGCGGGCATGTCGGATCGCTGGCGGTCTTGACGTCACGTTGACTCTATTTCACCCAGATTGCGGGAAAGTTAACATTGCGCGCACGCGATGGCAACCCGGCGACGCCACACCATTTTTCGCCGTCTGCCGGGCGGCGGACGGGGGACGGACCGGGCGGGGGGGCATGCCAACGGCGGGTGTGGCAGGCGGGACGGTATGGCATCAATGGCGTCGCCGCGGATGTGCCCGGATGCCACACCGGCAGCGCGGCGGCCTAGTCCTTTTGCAGCGTGAACAGGCTCGTGTGCCACATCCGGCTTGTGAAGACGTATCCGCGATCTTCGAGAAGCCGGGTAACCGGGTTCCGCATGACGGAAGCGATATCAACCCTGTCATGGATTTCCACTGCAATCACCAATGGCCGCCAGCGCCGGAAATCCCACTCTGCCAGAATGCTTTCTCCATGGTCTCCACGTCTATATTCAAATAGTCAACTGCGACCCCGTCCGGGACGTGCCGGGCCAATATTGTATTTATCGAGTAAAACGCGATATCCTGTGTAGCCAGGACCTGGCGGCCCTGGCTGCGGTGGCGCTCGATCATATCGGGTTCGAGAAAGCCGTTCAGCAGGGGCTCGTCGAACAGGACGTATTGGCCCGTGCGCCCGTCCTGGCCGATTGCGACGTTCAGGTTGACGTCGCGCGGGCGGAGCGATCGGAACCGTTCCACGGCTTGCGGGTTCGGCTCGACATTGATGCCACGCCAGCCGCGCCGGTAAAACGCGTAGGTGTTGGAATGGCGGATCGGATCGAATGCGCCGAGATCGACGTAAAACCCGGCGTGGGAGTAAGGCATTTGGAACAGGCCATAGAGCAGGCGCCAGACAAGAATGTCCTCGGCTTCGATCGAAAAGGTCGGCACACAGGCGGCTTCCTCGTCCTCGATTGAAAAGCCAGGCAAGCTGACTGCCCCGTCTTCTTTGAAATCATCTGACATGCTTGCCCCCAAGTCACTCGATGCCTATGCGCACAGGCGTCCGGGAGCGTCAAGAAGGCGCGGTCCGGTCGCCCCGTGTTCCCCCGGCGGGGCAGGACATCCACGCAACCCCGGTGATCGCCTCTGTCCCCGGCAGACCGGTGGCAACAGGTCGCCCGCCCATGCAGCGCCTCACGACGGCGAAAGGCAGCTCTGGCAGACCGGGCTGATGGCCTCGTTGTTTGCGAACCCCTGCCGGATGGCCCTGGCCCTGTCGCCGTTCCAGATGTCCGCGAGGGGTGTGCCCATGACGTTGCCGAGATCAAAACCGTTGTCGGCGTCGAGGCAGCAGATGCTGGTGTCGCCGTTCCAATAGATCACAAAGTAGTTCCACGGATGCTGGCAAAACCCTTGCGTCACCAGGTTCTTCTTGGCCTTCGGCCATGCATAGGGATGCTTGACCTGTATCTCGACACCGGGGAGAAACTGGAACGGCGTCTGCGTGTCGACCATCTCGCGGAATCGCGCCGGTGAGTGCTGCGTGTATGGCAACCCGTACGTCCCGGCCAGCTTCAGCCCGAACCGATCCAGATCATCCTTGAGCCGGAGGACATCGTCTTCGGTATTGACGGCGCGGACGCCATACCAATCGTGGTAGCCCGTGAAGAAAATGGACCAATGGTAGTTGGTTCTGGTGGAGTTTGCGAACTTGTATTCGACCGCGCCAAAAACCAGGTCCCGGTATTTCTCGAAGGAAAGGTTCTTGGCGTGCCTGTGCGCAAAGCTGTCCTCGGTCGGCGTCTGGTAGCTGATCGACAGGGTGGCGTTGGCATTGGCCAGCCCGCCCAATGCTTCGCCGGTCAAAAAGCTGCCGTTTGTGACCAGATCGACATACAGACCCCTGGAATTGGCATGTTCGATTATGTCGAACAGTCTGGGGTGCAGCATCGGATCGCCCATCTGGTGCAGATAGAGCGGATGCGTGGCGCGGGCAAAACCCTCATCGACGATCTTGTCGATGATATGCCTGGCCACCCCAACATCCATGAACCCGTTCTTGCGTGTTATGCCGCCTATCGGACAGAACGAGCACTTGAAGTTGCAGACATTGGTTATCTCCATATGGATATACGTCGGAAGCTCCGGGTCGGTAGCCGACAACATTTCTGCCCCTTCCGCCAAAACGACATCCCCCATCCCGCCGCAGTCCGGCACGGCGCGGTCGCACCATATACGCTTCGGGCTGAACGGCCAGCAACCCACGCCGCGGCGCCCCGCCGTTTCCGGACGTCCCGCGCCATCTGGCGGCGCGCCATGTCATGGCACGGCGGTGGATTGCGCGGATTGGCTGCCAGCCCCGTGAACCGACGCCGGCGGTCCGGCTGCCTGCCGGCGGCCCGTGATGGCGACGGATGCATGGCGGCGGCCAGGGGCCGTCCGGCCACCGTCACGTCCGCCCGTGCCATTCCCGCCGCCATGTCCGGACGGCTGTCCGCAGCCACAACGTGACCCACACAGAACCGGAGACCAAATGGCGCAGCACAGCCTCCAGGCGACGTCGCTCCGTCAATATTCATATCCGCGGCCATTGTGTCGCCGGCGCCTGCATGCGGGGATTTTGACAGCAATATGAGGATATTAAACTATTATTATCGGAGTGATCACGCCGCATACCATTGCCTGCGTCCGATGAACAGCCTATCTGACCGCCTGCCAGCCGGGGTGCAGTGAAAGGTCTGCTCCAATGGCTGTCAACCCGCTCCCGATCACCCCAAGTTTCGGGTGGGCGGCGGCGCGGCCCGCAAAACTGACCTGGATTTGCTGATTCGGCCGGGGCGGCAGGACGCTATGGCGCCAGCCGATCGGACGTTCTGCGCCCACCGCCGGACGGATGGCCGCATGGCTGTTCCAAATCACCCCAAGTTCGGGGCGATGGCTGCGGCACGTGCGCAAATAACGCCTGACATCAGAACCCGCGCACATTAGCCTGTTGGATTCATCGCACACGGATTTACTGGCTTGGATATCCGGTTTACCGAAACACAGCCATTGTATGGATGGCATGATATCACCATTAGTGTGCGCACAGCCTTTGGACAGCATGAAAGGTTACCCAGGATCGATGGATGCCACGTGCCCATTCCCGGCCGCCCCAAGTGCGGCCGGCCACCGGAGCGTCAAAACAGGGCTTGCCATTGGCCGGTTCCCCGGAATGGCCGGTCCTGTCCGCAGCCGAACGGCGCGCGTTGCGCCCGCCGAAACCATGCCTGCATCCCCATGTCGGCCGGCCCTGACCGGCCACATGACCTGACCACCGCATAACGGCAACAAGAATCCCGATGTCCGGACCCGGCACGCAAGCCGGGACACAGTTTCAAGGATCTCCAAGCATGTCCGCATCCCTGACGACCGCCCAGTCCATCCAAGGCTTCTATGGAAGCATCCTGGCCCGCACGGGCGACGCCGCTGACGTGAGCTACTGGTCCAATCAGGTCGATACGGTCGGATTCACGCTTACCCAGGTGCAGAACGACTTCGCCACCTCGGCCGAGGCGTTGGGGAACGTTCGTGGCCTGCCTGCCCTGTTCGGGTCTGATCTACGCGGAGGCAAGCTGGACACAAACGTCGGAAGACTGGCTTGGCGCGCATGTCCGGCTGTTCGCCTTCCTCGGCGGGGTAACCGCCAAGGTGGTCCCCGACAATCTGAAGGTCGGCATCACCCACGCCTCGTATTATGACCCGGTGATCAACGCCAGCTACGCCGCGCTGATCAAACATTACGGCACCGCCGTGGTCCCGGCACGGTCGCGCAAACCGCGAGATAAGCCTGGCGTGGAAAATGGCGTACTGCAGGCCTACCGGTGGCTTCTGGCGCCGCTGCGCCATCGCCAGTTCTTCTCGTTGGCTGAGCTCAACCAAGCGATCGCGCTGCTGCTGGTCGAGCTCAACGACAAGCCGATGGCGCTGCCGCGCGAGGACAGCCGGCGTACCTTGTTCGAGGCGGTCGAGCGCGCTGCTCTCAAATCCTTGCCAACCGAGCCCTACGTGGTGGGCCGCTGGGCAATCGGGGCGACCGTCAACATCGACTACCACGTCGCGGTCGGGCCGAACTTCTACTCGGTGCCCTATGCGCTGGCCCGCAAACGCGTCGATGTCTTCGTGACGCGCACCGGCGTGCAGATCTTCCATCGCGGCGAGCGGACGGCCAGCCACGTCCGGCGGGCCGGCCACAATCAATGGGCGACGCTGGATGAGCACATGCCGCCGGCGCACAGCGCGGTGGCCAACCGAACGCCGGACTGGGTGCGCGGCCAGGCGGCCAAGGTCGGCGTGGCCACCGCTGCCTATGTCGAGCGACTGCTGACGGGGCGCGATCATATCGAGCAAGGCGTGAGGTCCTGCCTCGGCATTTTGCGCCTGGCGACCCGCTACCCGAGCGAACAGCTGGAGGCAGCTTGCGTGAGGGCGATGGCAGCAGGCGCCAGTTCGTCGGGTTTTGTCGAGCATCTGCTCAAAAGCGGCCGGCCACTCGCCGACACGGTCGCCGAGGGCGGCGTTGGGCACCACCGCAACGTTCGCGGTCCCAGCTACTACCATTGACGATCGGCGCCGCCGATCCAGCACAAGGAAAACCGATGTACCAGCCTACCATCGAGAAGCTGCATGCCCTGCGCCTTGGGGCCATGGCCAATGCGTTGGCCGCCCAACTCAAGCAGCCCGAGATCGATGCGATGCCGTTCTCGGAGCGGCTGGCGCTGCTGGTTGACATCCAGCACAGCGCAATGCTCACCGCCGCCTTGGAGCAGCGTCTGAGCCGGGCCGGCATGCGTCAGTCCGCCTGCATGGAAAACCTGGACCTGCGCACCCCGCGTGGGCTGGACCGCTCGACCATGCAGGCGCTGGCGGGCGGGCAATGGATTCGCGAGCATCGCAACGTCTTGGTCAGCGGTGCGGCTGGGATCGGGAAGAGTTGGATCGCCTGCGCGTTGGGCAACCAGGCGGCCCGCGACGGGGTCTCGGTGCTCTACAAGCGCCTGTCGCGGCTGCTCGACGATCTGGCGGTGGCACGGCTGCATGGCCGCCAGGCGCGGGCGCTGAAGACCCTGGCCCGGACGCGCCTGCTGATCCTGGACGATTGGGCGATGGCCAAGCTGACCGCTGACCAGCGCCGCGACCTGATGGAGGTCATCGACGATCGCCACGGTCGCGGCTCGACGATCGTGGCCACCCAGATCCCCCGGGACCGTTGGCACGAGCAGATCGGCGATCCCACCTACGCCGACGCGATCATGGACCGCCTGGTCCACGACGCCTACCGCCTGGAGCTCACGGGGGAGTCCATGCGCGGCAAAGCGGCCCGTCGGGCGGCCACGAGCGGAGCTGTGGGCAAAATAGACGAATGAAGTAAACGACTTACGATAGTTATCCCCGTTACTCACACGTTGCACAGCCGGCCGCAACCACAGCGTCAGACAACATCTAGAACAAGCTAGTTGACTGACTCTCTTACCACAAGATACTGTCACTCGTCAGCAGCAGCTCGGCCTCGCCTAACGGCTCGGTGCCTGCGGCCAAGGGGTGGCGAATTCACCGGCCTCAGGTGGCGATTACGATCGGCCTCCGGTGGCGAAAACTCCGGCCCGCGCACTTCATAGCTCCTTTCGCGGAAATCGACGCAACAACCGACGCAGCGAGCCACGCCCGCAGCGCAGCCCGGTCGCCCTACTCTCGGCAGCGCAAGCGCCGCCTCGCTACGGCGCGACAGGGCCGCTCGCGCGCATGGCCAGAGACCACAAGGGCTTCGCGAACCCGACGGCCGAAAGCCCGAGCCAGGGGGAGAACGACGGTCCCAACGGGTCGCAATGAAATCACCGGACCTTTGCGATCGGGCCTGAACAGAACCCAAAGTCCGCGCGAACCTCCGCCCCCAGCGACATTGGAACGCCACCTCTGACAGTTACCCGGGGACCGTATCCTCCTCTGCCACGCCCGCGGCAGCCCGCCCGCCCTTCGCACAGCGGCGCTGCGCGCCACCTCGCTCCGGCGCGGCAGGGCCGCTTGCGCGCATGGGCACCAACAACCCGCGCTATCGCGCGCCCTCCGGGCTCCGGCGCGCGCACTCCGCTTCGCTTCGTGAACGGCGCGCGCCTCCGGGTCACGGCACGCAATTAGAAAATGTTCGAGTCAACCGCCACGCCAGGCGAGCCGCCCCGACCCCCAGCATCGCCTTCGGCCTCGCCCCGGTGGATCGGCAATTTGTCGACCCGCTCTGCCAGACCTTGTCTCCTCACCCAGACCGGACGTATATGACCACAGTGGTCACGGGGGCCGACAATGAGGGAGATTCAAATGCGCGACGCCAAAGCCACCCTGTCGGCCGTCGTGGATCACGCGCTGCAGGGCGAGCCCTCGATCATCACTCGCCACGGCAGGCCGGAAGCTGTCGTGGTCAGCTTTGCGGAGTGGGAGCGCCTTTCGAATATCCCTTCGTTCGGGCGCCTGCTCATGGCGTCGCCGCTTGAGCCCGGCGACCTGCCAGGCCGCAACGACGCGCCGATGCGCGATCCTGACCTGACATGTGACGCGTGTATCTCGTCGATACCAACGTGATCTCGGCCAGCGCCCCGGCCAAGGCCGCGTCGCGTGCGGACCTCGTCGCCTGGATGGAGCGGAACAGCGACCACCTGTTCCTGTCCGCGGTAACCATCGCCGAGGTTGAAGACGGGATCGCCAAAGCCGGTCGGGAGGGCGCCCATCGGAAGGCTATGGAATTGGCGGCGTGGCTGGAGACGATGCTGCACCTCTACAGCGCGCGCATCCTCGCCTTTGATGTCCGAGCGGCCCGCCTCGCCGGACAGCTTTCCGACCTTGCACGCAGCCGCGGCCACGCTCCCGGCTTCGCCGACCTCGTCATTGCCGCGACTGCGCAGAGCCGAGGTTATGTCGTTCTGACGCGAAACGTTCGGCATTTTGCGATCGTGGACGTTCCGGCACACGATCCCTTTGCAAGCCTACTCTGAACCTTCGGCCTCGCCTCGATGATGACAGGGCTCGGCTGCGCCCGGCCGGCCCAGTGGCAGGAGCGCGACCACGGGGATCACGATCACGGGACGGCTCGGCTGCGCCATCGCCGTCGATGCCCAGGCTCGCCTTCGGCATCGCCCCGATGACGACAGGGCTCGGCTTCGCCGTCGCCCGGCCCAGCGGCAGGAGCGAGACCACGGCGATCACGGTCACGGGACGGCTCGGCTTCGCCGTCGCCCGGCCCAGCGGCAAGAGCACGGCGCTGGCGATCACAGTCAACGGGACGGCTCGGCTTCGCCCTCGCATGTCCAGGCTCGCCTTCGGCATCGCCCCGGTCCCGACACGGCACGGCTTCGTCGTCGCCCGGCCCAGCGGCAGGAGCACAGCGCTGGCGATCACAGTCACGGGACGGCTCAGCTTCGCCCTCGCCCTCGATGTCCAGGCTCGCCTACGGCATCGCCCCGGTCTCGACCGGGCTCGGCTTCGCCGTCGCCCGGCCCAGCGGCAGGAGCGCGACCACGGCGATCACGGTCAGGGGACGGCTCGGCTTCGCCATCGCCCTCGATGTCCAGGCTCGCCTGCGGCATCGCCCCGGTGACGACAGGGCTCGGCTTCGCCGTCGCCCGGCCCAGCGGCAAGAGCACGGCGCCGGCGACCGCAGTCACGGGACGGCTCGGCTTGCCCTCGCCCTTACGGGGTCACCATCACCTGATAGATGGGTGCCGCCTGCAAGCCGGGGGAACAATCTTCCTTCTAACCCCGGAGGCGCCACCATGAGCGATCTAACCTACCTCCCCACCGATCCGCCGCCGCGCGCCTTCCGTGTCGGCGATGAGGTTGAAATCCTCGGCCGGGGTAGCGTTCGATTGAGCGTGCAGCGTGTAGCTCGCGTCGGCGCGCGGATTGTCACTGGCTGCGGACGACACTGGACGCTAGCCGGCGAATGGATCGACGGGGACGGTTCGTGCTGGCCGTTCCCGTCGATCCGCCTGATTTCCATCTAACCCCCGGTTCGCCACAATTAGTGGGCGCTGCGGCCCCGAGTGCTGATGGTCGCCTTGTGCGTCGTCACAGCGGCAGGGCTCCCCTGGCCTGGTATCATGCCCTCGACGTTGGCCTCCAGAGAGGTTCTCACGGCCAAGCCTGCGCCCACCGTCGTCTGCGCGATGAGCTGATTGCTCTCGATCCCTGGGCCGATATAAACGACCGCGTCCGGGGCATTGTTGATAACCGCGATGTCGGTGCAGATGGTCAGCGGAGCTTGCCACCCGACTTCGACCACGAATGTCACGCCATGGTTCGGATCGAACGGAGGGCCATGCGGGGTGACGTTCGACACGGTCACATCGGCCGCGCCGACAAATCGCTGATGGCTACCGTCCGGCAGCTTTTGAGAGTTCGCGGTATACTCGCTGGCTGACACCATCACCACCGAGTCCGCGTTGATCGCATCCCAGTTTAGGTTGACCACGTTGCGGCCAGGATTCATCTGCCAAAACACACGAGCGCTCACGGGAACCTCCGGTTTGAAGACGTTCAGGGGATAGGGGTTGTCAGGGTTCGGGCCCGGCACAACCGCCGTCTTGCCCGGGGGAAAAGCACTGTCCAACATCTGCTTAAAGGCAGGGAACGGATCGGCACCGTCTCCGGTCAGGTTTCTGTAAACACCTGCGAGGGTGGGAGCCGCTGCGGCAATGACCCGCCTAAGATCATAACCAAGCTGGTAGCTTAGGTAGTAGATGAACAGTGTCGCGCAGCCGCTCTTCTCGTCCGGTGTATGATCGTGCTGATCGACATTGTTGACGTAGTCTGTACGGGCACTGTTAAGCCAAAACCGGGCTGTGTCGAAGCCCGCCATGGACCACCCAAAGTTTCTCTGAATAAGAAACTCCGTCGAGAGAAAACGGGAAAGCCCCTCGCCAGCCGATCCTTCATTGCTCCCGTCCGAGGCAAACCAGCCCTTGTTCTGGGCCAGCATGAACATCTCGACTACCTCAGCCACGAGCAGGTAGCGTACCACAGTCAGCGACGACCCATTACCCGGCCGCAGGGAAATCGGCGGCCCCCAACTGGCACCAGCGTAACCGCCTGGTACGATATTGACGGCAACCGGCAGGCTGTACGGCAACGATAGGCCTGGAAACCATGAGGCCATGAGTTCATAGTCCTGCTCGCACACTCCCAGCAACTGCTGTGCGCGCGTCAAGCCATCAGCTTGCGACAGACTGTCGTCGTAGCTGATAGAGTAGTGGGTGGTTGACCCGACACCAAGCAAAGTCATTAGAAACATCTCCAATGTTCGTGCATCGGAGCTTGCGCTCGACATTTGTGAGCGTAAACGCCCGAAGACTGTGAACGGTATCGGCGTATTTCTTTGACTAACTGTGACCTAACTCCGCCAAGAGGTCGGAATTTAGATCGTTTTGTCTCCCGGATCCACATACATTCGGTTACCGCATGTCACGAGCGTCCATCGATGTCTGTGTTGCAAGCTCTGTTAATTTCGGAACTGGGCCACCTGTTGAAGCTAGCTTGAGTCCGCTTTGCTCAGTCCTACATCCTCGGACGGCTGCGGAACGTCAAGATCGAGGCGACGCTGGCGTAGGACAGCGCGCCGATCTCAACCGCGCGGGTGCTGACCGCGTCGAGGTCGACGCACTACCGATGCCGCCGGTTACTGCGATTCCGCAACGGACACCAGCCAGGCCGGAACCGCAACGCCCAGCGTGAGCCGGACGGCGGGTAACCCCATGCGGGGACGACGATGTCTCTACCCACGGACTGAAAGCAGACGGCCAGCGCCCAGGCGCGGCGCAAGTGGGACACGTAGGGGGCAGCCCCGCCGTTCACGGCGCCCGCCGAGGTTCGGAAATAAGTGTTTAGTCACAACCGAACCCCCGTTGAGTCACCACCACGCCCCCGTTTAGTCACAATGAGCGCTGTAAGCCTTTGTTGTTGCAGCGTGATTCGCGCCCTGAAGTTAGAATCTAAGAGAACTTGAACTTTACGCGGTGGATAACTCGGGTTGTGGATAACTGCCACGGTGCTTGGGACCATCAAGGACGGTCGTTGCCTATGGCTCCCGCCGCTTCGCGGTGCCTTCGGCATCCTTGACCGCCCCTGCGCGCCGTTGTCGCCGGAGAGCGTCGGGATGGGAAGCATCCCGAGCTATCGACCAGCCTCCGGCGGGTCGAACAGGAAGCGGGCTTAACAGGCAGTGCGGTTGGAACAGCTCGCCTCACTAGGCAGTCTGGCTTAGGCGGCTTGAGCCATGGGCGTAGCCTTGATCCAGAACACGGCGGTCCGGGCAACGCAATGCGACGGCAAAGAGCGACGGCCACTTTCCTTGAACCCGAGCGAGCGCATGAGGTTAGCAACAAAGTCGCCAGCAGTTGCTGTGGCCAGGTTGTGCTTGCCGTAATCCGTGCCGAGTGCGGCGCTGAGCATCGGGTCGATGCCGGCCATGGCGGGAAGACCGGCATTCGCGGCTGCCACAGCCGCAGCCTGGCCCTCGGGCGAGTGGATGATCTGTTTCATCTTCAGCGTGATTGGATCGTCGAGCGTAAGCGTGGGTTGGACCCGCCTGTAGATGGCGGCGCGGGTAAAGTAGTTGCCGGCGGCGACGCGGGCACCCTTGGAATCAACCTTCCAACCGTGATCGGCCATTACGTCGCGAATCCAGCGTCCGACATGCTGTTTCTCGGTGTCATCCAACGCACCGACCTGTGTCTCGATTTCCGTGCCCACCGCCTGAGCAGCGGGTAAGCCATGCTTCGATAGGCAGATCATCTCGACTTGCCAGTCATGGTCCGCGAGGATCGCGCCGACAATTTTGCCGTTTGGCGAAGCTTTGAATTCATCGAAGGTCATGATCTATTTGCCTTAACAAGGGGACATCATAGCCACCCATTTTGGCAATATAGAGGACGCTGAGGAGCCTTTGCAAGATTAAAGATGCCCCCAAGTCACCTTTATACGAAAATAAGGTGCATCCACTGTGCTGCCTGTTGGCGCCGCGTTCGTGTTCACCTGGTTAGAACGGCTCGCCTCACTCAGCAGCATGGGGGAGATGTAGCGGGTTGGCATCGAAGCGGCCGGCATAGGCCGGGTCCGTCAGGTAGCTGACACGATTGAGCAGATAAGGCGGCTCGCCGGAAACCAGCACAATCGGCTGGGAAGGGCCGAGGCGCATGACCTCATCGGGCGTCAGCAGCGAACGGCCCTGCAGGTGCTCCCCGGTGCCGCTGGACGAGCTGCCCGGCTTGCCCCAGGTGCTGCTCGATTGGGAGACGTTCTGTGTTTCGTAGCGGATGGTCTGCTGGCCGAGCGCGCCCGACAGGTAGCGGGCGGTATCGAAATCCGCCGTGCCGAAAAACTGCTGCGAGGTGTTGGCCAGGAAGCTTTGCCAACGGGGATACACGGCCTTGAGCTGGGACAGGTCCTGCACGAACAGCCAGAGTTGCGCCCCATAGCCCCGGAGCAGGGTCACGCTGTCCGCCAGGCGGTCCATGCGCCCGAGCTGGCCGAACTCATCGAGGAAGAACGCCACCCGGTGCAGCGGCTTTCCTTGGGCCGCGGTGATGCCGTCCAGCGCCAGGCCGATGAACCCGCTCACGAAGCCCAGGCAGGCCCGCAGGCGATCGGGCGGGATGGCGAGATACACCGTCATCGGCTGCCGCTTGAGATCGGCCAGGTTGAAATCCGACCGCGCCAGGGCCGCGGTGTCCAGCGCGGCAGGAGCGGGCAGGGGAGCGGCCACCTGGCGCGCGGTGCCGCCGTGTTCCTTGGCGAGCTGTTGAGCATCCTCGATGCGCGCCAGCCCCTCCCAGTGTTGCAGCACCTTGTTGAACCGGAAGCCGGCCGCGCGAAGCGTCGCGGTTGCTTCCTTGGCGAGCGCGGCCGGGAACGTCAGCACAATCGGTTCCTTGCCTTCGTCGCGGGCGCGGGCTTCGCGGGCGAAGGTCCGGCCGCCGAGAGCGGCCCATTGCTCTACCTGCTTGGCGTTGCTCGACCCGTCGCGGAGCGACAGCAGCGCGCCATAAAGGGCGTTGGCGTCGAGATCGAGGAGGCCGGTTTTCTCGACCAGGCCGCCGGCTTCGATCAGGCGGCGGGTGCGGGCCTTGCGCCCGGCGTCCTTGAGCTTGGCTTCCTGTTCGGCAAGCCGGGCTTTCTGTTGTTCATGAGCACGAAGGCGCTCAGCAAGCGAACGAGCCACGCGGTTCCAATCCCACAAATTTCTTGTAGTGGAGGCTATCGTCGTTCGCGGTCATGGCAACCCGCAGCGAGGGACTTTCCGCAAGCGTATCGCTAGCTGTTTGCGACTACATTTTCGTGTCATCTGGCGGGGTCATTTCAAGGTTCCACGCAAAGCCAGTCTTACGATTGAAATTGTAGGAGTTCTTGACATCTACGGCGAGCCCTTCGTGATCCAGTAGCTTTGTCCCGGTGATATTCATCAGTTCAAGCCGCGCAAAGACTTCACCTGCCTTTTCATGAGGTATCAAAAACTTGGTGAGAATTGGTTTTTTCACGCCGTCTGGTGAAAGGGGCTCGCTGATTGACGAAACCCAGCCTTCGAAATCACCGTGCCCTATGCCAGACCCTTGATAATCGAGAGTATCGTAGATGAAGCAGCCAAGCTGATTCCGCATCCTCGCATTCCAGGTCGCACAAAAGGGTACGAATTTTAAAACTGACGCGGGGTAACCGTGCTGGAAGTAAGTTGGCATCTCCATCAGGAATTCTCGATACGCTTGATCAAACTCGGAACCAGCTCTGATGAGGCGCGCCCAGGCTATGCCGAGCAGACTTAAGTCTAAGGCATAGACGGCAGCGTCAGCGGACTTCGAGCCATGACGCCACTGTAGCCCACTGAAAGCAAAGTACAGAGCGACCCAAGGCGAATGAGTATAGTCCACTACAGGCGTTGGCACGCCGTGATGGCGTCCGTATTCAAGCCTGGACCTTCGATCATTTAGCGAAAAGGGCACGGTTCCAATTGTCAGTGCATTTCCAACGAAGTGGGACAGCATCTCATCGATCGAACTATCCCATGACTGATGAGGGATCGTGGTGAACCTGGCGTAGGTGGACTCGATTTTCCATCCGGCATCTTGGTGGCCACGAAACACGATTTGATCGTTCGAAAGAGCCAGGGCTTCTAGCTGGCCCAATAATCCAGGCAGGTCCGTAAAGGGCTTGGTCTCAATGGTCATGTTGGCCTGCTTAGGAGAGGTAGGTAACCACCTTTCTAGCGCATACCTGTCTGTTCAGTCACCCCGCCCCGCTCCGCGTTCTGCACCAGGGAGCCGGAGGCGAGCGGTCCTCTGGAATGCGGCTTGCGAAGGGGCGCGACCGGATTCAAACTGCTGCCGTGGCCATCCAATTCGCCCGTGCCCGCTATATCTCTCGCAGCTCCGGCGGCAGCGCCGTGCGGTCCGCCGCCTATAACGGCCGGGAGGCAATCACCGCCGAGCGCACGGGCGAGGTGTTCTACTTCCGCAACCGGGACGCGCCCGAGCACCACGAGGTGCTGTTACCCGAGGGTGCGCCCGAGCGGTTCGGCCGATCTGCCGAGCTGTGGAACGCGGCGGAAGCCGCCGAACGCCGCAAGGATGCCCAGGTCGCCCGTGAGATCGTGCTGGCGCTGCCGGCCGACCGGGAGGTGACGACCGAGGACCGCGTTGCGATGGCCCGATCCTTCTCCCAGGCGCATTTCGTCTCGAAGGGGCTGGCGGTGCAGCTCGACGTTCACGCGCCGCACGGGGCCGAGGCGGAGAGCGAGCGGGCGAACTGGCACGCGCACTTGCTGATCACCACGCGGCGGGTGGAGCGGGACGGGTTTAACGCCAAGAAGGCACGCGACCTTGACCCGGAGGTGCGCCAGGCCGGCGGACGCGCCCGCGTGGCGGACGGTGCCGCATGGGGCGAATTATGGCGCGACCACCAGGACCAGTATTTCCGGGAGCACGGGCTAGAGGCGCGCGTCGATCGCCCGGCCACGCTCAGCCAGGAGCACATCGGCCCGGTTCGGATGCGCCGCACCGGGGCGGAAATCGTCGAACGCGCGGAGACCATCCGGCAGGCCAACCAGGAGGCTGCGCGCGATCCGGAAAAGGTGCTGGCGGCGCTGACGCGCAACAACGCCACCTTCACCGAGCGCGACCTTGACCGGTTCCTGACCAAGCAGCTTGGGCAGGAGGAAAGGGAAGGGGCCGGAGAGATCGCGGCTGTTCGCGCCGCCGTCCTGAAAAGCCGCGACCTGGTGCCGCTATACGATCGGGAAACCGGCGCAGCGGCGGGGCGGTACACCACGCGGGAGGTGCGCGAGCAGGAGCGCGCGGCGATGGCGGCGGCGGGCGGGTTGTCCCGCCAGAAATCCGGCGCGGTACCCGCGCGCCACGCTCGCGCAGCCATGGAGGCGCGGACACTCCGGCCCGACCAGGCCGAGGCGTTCGAGCACGCGACCGGCGCCGGGCACCTCAAGCTGATCGAGGGCCGGGCGGGCACCGGCAAGAGCTACACGCTGGCGGCGATCCGCGACGCCTACGAGCGCGACGGCAAGCACGTGGTGGGCTTGGCCCCGACGAACGCGGTTGCCCAAGACTTGGCGCAGGACGGATTCCGCGAGGCGCGCACCGTCCATGCGGCGCTGTTCGCGATCAAGAACGGGCGCACCGAGTGGGACAAGCGCACCGTCGTCATGGTGGACGAGGCGGCGATGCTCGACACGCGGGTGACGGGCGAACTGCTGGCCGCCGCGCGCCAGGCCGGGGCGAAAGTCATCCTCGCCGGCGACGACCGCCAGCTCGCCAGCATCGAGCGCGGCGGCATGTTCGCGGAGATGCGGCAGCGGCACGGATCAGCTGAAATCACCGAGGTGACGCGGCAGCGCGTGGACTGGCAGCGGCAAGCGGCGCGCGACTTGGCCGAAGGCCGCTTTGCCGAGGCCGTGGGGGCGTTCGACAAGGCTGGGGCGATTACCTGGACCGACAAGCAGGACCAGGCCCGCAGCGCGCTTGTGGCGGCGTGGAAGCGGGATGCGGACGAGCTGCCGGGACAAAGCCGGTTCGTGTTTGCCTACACCAATCGCGACGTGGACACGCTCAACGCCGAGCTGCGCCAGGTGCGCCGCGACCGGGGCGAGCTGACCGGGCGCGATGTGCAGCTTGAGACGAAGCACGGGCGCGCGGCCTTCGCCGTGGGCGATCGGGTGCAGTTCACCGACACCGACAAGAAGCTCCGCATCTACAACGGCAATGTCGGCACCATCACGCGGCTGGACCCAGCTACGGGCGAGATCACCGCGGCGCTGGACGCGGCCGGGAAGGAGGGGCGGGAGGTTCGATGGTCCGCCGCCGACTTCGAGGGCTTCCGGCACGGCTATGCGGGGACGATCTACAAGGGCCAGGGCAAGACCCTGGACCGGACCTACCTCTACCACACCGAGCATTGGCGGTCGGCGGCGAGCTATGTCGCGCTGACCCGGCAGCGGGAGAGTGCCGAGGTGTTCGTCGCGCGCGAGACGGCGCGGGACGCCGGCCAGCTCGCCTGGCAGATGGCGCGCGGCGAGGTGCGGGCGGCGTCAATCGCGTGGCCGACGCGCGACGAGCTGACCAAGGAGCAAAAGCAGGAGGCCGAGCGCGAGGAGCGGGGCCGCAAGCTGCGGGACGCGCTGACGTACAACACGCGGCAGGGCGGCACGCTCGACCAGGTGCGCGGGCTGCTATCGCCGGCCGGGCGCGAGCTGGTGGACGCCTTGGGCGCCAAGATCGACCGCGAGTTCCGGGGCACCGATGCCGAGCGCCACGAGCTGAAGCTGCACGGCGTGCGGAAGCTGGCCGAGAAGGAGGCGCGCGAGGGTCCGGTCGATCCGGCTTACGTCCGCCGCCAGGCCGCCGCGTGGGAAGCGCAGGCGCAGGAGAAGGCGCGGGCGGCCGAGCAGGTGCGAGAGGCGGAGAGCGCGTCGGCCCCGTTGCTGCCGGCGTGGTGCGATCCGACCGGGCAGGGCCGGGATAGCCTTGGACGCGGCACGTCCCCCGAGGAGCTAGCGCGGGTTGCCAGTGAGGCACCCGCCGCCATGCGGGAGGTGGAGGCGCAGAAGGATTATCTGCGGGGCGCTTACCGCGATCCCGACCAGGCGGCTGACGCGCTGGACAAGCTGATCGAGCGCTCCGGCCGCGACCTTCGCGCAGCAGCGCGGACCTTGAGGGAGGACGGGCCGGAGGTGCTGGGCACCTTGCGCGGCAGGGAAGGATTCTTTGCCGGGCGCGCCGCCCAGGACGATCGGGCGCGCGCCAGGTCCGCCGCTGCTGCGATCGGCGGCAGCCTGGACCGGGAGGCGGCGGCGCGGGACGCCGCGGCGCGCCACCACACGGGCGAGGTCGAGCAGCAGCGGGCGCGGGATGCCGTCGAGGTGCCAGGGCTATCGAAAGCGGCGCTGGACACGCTCAAAGCCGTGCAGATGGGCGGGCTGACGGCGGAGATACCACGCGAGGGCGAACGCTATGACGCCCGGCAGCGGCGGAAAGAAGAACTGGTATCCGCCGCATGGCGCGAAGGCCGGGCTGATCCGCGCGTAGCGAACGAGCTGGATGGGTTCATGGCCGCAGCCAGTGAACGGCTTGGCGAGGAAGGCATGCGGAATGCGTCCCGTGCCGCCAGCAGCGGCAGAAGCATGACCGTGCCCGGCGTCGGGCGCGAGCACCAGGCTGGGCTGGACGAGCTAGCCCGCAGCTTCGTGCAGGCGCGGGAGGGGATGGTGCTCAGCGCGGCGTGGGATCAGCGGGTTGAGCGAGAGGCGAAGGAAGCCGAGCGGCAGCGCGCGCGGGCCGAGGAACGGGAGCGCCGTGGACTGCCGCCGGAGCGGGAGCAGGACCGCGAGCGGCAGAGGCAGGAGCGCGGGCTGGGGCTGGGCAGATGACGGCAAAGATATAGCCGAATGTCTCTCAAACAGTTCGGCTTACCGTTCGGAACGACCGCGCCGCTCACGTCCTATCGAAAGCCTCCCGCTTGGGCTTGCGTCTACTGTGCGGCGCCAGCCACGACCCGGGACCATGTCCCCCCGAAAGCTTTGCTTGAGGAACCCTGGCCGTTGAATTTTCGGACTGTGCCAGCCTGTACGACCTGCAATGTCTCCTGGTCGCTCGATGAGCAGTACTTCGCTATTGCCCTCGCGCAAGTGGGGCATGTTCCACATCTAATGGCCAAGGTTGAACCGGGCGGCGTGGTCGATCGCGCGCTTCAGGCGGCACCTCGCCTAGATGACCATATTGTTAATGCGTTGACGCCCGGCGAGGATGGCCGTGTGTGGTTTGCAGCCGATCTTGCTCGTATCGGGCGAGTGGCGACGAAAATAGCTTACGGGCTTTACTGTCTGCGGTACGGGCCAGGTGCCCCCCTTGAGGCATTCGCAACACGATGGATATCTGGTCCAGAAGAGGAGCTACCTCAGCCCATTGTCGCCGCAATGTGGAACTGGCCCGGCATTCGCCGGAAGCGATGGACGGTCGTACAGAAAGGCGTTTTCAGCTTTCTTTTTGCGAAAGGCTGGATGGTCACTGACCCCAAGCTTTATTGCATCATAAACTTCCACGATACTATTTTAGCAGCTGTTACATGCCCTGCGCCTGTTGGTAGGCGAAGAAAGGATCGCTTACGCGCACGGCCATGGTAGTGAATGCAAAGATCGGCGCAACCTCTATTTAAGAAAGGCCCTGATTTTGTCGGCAAGAACATCTTTGTATTTTATCTGACATTCCCAAACCAGAAACACCGACCAACCAAGGGTAATAAGACTTTCTACATGCTCTTCATCGCGCATCCGATTCCGGGTGAGCTTTGGCAGCCAGTAATCCAGGTTTGATTTCGGTTTGCGACGGCCATCAACACAGTTGGGATCGTCATGGCCGTGCCAAAAGCAGCCATGAACAAAGATGACCTTGCGGCGCGGACCAAATACCAAGTCCGGCTTACCAGGAAGGTCACAGCTCCTGGTCGACCGCGGCCCAATCCGGCACCGCGCGCCCTTCGGCTGCTGGCGCCGGCGGGAACAGCGCCGCCTCCAGCGCCGTGTCCGACAACCCTTCGGC
>Ga0302147_10000371_pt1 | contig 21320 bp, 13 predicted proteins | sample I_Bog_E3_2_FD_192438 | JGI IMG/M metagenome (GOLD analysis project Ga0302147, IMG submission 192438) | Peat permafrost microbial communities from Stordalen Mire near Abisko, Sweden - I_Bog_E3_2 | ecosystem: Environmental > Terrestrial > Soil > Wetlands > Peat | place: Sweden: Abisko, Stordalen...
GCTTGGCTCATTGGAGTCGATCTTCCAGTGCTCTTCTCGCGCAAGCTAGGTGCATCCGAACTCCGATTTACACCGCTGCCAGGAGATCTCACTGGTCCCCGACAGGGACGGGCCGCAAGGCGGCCATCCGTTCCGGAGGATTCCGCCGCGCTGTATCTGTCGGTACTAAGACTGTCCTCTAAGAACCCGTTTTTGGCCCCAACTGTGCCGGAACTTGTCCGTGAAACAGGAGTTCACGTGAAACATCCTGCTTTCAAAGAGCCATCCTTCCTAAGGCTTCTGGGACGTCTGCGGGCCAAGACCCGACGCTTTCGGAAAAAGGAAAGGTTGTGGAGAGAGTTTTGTGATATCCACCAAGCGGCGTCGAAGGTCCTGCTTACTGGAAAACGTCTGTCTCGTCGAAGGGTCGCGAAAGAGATGAAATGCCCAGGGTCGTTTCGCGGCGCCCTCTCCCAGCGTTATTTGGATTGGTTTAAGGACCGACATTGTGGTCAAAAAAAATCATGTCCAAAGCCGATGCGGCCGCCGGTCGAGATCCGGGCATATTGGACCTTACGCAATCAAGGCGGCTAAAAAGCCACCTTCGTTTTTGAAGAATTGCTCGGTTCGAAGAGTTGTAAAAAAACGGGAAGCAAACGTCTTACCATAACAATGATCAGCGCCTTAACGGCTACCGGGAAGCAATTACCTGCAAGTAGGGATTGGAACCATTTCGCCTACTTTTGGTGACAAAATTGGTTCCGAGGATAAGGGCCGCATTGCCCCGGCAATCCAGATGGTGGACGCTGGCGGACTCGAACCGCCGACCCCGTGCGTGTGAAGCACGTGCTCTAACCAACTGAGCTAAGCGTCCAAAGATTGGCTATCAGTAACTTGCGTGAGTCTTTCGGGTTTCCTTGGCTGTTTTCTACAGTCATTTTCTACATGTCACGAAAATGGCCGCCAGCAAACAATTGTGGGACACCACGAGAGAACCAAACCTGTTAAGGAACACCGCGAGCGGAAGGTATTACGGTAGATTCACCCTGAGCGGCAAGCAAAAGTGGGTTAACCTGGAGACCGATGTCTGGACAGTCGCCAAAATCCGGCTGGCCGATGAGCGGGCCAAGATCGAGCGGCTGCGGCAAACGGCGGCCGACGTGACCGCCGGGGATGCCTCCATGGGTGCCTTGGTTGCGCTTTACCGGCAGCGGGTCGATGACCGCGTGGACATTAGGCCCGACACCCGTCGGCGGCTTGGCGAGGAGATCGATGCCATTATCAAGACTTGGCCGGGCTTTGAGGGTCTGTCGCCCCGACAGCTCACCCGTCAGGCAGTGCTAGAATGGCGGAATCGCCTAAGCCGCGACGGTACCGGGCACCGTCCCCCGGGTTCGACCGCCAAGAAACCAATGAACAACGGGTCGTCCCCGTCTCTCATCAACAAGTGCATCGACGCCCTCCGACGTATGCTGGACATCGCCGTGGAGCGCGGCCAACTAGCCGGCAACCCCCTTTATCCCCGCGGCCTCAAGCTCAAGAATACGCCCCGTAAGCCCCACCTTCCCGAGGCAACTAAGCTCGCGGAAATCTTTTCTGAAATCGAACGGGGTGGCGGCAGAATGTCTCGCAGCGCGGCGGACTTTTGCCGATTTCTTGCCTACACCGGTTGCCGGTTGAGCGAGGCCCAGGCTGTGACCTGGGGTGCCGTGGATTTCAAGCGGGGTATCCTGCGGGTTTGCGGGAGCAAGACCGAGGCTGCCGACCGCGAGGTTCCGTTGATTCCGGCAGCCAAAGCCCTCCTAGAGCGCCTCCATTTGGCGCAGATTTCCTCTCCAAGTGTCCCGAAAGTTGCTGACGGATCTCTGGACCCCAAGAGGCCGGTTCTGGCCGTCGGCGAGGCCGCAAAGTCCCTCACCCGGGCTTGCAAGAAGCTGGGCGTTGAGCGCCTAACCCACCACGACCTCCGCGACGCTTTTGCCACCTCGGCCGTCGAGGCCGGCGTGGACATCCCTACCGTCGCCGCCTGGCTCGGCCACGCCGACGGCGGCGCGCTCCTCATGCGGGTTTACGCCCATCATCGCCGAGCCCACAGTGTGGCACAGGCGGCCAAAGTCTTGGCAGGTATCTGAGGCTGAAAACGTCGGAGACCCGGCTGCTCGGGAAACAAAGCGTTGTTTCCCAATTTACGGAGACACCCCACCCCTTACGCAAAGCGCAAGGTTTCTCCCGGACCACCGGGGTTGCAATTATGGGAAGGGACTCGCAACCTTTCCTCGCGCCGACACGATACTGCCTCGGATTTTTTCGCCTGTGCTTCGTTGCCCTTCTGTTCACGTTCTCTGCATCTTGGGGTTCAGCATGTTTCTCCCCGGGTGCCTGGAATCCCATGATCGCACTTCCCGCTTTGACTTGCCTCCATCGTGGCTCGCTGCACTTCAGTCTCCGAACCCGACCCCATCCGTATCTGGAAGCTATCGGGATTGGGGAGAATATACGCACGAGTTTTCCGGCCACCCGAATCATATCGACCGCGGCCGTCTCGCGCGCCTCCTTTTCCCTGAAATCAAGCCGCCTGTCGCGGCCGAACAAGTTCAGCTAATCCAGCACGGGCAAGATCGGTTGGAAATTGTTGCGTTGGTGGGCGGACGTGTGATCGCCTCCAAAACGGAGCCCATCAAGATCGACCGAACGACAGGCGCGCTCAGTCTACCCAAGGTGCATGAACTTGATGCGGGTGGCAACTTGGCAGCCGCCGCGGACCAATCGAACTCAATTGTGCTTTATAAGGGCCGTGACGGTAATCTCTACGCTCAATTGAAATCATTCACGATTGGGGTAGTTGCTGCCGTGGTCCCGATGAAGGCGTCCAACGAGAATTGGGGACGGTGGACCATTGCGCCGTAGGTCGCCCGTTAGGGATATGACATGAACGGTTGGATGCTGATGCCAAACCTTGCGCTTCGCGTAAGGGGTGGGGTGTCAACCGAAAATGGGAAACAAGGCTTTGTTTCCGATTGATCGAGGCCTCTGGGGTTCGCCAAAACTTCTTACCTTGGGTTATCATTTCACTGTTCAGTAAGAAGAGGCTTCAGAGTTAAAAGACTTGTAATTTATACCTATATACGTTTTCTTACTGATCGATAAAAAAATGATTTCTAGTAACAAAACTCCCATCCGCTACCAAGCGGAATTGGTGCAGCAATTTTCTCAACTCATTGACCAAGAGCATGAAATATCTTGGGATAGCCACCCATTGACCGGAAAGGGCGAGCTCTCCGAGCTAAGCCTGAGTTTTGACGGCCACACCCATCGTTTCAAGCCCCAGTACTCGGTAGCACCAACCACGGAAGAAATCGCGCGTTTGGCGGCCCATTCCAAACCGGCTAACCTACTCGTCGTGCCCCGTTTGACCGCATCCCTCGTGGAGGTCTGCAAGAAGGCGCGCCTAAGCGCCGCCGATCTCAATGGTCGCCTCTATCTCCGGGGGCCTGGGCTACTGATCGACCGGCGTGCACTACCGGGCCGTGATTTTCGCTTCGAACTTGAACCGCGAAACATCTTTGTCGGCAAAAGCGTCCGGATCGTTCGCACGCTTCTGACTGATCCCCAGCGCCCTTGGACCCAAGCCGAACTGGTGAAACGGAGTGGGGCCAGTTCCGGTCTCGTTTCAAGAATTACGACCCATCTTCTTCGACAAGGTCTGCTGAAGAAAGTGGATGCCCGCCGTTTTTATGTGACAACAACTTCGCTCCTCTTGGACGCGTGGGCGGAAGCCGATGATTTTCCCCGGCGCGTCAGCACACACCGGTACACGGCCTTGACTGCCGAACCGCTGAACCTTGCCCGCTCCCTTCGCAATGCCCTGGTTCATTCGCCCGATGCCCCCCTGTTCACGTTCACCCAGTGGACCGCAGCCTGGCTCCGGCATCCTTACACGGAGCCGCCCGTCGTTTCCCTTTACGTCTCCCGCCTCCCGGGATCGGACGTGCTTGAGAAGCTTGGTTTGCGTCCCGTGAACGATGCCGGTCGGGTTTGGTTTTATATTCCGACGGACGAGGGGGTCTTTTTGGAGAGACAGACTGTCGAGACGTTGCCGCTTGCGACGGATGCCCAAATTTATATCGATCTCCTTAATACAGGCTTACGCGGCCCGGATCAGGCCCAAGCGCTGCGGAAGTGGGAAGGATTCTGTCGGCCATGAAATTTGCCTCGTATGCAGAGTATGATCCGAAGGGCATCGCCCTCTCCATCCCAGCGCTCCTAACCGTTTGGGCCGGTATTCAGCGGTTCTCAGATGAACTGGTCGTGGTCGGCGGCCTGGTGCCGCATTTTATCTGTCGCGATCCCGGATCGGGCACGCGGTTGCCCCGTCCCGCTACCTTGGACGTGGACATCGGCATCGCGCTGGGTGCTTCTTCAGGCCAATACGGGAGTCTCAGCGCCGATCTCCAGGCCCAGGGATTTCGTCCCAGCAAGGACTTTGAGAGCCGCTTCGAGCGCGTGGTCGGACCCTTCACCCTCTATCTGGATTTCCTTGTCGAACGGCCCCCGGGAACAAAGGGCGTGGTGGTGGTTGACGATGTCCCCGCCAACATTCTGCCGGGGATAGACCGTGCGCTTGCGACCGCACGCTCGCAGGTGGTCAACGGCAAGGATCTTTTCGGCGCGGACCAAAGCCTCCCGATCCGAATCTGTGAGGTCGGACCTTTCCTGGTCATGAAACTGCGAGCATTCGCGAGCCGACAGGCGCCAAAGGATGCATTTGATCTGCTCTATACCTTGCTCCACTATGATGGAGGCACCGGGGCCGCCGTCGCCGCATTTCACGCCGAAGGAACCGCCGGAAATCTCGCCTTTCAGGATGCTGCAGCGTGCCTTCGGCAACACTTCGGAAATGAGGACGCCGCCGCTCCCGTTCGCGCCGCCCACTTCGTTCATGGACCGGTGACTGCCGGTGAAACCAGTGACATCCGCCTCCTTCGCCAGCAGATTCAGCAAGATGTCGTGTCGATGGGTCTACTCCTGAATCGTGCAATCTGAAGACCTGTGATTACCCGAAATCACATGAGGCCTCCGGCCGTTGCTCGTGGCCGGGGATGATCCGTGAGTGACTGGAATGGTTGCTTAATTAATCGATTTCCTCGGAAGCGTCTCAGAAATGCCAGACGAGAGAGCCGGACAAGTTGATCGGGGCTCCGGGCATCACCGTTTGTCCGGTGTAGTCCGTGCCCTCGCCCGCCGTGATCCAGTAGCGGTGGTTGAGAAGATTGTTGGCGTTTAGCCGAGCCTCCCAGCGGCCATGGCGGTAGTAGACGACGGCATTCACTACCGTGAACGCCGGCAGCGACACCGAGTCATCGCTGGAGGTGTACCGGCCGCCCTTGGATACGGTCCCTCCGCCCACGCCAAAGCCGTGACCGAGATCAAAGGTCGTATAAATGCTCGCACTATTTCGCGGAACGAGAGCCGGCAGCTTCCCGTTTAGGAGGATACCGCCACTATCCAGGCCGCCATTGACGATGAACGGATCGAGTAGCTCGTAGCTTGCGGACACGGACCACAGGGCGGTGAGCCGGCCGGCGAGGACGAGATCCATGCCCCGATTGCGCTGGGCACCGGCCGTGGTCGTCAGGTTGGTGACCGCGTTTGTCTCCGTGATGTCTCGCGTCAGCTGAAAGAAGGCGACGGTGGCACTTAGCGAATCGCCGAGGAGGGATTTCTTGGCGCCGATCTCGAAGTTGGTCGCCTTGAGGGGCGCGAGGGCCGCGGTCGTGGCCGCTGTGGATATGCCATCGCCGGCAGCGGGAGAGAAGGATTGGCTGACAGTCGCATAAAGGGAGAGGTCGTGGTTGGGCTCGTAAACGACGCCCACACGGGGACTGACGGTGCGATTGAGGCTCTCCAGCTGATTGAACGGAGCCAGTTTGTTTTGCTGGGTGACTTCGTAGTAATCGGCGCGAACCCCCACGAGAGCCTTCCACGCTTCGGAGAACGAGAGCTGGTCTTGCAGGTACAATCCGGCCGAATCAGCCCGCGCCGCTGTAAAGGTGAAGGAGGCGGGATTCGTGCCCGCGGGCACGTCCGTCAGGACGGGATCGACCAGGGCAACCGCCGGGGCGTTGTACTGCTTTGAGTTTGAGTCCGCGCTCTGGCGTCCCACCTCCAAGCCCGCCAGGACCGTGTGATCGATGCCGGCAGTACGGAGCTTCCATGACGTTTCAAGCTGGTTGAAAAGGTCGTTCTCAAAACGCAGGATATGGCGCTGCGAGCGTTTGACCCAGACGCTGTCGAGGTCCCCCGTGTAGGCCCCTCCGCTAGGAATAAAAACCCCGGTCGGAAGCATGTTGTTGCGGTCGAGGGTGTAGTGCTCACCGCGGAAAACGTCGTGGAGGGTAAGGTTGGGGGTGAATTGATGGTCGAGAGCAACGGTCGCGGTATCCACGGCGGCATGCACGTAGTCGTGATCGAAGGAGTCGGGCGACCCGTAGTAGGAGCCAATGGGGACGTTCGGAACCACGCCGAAAAAGCCTGAGCCGGGAGGCCCGACCAGTGCCGGAATTCCTAGGTCGTCGAGACGGAGGTCGTTCAGGTAATCGAATTGAACCAGAATCCGGGTGTCGGGCGTCGCCTGCCACGCGACCGACGGAGAGAGGTGATAGCGTTGAAGGAAGTACTGATCGCGAAAGCCGTCTGAATCCTCGCCGGCAGCATCGAGCCGGTAGGTGAGTGACGGAGAGCCGAGCGGACCGCCCGAATCGAGTTCGGCGCGGCGCTGATCCCAGCTGCCATAGGTCACATCCAAGGAACCCAGGGCGGAGGCGCTGGGAAGCCGCGAGATCCGGTCCACGATGCCGCCTGCGGACCCGTGGCCGTACAGGACCGCTGCGGGCCCTTCGAGCACTTCGACGCGGTCGATGTTCGACAGATCTCGGAAGTACATCGCCTCATCTCGGACACCATCGAGGTACTGGTCGTACTGCGCGCTGAACCCGCGAATGTAGACCTGGTCGCGCTGGCCATCCCCGACTGAAGGGCTTACCCCTGCGACGTTCAAGAGGGCATCTTCGATGGACCGGGCTCCCTGGAGCGAAAAGAGATCCCGGGGCACGACATTGACCGTTTGGGGCAGGTCGAGAAGGGAGGTATCGGTCTTGGTGGCCGAGCTGGCGGAGGGTGCAAAGAACGGGTCGTCCTTGTCGCCGTGGACCACCAGAGGGTTCAAGAATACCTCGGCGCCGTAAGAACCCGGCGCCTGCGGGGACGGCGTTGTCTGGGCGAAAATGGAAGGCAGAACCGTGATGGCCGCACAGAGAATTGCTGATTTGATCGTTGGTGTTTGAGCACGCATCGGCAGTGGGGGATAGCGTGCTGCGACTGATTCTCAAGGTAAATATGAGACCGAGTCTCGATTGCATTAGATGCGAGTAGTAATCAAATACCAGCGTGATACTTCTGAGCACTCACCCTCAAAGGACAGGTCTACGTCTCTATGCTTCAACCGCTTGTCGATCAACAAGGCGGCAGAGCGAGGATACACAGGGTATCGGTGTCGGTCACCTATTGCCGTGCCCGTTTCAGTTTCGGCAACTACCAGCTTCCCTGGTCCATTGAAACAATTATGGCGTTTATCTCCGTACTATTGCCACCAAGCCCGGCGGCAAGCCCGTGGGAATTCTCCTCGTCGATCTCTCCTGACAACTCCCGCGCAATCCGGAAGCGGCGCCTTCGCTCGGTCAGAGCTTTGCTTCGATACCGAAGCGAACCTGGATTGGTTCGACTGGATGGAAGTGAATTTCATTGGGCGCGGGTGAACCGGGAGCCGGTGAATTTTGCGACTGGTAGTAGTAGTCGATGTCGTGATCGTGCCGGTTAAGCAGGTTCAGCACGTCGCAGGTGATCCGCCACCGGGAATTGATCCGGTAGCCCGTCCCCAGGTTGACGATCAGCGTGGAGGCGGATTTCACGCTGCCATCGGAAGTGAGCGGACGGGGTCCAAAATAGCGCAGCCGGAAACTGGCTTCCCAGCCGCTTTGGCTGCTCACGGTCATCCCTGCGGCGAGGGATTGATGGATCGCCTCGTCCACGAGGGTGCCACCAGGTGTCACGTCCTCGTCAGCGGTTGTCGGCGTCGTGAAGTAGGCCCATGAGTCCGTATAATCGAGATCGAACGTCAGTCCGGGCGCTGGGGTATAGTAATTGGAGAACTCGATGCCGTAGCGCCGGGTCGATTGGGCGGAGGCCGTAGTCTGGCCGCTGTCGGCGTCGATACCGTTGAAGTACAACTCGGAGTCGTTGTGCAGGTACCAGAGCGAAAGCGTGCTGTGCAGCTTGCTGATTGCGGTCGTGCGTACGCCGACCTCGCCTCCCCGGGCGGGAACGAGGACCGGCAAGTGCGTGCCCACGATGGAATCGTCGGGGTTCACGGTTGCCGTATCGGCCCGGGCGTCGTTGCTGTGGAAGCCGTATCCTCCTTGGACATAGAATTCGGTCTTATCCCAAGGGCCGAAGACGAGACTCAGTTTGGGGCTGGGCAAGGCGGCGAGCCGATTGCCAGAATTAATCGGATCGAGGTCCTTCACATCGACGTTGTAAACGTCTTCGCGCAGTCCCAATTCGCTTCGGAATTTGTCGGTCCACCAGATCCGGTTCTCGAAAAAGATGCCCGCCGAGGTCTCGCCGATCTCATCAACCTTGGTTGCGGCCGGTATGACGTTTTCGTCGTAATCGACCTTGTTGGTCCGGACCCGGTCAACGGTCTGGTATAGGCCCACGTCGATCCATGACTGTTGGACCTGGGTGCCCTCCGTGTTCTGCATCTTGTGGCCGAGAAATTGGCAATTGAACGTGCGACTGGCCTTCAGCCCGGCGACGTTCCGGTTGTCCTGTTGTTCGAATTGATCGCCGTCCGGGGAGGTCAGAAGATAGGTGAAGTTGGAGAATAGGTTAAGGTCGTAGTGGAAAGCATACGCCATGATCTGGGTGGCGGATTCAGCGTCTTGGCTGTGCCACTCGGCCTGGAGGCTGTAGCGCTGGGAATAGCCGCCATCCGAAGGGCTCTGTGAGCCATAAAAGGGAATTAAACCCGAAGCGACGGCGCTTTCGGACACTTGGTCGGTGGAATTCCAATCCCCGTGATAGGCCATGGCCATCACGCTGTAGCCAAGGGAAGTGTTTCCCTGGCTGTATTTGACGATGCCATTGTACCGGGTATACTCGTCGGGAACAGCCCAGGGGCCGTTCTCGTGGTAGACCTCCAGCCCTTCGAGGAGGTTGCCCGAGCCCACGGGTGCCGAGCCGGTATAGAGTACCCGGGCGTACCGGTCGGTGCCGGTTTCGACTTTAAGTTTGTCCGCAGGGAGGGAGTCAGCGTAGACGAGGTGAGCCGCCCCGACGGTGGCGAAATCGCCGTTGGCCGCGTAGTACGGGCCCTTTTCGAAATCGATCCGGTCGATCAGCTCTGGAATCACACCATTCAGGTCCGCATAGCCCTGCCCATGGGCATGTGTGGGCAGATTGAGCGGCATCCCGTCCAAATCGGTCGCGAAGTCTGTTCCGTGGTCCAGGTTGAAGCCGCGCGTGAAGTACTGGTTCGCTTTGCCTCCGCCGGCATGCTGGGTGATGATGAGTCCAGGGACGGTTTCGAGGATTTCGCCGGTCCGCAGGAGGGGGCGGTCCGCGAGTTCGTCGCTGCCGATGGTCCCTTGGGTCGCCGAATCCGCCACCCCGATGAGGCTGTCTTGCCGGCCTTCCACAATGAAGTTGGGCAACCGGGTCACGGCTTGGTCGTAGGTGGTGTCAAGCGGTGCGGTCGGCGCGGTCGCGCCGGCATCAGGCACGGCAGGGGGCAGGGAAGCGGGCCCCGCCGAGGCGTCTTGGGCGCAGAGGCGAGGAACTGCGGCGAGCGCGAGTAAACTGAGGAATGTGGCCGGGAGACGGCCGTTGTAAGACGGGAAATTCATGAGCGCAGGGAAAGGGCACAAGGCGGGAGGCGCGAAACTGGGCATCACGGGACGGGTGTGGGTTCAGGACCGCGGTCTGCGTGCGCAGCCACCCCAGGGTGACCCATTCGCAGGCCTTCGGCTGAACCGGCTCGCCGGCTCCGGTCAATCAATCGTTAACTCATGACCGCCATCTTGGGCGGTGGAACCAAGGGCTCGGGCCGGGAATTTCCCGGCATACGCCATGCCGTGATTGGATGGGCTAACGTCAACGCGAACGGCCCGATTGGCTCCGCCCTTTCGGCAGCGTAGAGGTCGATCTTCTTAAGGCTGTCGGTTACGGGAGCCGGAGTCATCGGCAATTGGACTGGGCCGGACTTGGCGAGGGCCACCAGCGGGTTGGTCTTCTTGCCGCCCAATAAGGCGACTACGTCGGCCCGGAGCCGCTCTTGATGCGAGAAATGCCGGCCGTTCGCCATCCAGGCCGCCCACTCAAAGGTTAGCCGCTGGGGGGCATTCGCGCAGAACCAAGCTGCCACTAGGAGCCAAAAGGGCCACCGGGCGGGCGTTCTCTTCTTAGGCGCTGGGGAAGCGCGACGCATCTTCTAATAATTCGTTGCGAGCGATGGATTGGATGCAATCGATCTTCTGTCCTGCGACGAGCTAAAACAGGGTCCGTTCCAAGAGCCAATATAGTCCTGTGATAGCGACCAAGGCCGAGAGCATCGGAATCCCTCGGCTAACGAATCTGGGATTCTTTCGGAGCCGCCAAACGACCGGCAAGATGATAGCCGCGACGGTCATCTGGCCGACTTCAACGCCGAGGTTAAAGCTGAAGAGCGGAAGCGCAATGCCGTGGCCGTTGGCGCCAATTCCCAACCCCCGCAAGACATCGGCGAAGCCAAACCCGTGAACCAGTCCAAATGCGAAGGCCACTACCCACCGTCCCTTTGGCTCTGATCCCCTGCGAACAAGGTTTTCCACTCCCACAAAGAGAATCGAGGCGGCGATCAAGGGTTCCACGACCCGGCTTGGCAAGTTGACCGTGTTCGTGGCGGCGAGTCCCAGCGTTATCGAATGAGCGACGGTAAAACTGGTGACGATCCCGACAATCGTGCGCAGATGGCTGCACACGATCAGCAGGCCCCCCAGAAACAGCAGATGATCGTAGCCGGTCCAGATGTGCTCGATCCCCAGTTCCAGAAATCCCCAGAAGCCACCCGGTGCGCTCATTATTTATTAAGAAGCGTGAACCTCGACGGACCGGTTCTCAAGGATGTATGCTCGGCGGTTTCGCGCTGCTGGTTAGAGATTTTTTCTACAGCGGTTTTCTACACCTCAGCCCGTTTTTCCTTCAACTTCAGGCAACTCGCCGAAACTAGGATTTCCAGTGTTCCCTCTGGAAACATGAATTTCTAACCCGCAGAAACACCCTGAAACCCGTGGCCCAGTGGTGTGAAGCACATGCTCTAACCAACTGAGCTAAGCGTCCAATTTCAAGCTACTATAACGGGCTCAAGGCCTTGCGAATCCTTGGATGTCGTCCAAAGGCATGCCCGACTCAAAGGGCGAACACGCTTTGAAACAAACCACCCTGGGACAGGACAAGGACACCGAAGCTGTTAAGTAACACCGAGAGCGGAAGGTTCTACGGGTGGTTCACCCTATCCGGCAAGCAAAAGTGGGTCAATCGACATGCCGCCCCGGCGTTTGTCCCGTCAACGACGGCGTCGTCCACTGTGGTGGCGTCAGGGATAGCACTCGCTGAGCGTTATGGGCTCCATCCTCGGGCGGTCGCTTCTCATGATCGGCGGGGCCACGGCCGTGGGCGTGGCTATGGACTGTCTGAGACAATGTTCCTCCGGAACCCGCCCGCTCACGTCCACCTGGTGGCGAGAAGCCCTCAGCGGCGCATTCTTGGGCCTCATTGTTGCCCTGGGCTCCCGCAGCCATTGATCCCCATGGCTCTTTCGCCTTTTCGCATCGTCGTTTTGGTGCCGTAATCGGAGTTGCCTCCGTTGTTGCCGACCCGCCACAGGTCTCCCCATGAACACACCCCTCGTTATTGCCGGAGTGCTTTTCGTCGCATATCTTCTCATCCGCATGACGCTCAAACCCCCTACAGTCTTGTCACCGAAGGAAGCCCTGGCAGCCGTGACCGCAGGGACCGCCGTTCTCGTCGACGTACGGGAGGCCCCGGAATGGAGCGAGGGGGTCGCCGCCCCGGCCACGCTTCTTGCTCTGAGCGACCTTGAGGGCACCCGTGCGGGCTGGCGCCCGTTTCTTGATCAAGAGCGCGGCAAGCGCATCCTCCTCTACTGCAAGGCAGGGGGTCGGGCGGGTAAGGCCGCCGCGCTCCTGTCGGCCGAGGGCTTCGATGCCGTGAATGTGGGCGGCTATTCGGATTGGGTCGCCAGCGGCCTGCCCACGCGGCGCCCATAAGGGCGCTGGCACGCGAAGAGCGCTCGTCTTCAGTCATCATCCCCCAAAGAAGCATGAAAACAAACATTGGGTCTATCGATCGCGTCCTTCGGATTGTCGTAGGTGTCGGCTTCCTCGGCGCCGGGTGCTACTTTAAGACGTGGTGGGGTCTCGTCGGCCTGTTGCCCCTTGTGACCGCGATCGTGCGAATCTGCCCTGCCTATTCACTCTTTGGCCTGAGCACCTGCGGAGTGAGGAGCAAGCCGTCTGGGGAAGCGAAACCATAATCCCGGCGGGGCCCACCATCCGGCACCACACCCGGTTCCTGTTCACCTCCTCATTAGAGTGATAATTCCTTTTGTAGCATTGAATTCATGAGCACCAATTTCTGGGATGACCGGTATGCGGCGCCGGCGTACGCCTACGGCACGCAGCCGAATGATTTCGTGGGCGCCATGGCGGCGCGAATTCCCGCGGGCCCCGTGCTCTGTCTTGCGGAAGGCGAGGGCCGCAACGCCGTATATCTAGCCCAGTGCGGCCATGCGGTTACGGCAGTGGACTCGTCAGGGACGGGGCTTGCGAAGGCGCAGGCTTTGGCACTGGCCCGGGGTGTTCCCCTCGTGACGAAGACCGCCGATCTCGCGGAATATCGGATCGAGCCTGCGTCATGGTCGGGAATCGTGGCAACCTGGGCTCATCTCCCGCCTCGGTTGCGCCGTTCGGTGCACGCGCAGGTGGTGACCGGACTTCGGCTCGGAGGGGTCTTCATTCTTGAGGCCTACACTCCGGCGCAGATCGCCTTTGGAACCGGCGGCCCCAGGGATAAGGAGCTATGCATGACCCTTGGGGGGCTGCGCGAGGAATTGGTCGGACTGGAACTCGAGATCGGGCGCGAGTGCGAGCGCGACGTGATCGAAGGCACTTACCACACCGGCAGGAGCGCCGTCGTTCAGGTGCTTGCTCGGCGGATATGAGACGCGGTTGTCCTTTTCCGGTTCAGGTGGGGCGGCGAGCAGCGTTCACGGACTAATCGGCTATTCTTCGCTTCAACCTAAAGCCGTGAACCTGGGTCACGGTTCAACCGGCGCATCGAGCAGAAACAGTTTGGGGAAGAGGGGCTCCAGGGTGCAAGCCGCGGATGCCCAATCTTCAGGCTTTGCGTAGCCTGCGGCGCCTCAGGGCTATCGGAACCAAGACCAGCACTCCGCCACCCAGCAACGCCCATGTGGAGGGCTCCGGAACTGGCGTGAAATTGAGATCCAGGTTGTTGCCGACCTCGGAAATCGAGAAACCGCCACCAGCAAAGTTGTTGGTGAATCCTGAGGTGATGATATTGAAGTCTGCCGAGTTGAAGCCTGTGATGGGGTTCGTGGACGTGGCGAAGGTCCAGGAATAGGGATTCGCGGGGTTGAAATTTAGGGCGTTGGCTGCGTTGCCCGAGATATCGGTGGTGACGATATTGAACGTTATCGAGCTCGGGATTGCCGTGATCGCAAGGCCTCCGAGCGATGTGTCCGAGATCAATCCATAACCCGTGCCGGCCGCGCCGTTGGCATCGTAAAGGTCGAAATGAATCGCGCTCCCCGAAGCAAGGGTGAGCCCGTTCGTTGACGCGTTTGAGAACGTTAGTATTCCCGGGCCGTTTCCGTTCGAACCGCTTGGGTTGATCACGGTTGAGCCGCCAGCGATGACCGCCGAAGAAATCGTGCCGTCGCCGGAAAGGCCATTGGCGGACCCCGTAAACGCGAGCGGATTCCCAATCGTTACTCCGGACATTACGTTCAGGCCGGCCCCACCCGTAAGCTCGACCTGGTTGCTGAAGTAGCCGAACGCCGAATTGCTTCCCGCGTTGACCGTGCCGCTTGCAATGGTGAAATATCCGTCGATCGAGACGGTATTCGACCCGGTTAACGTCAAGTGTCCGGTTGAGCCGCCGGCATACGTGAGAGAGCCCGTAATGCCGGTGATGTTTCCGGAGAGTGTTATGTTGTTGTTGTCGTAGTTACCAAACTGCGAGGTTCCTGTGATATTTATTGGATTTGCGATATTGAGCGTCATCCCAGTGCCGTCTGCGGTAAGAGTAGCGGTTTCGAGCGTTATAGTGCTGGTGCCGTTCATGTCCGCTGCACCCGCTCCGGTATTCGAGCCTAGGAGAAGTGTCCCCTCCCGCATATCGACGCCGCCCGAGAAGGTATTGGAATTGTCGAGGGCGAGCCCGTTAGGCGTGCACCAGGTGATGCTGCCTCCGCTGCCTGGGACGCTGCCTGAGATTAGCCCCGTGAGCCTGAGAACGTTCGTCGTTGCGTCATCGTTGTCCAGGTTGAAGCCGTTAAGGTTGATCGCGTTCGCTAGGGTGATGGTTGTCCCAAGCGAAGACAGCTCGCCGTTCCCGGCAAAAACGAGCGTGTTGGTGCCGATGGGACCTGATGCGATGCTGCCCGGTGCGCCGACGGTCGAGCTTGAGATAAAGATTTCACCGCTGTTGATCGTGGTTCCTCCCGTGTAATTGCTCGCGCCTCCAAAGCCTTGGCTGTTGGACCCTGTGGTGGCGATGATTATGCCGCCTCCTCCCGAAATGGTCCCGGTGAAGGGAGCTAGCGCGCTGTTTCCATTGCCAATTGTCAGGGTCTTTCCTGTTGCGATCGTCACGGTGCCGGCTCCCGAGCACCCGTTCTCTAGGTCGCCAATCGTCTCGTTGAAATTTACGGCTAGCGTTGTGCCCGGCTCCATTTCCACGGAGCTATTGGGCGAGAATGAATTGGTAGCACCGTCTGCCAGGGTGCCACCGTCAAATTTCGTTAGCCCTGAGTAAGTGTTATTGTTCGGGTTATTCAGGACAATAGTGCCCGTTCCGTTGAGCCACAATTCACCGTAACCTGTAATGTTACCCGTATAAGTGATACTGTCAGTGCTTGCGGGTTGGAGCTCGAGGGTGCTGTTGTTCAAAATATTCCCGACGATGCGCGCGCCGAGGGTGGTTCCGTCGCCAACGGTCAATGTGCCGCTCGAAATGTTGGTTCCTCCCGAATAGCTATTGTTACCGGTCAGGGTTAGGTCTCCTGAGCCCGCGACAACAAAGCTCCCGGTACCGGATATTACGCCGCTAAACGTGGTCGACGTCGTGGTGTTGGTGGTGAGCGCAGCACTTCCAAGTTGAATCGCTCCGTCACCCGTAATGTCTCCCACGGTGTTGTCATAGCTAGTTAGTAACGCGGCATCATAGAGGTTTAGCGTGCCGTATACAGTGACAGGGCCTGAGCCGAATGCGTTGTTGGAACCGGCCTCGAGTGTTCCACGGAAGACCGTCGTGGTGCCGGAATATGTGTTCGTGCCCGATAGTATTGCGGTCCCGGTACCGTATTGGCCCACGTTACCGTTGCCGTAGATATTATTCGCGAATATAAAGGTGTCTCCCCTCGAAAAGGAAACAGTGCCGGTTCCATTTACCGTTATATTGTCAGAGGGATCCAAGTAGCCATTCGTGTCGTTGAGGTTGCCGATCTGGAGTGCTCCGCCCGAAGAGATGGTGATCGGTCCGGTGCCTGTAGCTGAACCGGTGGGGACTGTATTCTCCGCCAGGAGCGTTCCGGCTGTGATCGTTGTGCCGCCGGTGTAGGTGTTGCTGCCCGTTAGCTCGGTGATGTAGGCGCCTGTACTGAGTGCGCCTTGTCCAGAAATGACGCCTGAGAATGGCACGAGGTGGTTGTCGCCTGAGGGATTCCCAATGGTCAGCAAGCCTTCGCTCGCTATGTGTATGGCTCCGGCTCCAGAGATCGTTCCGACCGTATCGCTGTAGGAGCCTAGGTCCAAAATGCCGCCACCGTTTACGGTGACATTGCTGTAGCTCGCGCCACCGAATGCAAAGTTTGAACCCGCTGTTAGAGTTCCACTGTTAACCGTAGTGGGTCCCGAATAGGTGTTGTTCCCTGAAAGGGTGGTCGTGCCGGTGCCGGCCTGGACCACATTCAGCCACCCTGAAAGAGCGCCCGCGTAGGTATATGGCGTGGAAAGTTTGAGCGACAATGCGCCAGGCGTGCTGGAGGTAGCTGCGCTACTCGCGATGCTATTGCTAGCGATGCTGCCGGTAGTTCCCCCATTTCCAATCTGTATGGCTGCATTCGAACCAATTACCGTGGTGCCGGTGTAAGTGTTCGTCCCAGTCAGTATCAATGTTCCAGCTATATCCATTTCGATACCGCCGGCCCCAGAAATGGCACCGGAAAAAGTTGAAGTATAACCGCCGTTCATCACCAAAGTGGCGCCGCTTGCTATCACCACTGAACCTCCATAACCCAAATTGTCGGAGAGGCTAAGAACTTGTTCGGGAAAGTTGACGTTCACTGTGCCGCCGGAACCCACGAACAACTGGGAATTGTGGGAGAACGCGTAAGGATTTTCATCCGCGAGCACTCCCGCGGTCACAATGGTATAGCCGGAATAGCTGTTGGCATAGTAGTAGGCGGCGCTTAGAGTCAGGGTGCCGGCGCCATTTACATTTAGGGACATGTTTCCCGAGAGCGGGACCTCAACCAGAACGTTCGCGAGGATGCCGGCGCTGTCGGTAAAAGAGCTATTATTGATGGTTAACGTTGCCCCTCCGGTATTCGACAAGGTTAGTGAGTTCACGGAGCTTCCAATCGTTAGCGAATTAAGCGTATAGCTCAGGTCGACGACCGATATGATTGACGGATTGGTGAAGGTTACGTCCGCCGTGCCAGAATCGGGCGCTGCGTTGGGAGACCAGTTGAGTGTATTCGACCAGTTGAGGCCATAACCCCCTGACCAGGTCACTTGGGCGCGCAAACCTAAGGCACCGCACGAAAAGAATAGGAGAGCGCTAGCAATGGATCGCATTCTCATCGCTGCGAAACTCTTGCAAATAGTTGGCGTTCACAAGTCCTTTTTCTGATGCATCGCATTAGATCCACCACTGACGCGAAGGAGGTATTTTCAGAGTCGAACGTGCGGTAAAAAGCACACTAAAAATACGCAAAAAACTAATGCATAATAACTAACGCCATTTACGATAGGCCTCTGCAAGCAGCACTACAGGATGGGCGACTCTCGGGTGGATTCCATTTGAGGAGGTTACCTGATTTTTTAGCCCCTGCTGCAGGTGAAGTTGGCACCCCGGGTTTGCCGTCGCGACGACCGTCGCCCCTGTCGATTGAATATGCCCGATCTTGCGGTCCCGGAGCCAAAAGGAGGTCCGAGGTTGTGTGAGCGAGTAGATGCCCGCGCTCCCGCAGCACATCGTCGATTCCGGACATTCCCGGAGCTCGAACCCAGGCAGGGCGCGCAGGATCTCCCTCGGCTGGGACGAGATCTTCTGCCCATGGCAAAGGTGGCAGGCCTCGTGGTAGGTGACGGCCACGGGAAGGGTACCGGACTGGGGATGTAAGGGTTTGCGGAATCCGATTTCCACCAGCCATTCGGAGATGTCCCGGACCTTCGCCGACCACGCCGCAGCCTTTGCTGCATAGACTGGATCATCGGCGAGGAGGTGAGGGTAGCGCTTTAGGTGCGACCCGCATCCCGCCGAATTTGAGATGATCGCGTCAAAACGGGCGGGATTGATCGCATCTATTTGCCGGCGGGCCAGCGCCTTTGCGGTCTCGAGGTCGCCATTGTGCACATGCAGCGAACCGCAGCAGGACTGGTTGCGCGGAGTTTCCACCTCGCATCCATTCTCGAGGAGGACATCGACCGTGGCGCGGTTCACATCCGAGAAGGAGATGTCCTGGATGCAGCCGGTGAGGAGGGCGACGCGGTGGTGAACCCCATCCTCGGGTGTCTCGACGGGTCGGATGATCTCGTCGGAGAAATGCCTCTGGATCGGGAGCGACTGGCTCTCGAGCTCCCCGATCCGCTTCGGCAGCACCGAATAGATCCCGGACCTTCGGATGAGGCGGCGGAGCCCACTCGCATCGAAAACCCACAGGAGCCGGGCCTCGAGCTTGAGCGCCCAGGGACGAAACAGGAGGAACCTAAGCGTGAAGAACCGAACGAACGACCGCGCGGGGCTCGACACGACACCGCTTCTTTCGGCCTCGGCGCGGCCCGCCTCAAACAGGGTGCCGTAGTCGACCCCGGCCGGGCACGCGCTCGTGCAGGCGAGGCAGCCGAGGCAAAAGGACATCTCCTCGGCGAAGGCCCTCGTGGTCCCTAATTCCCCGTCCGCAATGGCCCTCATGAGCGAGATGCGTCCCCTCGGCGAATGCCTCTCCCTGCCGGTTTCCAGGTAGGTGGGACACGTCGGAAGACAGAGCCCGCAGTGCATGCACTGCTGCAGCACCGAATAGTCGAGCGACTTGAGGAGGTTGGCGCCGCCTTTCAAGGGTCGAAGATCTTTCCGGGGTTGAGCAGGTTTTGGGAATCGAGCGCCCGCTTCACCTGCCTCATGAGGGAATAGCTGCCGTCGCCCATCTGGCCCCTCAGGAAGGCCTTCTTCGCGAGGCCCACGCCATGCTCGCCGGTGATCGTGCCGCCGAGCGAGAGCGCGAAGGCGAAGATCTCCTTCATGGCGGCTTCCACGCGGTGCATCTCACCCGCGTTGCGCTCATCCGTGAGGAAGGTGGGATGGAGGTTCCCGTCGCCAAAGTGCCCAAAGGTGGCGATCTCAAGGCTGTGCCTCGATCCGGTCTCCTGGATGAAGCGGATCATCTTTGCCAACTCGCTGCGCGGGACGGTCGCATCCTCGAGGATTGTCGTGGGCCTCATGCGGGCGAGCGCGCTGAAGGCGCTTCTGCGGGCTGTGGCGAGGCGCGCCGACTCTTCGGCGTCCTTGGCCATCCTGACCGAGGTCGCTCCGCTTTTCGTGCACAGGTCGCGGATCTTCGCAGCGTCGTCGGCGACCGCCGCCGGGTGTCCGTCCACCTCGATCAGGAGGAGGGCCTCGGCGTCGAGGGGCAGTCCGACATGCGTGAAGTCCTCCACGCAGCGCAGGGTCTTGGAATCCAGGAACTCAAGCGTGCAGGGCACGATCTTGGCGGCGATGATGGCCGACACCGTCTCGGCCGCCGCGTCCATGCGGGCATAGGTTGCCAGGAGCGTCTGCCTCGACGCGGGTTTGGGCACCAGCTTAAGGAGCACCTCGGTCACGATCCCGAGCGTCCCCTCGCTGCCGATGAAGAGGTCCTTCAGGCTGTAGCCGGCCACGTCCTTCACGCACTTGCTCCCCAGGCGGCAGATCTCGCCGTCGGCAAGGACGACCTCGAGCCCCATCACATAGTCGCGTGTCACCCCGTATTTGAGGCCCCGGAGGCCGCCGGAATTCTCGGCAACGTTGCCCCCGATCGTCGATATCTTCATCGAGCCGGGGTCGGGCGGGTAGAACAGCCCGGCCGCGTCGGCCGCGTCGTAGACGGCCTGGGTCAGCACCCCGGCCTCGGCCTGGAGCGTGAAGTTCCGCGCGTCGAGTTCGATGAACCGGTCCATTCTGACCAGGCAGACGACCACGGCGCCCTCCACCGGAACGCTGCCGCCGCTCAGGCCCGTTCCGCTTCCGCGCGCCACTACCGGCACCTTGTGCCTTTGGGAAAGCTTGAGGATTTCCGACACCTCGGCCGTATCCTTGGGGAACACCACGGCCCCAGGAATTTTCCTAAGCACTGCGGTGGCGTCGAAGGAGTAGGGGATCAGGTCTTCCTTCTCCACGAGCACATTCTCCCTGCCCAGGAGCCGGACGAGGTCTTCGATCATGGTTGGGTTCATGTTGGGCAGGGTCCGGCGTTGGGGCAAACGGGCCCCCCTAGAGGCAGGGGCCTTGGGCAGGGCCCAACCTGCCTCGTTTTGGTCGGGCTGCGAACCAAAACCTCCCGCATGCGGTGTGCGCCATTATTAGGCACCTGCGGGCGCCCATTGTGCCTAAATGGCTGCTTGCCGGGGTCGTTCCAGGGGAGGCTCCCTCTGGGGCCCGACCGGGCCAGACTGGCGCAACCCCTGCAGGGGTAGGGTATCATGGATTCCAATAATCTCACCCAGATGTCGCGTCAGGCCGTGACCGACGCGCAGGCGTTGGCCCGTCGCCTGAACCACAACGAGGTGGACACGTGGCACCTGCTCTCGGCGCTCCTATCCCAGGAGAACGGGGTCGTCCCCGGTCTCATAGAGAAGATGGGCCTCACGTCCAGCGCCCTGCAGCTTGCCGTTGAGCGGGAGCTCGAGCGGCTGCCCAAGGTCACGGGAAGCGTCGACACCTCGAAGGTCTACGTCACCCAGGCTGTGAACGATGTCCTGACCCGGGCCGAGAAGGAGGCGACGGCGCTCAAGGACGAGTTCGTGAGCGTGGAGCATCTTTTCCTGGCCTTGATCGACCTCGGCCGGCCCGAGGCCATGAAGAAGCTCTTCAAGAGCTTCGGACTCGACCGCGCGAAGGTCCTGGGGGCCCTGAAGGACGTTCGCGGCGGCCAGCGCGTCACCACCGACAATCCCGAGACCACCTACCAGGCGCTTGAGAAGTACGGCGTCGACCTGGTGGACCGCGCCAGGAAGGGCAAGCTTGACCCGGTCATTGGCAGGGATGACGAGATCCGCAGGACCATCCGGATCCTCTCTCGTAAGACGAAGAACAACCCGGTTCTGATCGGCGAGCCGGGCGTAGGAAAGACCGCGATCGTGGAGGGGCTTGCCCAGCGGATCCTGCGCGGGGACGTGCCGGAGGGCCTGAAGGACACCACCCTCTTCGCACTCGACATGGGCGCCCTGGTGGCGGGCGCCAAGTACCGCGGCGAGTTCGAGGAGCGCCTGAAGGCGGTCTTGAACGAAGTGAAGCAGGCCGACGGCAAGATCATCCTCTTCATTGACGAGCTCCACCTGATCGTGGGCGCGGGCAAGGTCGACGGCGCGATGGACGCCGGCAACCTCTTGAAGCCCATGCTGGCCCGCGGAGAGCTCCACTGCATCGGCGCCACGACGCTCGACGAGTATCGCAAGCACATTGAGAAGGACGCCGCGCTGGAGCGCCGCTTCCAGCCCGTG
>Ga0302147_10000375_pt1 | contig 21259 bp, 11 predicted proteins | sample I_Bog_E3_2_FD_192438 | JGI IMG/M metagenome (GOLD analysis project Ga0302147, IMG submission 192438) | Peat permafrost microbial communities from Stordalen Mire near Abisko, Sweden - I_Bog_E3_2 | ecosystem: Environmental > Terrestrial > Soil > Wetlands > Peat | place: Sweden: Abisko, Stordalen...
AAGCCGTCAGGAACTGCTTATAGTCCCCTCCGGGAATAAAGCAGATCTCCTGCGAGTCTGGCTTCTCCGCCAGCGCCAGGCCGTGCTGCCGTGCCACCTCGCGCACCTCGGGCTTGGTCAGCCGCCCCAGCGGGAACAATGTGTGCGCCAGTTGCTCCTGCGTCAACCCGAAGAGGAAGTAGGTCTGGTCCTTGGCCAAGTCCGCCGGGCGCTTCAAAATCCAGCGCCCGCGCGCCGCGTCGAACTCGTTCACAGCGTAGTGCCCCGTCGCAATGCGCCCTGCCCCAATCGACCGGGCGGTCTGAAGCAGCGCATCGAACTTCAGATGGTCGTTGCACAGCGAGCAGGGAATCGGCGTCCGCCCGGCCAGATACTCATCCACAAACGGCCGCACCACATCGCGCTCAAAGCGCTCCTGCTGGTTCACAACGTAGTAAGGAATGCCCAGGTGCTCGGCCACGCGCCGCGCGTCATAGACGTCGTCCAGCGAACAGCAGCGGCCCGCCTTCGGCGCGTCTGGAATGCCGTGCTTCCCCGCCAGCCGCGTCTGGTCCCAAAGCTGGAGCGTCAGCCCCACCACGGCAGGCCCCGAAGCGTCAGCGCCCTCGTCCCCATGCGCGAGCATCGCCGCCACCGTCGAGGAATCCACCCCTCCGGACATAGCTACGGCAATGGTTGTTGGTTCAGTCATAATATTCTTTCGCTCTTTTCAGTCTTTTTTACTTGCTTTTTCTCCGCCACGACTTGATTTCTTTTGCCAGTTCCGGGTCGTCTGCTAACTCGGCAATGGCCTGGCTCGCTTGAGGTAACCTGGAACGTCTTATGCCTCTGAGCAACATGATCCTGCTTGTACCCAAGCTCCTATCCTTGGCGAGACCGATAAGCTCCTCCATAACCGAATTATCTGCGGCACCCGAGAGGGCTGCACCCAAGCTATCCTTTACCTCCTTATGGTCGTACCCAGTGTTGCGGAACTCCTCTACAAGAATGCGCCAACCGATCTTCCGCGTTGCCCGGACCGCCAATGTCTGCGCAATCCCTGACCGAATAACGTCCGGGTAGGGCCTCCTCAAATGATCCAAAAGCACCGGTATGGCTTTCCGAAATTCGGGATTGTTATTCTTCAAGAACCATACAGATTTGACTTCAAATCCTAATCGAGCCAAGTCCTCAACAAGTGGCGCTTCCGCGCGTCGCAGCAGCTCTTCACGTTCTGCTAATGCCTTCATTTGCGCCGCTCTACGGAGCACAAACTCAGGATCCGCTTGAAGCCGCTTCTCGTGTTCCTCGGCAGTAATCCATCCACGCGACTTTGTCATCTTCAAAAATCCCAACAAAGGACTCTTAAGCAGGTGTAACCCTCGATCCCCGGCACGAAGCAGTGGCTCCGATTCGGTTGTCTTCGCATAGCTAGCCTAACGTCCCCGCCGCCACCGGCGAAAGCGCCCGCAAGTGCTCAACCGCCTCCGGCACAACCTTCAAAACATAATCCACATCGTCTTCCGTCGCCGTCTTCAGCAAGCTGAACCGCAAACTAGCCCGCGCTCTCGTCTTGTCCAGCCCCATGGCCATCAGCACATGGCTCGGCTCCGTAGCTCCGGAGTGGCACGCCGACCCGCCGGAGATGCAAACCCCCTTCAGGTCCAGCGCAATCACCAGCGCCTCGCCCTCCAGTTGGTCGAACCAAATATTCGTCGTGTTGGCCACACGCGGAACCCGCTCGCCGCCCTCCCAGCCTCCGTTGACGCCCGTATTTTCAATCTCCAGCAGCCCCGCTTCCAGCCGGTCGCGCAATGCCCCCAGCCGCTCAATCGTTCCATCTTCCAGCGCGTGCATGGCCGCCTCCGCGGCTCTTGCCAACCCTACAATGCCTGGCACATTCTCAGTGCCCGCGCGCCGCCGGCGCTCATGGCTGCCGCCCACCAGCAACGGCTCAACGGGAGTCCCGCGGCGCACAAACATGGCGCCCGTGCCCTTGGGCCCGTGCATCTTGTGAGCGCTGATCGAGCAAAGGTGGCAGCCAAACCGCCGCACATCCAGCTCCACCTTGCCCGCTCCCTGCACCGCATCGATATGGAAGAAAACGCCGGCTTCCTTGGCCATCTTGCCAATCTCTTCCACCGGTTGCAGCACGCCGGTCTCGTTGTTGGCCAGCATCATGCTGATCAGCCGCGTCTCAGGGCGCATCGCGCGTCGAATTGCGTCCGGGTCGATCAGCCCGCTCGGCCGGGGCGCACAAAAGGCTGTCTCGACGCCCCTGTCGGCCAGCCGTCGCGCCGCCTCAAGAATCGCCGAATGCTCAATCGATGTAGTAACGAAGTGATCGCCGGGGCGCAGCAGCCCAAAAAGCGCCGTGTTGTCGCCCTCGGTACCGCCGGAGTTGAAAATAACCTCGGCGCCATGGCAGTTCAGGAAATCGGCCATGGTTTCGCGGGCGCGGTCCACAGCAGCGTGCGCGTGCTGCCCATGCAGATGGATCGAGGAGGCGTTGCCAAAGTGCTCCATCCAATATGGGCGCATGGCCTCCATCACCTCGGGCAGCAGAGGGGTGGTGGCATTCGCATCCATATAAACTCGGCGCACCGCGGAAACCTCGTATTGGAGATTGTACGGGGTGCCGGGATTTTCCGCGTGGAATCCGCGCTCAATGGGGGATTCGCGGGCCTGTGCTGCCGGGAATCGCCGCCGATCCGCCGCGGCTCCCGAGCGGTTTGACCCTGACGCGGGCGGCGTTTCCACCGCCAGTTTGCGCTTGATGGCACGACAGGCGTAACCGGCTGCGCAATCTTTGTGACCATCGGAAATACCGGCAGCGGACTGTTACAGAACGATTTGGGATATCCCATCCTCTTCAAATACTCAAGGCCGATTGCCCTGGCGCTTCAACTTGAATCGGCCTGAAAAACTACCGGTGCTGCATCCCAAACTCCGTTAAGTCCAGCCCGCTGCGCGCGCGCGCGTTGTTGCGGTCGCAAGCCAGCACCGCGCGAAACTGCCTCAGAGCAGCGGGGTAGTTGCCTTCCTCCCGGCTTTTCTCGGCCTGCTCAAGCATCTTGGGCAGCAGGTTCGAGTCAAGATCGCAATTGCCGCCTGCAATCTTGGGCTGGTTGGCCTGAGATTTTGCGGCATCGGCGGCTGCTGGGCTTGCTTGCCCTGGTTCCTCGCGCTTGCGCCCCTTCTGCGTCGATTCGCTGGGCTTGACCGCTTCCGTCGCAATCGCTGGGGAAGTCGCAACTGGGGCTGCGGCCGCTGGCTGGCTCTGAGGCGTCTGAGCCGGATTGGCAGGGACCGCGGCAGCCGAAGAAACTGGCTGCACAGCGACGGAAGCCGGTTTCGCCGCCCCCTTGTGCGAAATGGCGACGGTCACGATGACCAGCAGAATAGCCACAGCACAGGCAGCGCCAACGAGGATGCGCGGTTTTGCCCACAAGCGTGAAGCCAGGACTCCGAAATCGAAACCGCCTGAGCCGGGATCCTCTGCCTCATCAACTCCATTGATCTCGGCCGCAAACGCCTTCGCTGCTTGGGTCGCCACTGCATCCGGCACGGCGCGTACTCCCCGATCCGTTGCACCGCGCGCGGGGGGCACGGCAACCACCGCCGGGGCGACCGGCTGCGGTGGCGCCTCAACCTCTAACCCATGCAGTTTGATGAAAGCGGATAGAGCATCTTCATCCGCGGAGCGGCCCGAAGTCTCCTCGGCGGATCGCCAAAGCAGTTCGCAAACTCCTGCGTCAGTGCCAGCCTGCAAGGGAAGCCCAGGCAGATCCTGCAAAAGTTCGGCTGTCTTTGAGGTCAGCAGAATCTGCCCTCCTGCGGCGTTCTCCAGGGGCTGCAGGACCGGCGCATCGCCCTCCAGGGCAGCCGGATCGAAGCCGGAATGAACCAGAATTGCGGCTGCCGTGCCTGCGAATCGGTCCCCTTCGGCGAACCCCAGCATCGCCCATTGCAGGCGGCGCGCAGTCAAGATCGCCGGTTGAATGCCGGTAAAACCCGCCACGAGAAACCTGCCGTTGGGGGCTGAAACAACCCCGTTTGAAGCTGCAATCAGATCCAGCGTCAGGCAAACGGCCGGATCGCTGCTCTTCCACGGCAAATCGCCCGGCTGGGCCGCCTCATGCGCTCTCCATAGCCTTATCCACAGCGATGCACCGGCGGAAGGCAAACTTCCCGTTGCCGCAGAAGAGGCCTGAGTCGCCGGCTGTTCAGTTTGTCGAGATTGCTGGATGACGGCCATTTTCTCTGATGATAAAACTCTGCGCGCTCCGGCCAGCCGGTCAGCAAAAATGATTGCACCTCTACGCAGGAGGATGGTAGTTTAACAGACGTAGCGAACTCGGGGGAAATGGGTTCGCTGTTTGCCGGTGCGGTCCCCCCCATTGCGCTGGCAGTACTGGGCTGTTTTACGCGCAGAGGCATTCTGTAGGCAGTCAAACGAGCGGCAGGCCCGGTCAACTTGCCAGTTTTGAATTAGGTCTCGGGGATCTCATGGCATTATGTATGGTTATGCAAAAGGCAAGTTCGCAGCGTAGTTTTCTTTTGAAAGCCACCGCGTTGGCAGTCCTTGGGCTGCTCTGGCCTGCGCCAGCCGCTCTGGCAAAACAGGTTTCCCTGCTGGCCATCGAAATCTACGATGGGCCGTCGGGTCCAGCCTATTTGCAGCTTGCCGATGTGCTCGTCAATGGCAAGTTCGAGATGCGCGATTGCAATCCATTTCAAGCCGGGGCCGTTGATAAATCGACTTACGGAAAAATGGGCAAAGTGATCCTGGCGCCGGGCGGTCTGTTGGAGCGCGGAGCTGACGGCGTCCTGCGCTACACGCCAGGCCAGGGTCAAGCCGTGTGCATTGCGCCCGACAATGTGAAGTTCGACCACAATGCGTCTTTTTCGTTGTCGGATCTTGCGGATCGAGCGACTCTCACGGGGACTCCAATTCCTCCGTCGGTCGTCCCCGCTGGCGGCTTGCCGCCCTTTAAAAAGGGCGTGAAGCTCCTTTTTGTTGCCGCCCCCAACCTGGAACTTGCCGAATTCATGCGTGCGCAAAAGGCCGCGGACATTCCCGGCTGGGTTAACTATCTTGCAAAATATCCCGCTTCGCCCAATAACTCCGATGCAAAACTTGCACTGGCGTCGCTTTACGGATCGGCCGGTGACGCGTCCCTGAGTACATATCGGAAGTCGGTGGCTGCAGGATCGCCTTCCTATAGCGACTTGCAGGATGCAAAAGCCCAGGCCGATAAGGCGAAGTCAGTTTACCCAAGCCTCGACCGGACGATGAAGCTGTCGGCGGAGGTTCGCGGTCAGCTCACGGCCATCGCCGAGAATGGCCGCGGCGAATTGGATGCCTACAAGCTTGCATTGAAGAGCCATGCTCCGGGATACATCCACTTGCAGAATGCGCGAAAGCTGAGCGATGCCGTCAGCGGAATCGACCCTGGGTTCCCGGCGGGGCAGGCTCTTGTTGGGGATGCCTTGCAGGCCGGCAACGCCTTTGATAGCGCCTTGCGGTCGGCGGAATCGGCCGTCGTGGCCAAGCAAATGGACCAGGCGCTCGATGCGATCGCTACGTTGCGCGCATTCGCCGGCGAAGAGCGGCGCGTCCAGGCTGTCATCGATGCCGCATATGCCTATTTCCTGCAATTGGGCAAGCAGTTCGGTGACGCGGGTGACTGGCCCAGCGCCATTAAGCAATATGAGAAGGCCGTCGGTGCAAAGGATATTGCGGAGGCCCAGGACTCGCTGAAAGAGGCGCAAAAGCAACTGGTCATCGTCGAGGACAAGGCCGCTGCCGCAAAGGCACTGGCAAGCAGCAAGGACTACGAACAGCAAAAGGATGCCATTAACGCGTTCGAGGTGCTTTACAACCTGCCTCCATCGCAGCAGGCGCTCGTGGCCGACGACCTGCAAAGACTTCAGCCAACCTACGTTCAAGCCGCGGTGCGGGCGGCAAAAGACCTGCAAAAAGCCCACGACCCCATCCGCGGCCTGACCGATGAGATCGGGATCGAGAGGGCCTATGCCTACCTTGATCGTGCATTCGAACTCAGCAAGATGGACTCTTACCAGGACACGATGGTGATTCTCGGCGGCGATTTGAGCGCCTACTTTGTGGAACAGGCAAAGCGCTATCTCGACAAACCTTCAGGGTCGGGCACCGAATTGGGTTGGACCTACCTGGAAGAGGCCCTGTTCTACAAGCCTTCCAATCAGGCGGCGCACGACGCCAAGGTCGCTGCGTCGCCGGCTCATGCCATGCATTCAAAGTTGTCCATTCGCGTCCAATTCCGCGATCAGACTTCGCAACGCGACAGCAGCGGCTTCATCCCGCAGCTCGAAGATGCCATCATCACCGGCCTTGAGGCCCCCACTCTCAAGGCGGTTCGATTTGGAGAAACAACCGGGGGTGTCGAGCCGGATTTCCAACTGGCTGGGGATGTGCTCGAGCATCAGATCGTCGAGACCCCTGCCATTGAACCCCAGGCATCGCATTATCGGGCTGGAACGCATGACGACCCCAACGAGGCATGGAACAAGGCCAATCGTGCCTATGAGGCTGCCATGCGCCAACTCACAACCGACCAGTCCGCGCTGCAAGGCGTTGAAGCCAAAGGCAAAAAGCACGATATCAACGAGGTGAACGCGAGCATTGCCGCTGACCAGAAAGCAGTCGCTGAAGCACAGGCGCTGGCTGACACCTTGCCAAAAACCGTCACATCCGACGTGATTCGCACCTATCAGTACGTGCGCAGGACCATCGACGTCAAGAACACCATCAAGCTTCAGTTCCGCATCGGCGAAACGCTCAGCGGGCAAATGGGGGTTGCGATCGCTGTCGAAAAGGAAGATCCCAAGCAATTTGTGGTGCTGGAGGATGTGAAGCCCGACGACACTGACAACGTCAAGCTGGGCGGGACGACACCCAACACCAGGGAACTCCAAACCGCGCTTGAGAATGCAGCCCGCGATGAGCTGGTGCAAAAGGTCCAATTGAAGGTGCAGGAGCTCCCCAGGGTTGTCTACGACGCAGGCAAATCAAGAGAACAGGAAGAAAACGTGGATGGCGCGGGCGAGTACTACCTGCGGTATTTGAGCTGCACTACAGAGAATGGCTCATCCGAGCGGCAGCACGCCAAGGAGTTTCTGGCGGAGAAGTTCAATATGCGGCCGGCAGGCGAGGCCCGGTAGTTTTCGGCAGGCTGTCGCCGCTTGTTGCGGCGAATCGCGCCCGTGCCGCTGAACATGACGCGGCAGGGCTGGATATCCAGTTTGTCCTATACAGGCGCGCCGCCACACAAGCGAGAGACGGAGCGAGAACGTGGATTCCCCAGAGAGCAAGCCGACCGGAACATTGACCCGCATCGGCAAGTATGACGTTGTTGGCGTGCTCGGGCGCGGTGGGATGGGCGTGGTCTATCGCGCCGTCGATCGCTACCTGGGCCGCGAAGTCGCCATCAAGACGCTCACTGAGGGCATCAACAGCGATTCCGACATGCTCGCCCGTTTTTACGACGAAGGCCGCAAAACAGGAAGTTTCAAGCATCCGAATATCGTCACGGTCTTCGAGCTGGGCGACGACAACGGGATCCCCTACATTGTGATGGAATTGGTCGACGGCGACCCGCTGGACAAGCTGATTGGCGCCGAAGACAAGCTTCCGCTGGTCGAACGGCTGCGAATTCTGGAAGAGGTATGTTCCGCGCTCGGCTACGCCCACCGCCACAACGTAGTCCATCGCGACGTAAAGCCGGCCAATATCTTTGTGCAGCCCGACGGGCGCGTCAAGCTGCTGGATTTCGGAATTGCGCGGCTCGAGGAGAGAAAGAGCCAGGATCTCAGCCTGACCCGCCCCGGCCATATCATCGGGACGGTTCCCTATATGGCGCCGGAGCGGCTGCGCGACAAGCCTTTGGACCGCCGTTCCGACATCTTTGCCGCCGGAGTGGTTCTGTATCAGTTCGTGTCTGGTGAGCTCCCATTCTCCGGCGATGAAGTCGTTCTCATGCAGAAGATTCTGAATGAGCCGCATCCTCCGCTCAGCACCAAGTGCAAGGGTTGCCCGCCCTCCCTCGACGCGATTGTCGATCGGGCGCTCGCCAAGTCGCCGGACGACCGTTACTCCACGGCCGACGAGATGGCCGCGGAACTGACCACCACGATTGCCGAGATTCAAGAGGAACAGGCACAGGAGCTATTGCCCGAGGCCAAGCGGCTGATGGAAGCGCAAGACCTTCTGCGCGCCCGCGCCGCGCTTCAGCAACTGCTCAAGATACAGAGCAAGCATCCCGAGGCACGCGAGCTTCTGGCGGAGATTCAACGGCAATTGAGTCACCGCCTTCGCGAGGAGAGAATCCAGCAGATCAGGCAAGAGGCGGAAGGCCTGCTGAACGAGAAGGAGTTCGACAAGAGTCTCGCCATTCTGGATGAGGGACTCGAACTGGACACCGCGAATCTCGAGTTGACCAGGCTGCGCCAGCGGGTGGAGAAAGCAAAAGAGAAGCAGGAGCGCATCCGGGAATATTTGCGCCAGGCCGACAGCGCGCGCCGTGGCGGCGACTACCAGGCGGCAATTTCGGCCGTCCGCAAGGCGCTGCGCGTGGATAAGTCGAATTCCAAGGGGATTTTGCTGGTCAACCTGCTCACCAAAGAAGCGGAAGAGGCCGAAAGGCGTGCCGAGGTCAAGGCCCTTCTACAGGCTGCCCGGGGCGAGCTGAACGCGCGGCACTTCAAGGAAGCGATCGAAGTCTTGCAGAAGGCCGAACAAGTGGATCCGACCAACCCGGAGCTTCAGTTGCTGCTGGGAGACGCCAACTCCGGCCTGGAACAGATTCGGCGCAAGGATCTGGTTGCGCGGCTTGAGAGCGAAGCCATCGCCGCGGCCGGGTTCGAGCAGCTTCAGAAATGCGCGCGGGCAATTCACGAGGCAATGGCTTCAATGCCTGCGGAAACGGCGTTGATCCGGCTCAACGCGCAGGTGGAACGCCAGATCAAGGAACATGAGAATCGCCGCTTTGTCGACGAGACGATTCAGGCCTGCCGCGACCTTCGGCCCAGGGAGGCCTTGACTGTGGTGCAAAAAGCCCGGCAGAGCATCCCAGGCGAAGAGCGGCTCCAGGCGTTGGAGAAGCTGCTGGCCGATCGGGTCAAGCGGCAGACGGTCGAGGAGCGCCGGGCAGAGTACCTGTCGCAGGCGCGAGAGGCTCTCAGCAGTGGCCGCTATGGAGATGCGGTTCATGTCCTGGAAGGCTGCCAGGCCGACGGCATCGCCACAGACGAGATTCGTTCGCTGCTGGAATTTGCTCATCACGAAGAGGCGGAGCATCGCAACGAGGCCCTCATGCGCAGCCGTGTCGCCCAGGCACAAACGCTCATCGGAGCATCGGCCTTCGAGGATGCGCTCTCGTTCTTGGACGAGGCGCTCCATCAGAGTGACGACACAGCCCTGCGCTTTCTGCGCGATCAAGCTTTGGAGGGCCGCGAGTCGCTTCAGAAGCAGGTCGAGGCGGGATTGGCAAATGCCATGAGGCTCGCCCGCGCAGGCAAGCAACCCGAGGCCATGCAGCTTCTTGAAGCGCTGCCGCCCGCCGTCCGCCGATCGGTGCGGGTGCAGGCGGCTGAGGCCGCCCTCAGGGACGAGCGGCAGCAAGCGATCTTTCGGACCATCGGCCGGGCGTATTCCGATCTTGACACCGACCTTTCGGCCGGCGACTACGCCGTCCGGCGGGTTGCGGCCGCCCTGGGCAACTCAGCGTTTGCGGGTTCGGTTTCCGAGACGTTCCGGGCAAGGATGCGCGCATTTGCCGATCGCGCGATGGCCGACCTGACCGTCAAGTACAAGATGATGATTCGCGGCGGCGACAAGGCCGGAGCCGCGGAGCTGGCCAGGCAAGTCACAGGAATCGTCGCCTACGCAGGCCCGCAGGCGAAATCCGGCTGGGAAACCCTCGTGAATCAACCCGATAAGACCACACAGCGCGGACGATTTCGCAAATAGGCGTTGGGCAAATGAACAATGTGTGGCGGCAAGAATCCTTCGCAGGCCCCCAAATCCGCCAACTTGCCAACCCGCTATCCCCGCGCAGCGAGGGCCAACTTGCAGCCTTTGTTTCAACTCCTTCTGGCAGCATGTGGTATGCGTCGGGCTTTGAAAGGGCACGGCTTTAGCCGTGCCGCAACCTGCAAAATGGACGCGGGCTTCAGCCCCCGAGGGAAGTTTTTAAGTAGTTCGGACTTCTACCACCGGCTGCTAGATCGGTCGAGGCCACAGTTGACACTACTGCCAATCAAGCCCCCACAGCCAGAATCAGGATGCAGGTGACGTTATCCTGGCCTCCGCGCTGCTTGGCCATCTGGATTAGGTTGGCGCAAGCGGTGTCGAACGTAGAGGCCGCCAGGATGGCGGCGATTTCGTCCTCCACAAAGTAGCGGGTCAAGCCGTCCGTGGCCAAAAGAACGCCCACGCCCGCTGTGAGATCCACCGAGTAGAAGTCGGGCTGCACCTCGGCCGCCACGCCGACTGCGCGGGTGATCACGGATTCCATGCCCCGCAGATCTGCCAGGTGGGCGTTTTCAATGGTCAGCGTGCCGTTCCGAATGAGTTCATTGATGTAGGAATGATCGACAGTCAGTTGCGCGCATTTGTCGCCCTGAAGGATATACGCACGACTGTCGCCCACATTGCCGAGGATGAGCTTGCCTCCATCCAGCGCGGCGGCCACCACCGTGGTACCCATTCCTTTGTTCTCAGGAACTTGCGCGTTATCCCAAACGTCAAGATTGGCAGTGTTAATGGCATGCAGCAGCCGGGCGCTGATGGGGCCGCCCGAAGCGGCGGACTCGGCATAACTCTTCAGGATGGCCGCAACCGTGCGGGAACTCGCAACCTCGCCGCTGGCCATGCCACCCATCCCGTCGCAGATCACATAGATGCCAAGCGATTCGTCGTAACCGTAAAAGTCCTCGTTGTTGGTGCGCACGCAGCCAACATCGCTCAGGGCCGACACCGCTATGCGCATCGCCGGTGACCCCGCGGATGGCTCGGCTGGATCGATAGGAACGGTTGGTCTATCGGTCGGCCGATCGGCAAACGCGGAATCCGTTGACGCATCGTGCTGGGCTGGATCCGGCGCAGGGGTCTGCTTCGCATCGGCCTCGGACCCAGATGGTGCCTGCTCTCCAGATTGCGCACTGGATGGTTCTTGCTCGTTCACGATCTCTTCGTTCATGATCCAGCCTCGAAGGTTCAAGATGTAGCCAATACTCTCGCGCCCGCCATGCCCACTGCGATAATCGGCGCAAAGGTTTCGTTTATGCTATCGCGCTACGCTTGAAACGCAGTGGAATCCTTTCATGAAATCCGGATTCAGCAATGGGGCTCCGGGGCCTGACGCGTCGAACAGAACAATCTCAGGGGCTTGATTGTTGAAGCTGAAGAAGAACTTCAGCCGGTTAGGTGCGATTTGCGGTGCGGCGAATCCAAAGTGAAAGACCGACCACGGGCCAGTCATGGCAGGCGCCGTGTTCTTCTGGGTAGCCAGCGTGATCTTGCTGGAGGGTTGAGAAACCCAGTGGAATGTTGCGGATTGACCGCCCGCGCTGATCTGCTTGCCATCGATGTTCAGGACGGCATCGGAATCGCCCGCCGCCTTGACCTCAGCGAGGGTGAAGTCCAGCGTCGGCTGGTTTCCGCCTCCTGAATAGAGGCTCGAAGATATCTTTTGCGCGTGGGTGAGGAAGCTGAGGAACGCGGGATTGATATGGACCGCGGAACCGGGAGCCACTACGAATTGCGATCCCTGTTGCGCCACCAGCGCATGCATGGACGCGGCGAACTGAGCAAATGACCCCGATCCCGGAGCGAAGACCTGCGCGACTTCCTCGGTGGACGCCTCGTTCGAGGACTGAGGATTGAAGGGGAACTTCGCCAGCATCGGCTCAAGCTGGCCGCAGAATGTTTTGGCGCCTCCGCCCGCAGCAGCCGCGGGCGCTTGCGCGGCCAGGTTCTTGGCAGACTCGATGGGCGCTTCGAGAAGCGCAAAACTGGTTTTGTCCATGCTGCCGATGGGGTCCGGCAAGAAGCCGTTGCGGAGATTCTCAGCAGCCTGTTCGGCAGCTACAGCTGCTTGAACTACAGGAGCTGCTGCTGTGGGATCGTTGGCGCTGGTGGGGTTGAGCGACAGGTTCTTGACCACGCCTTCAAGTGCCTGCAAAGACTGGATGTAGCCCTGGTTCGAAGACCCAATCAGCCGACTGTCAGGATTGGAGGGTGGAACAACGGCTTGCGGCGCCTGGAACGCTGTGGAAATCTCCGGCGCGGCAACCCCGGTGTTGGCTGAGATCAGCGAGAAAAGCTCCAGCAGCGCTGAGGTGTTCGAGTCCAGCGCGCCCAGCTTGGTTCCCGCGTCGGCAAAGTTTTTGTAGGGAAGGAACTGTGCCTTCGTAAGGTAGGTTCGCCAGGTTTGCAGGTAGTCGGCAAAGTACGCTTCCTTCAACTGGCCGGAGAGAACAACCCGGTCGATGGCAGGCCCGGAAGCGGGACCGAGAACCCATTCCTCCCCACGGAAATACGGGTCGGGGTGAAGGATCGCGTCCTGCATGAAGGCGAATCCATCCTTGCTGAACGCCCCCTGCACCGCATAGCCATCGACGATGTATTGCGAGGAACCGGGATATTTTCCGTTGAAGTTGAAGCCCGGAACCTTGCGGTTGGCGGCAGCCAGCATGCTTTGGTAAACATGCTGGAATCCCTGGAAGCCGTTTAGATAGGCGCGCGCCTGCGCCACAACGGCGTCGTTGCGCGGAGCGCCGGCCTGCGCCATGCACGACGATGGCTCCGTAAGCAGGCTCGCATAGAACTGGAACTGCGTTTGCGCGATGCCAGCGGGATCGGAACCAGGCGTCCCGCTGCCTGCCCATTCGGCAAGCAGTACGGTAGGCAGAAAGTCAATCGTGTCTTGCGCTGTGTCCGGATTGGGATTCGAAGCCGTGATGATGTAGGCCTTCAACGGCCTGTAGGTTGCGCTGTAGTCGGAGTCAGGAGCTGGAACAGCCGGCACAGCGCGCAGCTTGGCGAGGATCTTCTCCTGGGTGGGCGCCAGCAGAAGTGTGCGGAACTTGTTCGAGTAAGCCTGACAGGCGATGGGATAGAGAGCATCGCCGCGGTACAGGCCAAATCGATCCATGAGGGGCGGACCATCCTTGCGGTATTGCCCCAGTTCATCGAGGACCGCACGGAGCTTCTCCAGGCTCTCAAGGTCGGCGGAGGAAGCGAATGCGCTCGCGGAGACTGGGTTAGCCGGCACGGCAGCAGCTTCGGCCACTCGCTTTTCGAGGCTGCGATTGTGAAAGAAGGAAATCGTCGCCAGCGTCAGCACAATCAAAATGACCACGCTCACGCAGCTCAGAAGGAAGCACTTGAGGAAGCTGGTCCGCGTGCTTGCCCGGCTGGTTTCAAGGGCCGACTTGTCAGCCATCAGTATCTTCGAGAACAGATGAGGCAGGAAGACCCACTGCGCAACCTTGCGCGTGCCCCCGCGCCTCGACTGAAGCGCCGGTGCTTGCGGCTGCTCAAGGGCGGCGAGTGAAAAGATGCGGGTAGCACCGGCGTTGATGGGGGCGGCGGCTTGCGGTTGCGCCGGGCCTATGTCGAGCACGTCTTCCACCACGTGGGCGCGCATGCCGGCAAAGAAAAACCCGCGCAGGAAGGGATTGACCCCAATCTGGCTGGGCCGCGCAACCTCGGCTAGGAACGAAACGACTCCGGCACGCAGTTTGCGCAGATCCCGCGGAAATTCATAAGCGCGCGCCAGATCCTGAAGTTCGCCCCCGCGCGAGAGTATATCGAGCCGGAACTCTGAAAGCGCGTAAACAAGCTGGTCAAAGCGGGAGCTGATCAGGTGTGTGGCTTGCTCGGTGTAGAGTCCGGTGCCGGAATCGAGCGAAGACAGAAGGGTGCCGATGGGCAGCTTGACCTCTTCGTCCGAGAGCCTGCTCACGTAGTCGGCAAACGGAATGACGTTGTCCAGCTTGGTAAACAGCACATAAACAGGCAGCGAGATGCCAAGCGTTTGAGAGAGCTGGCGAAGACGCTCGTTTAGTCCCTGAGCCAGTGCGCGTATCTGCTCGGAGGTGTTGGGGGCCAGAATGCGTTCGACGCTCACGCAAACCACTACCGAACGCGCCGGAAGGCGGCTGTCGCCAAAGATCGAGCCCAGCCGCGCGGGGATAGTGGCCCGGACCAGCCTCATCCACAGAGGGGGCTGACGTAGCAGAGCGCCTCCCGCTTCCACCAGCACATAGTTGCCGGCTAGCCAGACGTTGGCCAGTTGCGTGGGAACGATCGCCCCGTCCCGTGAGACGTTGCCCGCCAGCAGCTCGGGGTCAAGGCCGGACTGAAGTACGGTTTGCGTCTTGGCGGAATTCTCGTCTCCAACTACGTAAATCAAAGGCAGCGAGGCCAGGGATTTTGCGCCGCCGCGGCCGGCCTGGCGAATCCGGGCATCCGCATCGCGCAGCAAGGTGCTCAGATTGATCGCGTCCGGCGTGTCGGGTCCGCCTGCCTGCGCTGAGGCTTTGGCCAGCTTGTGCAGATACCAGAGCACGAAAATGGTGGCCAATGCGCCCAGCAAGCCGAGAATCACGCAGAAGAGCACCAGCCGTGTGCCTTCAAAGTGCAAGGCAAACCCTCCCCAGATCACCAGGGCCAAATAGACCAGAAAAATCAGTATCCCAATCAGGATGCGTTTCATAGGGCTATCTCCTGTGGGCCGGTTGCCGGGTGAGACGCCAAAGTGACATGAGCCTGAGGTTCGGGAGATGGTTCACCGCTGCGAGAGGCCACGGGGATGGACTGCCCCAGGACCAGCACATATCCGGCGTAGGCCAGAATGGTGACGATAGCCAGCAAAAGGGCCATGATTGCAAGGCGGCCAACCCATGGGTCGCGCCTCGGGCGGGGCGGGGCAGCCGGGGTCTCCACTGGGCGGAAGAGCGCATAGTTTCCGCGGATTCTGGTGATCTTGTCGCGGAGGCGCTGTAGAATCCCATGAATCTCAGAAGCGTCTCCAAACGCAAAGCGCCCGCGATAGCCGAGCAGAAGGCAAAGAGCGTGCAGCTCCAGCACGTCGGCCACCTCGGAGGATTCGGGGCGATTCAGCAGATCGGTCACGTTGCGAAAAAAGTACTCGCCGGCGAAGTGCCCGCCAAACATCTCCTCTTGCAGCGGCCTGCGCGCCCAGTCGGCAAACGTGGGGTCTTTCGAGTTGAGCACACTCTCGTCCAGGAATCCGATCATGGCGTAGATAGCCATCTTCGATGCTTCATCGCTGTAACCCATGGCGGAAGAGTCCTTGACCGCCGCGGAGATCATCTTGCGCAGGGTCGCCCGGAACGATTCGGCGTTTTCAACCCGCTGCACAAAAAAGCGCGTGCGCAGTATGACCGTGAAGACTTCCTGGAAGGCCAGGGCCAGATTGTTCGTCTTCGTCTCTTGAGGGGGGGACGCTGGAGAAGAAGTCATGCGGAGGTCTCCGTAATGATGGTGATTTCAAAGGTTGCGTCGCCGAGGTCGCCGGGCAGATAGACGCCAACCTGTTTGGTCTGGAGGATATGCTGCCAGCAAGCGCCGCTCAGCGAGATGGAAAAGTAGTGCATGTCTGCCTGCGCGTGCATAGCCGCGGGAGGCACCGGAAGGTGCAGGAGCTCAAGGCCCGGAAGCGCTCTCTGCACCAGCTTGGAAACTCCCTCGGCCGAGCACACCTTGACCAGCCTTGGCGTCTGGCGCAGGATGAGCGACTCGGCAATCGGGGAGCGAACACCAAAAATCCATCGCGCCCGCCGAAGGCAGCGCTCGTCCTTCACCTCGGCCGCAAAGATGTAATTCTCTGCCTTGCGAAATTGGAGAGTGACGCTGTTGGATGGGGCTACTACCTCAAGGTATCGCCGGATGAGCGCATCCATTTCCTTGAACGTGGAAGTCAGGTCCCGATGCCGGTATGCGGGGATCTCATCCCGAGCGGACTCTAAGGCAAACGTGCTCAAGGCCCCTGCCAGTCGAGCCAGATCGCGGTATACCTCCTCCGGGTGGCTGCGCCGGTCAAGCAGATGATGGCGCAACGCGGGAAGGCTCGAGCAAAGCGCGTGCAGAAACCAATAATTGGCAACATCCAGAGCCGAGGTGCCCAGCTCAAAGCCACCCGAGCTGAGCCTCAGGTCGCGGGTCGATGTTACTTTTTCATCGATAGCCTGAACCAGCCGGTGCAGAATCAGCACCAGTCCTTCGCACGCGCTGATGCGCAGGCAAGGGGGGATGAATTCCGGATCGCTGGCAAATCCCCCCTTGCCGTCGCGGAAGACGCGGGCTATGGGAAACGAGACACTGTCGCTTGAGAGTTGAGCCTGGCTCAGGAGAACGAGATTCTTGCGGGCAAACGAGACGCTGTTTTCCCCCTGGCCGATGGAGTCGTCTCTCAGCGTTCTCTGCACCGCGCCATACCGGGCGCTGGCCCCGCCGCCAAGGTCGCAGTCCAGGCCTTGATCCTGGCGCGGCGGAATCGCCAGGTGGAGAATGATTTCACTGTCGGTCGAAGCAAACAGGCCGCCAAGTTTTGCAGCCTCCGGCACTGAGTCGCAGTCGGGCAAATCGAATATGAGCCCGTCCGGCAGAATGCCCGATGCGAAGCTGAGGATCGCAAGACCGTTGCTCAGCGCTTCCGTGTCGACGGAATAATGCAGCAATCCCCAGGGATCCTGGCGCAGATTCGAATTCAGAAACCAGAGCGTGTCTTCGAAATACCGGCTCTGCGTCTGGAAGTGGTGAGGACCGAGATGCATTCCTTCTGACCAGACGACCCGCGACAGGAACTTCATAGTAGTTAGACCACCATGGGCAAGAGTTGAAGATCGGGTTGCTTTTCCGAATCGTCCGAATCGATCGAAAGCAAAACTCAAGCCGGAGCAGCTTGGCCTTGATCGTTGGAACATGCCGCCTGTCCGGACGATAATTCCGCAGAACCTTCGCTGAGTCTATTCGTCCGGCGTGGAAGGGTGCAACCGCATTATACGCAAAATCTTTTTGGGGAAATAGGCAAATCGAGTGCGACGGAATGATTTATGCTACCCGCATCCCAGCGGAGGCCCGATTGCATGGACAAACCGACGACACCAAGTGGATCGAACTCATCACCGTGGCCGGAAGATTCCGGTTCTGACCAGGGCTTTGGTGCCACCGGGGTTTTTCAGGTTGTGAAGGCAGCCGCACCGGCGGAGAAGCCGGATGGCTTCGGGTTGGAGAGCTTTTTTCAGGATTATCGCGCACCCGAGGCGCCCCCCTCCCCGCCGCCGCCAGCGCCAATGCCGCTTACCGAGCCGGTGGTCCACAAAGTGGTACTCGGAAGCGGCGCGGAGACCTCGCCGGAACTCCTGGACCGGATGCGCCTGGCGTCGTCAGACAGAGCGCCGCTTGCCGAGAAGAATCCGCAGTCGGCCGCCGCAGGCAAGGGTGGCGGAGGGTTCACCGAGCTGCTGCGCACCCTGGAAGGCGACTTGAACTCGCCGGAGTCGGCCCCAGCACAAGGTCTTTCTGCAACTCCACCTTCCGCGCCCTCACCCGCTCCTCCCGCTCCCGGCGGGTTTACGCAGCTGTTGCAGACGACGATTGGCGCGGATTCCACGTCCAGCGCTCCGCCCATCCAACGCCCCGCCGATGCCCCTTCTTATCTGCCCGCCGCCGGATCCGCTCCGCCCCCCGCCGAGAACAAACCGGGAGCCTTCACCCAGTTGTTCGGTGCGTTTGGAAGCGGCGAGCCAAGCGCGCAGGCCCCGCCGCCCAGTAACCGCGCAACAGGCGATTCGGCTCGCGGAAATGCTGGATCTTTCACGCGAATGCTCTCGCTGGAACCGCAATCTCCCGCCACCGAGCCAGTCTTTCCCGAAGAGCGAAAGCCCTTGCCCGGAAGTGTCGATTATGGACATACACCTGGAATGGGCTCGCCTGCTGCGCCGGTCCGCGATCCCTTCGCTCCCGCGCCCATCACCGAGGCCAAGCCCGTTGAGAGCGCGCCAACGGGTGGAAGCGTCGGCATTACCCGACTGATTCAAATGCTGGATGAGCCGCAAAAGCCGTCTGCCCCGCGCTTTGAGCCTGCGCCGGCGAGCAATCCTCGCGGGCAGGAGCCGGGCGCTTGGACGCAGACCTTCGCTTCTCTCTCCACCCCAAGTGAACCCGCCCCGCCGGCGCCAAGAGCACCCGGCTGGCCTCCTCCATCTCCTGTCTCCCCGATTCCAACCGGCCGTGAAGGCCAACTCCCTGCCAGCTTGAACGCGCCCGTCGTCCATGCGGCGGCTCCGGCCGGCCCCAGCGAGTTTACCCGTATTCTCGATGCGTCAAGGATGCGCGAGCTGAATATGAGAGGCGGCTCCGCCGCGCCGGGAATACCCCAAACACCGCAGGCGCCGCCGCCGCCCGCCATGCCCAGTTTTCAGCCCCCCGCGCCCCCTATGGGAGGAATGCAAGGAATGGGCGGAATGCCTCACCCCGGCGCTTATCCTCCTCCGCCACCCCAGGCGCCCAGCTATCCCATGAGTTATGCCCCACAGGCTCCAGCGATGCCCGCCCCGGGTGGAAGCTTGCCGCAAGCGCCTGGCATGTATGCTCCGGCTCCGCCCCCAATGCCCGCCCCCGCGCCACCACCTTTGACCAAGCCGCCAGACCCTGGGATGGGCAAGTTGCAGCAGCTTGTGCCTCTGCTGCTTGTTGTGGTCATTGTCTTGCTGGTTGTACTCATTGTGACCGTCATCTTCTTGATGAAGCACTGATAGTCCGTGGTGTTAGTCCGCTCTCTGTCAGTCGTCCACCGTCTTCGCCGGCCCGCGAGAGATGAAATAGCCAGCTTCCAATCCCCCCGAGAGAGAATGCGAAAATAGCCCAAGCTGGGGTGGTAGGGCAAGCGCAGCGCAGTCCTGGGTCGGCGTTGAAAAAATCCTCCGCCACGAAGGGACGGTCCGGGGGGCTTCAAGCAAGCGCACACACGCATTCCGTGAAGCCGCGTATGGCCCGGTTCCGGCCCTTCGCCTTCATCCAGCCAACAGCAAATCCCGCTGTTTTTCACCCCTTCGCGATGGCGAAGCGGCGGTTGACCTCGTACCAGTTGACCACATTCCACCAGGCCGCCAGGTAGTCTGGGCGCCGGTTCTGGTATTTCAGGTAGTAGGCGTGCTCCCACACATCGTTGCCTAGGACTGGGTAAAGTCCCTGCGTCAGAGGCGACTCCTGATTGGGCGTCGAGAGCACTTTGAGCTTGCCGCCCGGAAAAACCAGCCAGCCCCAGCCCGAGCCGAATTGCTTGGCGGTGGTCTCATTGAAGGTCTTCTTGAACGCGTCAAAGTCGCCGAAATCTTTCGAGATTTGATCGGCGATGGCGCCGGTCGGGGCGCCGCCGACGCCATCCGAGCCGACGGGTCCCATCAGCTTCCAGAATGCGGTGTGGTTGGAGTGGCCGCCGCCGTTGTTGCGGACCGCAGCCTTGATCTCATCGGGAACCTGGGCCAGATCGCGAACTAGCTCGTCGACCGGCTTGGCGGCGAGTTCCGGGTGGTTGGCCAGGGCCGCATTGAGGTTGTTGACGTAAGCCTGGTGATGCTTGCCGTGGTGGATCTTCATCGTTTCCGTGTCGATGAACGGTTCCAGGGCGGCGTAGTCGTAGGGAAGCGGTGCGAGTTCGTAAGCCATTGGGGAAATCTCCTCGGTTCGATTGTACTGTTCTGACTGGATGGATGCGGAAAAGACCGGCAAGGGTGCGTCAAAGTTGACGCACCGGATTGGCCCAGCGAGATTTGGCTCATGATTGCCTCGGCTTATCCCGCGAAGCGCCCGTTTGTACATTGTGCGCATCCAATCGTCCCCCTTCGGAAGCCGCTTGTCGAATATCCTGGAAAGAAAGGGAAAGAAGTCTTGATTCGTCGTGGCCGCATTCAGCTAGTTCGACACCTTCGTCAAATTCAAACTAGAAATGCTTCCGATCAACCGGCGCTCCCGGACCGGTACCTTGTTTACAATGGTTGAAGTGACGGTTGTTGCCCCGAAACGCCAGATTTCGACTTCTCTTTCCACTGAGCGCCTGCTTGGCACATCTGGCACTTCATCGAAAGGATTCTTCCAAAACCCATGACTTCCAGCCTCGCGGGACTATCTTTAAGCCAATCAGCTCTTGACCAACTGTCGATTAACACGCTGCGCCTGCTTGCCGTTGACACTGTAGAGAAGGCCGGATGCGGCCACCCCGGCGCTCCGCTGGGCTGTTCGCCGATTGCTTACCTGCTTTTTCATAAACTGATGAAGCACAATCCCGCGCATTCAAAGTGGGCGGACCGGGACCGCTTTGTGCTGTCGAACGGACACGCATCGGCACTGCTCTATTCCACACTGTTTCTCTCCGGGTACGATGTGACGCTGGACGACCTGAAGAGCTTCAGGCAGTGGCACTCCCGGACGCCCGGACACCCCGAATACGGCGATACAGACGGCGTGGAAGCGACCACAGGACCGCTGGGACAGGGTGTTGGCATGGCTGTGGGCATGGCGATGGCGGAGAAGCACCTTGCGGCTGTGTACAACCGGCCCGGCTTTGAGGTGGTGGATCATCACACCTATGCTCTGCTGGGCGACGGCGACCTGATGGAAGGCGTCAGCCACGAGGCCTGTGCACTGGCCGGAACATTGGGGCTGGGCAAGCTGATTCTCCTCTACGACGACAACCTGATCTCCCTGGACGGGCCAACCAGCCTGAGCTACAACGACGATGTGCCGAAGCGGTTTGAGGCCTATCACTGGCATGTGCAGAGCGTGGCCGACGGCAACGATCTTGCGGCGATTGAGGCGGCCATTGAAGCAGCAAAGGCTGAGACCGGCAGGCCGTCGCTGATCGCGGTGCGGACGATCATCGGCTATGGCAGCCCCAAGGCGGGCAGCAACAAGTCTCATGGCGAGGCGCTGGGCGCCGAAGCGGTAGCGGCGACCAAGAAGTTCTTCGGATTTCCCGAAGACCAGAGCTTTGTAGTTCCCGACGATGCGATAGCAAACTGGCGTCAGGCCGTAGAGCGCGGGGCGGAGCTTGAAGCCGCGTGGAAAGAACTCTTCGCCAGCTATGCGGCGGCCAATCCGGAGCTGGCGGCGGAGTTTGAACGCACGCAAAAAGGCGTGTTGAAAACGGATTGGGAGAAGGCGATTCCCAGCTTTGCGCCCGGCAAGTCGGTGGCTACGCGCAAT
>Ga0302147_10000382_pt1 | contig 21072 bp, 38 predicted proteins | sample I_Bog_E3_2_FD_192438 | JGI IMG/M metagenome (GOLD analysis project Ga0302147, IMG submission 192438) | Peat permafrost microbial communities from Stordalen Mire near Abisko, Sweden - I_Bog_E3_2 | ecosystem: Environmental > Terrestrial > Soil > Wetlands > Peat | place: Sweden: Abisko, Stordalen...
CAGAGGTAGTTCTCATGACAAGATTGAGAGTCTCCAGGTAATGCACTCTTGCTCGGATGTCGTCTATCTCGGTGGCATTGAGCTTATCCGCAAGCGCATTGAGGAACAACGGTTTCATTTCATCCGTGCCCAACAAAGATTCTGCGGAGGCTATCTGTTTGATGGTCGCCCGTCCCTTACCTTCAGCAACCATTGCGAGGAAGCGCTTTGCTTCGTCCACCTTCTGCGGGTTCTTGTATTTTCGCTGAGAGCCAAGGACTTCCATGATCTTCATGTCGGTCCTATCCAACCCTCTCTCATCGGCACCCAGGAAGTCATGGATGAACTCCATGATCGGCATATCACCAGCACGCTTTGCGATGTTGATTGAGACTCGTGGGCGAAGCTTGGCAGTCCTTACGATCAAGGATGCTTCCTGGTCAGTGATGGTTGGGAAGCGATGCTGGACGATCTTCATGAGGGTTTCAATACCATACGGCACAAAGGGAACCTCTTGGAACCGATCCCGCAGCGGCTTGATCAAACCTTCACCGTGTGCCTTGCGGCTCGGATCGGTCGTGCCAGCCAGGAAAAGCACATCTTGGAAGTCAACATAACCTCCATCCTTCTTCGGCAGAGTGCAGTCGCCTTCCATTGCCATCAGCATTGCGGTTTGCACTTGGCTTGACATCAAGTGCGCCTCATCAATGAAGATGGTAGATGGGGCAACCCGTTCGACTCGCATTCCATTGAAGCGGTGCTTGTAGACTTCGCTGAAGGGCGAACCACCGTGCGCTTCTGCCAATGGACCGGCAACCACACCAAACAGGTCTGACCCCATGGTGCTACCAGAAAGGGGAAGCAGCTTCCTTCCAATTGCTTCCGCGATGATTTGCGCCGTGGAAGTTTTACCAATTCCGGGTGGTCCAACTAGCAGAATGGGAATAGTCACACACCGGACCCGCATGGTGTTAACGAAGTGTTCCAGAAGCCGGAAGTTTGTTTCATTCTCGCCGGGGATTACCGTGTCAAACACCCCAGTTATCGGCGGTTGAGGTTGCGCCTTGAAGGTAGGGCGCTCCATGATGGCTTCTACTTGAACTTCAGCAGGAGTCAAAGGTGCCGACACGAAATCACGAGCAGCCTGAAGCGCTTCAATGCGACAGTGGGTATCCAGCCGACCTTCGCCGCCAGGAACCTTGAAGCGTTTGTCATGCTTGTGCTTGTTCCATAGTTCACGATACGCCCGGTCATAGACTACGGATTGCTCGGGTGTCATGGCTTCCTCCCTTCATACTGATCTCACCGTAGCTTTTCAGTGTGAGGTACTTGCTGGGGTTCTTGGGGCGACCAGCATTCATGCCGAACCACCGGGGCACTCGCCAGACCGAAACAACAAACTTGGTTTTGATTGCAACGGATAGGATTGTGTCGGTGAATTCGTCCAGCTTGTAACGATACAGAACCGTGTCAAGAGCCAAGTTCTCGCTCGACTCAAGAAGGGTCATCTCCAGCACTGAAGCATCGGATGGAAGGCTCTTGGGATACCGGATGCTCCCGAACCGCGCCTTCCATTTCTCCGTTGCATGAGGACCGAAGCGCAGCTTTGCTCCACGCAAGCCTTCAGCCGCACCTCGAAGATCCTGCGGGATGAACTGCTGAAAATGGAGCATGTGTTTCTTCATCGTGCCACCGGGACCAGAATGCGCTTCACTTTTGGAATGTCCTCTTCCTGGATGGAAACCATGTTGGGAGCCTTGGATCGCAGCACCAGGACGTTACCCACCATGATGTCATGCACCATGCCCTGGAACATCCAGGCTACCGAAGGCGGCAGGTTTTCGATCTTGCCCTCTTCGTTGCACACGGCAATGATGTTGCCTTCCAGGGGAACGACCTGGATCATTCCGCCGACCTGTTTTTGATACCACGCAAGTTCATCCTCACCTTGACGGAATTCCTTGGTTTCCACCTTCCAATCAGCCGCCGTGGGACCGCTGATCTTGAGGTAGTGGAGTAGCTTGCTCATCTCAACTCCTGTAAGTAAGGCATTTCTGAAGGCATGGACTGAGGAACACGCTGAGATCAGTCCCATCATCGAGTGACCCATGCTCTGCGAAGTCCTCAATCATAGCGCCAGCATGATCATAGAACAATTCATAAATCGAATTGTCGTAATCAATGGTGTTCAGGTGGCACCAAACTGGCTTGCCTCGCACGATGAACTCATTGAGCACCAGCCGCCGCCTTCTGCTCGGATCGGGGCTTTCCAGCATCCAGAGGTAGGTTGCCTTGGCTTTGAAGATCCGGGTGTCGAAGTCCTCCACCAGCACACCTTCGTAGAAGTTCTGGTTCCCGAAGTTTACGAACACACCGGTAACGATGGAAAGAACAGCACGAACCAGAGGGTTCAAAGTGTTCTTGTAGGACCAGAACTCAGGGAATCCTTTCAAGTTCCCATCAGGAAGAAGCTCGATGTCGAAGTCAAGCGTTCCACCAGGGGCATCCGGCTTGCTGATCCGCACCACCAGTGTGTCTTGACCGGTAGCCGCCGCAGGACCAAAGCCTGACCACTCCAAGGCTTTCGCTACTTCAACAGCGCTGAGATTTGGTATGTTCATGATACCTCCTAATCCCAATTCTACCATGGGATCGAAACCCTGTCAAGAGGGTGTTGTTTACGCTTTGGCAAGCGCAACTTCTTTGCCAGCACAACGGTTTTCTTTGCAGAAAGTTCGAGGCATTGGCAAATGTGTGAGAAGGCACAGTTCATGCCCCACATCTCCTTTAACGCATCCATCCGAAGAGAGCGCAGGGAAGGGGGTTTGTGTATCACGGTCATTGGACCTCCATAATATGGTGGTTGTTACCACCGTTACTTGATGGTTCCCATAATCTGGTCGATCCAGGCATCGGGGAACTTGTGAACGGCAACGCACTCCTTCATGGACTGCGCCATGTCTTCCAGGGAGTGGGCGGTAACTCCCAGTTTGTCGAACTTGCCTTTACCTACCACCAGCACTCGCCCAGCGGCATTCTTGTAGACCTCCATGTAAGCACCGTCGTAATAGCGACCGCCGACCTGATCAGCTTCAGAGAAGTTTTCCCACTTTTGCTTGCCGATTTTCAGCACGGTTTCTCCACGATTTCCAGCTTGGCAATGAGTGCTTTTGCTTGTTTGATTTCCGTTTCAGTGCAGGGGCAGAGAACCAGGGCTTTCACGCCATACCGTTCCGCCTCATCCTTGATGTGCTGTTCAAGGCAGACCAGGACAGCCTTCAAGGAAGTCACCAGCGCCTTGATGTCGGCTTGCTGCTCATGAGCAACCGCTGAATCATGCCGCAACGCTTCCTCGAAACAGGTGTTGATTTCGCTTCGTGGGTATTCGTTCCGCAGGGCATTGCCGCCCCATGGATCGGCAAGGCTCATGTAAGTGAACGCACCCACCGTGTTGTAGCCTGTCTTTAGCTCTTTCATGAAGCTTCCTTTCTTTTGAAGTTGAACGACTCACTTGTAGGTGTGGACCGAAACAAAGTTGACCTTATGCATGGTCGCCACCTTTTGGATGGTTTCTAGGTAGATTTCGCAAGCTAAAAGGTGCGCCGCTCCGTATTTGAAAGCGATGGCATAGTCACAGTTCAGCTTGATTCTGTGATTGTCACGAAGGTCTTTATGGAACGTGCTGAAACCTGTTTCCGGTTCCATACTAATCGTCCTCCATGGTCAGCAGTTTATTGCACACCGCACAGCGGTAATCTTCGTCCTCATAGGGAGGATGATCTTCACCCTCGATCCATTCTCCCAAAGGATCACCGTTAAAGGGCTTCAGCAGGGCAGGGTCTTCTTCGACATCAGGAAGGCACCGGTTGCACACATCATAGATGCTTGAACCAGCTTGACCTTTGCTTTCCGTTTCATACCAGACATCGACAGCTTCACCGCAATTCGCTACGCGAGGCATAATTACCCTCTCATAAGGATGCTGATTGTGAGTGAGCGGAAGAGCGACATCAAATCGGTGATGTCCTTGTCGGAAAGCTTGGGGTTGGTCAGCACGGCATGTGTTTCATTGATCGCCGCTTGCTTGATCGGGCTGATATCCAGGACCGGAGGAAGGGCGACAACCGGCTTTGCCACCTTATGCTTTGGATGCGTATTGGACTTGTGAGGTTCCACCTTAGCCGGAACTTCCTTCTCAGGCTCCGTCTTCTTCTTCCTGTCGTACTTCGGAAGGATTCCGTTGCGCTGGTTTTCAAGCCGCTTCTGTGCGGCGGCACGGTGAGCAAGCTGCTTGGCGTCAGCCAGGGGAATGGTGGTGTCTTCGGGCTTGCCAATGGCTTCAAAGAATGCTTTCCTTTCTTCCGCGTAAAACTTGCGGGTTTCATTCTCAATTGAGGTAAGCACATTGGTTGCGGCATTGGTGATCTTCTTGGAAAGCTCGCCCTGTCCAAACTTGGCATCGATTCGATACTTACGGATCTTAGCTCCCCACCCCGTTTCCATAACCGGTTTCAGTTCAGGCACAATGTCCTCCTTTTTGTGTGGGATAATCACATTCCCAAGTAGCGGTTCAGGATACTTCGTGGCTAGAGTATATTGCGTCTTTCCATCCGAAGATTCAACAGGTATTCCGCACATGAGATCGGAAAGTTCCAGAGGCGTAAACTTACTCTTTTCCAATGCAGCCACTATCTCTTGTGGCTTGTCGCCAAGTAATTCTTGTGTGCGGTATTCACGGTGTTTGTTGATGAATCGGGTCTTGATCAGGTAAATCGGTGCCCAAACGCGATGCTTGAACACCACCTTGGGTGGTGGAATTGCCGCCGCCTTCTCGGACCTTACAAGTGTCCGAAGGTAGTGATCCGGGGGAAGGTAGTCAATTAGTTGTGCCATCAGCTATGCGATTTTATTCTTGAACTCACGGAACCGGACCAGAAGTACGCTGTGGGGATTTCGCGCCATCCAGTCTTCACCAACCTCATTCATGAACTCAGCCATGTCACGAGCCAGCGCCCTTCCTGCGGCTTCGGGAGACTTACCTTTGAGTCCCACCAGAGTTTCCCCCATGATGCGCCCCCAAAGGACAGAGGAATAGGCATTGAAGACCTTGGTGGAGCGTTCCTTGAGCAATTTTGGAAGCTCGGTGAATGCCGCAGAGAACATCTTGATTCCAGGTTCGGTGAATTTCACCAGGGCATTGAAGTCCTTGAGGGCAGCGTCATCGCAAGCTTCCAACATGGCTTTGAAAAGGTTCTGCGTATTCACCACCGTAATGCTGTGAATCTCCCGGTTGGTCCGTTCGGTGACTACCAGGGAATGCTTGGGGAAATGCTGAAGGTCTTTCTCGATGACCAACTTACCCACAATCCACTGGGCAATGCGTCCTCGCTTTCCGGCGAACTTCTCAAGCTGCTTCGCCGGGTCCAGCGCGGCACTCTTGGACTTGAGCATGGAAACAGCCACGGTTTCCAGCTTGAACGTCTGCCGGGTCATATTCATACGAACCGTGGCATAACACGCCTTGCTGTAGGTGGTTGCATCCACCCAAAGGGGAATCTTCGCCTTGAACCCGAACAAGATGGCAAGCGCCACAATCCGATGCCGACCATCAAAGATTTGGTAGAACCCTTCAACGTTCTTCTTGGAGGCGGGGAAGTCGCTGATGGTGAATGCCTTCACCGGATTATAGAGCTTGCGATCCACCAGCAAATCTTCCAACACCTTCTGCACCTGGGCTTCATGAATCTCAGCCTGAAGGTTGAGGACGTTCTGTGCCCCAAAGCAGCCGGTCACTTCATTGAGAACCTTGCCAGCCGGGGTAGACGCATTCATGAAGGCGGCGTCATTATTGAAGACTGCCATTTCCTCAAGCGGGACAGCCTTGAGATCGTGCAGGAAGTGGGATTCAAAGATTTCTTCCCAGGTGGGCAGGGAGGTAACGCCCAGCTTCTTCATGATGGAGATCAGTAACTTTCCTTCGCGGGATTCAGGATTCGGGTGAACCGCATACTTGGAGAGGGATTCGATACGAGCGGGGGTGAAGGGCATGTAAACTCCAGTGGGTTAATTGTGTGACGATCACACATGATAGTTGAAGAGAAGGGGTTCCGCCCTTCAGTAGACTACCAAAGGACGGAACTTTATAGCAGGAAACTACTCGATCTTGTCCACATTGAAGGTGATGCCGGGGAAGCTTGCGTGTTTCCCGCCATAGCCTTTGGTGATGATTGTCCGCAGCTTGGACAGGTGCTTCCACGATTCAAACCGCTTCTTGCACTCTTCGGAATCTTCGGCATCAGTGATGAGAATGACCGCAGAAGGCTTAATCTTCTCCTTCTCAAATTCATCAATGATGGAGTCGATCCGGGTTCCACCGGTCCACACAATGGGTGGAATCTCCTGCTCTGTGACGATCACATCTTCTTCGATCTTGCTGGTGAATACAATGCGCCGGATCTTATGACCCTTCACATGCTTGAAAGCATCCAGCACGATCCTGTTTGCCGCCTTCAGTTCTTCAGGACTCATCGACCCCGAAGCGTCAATGCAGATCACCAGTTCCCGAAGGATGTCAGACTTGGAAGGCGTTGCAGAAGGCATCCGCAAAGACATTCCCATACGAGCCATCCACATATCGTTCCTGCCGATGTTGCGGTAGCTGTATTCCTTCTGAGGGACGGTATCCCGGATCTTGCGCAGCACTTCGCTGAGACTGATCACCGGTTTCTTGGCGGCTTCGTCCATCTCGCGGGACATCGCGGAACCGTTGCGGCTGTGAAGCTTCTTGCCGTGACGCTCCATGTAGTCCTTCAGAGCGTTTTCGACCAACTCCCCCATGTCTTCGGGAACATCCGACTTAGGCACACCACCACCGAAATCTTCACCGAACATGTCGGAAACGTCATCGCCGCCGCCTTCTCCTTCACCACCGGAACCCTCGCCTTCGCCATCCCCGTTTCCTTCGCCGGGTTGGTCGCCAGAGCCTTCCTGTCCTTCGCCCTGACCTTCCCCCTCTCCTTCGCCTTCCCCCTCTTGTGGGGGCTGCTGGGGCTGTTCCTGGGGCTTCTCGCCGCTCTGTCCACCTTCGCCCTGTCCCTTCCCCTGTCCTTGCTGGGGCGGTTGGTTGGGGTTCTTGCCCGGTCCTTCCGGGTCATCGGGAAGCAGGGCATAGACTTCTTCAGCGGCAAGCCCATGGTACTGCTTGTCATAGGTGCCGCTGGCAGCGATTGCCGCCTCCAGTTTGTCTAACTTATCGCCTTTGAAATGGAAGGGCGGCAGCTTCAGGATGTCCACTACCATCTCATTGTCCACGATATCGCACGCCGTGATCCACTTCTTCTCGATCCTGTGACCGATCCGATCAGGATGCTTGGAGATGATGTGAATCAGTTCGTGCAGAATGAGGACCGCACGACCGCAAGCTTCCGAAGGGAACCAAGCCTTGCCTTGCTCGATGGTGTTATTCCTGATCTCTTCCCACTTGCTGGGGCAGAGCGTAATGGATTTGCCATCGGTCCAGGCAGGGTGCGGGGCGTCTTCAACCGCCAGGATAGGCAGCACGCCCAGCCCTTCGGTAACGAACGGAACATAGTTCCGCAACATGTCGCAGGTTTCAAGCCAGGGCTGCGGAACCTTGATGTACTTCAGCTTTGGGAACGGCTTCTTGCCGCCCTGTGCTTTAGGCATAAGAACCTCCGTGGGTTACAGGTGAGAAGCTTCGTTCTGTTCCTTGAGCGAACCCAGCAGCAGCTTGGTCCATTCCGCCGCACCCATGACCTTCGTGCCCACCGCATTCAGGACCGAATGCTGATAGTCACGGTGGATGGATTCCTTCGCGGTTTCCGTGTAGGTCCGCAAAAGTTCACGACCCACGATATCTTTCTTCAACTGCTGGAAGAGCCAAGTCGAAGCGTTCACGAATTGATCATGATCCTCGGCGCTGGAAAGCAGGGAGAAGGCGGTCATCATCTGAAGCGGACCCATGACCTTCCCCGCCTTGATTGCGGCGTTGGGGAAGACCTCGGCATCGCCCATGAGGATCTTGCTGACCTTCGGAAGATACTTGTAAACCGCGTAGTAATCCCCGAACGCCTTGCCAGCGACAGGACCGATTGCGGCGTAGGCTTCCTCAAAGACGGTCGTGGGAACGCCGCGCTCCATGCGATACAGACCCTTGGACAGAAGCTCGAAGGCACGAGCGGAAGGGAAGGGGGTGTTCGGCGCGGGAAGCTCCACGCCATACAGCTTCCGGGGCGTGAACTCCTTGACATGCAGGTAGTTCTCTTTGGTTTCCTGAATGAAGGCGGCGACCACCGGATGGATCTTCTTGATGCCCTCGTTGAAGGCGTAGTTCAGGAAATCGGTATGCTCGTAATCCACGAGGAAGAGATCACCACGATTCAGAATGATCCTGGGCAGGTCTTCCGCCAGTTCGGAGCAGCCCGGAGGGTTGCAAGCGTAGATACGAGCCTGATTGTAAACGTGGGGATGCCCCGGAATCACACCTTCCACGAGGAAGTTGCTCAAGCCGGTGAACACCGACCGATCCGGGGAATTGGTCAACTCATCGACCATCGAAGGCTGCGTGGGATCGAAGTGAGCCAGCGGCAGCATGACAGTGTGCGTGAACTCCTTGTTCGGCGCGGCACAACCGCTCAACTCGCCAAGCGTCATCATACCGGCGTTGAAATAGTTGCCGGAAAAACCGCAGTCCCGCACAACCTGCCGGTAAATCGAAGTCTTGCCCACGCCGGGTTCGCCCATCAAACCCAAGCAACCCATGTCGCCGGGGTGTTCGATGTAATCCTTGAGGATCGGGGCAACCTTGTTGAAGGCGATGATATTGAGATGGCTGGTCATTTACTACTCCAGAATAGTGTGACAAAGCACACGGTTGGTGAAAGAATGATACCGAAGTTTTTGAAACCTTGTCAAGAACTATTTAAGTGCTACTGGAAATGGAGCTTACCGGTGCGACCGATCCAGACATCACAGCCGCCCCAGGCATGAGCCGACTTGGTGAGCCTGTCTCCCTTTGCTCTATACCCACGATCCCAAAAGCCAGCGCCATGATGGTTCCTGGTGAGCCAGAAATCATGTCCGCTCTGCTCTTCATCGAGATTCGCAAGGTCTTCCAGGTTGGCTTCAACGAAGTCCTTGCACTCCTTTTCAGCCGCCTTCTTATCGTCCACGGTGAAGGAGTCTTCATCGAAGGTGCGCCCCTTCGCCTCATCCTCCATAGGACCGGACCACGCAGCGCAGGACAGGTAGCCTTGGAAGAAAGCGTAGAAGTCGAATTCCTTGGTGAACATAACGCCGGGTTGAACCTTCAGGACGTATTGCTCCACTTCCTGGCGGGTCTTTGCACGGTGATAAGTGCGGAAGTGTCCCGCCACGATGCAGTAGACGTTGTTCGGGGTTCCCCAGTAGGCACCGCCCGAATCATAGCCGCCACTGTCCAAGACAACCTTGAAGATTGTCACCTTCTCCGTGATCGGAAGGGTCATGTTCGTGTCCCTTCCCATTGGTGCGCCGTAGCGGCTGCTTACATCTGGCATCTTAGGCATATCAGCCTCTCCCATAATGAAGTTTGATTCCCTTCGCCACTTCCTGGGCAATGAAGATGTATTCGATTCCGCTATGTGTGAGGTAATAGCAGGGTTCGCCCTTATACCGCGACTTATCAAAGCTTACATGCCAGTCACGCCCCAGCCCCAGCCCCGAATCGTCGTACTTGGTGCGAGTGCAGTAACCAAGTTCCTGCTCAAGCCCTTCCATATCGCAATGCTTGCGCATCGTTTTCAAGGTGATGCTCTTGGAAGCAGCCTTCATTTCATTGATGGCGTCACCATCGCCACATGCTACACAGCTTGTGAGGTATTTGAATGGCTTCCCCATGCTTACAGCATGAAGGAAAGAAGCGCACTGGTGATGGCGGTATAGACTTGGAGAATTTCACCTTCCACATAGAAGTCCGTCTGCCCGCCCCGCAGGAAGTCCTTGTAGGTTGGTCCCACGTTGGCATCCTCAAGCTGGCGAACCACGTTGGACTTTACGATCATCCTGGTATCGGTCATCATCGCGCCCCGATCCGGCGCTTCACCGAAATACACCAGCAGCCAGGGTTCGGTGACGCTCTCGTGCTTCTTGAACTGAAGGCAGATGCCGATCTTGCCCTCAAACCGCATCGGGGAAGACTGGATGACTTCAGGCGGCTGGCACTCTTCGATCTCACTGCCGCACAGGTAAGCCATCACAGCCATGGCTTGCTTGTTCACGCCGAAGCTGGGATCACCCATGCGGAAGAAGATCAGGAAGTCGCGGATTTCGTTGTCGTTGGACATAAAGCCTCTTTGGTTGGTTGATGGATGTGAGAATCACAGCCCGTAAGTTCTGAGAACAGACCCATGATGACATGCGGCATTCAGCACATCCACAGGGATTCCTTCGTTGGGTAGCTTACGCACCCAGCGAGTGCTGTCAGTGTATTCGTAAATACCAGCGGCAAGCTTCTGCCGACCGCACTGCTTCTTGATGGCTTCCATTGGCACCCCATGCCGGTTGCGCTTGAAACAGACTTCAGGGGTTTCAACCAAGATGATCACTTCCACCTTGTAGCCCATGGAACGCGCAGCCACCATGTAGAACTTCCTATCACGGCTACGCAGGTTGGTGTTATCCACCACGATCTCAGGGATGCCCTTCTTCAAGGCATCCATGAAACGCCGCTGGCACTCACCGTGGGCATAGGGAAGCCGCTCTTCACTTCTCACTTCCTTGTAGCTCATGCCCTGCTGAAAGGCGATCTTCTCGAAGTAGTGATCCGCCGAAACCACGATGGCTTTGGGGAAATGCTTCTCAATAAAGGTTGTCTTGCCGGAACCCGAAGGTCCAACCATGACATGTACAGTGCCCTTCGTCATGCCGCTTCCTCTCCATCTCTTGAATAGCGTTTGTCCTGGTTCGCAAGCTCTTCCTTGCAGTTGTCTTCAGAGTGATGATAATCAATGATATCATAGCCTTCCCTTTCAAGCAAGCTGGAAGTTTCTTTATAATCTTCGTCAACCAGATCATGTAACTTCTCCATGATGGTGACAAGGTGCGATTCCACCAGTTCAAGGAACGCCGTTTCAGGATCGGGGCTTTCATCTTCCCAGTCCAACGTGCAGGAATTGTAGTGGTAGTAATGGTTGTCGGTGTGCCTGATCTTCGCACTCAGGTTATCAAGCCTGGGTTTGATCGCATCCCATTCAAGCTGGGTGAACTGCTCCTTCTCGATGAACCGGGGAATGATGATGTCCCAATCGAAGCCGCCTTCCCAGCACATGCCATCACCTTGGCAACAGCCCAGGCTCCAGTAAATGGTTGGGCGTTTGTCATTCCACCCGCGCTCGGTCCTGGTATCGACTACAAAGCCCAGTTCCTTCAACCTTTCGGGGAAGAAGTCTCTAAGGTCGCATTCGATAGCATCCTCAAACCAAGACCAGCGATCCTTGTCTAAGAACCGCTTGAGAACCCGCTTCCGGGAATGCTTGGGAAGCTGCTGGAATCTGTAAGCTCTGTCTCCCATGATTGCCTCCCGGTTACTTGACGTTGGGGTTCTCGATGAAGCCAGCCGCCTTCAGGATCGCAATGCCTTGTGCGGTGGTGCCCTTCTCGTAATTGAAGATGTTTTCCATGGTTTCCACGAAGTCAGGAATCAACTGCTCCAAGGCATCGTCATACTCGCCGCTCAAGCATTTGTGCTGCTCCCAAAAGCTCTTGCGGATGATGACGATGGCAGACTCACCATCCAAATCCGTTTCGCTGAAGTAGAAGTCAGGCGGAAGGATTTGGTTGGGGGAAGCCAGCATGATTTCAGGCTGTATCTGATTGGTCCTGAGGATGGCTGGCATGAACGCAACGGGAGGTTGCACCGGCTCGGGATCTTTGAAGACTTCTTCATGCTCGGCAGTCACGCATTCCGTTACCGGGATGCCCTCACCAAACATGTTCTCCAGGTTGGCGTCTTCAGGCGGCACGATCAAATACTTCACGCCGGAATCCCGCAGCGCCATGAGCGTGAGCTTGTAACGGGCATCCTGGGCATTGATGTTCGCATGGTGCAGAAGGTCTTCAACCGGAGCTACCAACCAAGGATCGGAAAGACCCTGGCTTGCAGCGCGCCGCACCAGCGGAACGAGATCAGCCGCATAGGCTGTGTTGTCTTTACTGAAGGGGAATTCGATGAGTTCCATATCTACCTCACCGGCTGTGTGAAAGTCACAAGCATAAAAGCTCCTTTGACTGCGTTACTTGATGAAGGGCTGGTTCAGCATCTTCTCTTCGTTGATGACCCCTGTGTACTGCTTGTTCTGAGGATACATCATGCGCTTGATCTCGGTCCTCATTTCTTTGGTGGACCCGGCGATGACTTTTGTTGCCGCCACCTCGTTGTTCTTCGCCCAGGAAGGCAGCAGGGAATCCTTCGCATAGCTGGTCGATTCACCACCAACCACCTTGTGACCGCGCTCGGCACGGCTGGTGGTTATCTTCGGGCTGGTGATGAGGTTGGAACTACTGGCACCGAAGCTCGGCACCATGACGATTGCCAGGATGAGGATGATACGCATAAAGCGCTCCTAGTTATGGGTGTGGAAGGACAAACCTTCGATGAAACCGCGCATGAAGGTTTCCAACTCACGCTTGGTCGTGTGGTCGCTGTTAAATCGAATCGAGAATGAATTTCGCTCCGCAGTCGGTGCAGCGGTAAATCAATGCTTCACCTTCCTGCTTTACCTTCTCCCGTTTCTCGTCCCACCCGATCTCGTAGCAGGCTGCCTTGTCGCCGTGCTTGGTGGATTCCTTGAGCGACCCGTCCTGTCCGCAGGAAGGGCAGAATTTCACATTCATGCTTTTCATGTAGGCTTTCCTCCTTGGGAATATAGCCGTAAACACGGCATGGAACCATGACATCCACTCCGTTATGCGCAGTGGCGTAGTTGTGATGGAAGAACCAGAACCGCCCGTCCTTGATCTCAGGCAGCTTGGTAAGGCACTCCTTGGGGATCGCTGGGTCCAAGCCGCCAGAGTAGCTTGAGCCGCCATTCTCGTGCAGGTAGAAGCTACCTTCACCGAAGCCCTTCATGGTGGTCTGGATCGCATCGTCCCAGTCATAGGTGAACCGCTCAAGCCTCCCATCAGGGAACCTCACGAAGTCGCCCACCTTTGGACCTTCGATCTCATCTCGCTCCTGGACCCTCTTGAAGAGAATGTCCCGGTCCCGTTCATCCAGTTCCAAATGCGGCTGCATGGCGTTCTCCTTCTATGCGTTAGCGAGAGCTTGAATGAAAGTGGTGTTGAAGCGTTCCATCATGCCAAACATCTTATCTCGATGCGCCTCGATAATCCGGTGCTTGTCCCTGGCTGGCATCTTCTTGTCGATGAGCCACATTGCAACGTTGTCCAAGGTTGGGTCTACTTCTTCGCGGGTCCACGCCGAAACCTTGTGGGTTTTCTTGATCCCGCCGCCGAAGTAGAATTCATGAACAATGCCATCACTCTCATTGATGGTGGACTTCCAAATGATCAAGGTTTGCTTGCGAAAGGCGACCACGCAATAATCCCGGTTGGCAGAGATGAACCCTTGAGCGCTCATGCCGTAAGACTGGCGCGGGGCACCATGAACCGCCATGAATTTATTGATGAGATCGGTGAAGCTGAAATGCACGCCGAACCCAAGTTCTGGCTGCTCCAGGACCGTGAAGATAATCTGATTGGCAAGGCACATAAACCCTCCTGTTCAAACGAAAAGGGCAGGGCACAACGCCCCGCCCCTTGTGATGTTCACACTTGTTTTAGTCGAGGGTGATTTGCTCCAACACCCATTCACTGTATCCGAATTCGGTTTCACGAGATGCCACCGCTTTCATCCACTTTTCAAAGGGATGTTCAGGATGTGGGCATTCCTCTGTGTAATCGGCATAGGCGGCTGCTTCAGCCTTCAGAACATCCGCCCAGTCGCAATCCAAGCCCCGCACATCCTTGAGGGTTTTCAGGGCTTCCTTCACTTCGGGACGAGTATACGGATTCTGTGTGTCGTAGTTACGTCCTTGCATGAAAACCAGCAGCAGCTTTACCAGCGCTGCATCCAACTTCTCGACTCTGTTATGAAGAATCAGGTCGCTCATGAATTGCTGCTCCACTTGATTTCGCGGCAGTCCTGGACTTCCTTCATGCTCCAGAGATCAGCGGCTTTGATCTTGCCTTCCACGTAATCCCGGAACCAGCCGGTGTGGCAGTTGAACCCCGCAGGACCGAAGTTACGCGAACCGTCCTTGTTCATGAGAACCCAGGTGAAGTCGGTTTTGTTGTAGTTGTCGGGGAACACCAGCAAGTCCTTGGTTGCCGCTTCGCCTTCACACCCATGACCTTGGGGCGGATAGGCAATGCCGGTGTCGATTACCTCATCCCGCAGAGCATGAGCCAGGATGAGAAACAGCAGCTTGTGATGGTCTTCATCCCGACCCACGGAATGCAGCTTTACCGCAAGGTTGTTCAAGCGCTCTTGCGCTTCCTTGTGAATGATAAGTGCCATGCTAGTTCTCCTTCCCTAACCGTTCGTCAATGGCTTGCCGCGCACCCCTCGGTCCCGCCATCTGAGTGACGCAGACGCCATCCTTGACAACATCCCACACACTGCCTGAGATGCGTTCATAGATGAGATAGCCGCGATACTCAACCGGCTTAACTTCGGTCGAATACATCACTGGTCCATACTCCGGTTTGCCGGGTTTGTGCCAGGGATTCTTATACTCACTGGACATAAAAGCCTCACGGAATTACTTCTTAGGTGGAGGAATGATTCGTTCTACCAATCGGTCGATGTTGTTGAAGCCTACCAAGGCTCTTGTTTCCTTGGATAGCGCGGATTGTTTGCGGCACTCCAGATGAATCAACCGCAGGACTTCCAACGCTTCAATTCCCGCCCCATCACTAGAATCAGCAACGGGTGCGGGAATTGCTTTAAGCTGGGTTTCCAACGCTTTGATACGCAAGACTAGCGGGTTCTTATCGCATGTTGCTTCATGCTCGTTTGCGGCTTTCCATGCCAACCTTCGCTGTTCGCAATCATCGGCAGGAAACTCAATCGTGAAATCACAATGAGAGCAAATGAACTTCCGTTTCTCTTGCATGTTGACTCCTTTGGGGCGGCTCAAGCATACCGCATATCCCATGGAATGTCTTGGTTGAGTTCCCGTTCCATCCGGTTGAAGGCGTCTTCCTCACGGTCAACCTGGACTGGAACGGATTCAGGAACGGGAGTGTGTGATTGCCACACTCCACTAGCTCTTGCCCCAAGCGCGGTTCATCAGCGCCAAGGCTCGGGTGTAGGACAGTTCACCGGACTTCACAGCCGCCACACAGGCGTTGTTGAACTTGTCGGCAGGGCTGGTGGTGTGCGCCTCACCGAATTCCCTGGTGCGAATGAGGCTCCAGGGCTTGCGCCAGGAAGACGCCCCGCTGCTGGCACTGGTCTTGGTTTCCTTGAAGCAGCCCCCGCCGAAGACCTGATCGACGTTCGCCGGGGTGCCGTAGACCACCAGCATTCCTTCGGACAGGGAAAGCGTCTTCAGCAGTTCCTTGTCACCGCCCAGCCTGATCTTGCAGTCTTCCCACAGGTTGGTCATGTCCTTGGTGATGTCACCGTGCTTGGCACGAATGGCTTCACCCGCCTTCCTCGCCATCTGAAGCCGCATGGTGAGCTTTTCGTACTCGCCTTCCGGCAGCGGCACGAGGTTGTCCAGCTTGAGTTCGCGCTTCGGTTTGCGCTCCCTCGGTGCGGGTTTGTAAGCCGCCGCTCTGTTCGCTGCGATGGACTTTGCTTCGGGCATATTATCCTCTTGTCGGCATAGCCGATTATGCTCTGTTAAAGGGCAGAGCGGAACCCCTGGATGAAAAGAAATCCTTATAGCCGGTCGTGTGATTTCTCACAAGATCGGCTATCTGGATTACTTCGCCCCTTTCTAGGCTACGTTGGAAAGCTTCTTGGCAGTCTTCAGACGGGCAATCGCCTTGTTGTGCATGGCGAAGGAACCTTCCAGGGCTTCCAGGTCGTATTTCGCCTTGCGACTCTTGAGCGAACCGGCTTCCACCAGCTTGCGCAGGTTGTCCATCTTCTTCTTGTGTTCATCGCTGGGAGCCTCGTAGTCGGCAGCGAACCGGCGACTCACCCAGCCGTATTTGTTGAAGATCCCGGACAGGATGGCGATCTCCTTTTCGGGATCGGCGTCGATGAAGACCGCCATGCTCTTCGTGCCGGGGAAATACTCCATGATCAGGCACGAATCGCTCAGTTCCGTCAGGAACGTCTTGAGGTAGAAGTGACCGTCCGCTTCCAGGTCCATCGGCTGCATGTTCCCGTTCTCCTTGACAATGCGATCCAGCGGCTCTTTCAGCTTCGCCAGGGTCACACCTTCGCGGGGATCGGTGATCGCCTTGGCGGCATTGATCAGCTTCCCGCTCAAGGACTTGAAAACGTCCACAGCCACGGTGAGCTTCGCGGCTTCGATCACGGTGAGGTTGTTGATGGTGTAGCGCATGGGGCACCTATTGAATATGGCGGTAGTCATACCGCAGTGTGTTTTTGTTCCTACCAACGATGGATTACAAACCGCAACGCGCCCCATCAAAGGAACGCACATTGCGCCGATTGTTGCGCCGACTCCCACCACGCACCGGAACTTCGATCTCCATCAACAGCCCGGCGTATGCGTCAAGCTCTGAGATATCCAGAGCAACCAGCCCTTCGGAAACCTCATCCGCAGGAGTGCGGTCAAGGAGAGTGCATTTGGTGATTCGTGATTGCATGGTCATGATATTTCCCCCTCAACCGCAGCAGCCGACAGCGCAGCAGGTAACATCCGCATGATAGATGGCATCGTATTCGGTCTGGACTTCCGCCCACGGCGCACCTTGGCGCACCAGAGCATCCGCAACGCCCTTGGCGGCAACGTGCCCCGCGCTGGTGTCCTGGAACTTGCGGGGGAAGACTCCCACAGCAGAAATGATGGACAGCATCACTTGATCTCCTTGAACTTGAAGCGGATGGAAACGTAGACGTAAACCTCTTCGTTGTCCCTGGTGCTAGTGCGCAGCTTGGCGTTGATGCCCCTCGGGCGCTTCGGAAGGATCGAAACGTCATAGATGGAGGACAGTAACTCAACCGCATCATCATACGCCAGCTTGGCATCGGAACTGGCACCAGTGGTGCAATCCTGCCATTCGGTGAAGCTAACGCCGCACCCCTGGAAATACTGGCTGTGATGCTTGCCGTGGTTGATGATCTCGAATTCAGTCACCTTCTTTTTGGGCATAAAGCCTCCGTTATGCTGAAAGTTTCTCAGTGTGAGTAGACACAACCTGCAAACGCCGCAGGGTCATTTTCCGGGGCAAATCCAGCACCCACAGAACACAGCACGCCAGCAGGTAAAGCGCCCCAATGCAGAGTGTCGGTATGGAACCGTAGAAACATCCCGCAAGGATAAGCATGATGGAAACACAGCACGCCACGCATTTCATGGTTACTCCTTAACCTTGACAGCGCCGGGATGCGGCTGGTTGTGAAGCTGGCGAACCCAAAACAGCATCGACTCCATATACCAATCCTTTTCAGGAAGACCGATGGATGCCACGAAGCTTGCCTTGTAGCCTTCCTCATGCTTCGCAAAGTAAGCATCGCGCCGGATGTTGAGCATGTAATCACGGTAAAGCGCCCACAGAAAGTCCATGCTGGCTCCTAGCTAGGTGTAGTTGAATTGAAGCAGCGGCATACCCATGGCATCCCGCAACCGATTCCTGACTTCCACGGATTCCGGCTTACTCATGTTCTTGGGGCGATGCAGAACATAGTCCCAATCCTTCGTCTTGCCCTGAATGGCACGCTGGCGATCAGCAACAGACCGCTAGCCGATATAGATTTCCATCTCATCTTCCAGGATGTGAGTCACCCCGAAGATCACAACCGGTGCGGGACGTTCAATCCCTTTTGGCATAAAGCCTCCTTGTGCTGAATTCAACACTGGTGATCTACCACCAGCGCTCAATTCGGAACAAAGGTTGGGAGCCTAAATAAGCGCTCCCATGATACACGTTGCCTGGACGCACTATACTGCCTACACGGTGCTTGTGCATTATCGCGGAGTTATCCAGCCTCCCGCTCTTTTTTCGTCAGTGGTTTGCGCCCACTGTTGCCAGATACAAGTGTTCGACCGCTGGCACACGGTCTGGATGGTAGCTACCAAAGCGCCGCGATATGTGACGATCACACACAGCGGCTCTTTAGCGTAGCTATCAGGCTAGAAGTCACCCACCACGATCTCAGCGCGGGTTTCACGCTGCATCTTCATGTGGTCGATGTTGGCAACGGTGATATGCCACTTATCCTTCACGTTCTGGCGAATCTCCTTCATCTTCCGGTCGATGCGCCGTTGACGTTCCTTGGGGTTGTGAATCGGGGCGCACAGGGTTGCGAGATCGACCGGCGACAGCATCGGTGAAGACCAGTTGGCAAAGAAGTTGGAAAGCGGGTTGGACATGAAAAACCTCATGATAATGCCCAAAGGGCAGGGTTAACTAATCGACCAGCAAACGATCAACATCTTCAGCGGTGAGCGTGTCAAACAAGCCCCAACGATCCATGGTTGCCAATGCAGCGGCAGCACGATCAATCAGCGCCTTGTGGTTATGCTCGACAAGCGCCAACGCTTCAGCTTTCCGAAGCATTGCAGCTACTTCAGCTTCACGCCGGTAATAGAGCATGATCGGTGTGGGAAGCAGGGCAGGGGCAGGATTCAGAACAAGCGGCGGCAGCACCACTTTTTCCCGCGCCGGGAGTGAAGGCAAGGTGAACATCTCAGAACCCTTCCACCAGCACCAGCCTGACCACACGAAGGGCAGACAGCCCCATAACCAGATACAGGAAACCATTCAGCCACGGATTCATGGCACTCTCCTTTTGATGGCATAAAGCCATGTTGATGTGACGATCACAGACTGCGCTTAGGTAAACCATGGGCAGAAATACAGCGGCATGGTTTACCAAAGGACAATCAAACGCCCCAGGGATTTACAGCCCCAGGGCGTTCAATCGCAAATGATACTTCGTAAATAGCCCATAGGGTTTATCGGTGATCCTTACACCCCATATTTTGGAAGGCATCTTGCATAGTGACGGAGTGCTAGTCCATCAGGAAATGACCACGCACCACATGAGAATCCCTTTCATGATCCCAAGGCATACGCTCACTTCACCTTCTATGCTTTTCCGTTCCATGGTCCCTAAGTTAAATCCGGCTCTCCCGGCTTCGATCCAGGTCCAGTTAGGTGGTATTGCGACTATAGCTCACGCCATATCGTTTTTTGGCAAGGCAACGTATCTTACTAAGCCCATCATTTACCGCGACCACCAGCACATAAAGCTTCACCTACCGCCGAATGGACGCGCCAACCTACCAGACCATGAACGTGAGATGACATCCCACTAAATCCATGGTGCTACCGCTAGGCGTCACGCAGCACATGAAAAATCGTGCCCCATGATGGCAGTCTCCAACAAACCAGACTACCGCATTAGATAAACCTAACGGTATGCATTGAGAACTCCCAAGCTATAGACGCATAGCGGATATGTAACCATGAGGCTAACGTGGACCACCAGCACCCAAGGAATGAACCCGGATGAAGGTAAAGCACGCCCCAGCGTATGCTAGGCATACCATATGCGGATATTAACTAAGTGATCGTTTCCCGGCATCCCATGAGATAGCCGAACATATGACCCCGACTTAGCAGGTAAGGCAAAGCCCCAGCACCATATGGCGCAACATACGCTAAACAAGGAAACCTTTTGTTACCCTTGGTTCCTTGATTAACTAGCAAATCCTTATTTGCATCATGCTAGTTAATGAAGGAACCCGGAACCCTGACAAGGTTAAGTATCAGGGTTCCGGGTTCAAGCTATCGTTACTTTCCGGTTTTCTTGACGCCCGCTAGGGTGTAATTCAGCTTGTAACCAAGCTTTTTCAAGGTTTCCTTGGCTTTTTCAACCTCGCCTAAGAGATTGTTATAAGCAAGGGTAACGTCCACGGGCAATTGAAGCTTTTCAGCCACGATTCCAGCCGCTTCCTTCTTGCTTTCATCCTTGCGCCATTCGGAAACGTAAGCTTGTGCCGTGCGCTTGGAAACCTTGTTTTCTTCTCTGTCAAGGAACGCCACAAGCTTGTTACCTGCAATGGCGCTTTCTTTCATGGCTTCAATACCTTTGGTTTCCGTGGCTTCAATGATGATACTGGAAACCTTGACGCCATACCTTGCGATAATGGCGGAAAGATTACCCGTCATGTTAATTCCCTGCCCTTTGCAGGAATCAAGGAACCCATAAACGGTAGGCTTCAAAGCGGAAACCTTATCATTGAAAGCTTTTGAGGCTAGTTCAATGGCTTGGAAACCCTCATTGATGACGTTGAAACCCTGGAAAGCTTTGAAACCCGGAACCGTGGGAACCGTAGGAAGCATTGCCGGAACCGGGTTAATTTCAACCTTGTTTTCAGCCGCTTTTCCCTTGGTTTCCTTGACTTCCTTGGAACCGGAAAGGGTAACGATAGCGTTATTAGAGTTAGGCATAAAGCCCCCCATTGGGAAAGAGTGAATTGAGAATGGTTCTCAAGAGAACCGGTTTAGGTTAACCTCGATCAACCTTGATTAGAGAATAGCCTATCCTTGGAACCCGTCAAGCGGAAATGTGAAAGAAATTTAGATTCTTTGAAACCCTGACAATTGCCAAGATTCAGGAACCGAAACCCGGAACCGTGGAAAGAGAAAATAGAACCGTGCACGCCTAGCATGGAACATGCCAGAATCGTTAATATGAACGAATGAGAATGTATCTCTTGAACATGTAGAAAACCGGCATCTTTTGACGTAATTCGAGAAAACCGGAAATAGTCCAGGTTAAGCGAAAGGGTTCCTTGTCATGGTTCCGTATCATCGGAACCGTTCAACCTTTCCTAGACCCTGCTAGACCCCATAGAATCGATTTGATTTAGTTGAGATTCG
>Ga0302147_10000409_pt1 | contig 20427 bp, 18 predicted proteins | sample I_Bog_E3_2_FD_192438 | JGI IMG/M metagenome (GOLD analysis project Ga0302147, IMG submission 192438) | Peat permafrost microbial communities from Stordalen Mire near Abisko, Sweden - I_Bog_E3_2 | ecosystem: Environmental > Terrestrial > Soil > Wetlands > Peat | place: Sweden: Abisko, Stordalen...
GATCCCCCATCGGCGTCCTCGGAAGCCCCAGCTTCGGCAAGTCCACCGGACTCCAGGGAGGTATCTTCTCTCAGGCCTCCGCAGCTCGCCGCGTCTTCCTCCAGGCCACCTTCAGCTTCTAATGTTGGCCAACCAACCCGCACACTACAAACGCGGGGCCGCCAAGGCCCCGCTTTTCCGTTCCACCCAAGCTTCTCTACCCCACCAACTCCCGGTAAAACCGCTCCCACTGGTCCACCCGCGCCGTCAGCGAAAACTCCTCCTGCATTCGCGTCCGCGCGCGCCTCCCCTGCCCGCGAAGCTCCTGCTCCGGCCCGGCCATCACCGCCAGCATCGATCCCGCCAGCGCCGCACCGTCCCCCGGCGCAACCACCCATCCGCAATCGCCCATCAGTTCCCGCACACCGCCCACGTCCGTCGCCACCACTGGCTTCTCCATCGCCATCGCCTCGCCCAGGGCCAGCGGCATTCCCTCCCACGCTGACGCCAGCACAAACCCGTCCGCGGCATCCAGCAGCTCCCGCACATCAGCCCGCACTCCCAGCCATCGAACCCCCTCCGGCCAGCCCGCAATTCCCACCCCCGCCGGATCGCCCGCCCCCGCAATCCACAACTCCGCCTCAGGCGACGCTTCCCTCGCCTGCTCAAAAGCCCGCAGCAGATTCGGATAATCCTTCGCCAAGGCCAGCCTTCCCACCGCCAGCCACACAAAGCCCTCACCCGCCACCATCTCCTTGCGTACCCGCCGCCGCACCGCGCGCTCCGGGGCAAACTCCACCGTGTCAATCCCGTTGGTCACCACCGTCATTTTGGCCGCCGCCACCGCGCCCAGCCTTACAAATCGCTCCGCAGCCGCCCCGCTCACCGCCGTCACCCGATCCGCCAGACCACCCGTCAGCCGGTACAGCAGCATCCGCGCCCAGCCGCCCTCGTACACATTGTGGATGGTATTGACCACCGGCACCTTCAACCCGCGAAAGCGCAGCAGCCGCGCAAAGATATTCGCCGGGTACGTGTGGCTGTGCACCACATCCGGTGCCAACGCCGCCAGAAACTCCCCCCCAAACCCGCTCGCCCGCCACATTCCCACGGCTGACTTCCGCATATTCAACCGCAGCACGGGAAGCCGCACCGACAGCTCATCCCCTTCAAAGTGCGTCAGCACCACCAACGTCACCGTATGCCCCCGCGCAGCCATCCGCTCCGCCACGGCAATCGTCTGCTTCTCCGCGCCTCCCACCCCCAGGCAGGTCAAAATATAGGCAATCCGCACTCGGCGCTCCCCCAGCTCAGGTCACTTCCCGCTGACCACAGCATCATATCGGAAGCGCCACCACGCCTCTACCGGTCAGCCGTCCAGACCCACCGGTCCACCGCCCACACCCCCGGCCCAAACACCAGAATCAGCAGCGACGCAAACCAGAACGTAAACGGATCCGCCCCCGCAAACTTTCCCGGATCGCTGAAAAAATGCATCAACGCATCCCGGTCCGCAGTCCAGTACGCCACCGTCATGTTCCCCAGCAGCACCAGCGCCACCGCCCGTCCGCCCAACCCCAGCGCAAACAAGATTCCCCCCAAAAACTCCACCAGCGCCACAAACAGCGCCGTCTCCGCCGGCATCGGCAGCCCCAGCGAAGCAAAGAACTCCGCCACCTGCGGTAACCTGTGCAGTTTGCCCCAACCCGTCTCGGCAAACTGGTATCCCCAGTCCAACCGTATCGCCAGCAACAACGGAGACTGCCCACGGTTCAACAACGTCGCGCAACTCGCCATCAGACCCTTGATCCGGGCCAACACAGATATCTTCACCATCGCTCTCTCTCCTTGAAATTCAGCCCTGCTCAGCCCAGTCCTGCTCGGCACAACCACCCCAACTCAGCCCAATGTCCAAACCACCCCCGCACCGCCCCGGGCCGCCGACCCGCCGCCATCCGCGACCCGCCAAACCCCGCCTCCAGCGCCTCCGCAAGCCCTTTGCCGGCCCGCAAACCCTCCAGCGTCTGGTATTCCTCGCGCGTAATACGCCTGTAATACAAGGAACCCTCCACCCGATGCACCACCAGCCACGTCTTCCGCCGACCCAGCACCAACCGCTCCCGCTCCCCAGCACCAAACTCATGCCGCGCCCCCGCCTCGCTCGCTCCACGCCGCTCCCGACCATGCATCGCCAGCACCACCTCGTCGGCTGCATACTCCAGCGCCAGCAATTGCACATGCGCCTGCACATCCAGCCGCGAATCCGCCCCCAGCCCCCCAATCTCCTCAGCCGTCAGCGGATCTCGCTGCGCATTGTCAAACGCCTCCACGCACGCCCACTCCACCCGCGCCACATCCACAGCCAGCGCCTGCCTCCGCCCGCCAAGCTCCCCGTGCGCCCGCAGCCACTCCACCAGCCCGCTGCCCAGGTTGCGCAGCGTAAACGACCGGCTCGGATTGGCCCGCAAGTACTCCACCGCCAGCGCGTCAAACCGCTTCTGACCCACCACCGCCCGCAACGCCGGGAAATCCTCCGCAAAGGCATTCAGCAGCCGAAACCAGTACTGCCGGTTATAGATCTCAAGCCGCTCAAACGCCGTCAGCCGGTCATTCGGCTGCATAAACTCCGCAGCCACACGCTCCATCCGCTCGCCCGCCTCGTTCGCCTCCTGCATCCCATCGTCCGCGGTCAACGGCAGCATCACCGCAGCCAGCATCCTCCGCTGCATCTCCAGCAGATTCATCGCGCCGCCTCCGCCGTCATTTCCACCGCCGGCATCAGGTATTTCTCCGCCTTCCGCGCCTCGGCATGCACTTCCTCAAAGCTCGGTATCCGGTCGTCCCACTCCAGCAGAGTCGGAATCGGCCCCGTCCGCTCTATTGCCCTCGCATACAGCGCCCAAACCGGCTCAATCACCGGATGATCGTGCGTGTCCAGAATGTACTTCTCATACCGCGTATGCCCGGCAATATGCATCTGCGCCACCCGCTCCGCCGGCACTGCATTCACATACACCATCGGGTCAAAGTCATGGTTCACTGACGACACATAAATATTGTTCACATCCAGCAGAATCCCGCAGTCCGAGCGCTCCACCACCTCGCTCAAAAACTCCCACTCCGTCATCTCGGAGAAGTTGTACGCCGCATAGCTCGACACATTCTCCACCGCCACGGGAATCTCCAGAAAATCCTGCACCTCCCGGATCCGCGCCGCCGTCTTCTCCACCGCTTCCCACGTGTACGGCAACGGCAGCAGATCGTGCGAATACCTGCCATCCACACTGCCCCAGCAGAGATGGTCGCTCAGCCACGGCGTGCCCGTCCGCTTCACCAGCCGCTTCAGCTTCTGCATGTGCTCCCGGTCCGGCTCCTGCACCGAACCAAAGTACATCGAAACCCCATGCTGCACCACCCGGTACTGCTCCATAATCCGGTCCAGCATCGTAAGCGCCCGCCCCCCGTCCACCATGTAGTTCTCTGAAATAATCTCGAACCAGTCCACCGCCGGCTTGTGGCTCAAAATATGCTCGTAGTGCGGTATCCGCAGCCCGATGCCCACCCCGTGATCCTGATACGCGTTGAACCGGTTTCCCGCCATACTTCCCTCGTTGCTCTACTGCGCCACTGCGCTTGTCCCGCATACTTCAACGGGGACAGTCGCCTGTCCCCGCCTGGTGTTGCCCTGTGCCAATCCATCGTCGGCGCACATCCTCGTGCTTAGACTGCCTTCGGCGGCTTCGATCCATCCGTCGCGCATCCGCCCTTGCCCTTGCAGCTGTTCTTGCCTGCGCAGCCGTTGTCGCTGGACTTGCATCCGCCCTGGCCTTTGCAGCTGTTCTTGCCCTTGCAGGAGTGCTTGTCCTTGTCCTGGTCGTAGCTCGTGTAGCGCACGCCGGCCTGGCCCTGCTGCGACGCCGTTACCCGGTTCGCACCCTGGCTTCCGTTCTGGTTCGCGGGCTGGGCCGAAGCCGTCTGGACTCCAAAGGAAAGCCCGCTCAGGGCCGCCGTCAACAACAATGCATTCATCGAATTCTTCATGGGAAATTTGACCTCGCTTGGGGTTCGGGCGGACAAGTGCTTCTTCACTTAATGTGCATCGGGATCGACCAATCTCCGCGCAGCTCTTTCCCCAGAAAAAGCTGCACTTCGAAGATCTAACCACCCCACTAGATAAGGGAAAATGCCTTTGCTCCGCAGTTGTCGGGGAAGGATGCGCTCGCATCCACAACCTGTGCTTCACCCTGTAAGAGCGACATTACCCAAGAAAAGTTACAGCCGCAACAAAAAAACTTTTCCCCACGCTTCCGCCCGCCATTTCCCCCACATCGCTGGCGCAAATCTCTGCCGCTGCGCTACCCTCTTTCCTATATGAACTCTTCCATGCAACACTTCCCCACCCCTCCCACCACCAGCCGCCTACGATGGGTCGCCTTCACAGGCGTCCTCTTCGCCCTCCTGCAAAGCGCCTGCGCCGCCGTGCTCGCCGTCAGCGGAGTCCGCGTCGCCATCGGCCTCAGCGCTCTCGCCGCCGCCAGCGGAACATACGCCCCGCCCACCGGCTTCCATCAGGATGCGATCCGCATCCCCATGCTCATCGTCGGAACCCTCGGAGCCGTCATCAATCTCGCCGTGCTCTTCCGCGTCTGGAGCCTCCGCGCCCGGGCTTCCGCCAAATGGCGTCGCCGTGAACTCTCACTCCGCCAACGTCGCTCCGAGCGCTGGCAGCTCGCCCTCTCCCTGCTCACACTGGCCGTCGTCGCCGCCGAGCTCATCACTCACCCCATGGTCCATCGAACTCGCCCACACGTCCAGGCGCAAAGCATCTCCACCACCCCATCCAAGCCCGCCAACTAACGCAGCTTTTCGTTGGAAAACCTACTGTGGTGGCTCCCTCTTCAGCATCGCCTCAAGCCGCTCATGCAGCCGTTCGCTGTAACCAGCGGGAATCTCAAACACCCGCTCATCGGCCATCAGCACCACCACGTTCCGCGTCGAATCCATCACCGCCGAGCATATCTCGCAATGCTCCAGGTGACGGTCAATCTCCGCACGCAACTCCGCCTCCACATCGCCGTCAATATACAGCGAGAGATGGTCCCAAACGTGATGGCAATCGATTCTCATATCCGCCACCCAAATATCCCGCGCCGCGCTGGTGCCTGCTTCTGCAGCACTGGAACAAGCTCCTTCTGCAGCATCAACCGCGCCCGATGCAATCTTACCTTCACCGTTCCAGCCGTCACTCCCAGCATATCGGCCGTCTCCTGCACGTCCAACTCTTCGATGTCCCGCAACTCCACCACGTCGCGATAGATCTTCGGCAGCCCCGCAATCGCCCGCTGAATCTGCCCTCCCAGCTCCTTCCGCTCCAGCGCCTCCAGCGGAACCTCCCGCCAGTCGGTCAGCATCGCCGGCGTAAAATCCCCACTCTTCTCCTCCGGATCAACCTCCAGGGAATCCTCAGCTCGCCGTTGCTGCTTCTTCAGCCGCGTCAGCCCCTCATTCCTGGCAATTGAAATCACCCACGTGCTGAACCGCGCTTCCCCCCGAAACGCATGAAGATTGCGATACACCTTGATCATCGCCTCCTGCGCCGCATCCTCCGCATCCGCCTCATTGCGCAGCAGCATCAGCAACATCACGTACACACTCCGTTCCACCGGCCGAATCAACTCGTGAAACAGTTGCGTTTCCCCGGCCAGAATCCGCGCAATCGTCGCCACTGCCGGGTCGGCAAAGCTCCCATCTCCTCGCGTTGTCTGCGCCGTCAATCCCATCTACCCCCGCAAAACCTTCCCGCTCACTCTACACGCAGACCCCACCAAAAACAAACAGGGCGAAGCCACCCAGGCTCCGCCCTGCTCATCTGACTTTCAACACAATAAAAAGGTTACTTGCCTACAACAATCACCACGAAACTGCCCGGAACCACCTTTGGCCACCCACGTGGATTCTCCGGCGTCGGTGCCGGCTTCGGCCCAAACTCGGCTGCCACCACATACACCCGGCCCGTCTTCTCATCCAGCGCCATCGTCCGCCCGCTCGCCTGCGTCTTCACCGTATCCACCACGGCGTAGGTCGATGGACTGTCCTCATGCACTACCGTCAGCGTTCCCGACTCTCCGTTCGAGCTGAAAACATTGCCCGTCTTCTCCTCAAAGGCCGACGCATCCGGCCCATCGCCAATCTTCGGCGTCGCCACCACCTTGCCCGTCGCCGTATCCGTCACCGCCATCACGCCGCCATCACATACTGAGAAAATCCGCTCATGCGCCACATCAATCGCCTGCCCGCTCGGCGACTCGCACGGCGCAATCCGCCACTCCGCCAGCGCCGTCCGCTTGGCCGCATCCAGGTGCACCACCACGTTCTTGTCCTCAATGTTCACAAACACTGACCCTTTGCCATCCGAGGTCGGAAACTCCGGCTTGCCCGGCAACGCAACTGTCGCCAACACCGCATTCGTCTTCGCGTCAATGACCGTCGTGCTCTTCCCGCGCCCGTTGAACGACCACACCGTCTGCGTAAACGGCTCAAACAGCAGCCAATCCGGATTCGCCCCAGTGTCCACCTTCGCCGTCACCTGGTGCGTCGCCCGGTCAAACACCGCCACCTGGTTCGATCCCCCATCCGAGATGTAACCCGTCTTCCCATCGGTCCCAAACACCACCCCGTGCGTCCCTTTGAACCCCGTGATATCGGCCAACACTTTGCCCGTCCCCGTATCAATCGCCATTACATGGCTGCCCCGCGTTACGTACAATTCCTCCGTCACAGGATCCACAGCCAGATAATCCCAGCCCCCATCCCCGCCAACCTTCCACGTCTCCACAACCTTGTACCCAGCCTGCGCCACAGCCGGAATCCCCGCACACAACATCATCGCCGCAACGCCTGCGCCCACGACCAATCCCATTCCAATGCCCTTCATCTGCTCTCCTTTGCTCCCGCTATCTTTCCGTTGCTGAATACCAATCCACCCACTCCTTTCAAGACGATTCCATCCTCCCAAAAGGTTTCACCCCCTCACGCCTCCAACATCCCGCTCGCTCCGCCTGCTGCGCCGCCCACATCTCCCAATGGATCCCCCGCAGGAAATTCAATCCGAAACGTCGTCCCCTTCCCCGGCGTACTTTCCACCCCAATCGCCCCACCGTGAGCCGCCAGTATCGCCCGCGTAATCGCCAGTCCCATTCCTGATCCCTTGCCACCCCGGCCGCCAGCCTTGCCCCGGTAGAACTTCTCAAAAATTAGCGGCAAATCATACACATCAATCCCCGGCCCATTGTCCTCCACCAGCAACTCCACCCGGTCGCCCACACGCCTGCTGCGCAGCACTATCCGCGACCCCGCCGGCGTATAACGCGCCGCATTCTCCAGCACGTGCCGCAGCACACGCCGCATCAGGTTCGGGTCAAACCGCGCCGGACTGTCAGCCCCCTCCACTTGAATCACCACCCGATGTCCCGAAAGCTGCCCCCGCGACTCTTCCGCCGCCTGCTCCAGCAACACCCGCGTCTGCATCGCAACCCGGTGGATAGCAACCCCTTCGGCATCGATCTGCGCCATCTCGATCGCCTCCCCAATCAGCTTATCCAGTCGCGCTGACTCCTCCACCATAATCGCGGCCAACTCATCCCGCGTCTCCGCATCCATCTCCCCGGCATCCTGCAGCGTCGTCGCCGCCGCCCGAATCGAAGTCAAAGGCGTCCGAAGCTCATGCGTCAGCGAGTCAATCAGCGCCGTCCGCAACCGGTCCCCCGATCGCGCCGCCTCCAACCGCGCCGAACCCTCCAGCGCCAGTGACCGCGTCAGCGCAATCGCCACCTGCGCCGTCACTGCCGACGCCACCTCGTGCGACAGCACAGCAGGCCGCCACGCAAGCGTCCCAACGCTCTTCATCCCAAACACCAGGCTCATCGCCCAGTACCCTTCCCCAATCTCCATCGCTCCCTCAGGAGTCGTGAACAGACCTCGCAGACTCTGCCTCATCTGCTCCGAGTCATCCGGCCGCGACGCATACACCTGGTCCTGGTCCCGCACGTACAACAGCACTCCGTCCAGCCCAAATATCCGCTCCACCAGCATCGGGATATCCCGCACCAGCCCGCCCGCATCCTCATGCAGCATCATCTCCTGCGACAGCCCATACAGCCGCTCCAGGTCAGCCCGCCGCTGCAGAGCCTGCTCGGTCTGCCGTCGCGCTCGGTCCGCCACGCGCCCCGCTACAAAGCTTGAGACCAGGTACGCGCCCATCGCCAGCCATCCCTGAAATCCCGCAATCGTAAAGGTCCCAAACGGCTCTAGAAAGTAGTAATCGAACAGCACACCACACACCAACGCAACAAAAATCGCCAGCCTGGTATCGGCGCTCGTAGCCAGCCACATCACCAGCACCAGGTACACCATCCCGCACGCCGTTCCGTTGGCATGAACCAGCAGCAACGCCGCCGTAAGCAGCCCAACCAACGCCAGCGCGCCCACCAGCCGCATCGCACCGCCAAACCACACGTTCTTGTCCGTAACCCTCATCGCTTGTAAGAATACCGGGTTTCAACCCCACCCTCGACTACATCCATCAATAAGGAAAACATAAAGAACTCCGCCCCTCCATGGTGCTGTAATAGAGACGGAACTCCCTGGAGGCAAATTCCATGCCCGGCAGAATCCTGGTTATCGACGATGAAGCCCAGATCACTCGCGTCCTCCGCGCCTCGCTCACTGCGCAGGGATACAGCGTCCGCACCGCAAACGACCCCGAAGAAGGCCTCCTGCTCTACCGCGAATGGGCGCCTGACCTCGTCATCACCGACCTCATGATGCCCACCATGACCGGCGTCGACGTCTGCCGCGCCATCCGCGCCACCGCCCCCACCCCCATCCTCGTACTCTCCGTCCGCGACCACGAGCGCTCCAAGGTCGAAGCCCTCGACGCTGGCGCCGACGACTACGTCACCAAGCCCTTCAGCAACCACGAACTCCTCGCCCGCATCCGCGCCCACCTCCGCCGCGCCCCTGAGCGCTCCACCAGCGCCATTGAGGCCGGAGACTTCCTCATCGACGCCATCGCCCACTCCATCGCCGTCCAGGGACGCCCCATCCACCTCACCCCCAAAGAATTCGAGCTCGTCACCCACCTGGCCCGCAACGACGGCAAGGTCGTCACCCATCGCGCCCTGCTCACCGCCATCTGGGGCGGAAACTCCGTACACCAGCCCGAATACCTCCGCGTCTTCATCGGACAACTCCGCAAAAAACTCGAATCCGAAACCGGCAAACAGTACATCCAAACCGAACCCTGGGTCGGCTACCGCTTCGTCGCCGAAGGCTGGACAGATTCCCCAGCAACTTAGCCAGCATCCGCCTCGCATTGCACCAGCCTTCGTGGGAAACGTTTCTATATAGCTTCCCGCCAACAGGAAAACCACCCCAAAAAGCCTTAAACATATATTTTTGCTTGCCTTAAGACACTTCAGCGAGAAAACAAAACTATCCCAGCCTGTACCAAAATGGAATCGCAGTTGTCATACTAGTAACTAGGTTTAGTCCTGCCTCTCATTTGGACCCCGAAATCTCCCGCCATCTTTTCTCAGTCTCGGTACACTGGCGTTGATTATGGCCGTAAAACCTGACCAATACCATGCAACACGGCCTCGCTTTACCTCTCGCCCGCAAGGTTGGTTCGCCAGCCCCAAGCTTCAAAGTCCTTTCTATCGCCAGGAGATGCACATGCTCGTTCGCCGCTCTTTATGGATCGTTTTTATTCTCTGCCTCGTCATTGGGTTGAGCAGCTGCTCCAACAGCTCAGGCTTGGACTCCATTTCTGTTGCACCCACCAATGCCTCCCTGGTGGTTGGCGGACCCACGCTGCAGATGACGGCTACCGGTACCTATGGCAACGCGCAGCATCCCAAAACCGCCAACGTGACCACGTCCACTTCCTGGTCCAGCGCCATTGACGGCGTCGCTACCGTCAGCTCTGCCGGCGTCGTCACCGCCATCGCGGCCGGCACTACGACCATTACCGGCACCGCGCAGGGCTTCGCCGGCCCAGTCACGGCCTCCGCTACGGTTACCGTCACCGGCGGCAGCGGAACAGGCGGCGGAGATCTGGTCTCTGTCAGCATCATCCCCAGTTCACAGTCGGTCACCTCACCTGGTCAGACCAGCCAGTTCATCGCCATCGGGACCACTTCCTCCGGCGCGACAGTCGACATCACCGATAGCGTCACCTGGAGCTCCAGCAGCATCCAGATCGCCACCATTACCACCAGCGGCCTTGCCACCGCCGTCAGCCAGGGAACCACCACCATCACCGCGATCGCCATCAACGCTGACAAAACCGCGGTCACCGGAACCGCCACCTTCTCCGTCATCGGTGGAAATACGGAACAGGTCACCGGACTCACCGTCTATCCCGGCAGTCAGGCTGCAACAGCACAGGCCCAGGAGACTCAGTTCTTCGTCCTCGGCACGGAGGGCACAGCCGGCCTCCAGTTCGACGTCACAGATCAGGTCGCCTGGTCCACCTCAGACACCTCCGTGGCCACTGTCGGAACCATCGGCAGCGGAACCCCAGGCCTCGTCACTGCCGTCGGAGCCGGCACGGCCACAATCACCGCCATCTGGACCAACAAGGACGGCAGCAAGATCGTCGCCACCGCAAGCTACTCCGTCTCCATCGGCGCCGCAACCGAGCCCCTCCTGTCCATTCAGGTCGTCCCTGGCAGCATCACCGTTTCCAACAAGGGCATGACTGGCCAGTTCCTTGCATTCGGAACATTCTCGGCTACCCCAACCGTCCGCGACCTCACCAACAGCGTCACCTGGATCTCCAGCCTCCCGGAAGTCGCCTCCATCAACTCCGGCGGCACTGCCGGCGAACAGGCCGGCCTCGCCACCGCACAGGGATACACCGGCTTCACCAACATCTTTGCCGAAGCCACCAATCCCGACGGCACCGTCGTTCTCTCCGGCCCCCAGACCTTCACCTGCGAGGATTCGGGCAACGGCGGCGTCTGCACTCAGTCCGTCGCGCACCCTCAGTTTGCAACCCTCACCGTATTCAACGCCGGGGAAAACAACACTACCTGGCTCGTCACCGCACCCTCTGACACCGGCACCCCCAATCTCATCCATTGCGGGCCCGGCTGGACTGGCACTGGCGGCTCCGTCTGCACCGGTACATACGAGACGGGAACCACCGTCACTCTCACCGAGTCCCCCACCGGTGCCGGATTCGGCGGGTGGTCCTCCGGCGACGGCTCGCCCACCGGAGTAAGTTGCACCTTCGCCAGTGGTCAATCCGCGCTCAACTCCCCCACTTGCACTGTCACCCTCAGCGGAAACACTTCCGTCGGTGCCATCTTCTACTAGCTCCATATCGCTCCCTATCAACCAAAAAGGCCGCCCACCCGGGCGGCCTTTGTCATAGCCGGTAAATGCAGAGCCTCAATGGATCTTCACACCTGAGCTGAAAGCAATATCCCTGAGCATGAGTTCAGAAACATTCACATTTGCAGATAGGAATGGGCTCCTGTAGCAGACCATCCGCCCGGTGACGCGGACAGTGCGGTTTTGCCCGGCGCGTTCAACAACAACCAATCCCGAAGCAGCCCAATGCCCCCAACGATGCGGCAGAGCGTTCGGTCCCCGTAAACTCCATCGCTCGCGCGTGCTTTGGAGGAACTTCGACAGACCTGCAATTAGCCCGAGTAAGATAATCCGTATGAAACGCACACTGCTTCTCGCGCTTTGCATTTGTTTCGCGTTCGGCGGCTCTTTACGCGCCCAGGAAATCGCTTCCCCGGATGGGAAATTGGTCCTGACGATTGAAACGATTCCCGCTACTGCAAACGGACCGACCGGCCGCCTGGTTTACAAGGTAACCTACCGCGGGAAGCCGCTGGTGGAGCAGTCCGGGCTGAAATTTGAGTTGGAGGGCCAGCGGCCGCTTGGGACAGATGTTCGAATCACGGGAAATGACCGGTCGCAAGGACAGGATTCCTATAACCTCCTGACCGGCAAGACCAGCGAAGTACACGATCACTACAATTCCCTGCGGCTGGACCTCGAGCAGGACGGGCTCTTAACGATGAAGTTTTCGATTGAAGCACGTGTTTTTGACGATGCCGTCGCATTCCGTTATGTCATTCCCGACCAGGCCGCCATCCGCAACTTTCGGCTGACCAAAGAAAGCACCGAATTCCGCATTGCCAAAGACGCAACAACATTTGCCCTGGAACTGCCGAACTTTCATTCGATGTACGAGAGCGAATACATAAAGCTGCCCATCAGCGCATTCTCAAATCAAGGGGGAGTTGCGAGCAAAGTGTTGATTGGATTACCGCTTTTGATGCAGGTCCCCGGGGTTGCGTGGATGGCTATCACCGAAGCGGATTTGCGCGATAACAGCTCTATGTACTTGACGAACCCTTCCGGCAGTTGGCAGGGACATTGGTTCGAATCAGTGCTCGCTCCATCGGAGGAAGACAGTAACCTGATCGTCAAGAGTTCCCTGCCCCATCATTCAGCTTGGCGCGTTTTGCTCGTTGGAGACCAGCCTGGCCGGCTCGTGGAATCGAACGTGATTACTTCTCTGAATCCAGAGAATCAAATTCAGGACACATCCTGGATCAAAGCAGGGAAGGCGTCTTGGGATTGGTGGAGCGGAACCCTGAACGCGGATGGCAAATCGTCTTACACCACCGAGACGATGAAGTATTACGTCGATTTCGCCGCAAAATCCAAGCTTGAGTACATGCTGGTCGATGCCGGCTGGGCTGACCCAAACGACAGCACCAGGATGAATGGCAAGGTGGACATTCCCGAGCTTGTAAAGTACGCCGCAGCGAAAGGCGTGAAGATTTGGATTTGGCTTTACTACAAGACAACTGACTGCCAGATGGAAGAAGCATTTCCCCTGTACGAGAAATGGGGTGTCGCTGGATTGAAAATCGATTTCATCTCGCGCGACGATCAGCGCGGTATCGACTTCTACTATCGAACCGCGAAATTGGCTGCCAGGCATCACCTCATGGTCGATTTTCATGGCGCTACCAAGCCCAGCGGTTTGGAGCGCACTTACCCGAATGTTCTGGGCTATGAAGGCGTGCTCGGCCTTGAACAATCCAAGGCAGGCACCCGGGACAACCCTGACCACCAAACGACAATTCCCTTTTCCCGAATGTTGGCTGGGCCGATGGACTACACACCCGGTGGGTTTACGAACGTAACGCGTGAGGAGTTTGTGCCCAGGGCGGAATCGCCAATGGTAATGGGCACCCGAGCACATCAATTGGCGATGTATGCCATCTACCAGGCGGCAATCCAAATGGTGGCGGACTGGCCAAAAGCATATGAAGACGATCCTTCTTTTGAATTTGTCAAAGCGGCCCCGGCAACCTGGGACGAGACCCACGTTTTGAACGGCACGCCTGGAGAATTTGTAACCATCGCGCGGCGCAAGGGTGAAGAGTGGTTCCTTGGCAGCATGACAAACTGGGACGCGCGCGAACTGGATTTGCCGCTCAGCTTCCTGGGGAGCGGAGACTTTACGGCTGAGATTTATTCCGATGCACCAGACGCGGACGTACACCCCAAGAATATCCTGATTGAGAAAAAAACAGTCAACCGCGATGCGCATCTAACGGCAAAGCTTGCCCCTGGTGGCGGTTTCGCAGTGCGCTTCGTACCAAAAATGTAGTCGTCGGTTTCATGGTGTTCCGGCTGAGAACTGATTTTTAGGGGAGGGGGTTAATCAAGTGCGATTCATCTTGCTGACTGCAATGTTGTTGACCTTGGGAAACGCGGCGGGAGCTCAAACAGACACTTTCTTCAGCGTACCCCCCGCAGACGCTCCAGAACTTGCGCCGCGAGGGCCTTACTCTGTCGGCGTACGCACCATTGAAATCAAGAATCCAAACCAGGTCGATATTCTGAACTTCGACAAAACCACTGGAAAGGCCCCCATTTACGACCGGCCATTGACAATCGAGGTCTGGTATCCAGCGACGATCCCTCCAGGTGCGCAGGAACGCACCGTCTATGAGATGGGATTTCCAAGTGGTGGTGCGGGATTCGAAGGGGCTCCAAAGACGGTTTCCGTAACCGGCAAAGCCTTACGCGATGCACCCCCGGTGAAAGGAAGTCTGTTTCCGCTGGTTGTTGTGTCGCACGGATATCCAGGTTCGCGTTACTTTCTTACCTACCTCACGGAAAATCTTGCGTCGAAGGGTTACATCGTTGCAGCGATCGATCATACCGATTCGGTATTCGGCCGGGAGAAAGCGTTTCAAAGCACGCTACTCAATCGCGCGAACGATCAGTTGTTCACCGCTGGTGCGCTGGACGAGTTGGCTGGGCACACTGGCCATTTTTTGAACGGTATTCTCGACAGTTCGCACGTGGCAATTGTCGGCTACTCGATGGGTGGCTATGGAGCGCTGGCAAGTGCTGGCGCGGGCTATAGCCCATCCTCAATGGGGCATGGATTCGTGCCGGGAGGATATTTCGCGGACTGGGAAGCGGGAAGCCCGAAATATCAAGCGCGGCTGAGAAAGGAAGTCCAGGCAGTTGTTGCAATTTCGCCTTGGGGCTCACAACCGCCATACAACGCCTGGGACGCAGCCGGGTTAGCCGGAATTCACATCCCGATGCTGGTGATTGCCGGCAACCAGGACGATGTTTCCGACTATGCCAATGGAATCAAGCCCGCATTCGAAAAGGCAGTGCACTCTGACCGCTGCATGCTGGTGTACGAAAACGCTCGCCACAACGTGGGCGGAAATCCAGCACCGCAGGAAGCCTTGCCAGCCTTTGTGACCCGCGAATTCTTCGAAGAGCCCGTATGGCGCAAGGATCGCATCACAGCCATCAATCAGCATTTCATCACTGCCTTCCTTGACCTGACATTGAAGGGGGATGAGAGCAAGCGAGCTTACTTGCACGTTGCTCCTGAAATCTCGAATGACGGCAAATGGCCTCTCCCGCCGGGAGCGTCCGTCGGGGCAAAATTCAACGACGGAACAGACTACTGGAAGGGATTCCAGCGGCGTTGGGCGCTTGGGCTGGAAATGCACTGCTCAGCCGCAACACAGTGAGTGATCTCATATTCGGGTGACCTGCGAAATCAGCTGGTCACAGCAACTCGGCCAGCTGCAACACCGGGCCGCCTTCCGCTTTTAGCGGCGGCAGGCGAGACTCCAGCCATCGAAACAGCGACGCGGCATCAGAGAGAGACTGAATCGGTTCCCTTTCATCATCAGATGTCAGCATCGGTCGGGGAGTCAAAGGTACTCATAGTTCCGTGCCAGTTGCCGTCGACTCTCTCCCGGATTGCAGCGTGAATGGCGATCAAACCAATGCACCGCCGCCATGCCGCTCCCAGTTCGCTGAGCCGGATCGGAGTTCGGTCCGGAAGTTTAGGCAAGCGCCAAGTTCATGTTGCGAATGGCCTCGTCAATCTCCTGCGTGCTCTTGAACCCGACGGTGGCGCAGTCTACGCCCGCATTTTGGAAAGCAAACCTCATCGCCTTCACGCGGTCATCGTGACTATTCTGGAACTGCCCACCGCCGCACAGCTTCATCCCGATCACACCGAGCCCTTCTTTCTTCAGCTGGTGGATGTGATCGACCACTTCGCTCACGTTGGCGGGGTGGTTGGTGTCCTCATAGGTCGGGCCGTCCATGCGCGCACCACTGTGGTTGATGCGGATCAGTCCAACGTCCAGCCAACTGGTGCCCGGCATTTGCCGCAACGCCGGCAGTCCATGCACCGAGGCGCCATGGGTGCGGATGACCTTTCTCTGCTGAGCTTCGAGGATGCCCTCCTGCCAGCGCTTCGTGGTCTCCGGCCAGTCGGGCGTGTGCTGCCAGTGCAGCAGCATGATGTCAAAATACTCGGTCTGCGAGGTTCGCCTCAGCTCATCAAACTTGACCTGTGGATCGATGCCTTCGTGAAACGTGGTGACCTTGTTCATGAGTTGATAGCTGTCACGCGGCAGGCCCTTCAACGCCTCGCCCAGCATTGCCGGGGTCTGGTATGCCTCAGCCGTCTCGAAAAAACGGATCCCGCGGTCGTACGCATAGCGCACCAGACGCGTGAACTCCTGCTGCCCGAGGGCAGCCTGAACCGCGCCGCCGTCAGTTCCGGTTCCGAAGGCCAGGCGCGACACTTCAACCTTGGAGCGGCCCAGCACTACACTATCGGCCGCGGTGGGCCGGGCGCCGACAAGGGGAAGAGTTCCTACGGTCGCCGTGGCTCCGGCGGCCAAACCTGTTTTGAGGAAACTACGCCGTGTAAATGGACTCATCTGTGCCTCCGAGGCTCAAGCCAGTCGGCGAGCGGGATGAATGCATGGTATCACGCAGGTGGCAGTGATTCGATCCCAGGCTGTCGAGCCATTCCGGTATGCTGGATTCCGCAGTTCAGCTCGAGATCTCACCGACCCGGAGTCGCCATGAAGTACCCTGTCCTGGCCGTTGCCATGCTGTGCATTTGCACGGCTTCCTTCGCCGCATCCACGATCACAACCCGTGTCGAGGATTCCAAAGCCGTTTACATGGACGCTCCGGCAACCTCCGGGGACAGTTCCACCGCGTTGCAGGCAGCCATCGATCAGGCTTCCGGCTCGGGCCGCGAGGGGATCGTGTTTGTCCCGGCAGGCCGGTATACCTTGACCCGCTCCGTGTTTCTCTGGCCGGGCGTGCGGCTGATTGGCTTTGGCGCCACGCGCCCAGTGCTCGTGCTGCCGCCGAATACGCCGGGGTTCCAAAAAGGAATGGGCGTGATGGTGATCTTCACGGGCCTCACACCTCACGAGCATCCGCGGGCCGGGAACCGCATAGCGTTTCCTCCACCAGGATCGGTACCGCCAAATCACGATGTCGCCGATGCCAATCCGAACACGTTCTATTCGGCGATGAGCAATATTGACTTCGAAATCGGGGAGGGTAATCCAGCGGCGGTGGCGGTGCGCTTTCATGTTGCGCAGCATTCGTTTCTCACGCACATGGATTTTCACCTCGGCTCAGCGCTCGCCGGGGTCTACCAGGCCGGCAATGAGGCGGAGGACCTGCACTTCTATGGGGGACGCTACGGAATTCTGACCGAGAAGACCTCGCCTGCCTGGCAGTTCACACTCATCGACTCAGTGTTCGAGGGGCAATCGGAGGCTGCCATCCGCGAGCATGAAGCAGGATTGACGCTGATACGGGATACATTCCGCAATGTGCCGAAGGGGATCGATATCGACGATGGGTGTCCGGACCAACTTTGGGTGAAGGACTCGCGCTTTGAGAATATCGGTGGGCCAGTGGTGACGATCAGCCTGGAGAATAGCCCGCTCACCGAGGTTGGATTTGAAAACGCTGTTCTCAGCAACGCCCCGGTGTTCGCGAAGCTGCGGGAAAGCGGCAAGACGGTAGCTGGGAAAGGCGCACTGTACGAAGTGAAAAACTTCTGTTACGGGCTGACCGTACCTGGCGAAGGGCGGATGGGAACCATCGGCATGCAGTACGAGGCTGCGCCGCTCGCCTCATTGCCCGCAACTCTTCCGGCGGCGATTCGAGCACTGCCGCCCAGCAGCGAATGGGTGAATGTGCAAGCGCTGGGCGTGAAGGGTGACGGAACAACCGATGATACTGCCGCATTGCAACAAGCCATCAACACGCATCGCGTTCTTTATCTTCCCGGTGGGCATTACGTGGTTCGCGACACGCTCAGACTCGCAACAGACACCGTGCTCATCGGGCTGCATCCGACGCTCACGCAGATCGACCTGCTGGATGAGACACCGGGATATCAAGGAGTGGGCGCACCGAAGGCCGTGCTTCTTGCGCCTCCGGGCGGGAACAATATAGTCACCGGGATCGGAGTGTTCGCGGGCGGTATCAACCCACGTGCGGTAGCGGTGCTTTGGAAGGCGGGCGAGCATTCGCTGATGGACGATGTGCGCTTTCTCGGCGGCCACGGCAGCGGCAGCAATCCTTACAACAACAACCAAACTGCTGACTCCGACATCCACAAGCGCTGGGACGGTCAGTATCCCAGCCTGTGGGTTGCGGATGGAGGCGGAGGAACATTCGCGGACATCTGGACGCCAAACACGTTTGCGCAGTCGGGCTTTCTGGTGTCGAACACAACAACCCCCGGGCACGTCTATGAGCTGTCGAACGAGCATCACCTGCGCAACGAGATCAAGTTCGATCACGTGGAGAACTGGGACATTAACGCGCCGCAAACTGAAGAGGAAGCAGGCGAGAGCCCCGAGGCACTTTCGCTGGAAATCGACGATTCCCGCAATCTCACAATTGCAAATTATCACGCCTATCGCGTGACGCGTTCACGTGCGCCATTCCCGGCGGCGGTGCGCATCTACCGGTCTTCGGAAATCCATTTCCGCAATGTGCATGTGAACGCGGAGAGCGGGTATGGCATTTGCGATGCAAATGGCTGCGGTACATTCCTGCGCCTGAGCAAGTTCCCTTACGAGATCGCAATCGAAGATGTGACGCACCATCTCGAAGTACGCGAACGTGAGTTCGCAGCGCTGGAGATTCCGGCCGATCCACAGATGCCGCAGCCGAACGATACCTCTGCCGTGTTGGACAAAGGAACAATAGTGAGAAAGCTGGAGGACGGCTTCTTCTCAATTTCAGGGGCAGCGGTGGATCCGGACGGCAAGCTCTATTTCGTGGACCACCACAATCAGCGAATCTACGGATGGAGCGAGAAAAAGGGACTCACAGTCGAACGCGACAGTCCGCTCGATCCGGTGAATCTGGCAGTCGACAAATCAGGCAACCTGATTGTGATTTCGTCGGCTGGCCCGGAGAGCACCGTGTACACGTTCCGGCCGGGAACCTCCGCGGAAGAACTCACAGTACTGACACCGCAAGATGGCCACGCTCAAGGCAAGGCCGCGGTGATTCTTCCGGTGAACTGGTGGAACAACGGGGAGTTCAAAGATCAGCTGGACCTGGATACAATGCGTTTTACCACGCTGGCCGAGATGTTTGCCGCGGATGTAGGTACACCGAAAAAACATGCATATCTCTCGCCGGATGGCAGCGTGATTGTGCCCGCCGGCCGGGTGTTCCAGCAAGGTCCCGCAAATGAAACCTCGGGCTGGCGATTCAGCGACAATCTCGATGCCTATGGGTTCATCGTCGCGGAGCCGGGTCAGCAGGTGTATGTCAGCAGCGAGTCTGAGGACATAACCTACAGGGCCACAGTGAAACCGGACGGGGCCCTTGCGGACCTGAAGCCCTTCGCGCAACGAGGAGGCGAGAGCGTCACTGTGGATGCGCACGGGAACGTATATGTGGCCAACGGCCAGATCTTTGTGTACGCCGACGACGGGCAGCAGATCGCAGAAATCGACGTGCCGGAGCGGCCTCTGCAATTGATCTTCGGAGGACCCGGTCACAGAACCCTGTTTATTCTTGCGCATCACGCCTTGTTCGCAGCGCAAGTGCGTTGATGGCCTCTACCGTTCACGGGCCTGAGCTGCGTCGTTCTCAAAAAGGCCGCCGAACGGTAAGTCGTTTATTCCCATCATTTAAGCTTGATTGAGGTGAACCGGGCAGAACTAATATAAACCCTTTAGAACGGTTTCTTGGTTGCCCTCCAGGGATGCAGATTGCGCAGATAACAAATACTTTAGCTAGATGCTTGTGCGCCGATGCCCGGTTTGATGCCCGGAATGAGGAGCGCCTCGATGGGTTCTCACAGCTGAACTGAGAGGAGAAGGCCCTAGGTTCCACGAAGGCCCGCCTGAAATGGCTGTCGTTCGAGCCATGGATATCGGATATGAAACAGCCTCTCAGGAAGGCCGTGCCGAAGCTGAGGGCAATTCTGCGCAGCAACAAGATCGCATGGACTGTGGTTGGCGGCGAGTCCGGCTCGAAGAACGGCACCAATCTGATGACGCTGGACGATGCTCGGTACCTGATTGAGGAGAGCCGCGCGGCGGGATGCAAAGTCCACTTCAAGCAACTCGGAACGGCACTTGCGATTCAACTCGGTGTCTATTCCAGCGACGGAGGGCATCGCTCCAAAGGCGGCAACCCGGATCAATGGCCCGAAGACTTGAACGTGCGCGAGTGGCCGGATTTCACCTGGGCGCGGGTGCAAGAGGATCCAACTTTCACGAAGAGCTTCCTTGCGGAGAGAGGGATGCATTTCGAGCACGGCGGAGAACGCACTCCAGCTCTTTCTGCCTAACGAACGAAACTGCCCTGGCATCTTCGGGGAATGAGAGTCGTTTCGCAAGTTTGCCCGGAATCTGGCACGAGATCATCGATGAAGAACTGCCGACTGGGCCTGGCGAAGGCGCATTTTTTATCGATGTGCTTCGAGCTTGAGGCATGTTTACCATTTAGCAATCTAAACTGGTTACCTTTGACTTAAAGTGGATCTTATGGCATTGTTCTTTATCGCTT
>Ga0302147_10000421_pt1 | contig 20221 bp, 20 predicted proteins | sample I_Bog_E3_2_FD_192438 | JGI IMG/M metagenome (GOLD analysis project Ga0302147, IMG submission 192438) | Peat permafrost microbial communities from Stordalen Mire near Abisko, Sweden - I_Bog_E3_2 | ecosystem: Environmental > Terrestrial > Soil > Wetlands > Peat | place: Sweden: Abisko, Stordalen...
TGAAGGTGCTTCACGGACAACGACGACGGTAAATCCTCGAAAGCGTATGTAGAACGCTACCTGGATGCGACGAAGTCCAATCTCTTGTTTTCCAAAGGTGTCATACTCGTCGAAGGAATCGCCGAACAACTCCTTCTACCCGTCCTCGCTCAGTACATCGATTGCTCACTCGAAGAACATCACGTTGCACTCATTCCTGTCGGCGGCCTGACGTTCAAGCACTTTCTTCCACTCTTTGGGGCAGGACTCACCCCAGAACAGACACTGTACGCGCTCACGCGGCCCGTTTCTTGTCTAGTCGATGCTGATCCGACAAAGAAGCTAACCGATAGCAAGCAGAAATTTCAAAAATGTTACCCATACGAATTGAACGCAGACAGCACCTATACGTACAAGCCGCTGTCTGATGTGATCGGGAAGCTAACGACTCTAAGCGCGAAACGAGAGAATATCCTGCTCGTGAATGGTGCGATGACGCTCGAATATGACCTTGCATTTGACAACTACGCAGTCGCGCTCCTCGTTACAAGCGCATGCAATCACGCAGATCCTCTGCGCAAATTGATAGGCGATCCCACGGCAACGCCCAATGAACTAGAGGAAACCATCACTGCGGCTAGAATCGCCACGGAGCATCTCGGTGTGCAAGATCGAACGGCACACGTCGTTGCCACGTGCTACCTCGAGAGCGTCGATAGCGCGAAAGGCGAACACGCATTCGCACTTGCCAAGGCGCTAATAGAAGCCAAAGGAACAGCGGCAGCTCAAGGCTTCACAGTCCCGAGCGCAATTGCCAAAGCCATCAGGTGGGCCGGGAGGCAACCGGAACCCACAACTCTAAAAGCGCCGACGACTGCGGCATGAACGCGATCAGCTCAGACACGCTTTTGCTCAACACGGATCGGCACGTTCGTGTCAACGCTGGCCCCGGCGCTGGTAAAACATACTGGCTTGCAGAGCACACCAAGAATGTTGTCCGACGATCAAAGAAGATTCACCCGCTCGCAAGAATCGCTGTCATCTCCTACACAAACATCGCTGCCGATGAACTCCGGCAAAAACTCGGGAGTGATGCCGCCAAAGCGGAGATCGGAACGATTCATAACTTTCTTTACCGCATCGTCATCAAACCCTACCTGTACCTTATTCGGGATGGGAATGGACAGTCCATTGTAAACACGGCTCTTATGGACGGTCACGACGAACACCACGTGAATCACAAGAAGGTGGAAGCTTGGCTGACCTCTGTGAATTACAGGACCGCCCTGCGCGATAAAAAGCAAACCGACGTCATCAAAAGAATTCTTGCAACCGTCCGTTGGAAACAAGACGACGACCCCGCACACTGGACGCTCGAGGTCAATCCTCCTGCATGGCTTGACCGACAACTATGGCGCCCAATGAGCGCAAAGATCACCGCTGACAGCCTGCTCGTTTATAAGACGCTCTATTGGGCGGACGGCGTTTTGGATCACGATGACGTCCTATACTTCGCGAGCCGTATCTTTCGCGAGTACCCCCTTATCGTGTCATGCTTCAGCGCGCGCTATCCTTTTCTATTCATCGATGAATTCCAAGACACCGTCCCAGCACAAACCAACATCGTCCGACTCCTAGCAGAGCAGGGAACTACCGTCGTGATCATAGGAGACGCTGAACAGTCCATCTTCACATTCGCAGGCGCACACCCCGAGCACTTCTATAGCTTTACCCTCCCAGGCCTAGACGAATACACCATCGCAGATAACAGACGCAGCACGGATCGCATCGTTGCGTTACTCAATCACGTCAGAAGCGACAAGATTATTCAACGTGGAGTGCGCGCTACTGAAGGCGATCCAGTGATGCTGCTTATAGGAGGTCTGGCAGGTGCGGTACAACGCGCAAAAACACTCCTCCCTCACAAGGAATCGCTCCTGATCGTCGCGCGCAACGACAGCTTCGTCCAACAAGCACAAGCACTAAACTCAGCACGAACGACTGACCCCTGGGATGCCGTCGGCGATGCAGACGGCGACCGCAAGATATTCCTACACCAACTCCTCGCAGGCGTATTCCTCGCACGTAAACAGCGGTACGGCAGCGCCGTCGAAACCATCCTCCGTGGAATCAGGCACACCAACGGGAAGCTCAAAGATCCACTCCAAAGCCCAACACCACGATCTACGCAGCAGCGACGCGCTATTGCTATTACTCTCCTCGAAGCCCTAATCGGGCTAGGGCCAGCGTTCGACTCGATGTCACTTCGAGCAGCTTACGAGCACTGCCGCAAAACCCTCATGACACACTTTGCAGATCTTACGATCAAACAGATTAGATCAGGCAGGTTCCTCGATGTCTCCGAAAAACAATCATGTGACGCTCTCCTGCTGACCGTCAGCCTTTCGAACAGCGAAGAGATACGCGATGCCCGAACCATCCATCAAGCCAAAGGAACAGAACGACAAAATGTGTTGGTGTGTCTGAACGGCCGCGATGAAGCCGAGACCCAGGAACATCTCAACCATATCCTCCACCCACAAGCCACGAGTGACGAAGAACAACGCATTACGTATGTCGGCATCAGCCGGGCACGCGACCGGCTCTTCCTCGCAGCACCAATCCTCACTGCAGAACAAGAACTGCGCGCGCGGGAACTCGGGTTTGCAGTCTTACACCTCGAAACCCAGTAGGGCAACGGGGGTAGTCTACACAGCCCTCGATAGCTCTCTTGGTGTATCGCATTCAAGAAGCTGCCCTGCATGTCTCTCCCCGCATTTTCCCGAGGCTGGTAACATGCGGCAAAAGTGTTGCTTTTTTCACCGCCGTCTCTGCGTATTCACGTGCTGTAACGGTTAACTTGGTCCTCACAGGCGTGGCAGTGAGTTAAGGAGGACCCACCGCCCGCAACCGCGGTCGATGCTAACTTTTGTCCGTGTTGCACTTGTGCCTCAGCCGAAGCCGCGCGTAGGCTAAACCGGTGCGCCGCCCAGCCGCACGGCATTGTGCTTTGTGAGCTATTCGGCGAGGAGGATATGTATGCTCTTTGCCATCCGGTCGGCACGCCGCACCCTGCTTGCCGAACTAGCCCAGGCACTGGCGATTTCGGCGCACAAGTCCGGGAGTCCGATTGAGACGCATATCCTGTTCGACTCGACGGCCGGCTTCGGCCGGGTCTCGCTTCAGGCAACGAATTATGACGAATCCTATGCATCCACCTTCAACGCTCAAGTCGACGCGCCCGGCCGTGTTGCGTTACCGACCCGCAGACTACACGATTATGTGCGTCTGCTGCCAGACAGCGAGATAGCGATCTCGGCGTCGGAACCAAATGCGATCACCGTTCGAGCAGGATGCTCAAAGACGCTCTTCACCGGGATTGCGCCGAACGTGTTTCCACAGGCCAGTCCGGCTCGCGCGCCGATCTTCCACCTCGACTCCGACATCCTAGCCGCCGTGTTGCGACGCACCAAATTCGCAATCAGCCCTGAAGACAGCCGCTACGTGCTCAATTGCCTGCTGCTTGACCTGGGTCCAGAACACACTCGGATCGTAAGCACCGACGGCAATCGGCTCGCTCTGGTTGAGCTGTCCGGTGCTTCCGCGGAATCGCTGGCCATCCTCATCCCTCGCGGCGCCATCGACCCGCTTATCGCCTTGACCGGCGCCGCGGGGGACAACGAGATCGCGGTAGCTGTCGACGACAAGCGCATCTCCTTTACCGCCGGCGCCAGACTATTGTCGATTCGCAAGGTGACCGGCAACTTTCCAAATTACGAGGCTGTCTTGCCGACGGAGCAGGGAAGGGAAGTCAAAGTTGGTCGCCAACCCTTCCTGGATGCCATAGAGCACACAATGCAGTTCGCCGATTCTCGCAAGAGCGCAGTAAAGATACAGATCCGTGAGAACATCCTCGAGGTTTCGGCGGCGAGTTCCGAGTATGGTGAAGCCAGAGAGTGCATCGAGGTTGAGTTTAACGGCGAGCCCTTTACCGCCGCTTACAACGCATCGTTTCTCTGTGACTTTCTGAGAGCGACCGAAAGCTCGCCCAGGATACTATTCTCGTTCCGGGATCCCCAATCTGCGGTTGGAATCCGGCCAGGCGACGGCAGTGGTCCGTTCACGTACAGGTATGTCGTGATGCCTTGCACTCTTAGTTGAGGTGGCCGCTTGGCCCCTGTAATGGGCGGTGCAGCAATCTTGCGAACCAAAGGAACCCACAGAAGCGACTTGGCGTCCGGCTCAATACCAGCGTAAAGCGCCGAAGGATCGCCGGCTTTATGAAAACGTTTGCAGTTCGAAATACTGCTTCGGTCATCGTCGTTTCGAATTGAGCGCCTGATATTGTTGCTCGGTCAAACTGAGCCAGCAACTCCCGCGTCCCGTGTTGAGGCCGTGCTCCAGTGCCTGCTTGTCCTCCAGGAGCTGCGACCCGCACCGATCATGCATGGCACGAATCTTGCCTTCGTTGGCGAAGGTGAGCTTGAGTGGCAACACAGTTCGGCAATCCTTCTCCAGAAACGAAATATGCCATCCGCCCGGGCGCACCATGAAGTTCATCAGCACACGGTGGTGAGTCGCTCTGAAGTTGTCCACTCGCCAAGTATAGGCGAATATAAGACGAATATTGCAATTCGTTCCCTTTGAAGACTGGCGAGGGAGAGGGGCGATTGTTTTCAACGACGTGACAGACTTGAGGGGGCCTCCCCGAAGGGCGGCGATTCCTCGGCCCTTTGCTGCGAAACAGCGAGAAAGCAACAGAAAAGCAGGCAGGGCTCCATTTTTTGCTCTCCAACCGTTGCGTTTCGAAAGCGCACCTTCATACGCTCAAACACGATGAGTTGCGCATGCTCATCACCTTCCAAGTGTTGGTGGCGTCGTGTCCAGACAAAAAATTCCGTTCCGTATGCACCGCTCAGGCTGGCTTATCCCCGCCGTCTGTGCCTTCTTAGGTATCCGGATCTGCGGATTCGGCTGGCGCCTTGGTCTTCCGGCTGGGGCCTTGATGATGGGGAGCCTCCTGTTTCATGAGGCAGGGCACATGCTGGCCGCGACCGCCCTCGGTGTACCCGTGCGTGAGTTCGGGCTCCGCATGGGCGGCGCGTACACCCAGCGTGCGTCCGCTCGCTGCGGCCGGGATGAGGTTCTAATCTCCGCTGCCGGGCCCTTGTTCAACCTGAGCCTGGTACTGCCATTCCTGTTTTTGCCTCGGATCGGGGGGCAGATCGCACTGTGCAACCTTGTACTCGGCATCGTCAATCTCGTTCCGATCCCTTCGAGCGATGGACTACGCATTTTGCGTATGGTGGGCCTGAACTATACAAGGGCCAAAGAGCATGGGAATGTCTGATAAGAAGGATTATGTATACTAAGTGCCTTATTTTCAATTAGTTACAACTTTACATTTTATATCTCCTCTGCCCTCGGATCGGCCAGGAGGCGGCTCACAAGTCAGGGATCCTGCGTCTAGCCCTAGAACCTGCGCGCAGGACTTCGAGGCCAGGCCTGCCGGAGTGCCGGCCGCACACTCCGAGTAGACAACTCAGGAGGTGGCGCCCAGCTGCGCTATTGTCGTCAAGCGCTCAAGAATCATGGGTACTCTTCCGTCGTCCAAGACGTACCCAGGAAGCACGTCCAAGAAACGAGACTCGTTAAGCAGCAGGCTCGCCGCATCGGCAAGATACCGGCGAAGCTGCACTGGAGATCGACCGATCTCTTCGAGGACCGTTGGCCTGCCCTCTATGACGGCTATAAAGTCTTCCAGGTCGTGGCTCGCCTGGTAATCCATTTTGCCGCGGCCTCTGAATGCCTCGATCTTCGTGCTGAGGAAGAATGGCGCTGTAATCACGCGGATTGACTGACCCCCGGGAAGATCGATCGCTACGGCCGTCTCCAGAGCACCTTCGTACCAGGTGTTGGCGTATCCCAGAACTTCTTTCTTGATGGGCATCACGTCGAGCGTCAGTTCCCCATGGTGCCAGCGACAGGCGAGGGGCTCCTGCCCCATGTCCTCTGTGAAGTGTTCCCGGCGCAGCCGCTCGGAAAAGACGATGTAGTCAGCGTATGTGATGATCTCCGCGATTACATCCACATCCCGCGTGCCGCGGATTGGGGCGGCAGCATCGTCGGTGATCAGCAATCCCAAGGTCACCCCACCGATGAAGACTACTTCATTCAGCAATGGGCCGAGCTTTGTGGCGGCCTCCTGCAGCAAAGCGAAGTTGGGATCAGGCATTGAGAGCCTTTCCCAGCAGCTCGATGGCAAGCGCTCGCTCGCGGGTTCTTCCGCCACGTATGGCGTCGCACAAAGCTAAGAGTTCATAAAGCCTGCTATCGGCGAGGGCGGCTTTTGGCGCAGATTTGAAAAGAGGTGCGAACGAAAGTCCTCGAACCGTACCTTCCGGATACGGCCACACTGGCGGTGGTTCCCTATCATCCAGGAATTGTGAGTTCAATGGCTTCGTAGCGGTCGCAGTTGGAATTCCCCGCACCATTCCGCCTTTGACCGGGGGGAAAGCATATCTCATTCCATGAGCGAGGAATTCCAGCAACGCCGATCGATTGACCCTCTTTTCCATGTCGGACCAATAGAGAAGGCCCGAGTCTTTGCATCGATTCAGGGACTTTGAAATCTCCGCAGTGGAGAGAAATAGCTCGTCGGCGAGTTTTTTGGACAAAACGCGCGGTCCCTCCTGGAGGGAGAGCTTAAGCAGCACCGCTATGTCTTGACCAAGCATGAACAACAGTATTGTGTCAAATAAATTTACAATTTGCAAATCGGAAATCGTAAACAAAGGATGTAATGACGAGTTGTGGATTTGTTTTCTGCGGCTTACGACAGAATTGATGTAGATCGCGCAGCAAATGGATCTGCCGTCGTTTTTGTTGCCTGCCGACAAGCTCGGAGACCAACAGTTCAGCGTCTTCCAGGGTGGTGTCCAACTCACCTGTTATATGTAGTGAACAGAGACATTCTGAATTCGAGGATATGACCCATGGAGGGATTGCGCTTTAAAGGCCAGGACGACTACAGCGCAGTCGCGCGGCTACTCGATATCGCACGTAATCAGACCGGTGGCCAGGCGCGTCGCGTCGCGGATTTTCTCTTGGCATGGCACAACGCAGACGAGAACGGAAAATGGGACCCGCGAGATCTCTGGGGTGTCGATTCAGCGATCGCCGACGACATGCTGACTGTTCTGCACCTCATTCGAAAATCTCACAAGTATCCCGGAGATCTTGGATTCACCCCGGAGATCGAGGCAGTTTGGCGCTTTTGGAAGACATGAGCAACGAAGAGACGAGATGTGTTCTAAAGACCCGCACACTAAAGCCTTGCATTTGTGTTAATTGGCTCAGTTTTGGCGAATTCGGGCAACCGCCCAAAAGTATCCCCGTGTCGGATTGAGAGATTCTCTCGTTTTAGTTCGACATATTACAGGGCTCGAGAGCTATTCATGACCGTTTCTCTCTGTATTGCGAACTTGTCCCTACGTCACCGATTGGAATGCCCTGGCGAGTTCGACGACACCGATGGCATCCGTCCTGTCGTCGAGCGGAAATCGCTCGGTGCCTGGGTACACGTAGAATCGCTTCTGCGGGTTGAGATCGGAGCAGGCGGAATGGAAGCCGCGCTCGATCTTCGGAGCCATGGTGCGTTTGACTTCGATGGCCGACAGTTCTCCGCCAGGAAGCGTGAGAAGAAGGTCCACCTCGGTCCCGTTGGAAGTTCGATAGTAGTGTGCCTCGGTTCCGTCCGGCGCTGCGGTGATCAGAGTCTCAATAACAAAACTCTCCCAGGTTTGACCAACGACCGGATGACCGAGCAGAGCTTCCTTATCCCGAATGCCGAGCAGCGCATGCGCTATGCCGCTATCGCGCACGTAGACCTTGGGCGACTTGACGAGCCGTTTGCCAACATTCCGGTGCCAGGCCGGTAATCGCCGGACAAGCAGCAGGTCAACCAGAAGATCAAGATAACCGGCAACGGTTTTGCCATCGACGGCCAGACCGCGCGCCAGGGTGGCGGCATTCAGAATCTGAGCCTGATTGTGCGCCAGCATGGTCCAGAACCGCCGCAGCGTCTCAGCCGGTATGCGGGGTCCGAACTGCGAGATGTCGCGCTCCAGGTAGGTGCGGACAAAATTGCGCCGCCAGAGAAGACTGACATCGTCGGATTCCGCCAGAAAGCTGCGCGGAAATCCACCCCTGACCCAGAGCGTCTCAAGTGAGGCCGGATCGATCTCCAGGGCATCGAAGGGACCGAGTTCGAGATAGGAGATACGCCCGGCCAGGCTCTCGCCGGACTGCTTGAGCAGGTCCATGGCGGCTGACCCCAGCAGGAGAAAGCGCCCATTGGCTTTTCCGTGCCGCCGTCCCCGGTCGATAATGCCCCGCAGCTGCTGAAACAGCTCCGGCACGCGGTGAACTTCATCGAGGATGACCAATTCGTTTTCGTGGTCCGCGAGATACTTGCTGGGATTGGCGAGCTTGGCGCGGTCGTTCTCGTCTTCAAGATCCAGGTAGATCGAAGCAGTCTGCGCGCCAATCTCCAAAGCGAGAGTTGTCTTTCCAGCCTGACGCGGCCCCAACAGGACCACCGCCGGTGAGTGGCGAAGCAGTTCATTCAGATGAGGAGTGAGACGGCGGGAGATCATGTATGCAATTATAGATCAATAGTCCATAAATACAATGTTCATGGCGACCACGCGGTTTTCCCAACCCACATCCCAACCCACAACTCATGCTTTCTTGCACGACTTCCGCGTACTTTGGCAGTCCCCGTGGTGTTGTAAGTCGTTGAAAAACCAAATGTAGGCAGATTCTGAAGGCAGAAGTCTACAGTCGAGCTCTCTTGTGCTTTCCGCGAAGCCTTGGTTTCCGCATACCACCGGCTCATCCGGTTCGGCGGACCACCACTCCTCGCCAATCAAGGCCTGTGGCCACTCCATCGCAAATCACCCCGCCGTCTCGCGGCCAGGCCTTTCGGATTGGTGCATGTTGGGCAATGGACGCAGGCACCGGGTTTCGAGCACATTCCCTTCTTGAATAAACTAGCGGACACGCTGTTGGAGACGATACGCTATCTGGAATTAGACGCAGACTCCATGCCCGATTACGGTACCGGCTCGGCGGGTCGATCAATCACGCTGGGGCGACGGCGATGGTGATCGGGATCAAGTGGGGTGCCATCGGTGACCACGTCACGGCCGAGGCGGAGACGGCATGGTTGCCCGCTACACTAGTTGCTTAGAATCGATCTGTTTCACCGGGCCTCAATGGCGGCAGCGCTATGCCTCGCGTCTCGGCGTCGTAGCTATTGCTGGATCGGAAGGCTGGAACAACAGAAAAAGCTAATTTAACCGCAGCATAATAAGCTAAATATATCTCGACATAATAAGCTAAAAATGCTACAGCTTAATAAGCTAAGAACCACACACGTCGATCAGTAAATAAGAGGACGCTCATGACCACGCCGTCAGAAAAGCTCGCACAGTCCCTGGAGGCCCTGAGAAAACTCCAGACGACTGCAGGTGCCGCTGCGATCCGGTCGAAAGACCTGACGCGTACTCATCGAGAGCGCCTGCTCAAAAACGGCTTTCTTGAGGAAATCATAAAAGGCTGGTTCATTCCTAGCCGTCCCGGCGAAGTCCGAGGCGAGAGTACAGCATGGTATGCGTCATTCTGGCGCTTTTGCGCCGTCTACCTGGAGGAACGATTTGGCCGCGACTGGTGCCTGTCTCCCGAGCAATCTCTGTCCCTGCATAGCGGCAACTGGACCGTTCCCCGTCAGCTGGTCGTCAGATCTCCCAAGGCTCGCAATAAAGTCACGGCATTCCCTCATGGCACGTCGCTGCTCGACCTTCGCGCCGCATTGCCAGTGACGGTCGATCGCCAAGGAAAAGACGGCATGCGGGTCTTCTCGCTCGAATCAGCGCTAATCGCGTGCTCGCCCCAATTCTTCGCCCGCAACACAACGGATGTGCGCGCGACGCTGCCTATGATCCGTGACGCCTCCGGCCTTCTCGCAAGGCTGCTGGAAGGCGGACAGAGCACAGTCGCCGGCCGGCTGGCCGGCGTGTTTCGCAACAGCGGGCGCGACCGCATCGCGAATGATATCGCCGCGACAATGGTGGCGGCGGGCTACACCGTGCGCGAAATCGATCCCTTCGCGGACAAGCCCGCCTTTGCACTGTCTGGCCGCGAACTATCGCCCTACGTCAACCGCATAAAGCTGTTGTGGCAGAAAATGCGCAAGCCGATCATCGAGATTTTCCCGGAAGCGCCGGGACTGCCAGGCGATGTCTACGCCTACATGAAGAGCGTCGCGGACGCATATGTCACCGACGCTTATCACTCCTTGTCCATCGAGGGCTACCGCGTCACGCCCGATCTGATCGAACGGATTCGAAGCGGCACCTGGAATCCAGAAACGAATGAACAAGATCGTGAACAGAAAAACGCGATGGCGGCGCGCGGCTATTGGCAGGCCTATCAGGCGGTGGAGCGCAGTATCGGCAGGATCCTGCGGAACGAAAATCCCGGTCTCGTCGCCGACGAGGATCACGGTATCTGGTATCGGGAGATGTTCGGTCCGAGCGTAACGGCCGGCATCTTGAAACCGGCCGACCTCTCGGGCTACCGCAACGGCCAGGTCTACATCCGCCGATCCATGCATGTTCCTCTCAACTGCGAGGCGGTGCGCGATGCCATGCCCGCGCTGTTTGACTTGCTGCGCGAAGAAACCGAGCCGTCAGTGAGGGTGGTGCTCGGGCATTTCATCTTCGTCTATATCCATCCCTACATGGACGGTAACGGACGCATGGGGCGCTTCCTGCTGAATTCGATGCTGGCATCGGGCGGTTATCCGTGGACCGTTGTACCAGTGGAAAGCCGCCAGACCTACATGGACGCCCTCGAAAGCGCTAGCGTTCGGGAGGAGATTGCGCCGTTTGCGGCCTTTTTGGCGAGCCTTGTCAGGAAGGGGCTGGAGGGTGAGCCGCTGCCGGCACTGCCGAAAATGGGCTGAACAAATGCTTTGGCTCCGCCAAGAGACGTCCTTGGTTGAGCGCGAGTTGAATGCATATAGCGTTATGATTGCCTGGAATGCTGAAGATTGAAAGAGTGAAATGGCACGGCAAGTGCCCGCGTCATCCCATGTTTGATCCGGAAGCCGACGGGGTCGGCGCCATCAAGGGTGGCTGTCCTCAATGTCAGGAGTTGCTGGTCATTTTTGAGAGCCACCGACACACATTGCAGTTGATGCGCGCCTTTGCGCCGACCCTGACCCAGCGTACAGGGCCATCAGATTCCGGCCCTGAGCGCCAGCAGGATCTGTTTGCTTCCCTTCCCTCCCCAGAGATCCGCCAAGCCTGACTATCTGGCCCCGTTCATCTCTCGGCAAAGCGCACCATTTTGTCGACCGCTCTCCCTTCGACCGTCACATCGACATCCCGCGTGCCGCGGATTGGGGCGGTAGCATCGTCGGTGATCAGCAATCCCAAGGTCACCCCACCGAAGAAGACTACTTCATTCAGCAATGGGCCGAGCTTTGTGGCGGCCTCCTGCAGCAACGCAAAGTTGGGATCAGGCATTGAGAGCCTTTCCCATTAGCTCGATGGCAAGCACTCGCTCGCGGGTCCTCCGCCGCGTTGAGGCCATAATTTGTTTTTCATTCTCCAGGCGTTTTTTTGATCGACTACATCTTCCACCTCGGGTTTCTCTGCGCTACGGTGGCCCAAGAAGCACACAACCAGCCCCGACAAACATTCGGGGTGGCGAAGTGCCAAGTTGGCCACGGCCGCGACTGCCTCAACAACAGAGGCGGCTTAAAGCCGCAGCTTTGGATTTGTTGAAAGGAACCCCGTCAAATGCGAAAGCCATCACCTTTCGTGTTCATCTTTCCGCTTTTTCTATCGTTCATACTGCTGCGCGGCCAAGCACAGGGCCAGTCCTGCCCGATCACCATCAAGAGCGTGGAGCCTCGAGCGGTTGTTGTCTCCGCGCCGGCCAATTCCGTTCCCCCCTACCTGAAGATCATCTTCCACAACGACTCCGCGATGACCATCAACCGGGTCGTATTCGAGGTGCATTTCTCCGGCGCCTTCGGTGAGTTCACCGCAACACACGCGGTCCCCGCCGCGGCGGGTGATTTGAGTGTCTGGTCAGATGCCGCATTCGTCCGGGAGTATGGCGACGCCCTGGACCTTGAAGTGCGCGCCGAAAAGATCGTCTTCTTCAATGGCACAACCTGGCTCGACGACGGCAGCCATACCTGCTCAAAGTTGTTTTCAGCGGCAGCTGCATATCCACATGTACCGAGCCAAACGGTCGTAGTTTCAGGGAATTCTCTGGCCGCGATTCCTGCGTTTACCGTCAAGGGGCAGCAGGTAGCTTACGGAGCCCCTTCGGACCAGGGACGCGAAACAGCCGATCATACCGGCAAAGCGCCCTCCACTCTTCTCGTTCCGGCTGCGGGCAATGCGCCGATCGCTGATGAGGCCGGAGCCCCTATCCAGCCGGCAGTCTTCACGAACATCCATTCCGGGCCGCCACTGACTGTCGAGAATGAGTCGTTGGATATTGAGCTTCCCTGGAGTCCGTTTCAGCCGCGCCTGCTTCCCTTAAGAGGGGTTCTAATTTGTCCTGTCGTTGCGGAGTATCTCGATATCGGCGGGGAGGGACGGATTTACTCTGCCATACTCAACCAGAGTGACCAGACGGTCAACAGCGTGCAGGTCACGGTCGTCTCGGGTGAATCCCGGCAGACAATCAAAGACAGCGCAAAACTCCTCCCGGGCGCACGGAGCAAGAAAGCTTGGCAAACCCAGCCAGCATTGTCCGGGGCTGCGGATACTTCCTTGCAGGTGGAGAAGGTTGTTTTCTCCGATGGCAAGAGCTGGTCCAACGCCAGCAGTAGTTTGTGCATAGTCAGTTCGAACCGCCAGACGGCAGCCGACCGCACTTCCATCGCCGCAACTCCAACTCCGGCCGCCCAACAGCCAAGCTCTGCGCTTCCGTTGATCGTAAGAGGGGCCAACGCCCCCCAGACCCCGGCAGTCGGCGCAACCGCACAGCCATCCATTCAGCACGCCGCCACAACGGCGGTTCCGGGTCCGGGTGCAACATCACCTGCCACCGCGCAGGACAGTTCGGTGAATGAGGAGGCAACTCCGGACTCAATGCGTCGGTATGCTCCCCTCATAGCGGAGAAGAAGGCCAGCATCTGCACCGTCACGACAACGCCCCCAGGCGCCACGGTCTCCCTCGACGGCAAGCGTCTTGGCGAGTCCCCATTGGTGTTTGTAATGTTGCGCAAAGACCAGGCGCGGCAGCTTACTCTCTCCCTGCCGGGCTATCACAACGTCGAATACCAGCTTTTCCCTGACGGGAACCCAGTTCCTCTCACCGTCCGTTTTGCCGCAAAGGACGACCATGCCTCCGGCCAGTAAGCCTATTTGGGCTGCCTCCTTCCCAGGCAGCCCTTTCCTTCACCTAAATCAGGGAGTGTTCCAATGCTCAAATTCACCTTCAAAGATAAGGTCACCGTAACCGTTCGCGCGTCGTGTCCGAAACACCGGAGATACAACCCGGAAGCCAATGGCCACGGCGGAATTGTTGGAGGTTGCTCCACCCGTCAACAGTTGTTTGAGGTCTGGACGGCAAAGAACAGAGTCGAATTTGCCATTCGCGACCTCCGAGTTCTCGCGGAAACCTTGAACAAACCCAAGCGCGCCACTTCTCCTTCGGAATAGACAGCCAGCTCTCCGCAAACCAACCGGATCTCCCGGAGCGTCTGACCGGATTCGTGCCGACACGAAAGGAGTCCTCGAACCCACTCAAAAATACTTTGGTCCTCCTCCATTTTTCCCTCAAGTAGACGTTCCCCCACGACTTCAGATGCAAGCACAATCTCCGTAGCCTCCCGACAAGGAGCCACGAGGGACTTCGATGAAGCATATCGAGGATTTGCGCACCTGGTTGTTCGGCGGTGAGCAGAATCAGCTACGTGCCGCGGCCGGGATTACCTGGAGGTTTAGAAGTGGAAGTGAGGAGTAAACTTTCATTGCTTGCGGTTGGTTGCATGCTGGCCATTTCCTTTGAAGCGCAGGGCCAAAGCAGCTGTCCTGTTGAGGTTCTGTCCGTAAACGCACGGGCTGTGTCCGCGATCAGCGGCACAGCCTTGATGATCAACTACCGCAATGCCACTCCCAAGTCCATCAACGAGATCGACCTAAATGCGCGTTTCGGACCGCACTCCCAGCCGGTTCTTCTGTTTGTGCGCCATTCAATCGACGCCGGAATGAGCGCCACGGATCAATGGGGCGACCGTACCTGGCTGTCGGCTCCTTTTAGCCTCGGAAATGTTACTGTCGGTATCCAAAAGGTAACGTATTCAGATGGTACCGAATGGTCCGATAATGGGAAGAACCAGTGCACTTTGAGCAGTGACGAAACCGCGCATGTGCCGCTCGGTGTCGATGAGCGAAGCTCCATCCCAGTTGCTGGAGGTCCCCAACCCGCAGTAGAGCAGAATGGGCAGAGCTTTAATGCCACGGTTAGGGCAAATGCCGCCACGACCGGGCTCAGCGCCGAGCAAAAATTGACGCTAATCCGGACCGGCAACGCTTCTCTTTGTAACATCCGTACCTATCCTCGGGGCGCCAGTATCGCCGTGGATGGGAAAAGGGTCGGCGAGACACCGCTGTCTATCGTGCTGCTCAAGACTGACATCTCACGCGCCATCGACATCTACCTGACCGGCTTCAAAATCGTTCACAGGGCAATCGTACCCAACGGCACGACGATTCAGATCGTGGTGACCCTCGAACCTCTAAGTTTCAACAACTAAGGAAGTGTAATGCACCCCCCGGGCGAGCTCTTATCATTCACTTCCCTTACCTCCACGGCGACTGCCGAACCTGCTAGGTCCACGGCAGACGCAATACGCATCCTTATTGGAGAGTCCCAGGCGATCTTCATAGCCGGACTCAAAAGCGTGCTTGCTTCCCAGCTGGACATCGACAATGTTGGTGTGGCAAATTCCTTCCAGATGCTTCTAAGGCTGGTCGCAGAAACAGAACCAGACATCGTGCTGCTGGATGAATCTCTGCTTGACCGGAGAGCCGACAGACTGCGATGGCTCTTGAATTCCCATCCGAATACCAATGTAATCGTCGAAGTGAACTCCGAAGAGCTGGCATTTTGTCTGAGCCTGTTGCGTGCAGGTGCACGTGCCGTGGTACCCCGCCTCGTCGCTCCTGCACAGTTGGCGCAGTGCATACAATCAGTAGCCAAGGGCAGCCACTGGATCAGCGGCAAGGTGCTGGGCTGGCTTATTGACGATTGGCAGACGCACCGCCCCATCCGCAGTGAGGTCTCACTTGAACTCCCCCACTTCAATGCGCGCGAGACGATGGTCATGTCGATGATCGTTCGCGGTCACAAAAATAGCGAGATGGCTGCCCATATTCGCACCAGCGAACAAACCATCAAGAACATCTTGAGCCGCTTATACCGGCGCCTGGGAGTCTCCGACCGGAAAGGTCTTCGCAGGTACTGCATCAACATGGGGGTACCGGCTGAATGGTGAGATGCAAAGACCAGCCGGTCTGCGAAAGCCTCACAATTGCTGCCCACATCTGCCAGGATTAAGGCCAATCGCTCATGATAGAGAGCAACTCTTGGAATCCGCTGTTGCCAACGGGCCAGAGCCCCCATAGAGATCCGGCCAAAACCCAACCTACCCCAGATTGGTTTAGATAAATGCGATTGGGGACACCTGCTTGCGGTCCTCCTCGAAGTCGAGCCGGACCGCTTCTAGTTGCACTCGATAAATACCAAGAAGAAGCTGAACAGGAATTGCAGCTTCTCCTTGGTCGGAGGAGGCGAGAACGGATTGATGGTGAAATCCCTCGCCTCCTGGCCGACGCTCAGGCATCTGAGTTAAGAGTCTCCCGTCTATGAACCTCTGTGAGTCACGTTCGCTAACCTGTAGAGCTTGAAAAGGCGATCGAAGAAATCGCCTGCTCGCGCAAGACCGCTTTCTCCGTCCAACTCAACGGCTCCGAATCGGTACACATCGTAGCCGGCCAGTCTGAGATCGCGGTCGCAGGTCGCCATGTCTGCATACCTCTTCGGATCAGCCTGCCCTCTTGCATCAGCGTAATGTTCCTTGCCATCGACTTCAATTACGACCCTGGTACCGTTGGGAAGGAGCAACAAAAAGTCCATCCGAAACCTCAGCAGTGCATCTTTCCCGCGTTCGCGAGCGGTCTTGGGGTCCCAATGAAGCCACACTTCGGGAAGCAAAGCCGGCAGCCCCGGTACAGCTAATTTGAAATGCTTGAAGTATGCCTCGAACAGTAGTCGTTGAGGTGGCGAGTTTTCTGGTAGGCAATGGAACAACCGGCGATACAGAGAGCCCTTTGCATCATCATCGTTTAGTTGCATTGCATGCGCCCACCAATTCTGGAGTTCCTGCCAGGTGAGCCCTCCGACTCCGATTGGCCGGTCATAGATGAGCACTTTGTCCTGGTTTGAAACGACCTCAACGTCGTTATTGATTGCGTCGCAGAAGCGCAAATCCGGCTTTACCTGCGACGCAAAAATCAAATTTTTGGCCGATGCTTTTACGCGTTTTCCGATCGATACGGCTGTGAAGGCTGGATACCCACCTTCTGTTCCGGTAGCTTGTAATTCGATCTGACAAGGCGCGAGCGCCGCATTCAACAGGCTTACGAAATGATTCTGCGCAGTCAGGTCAGGCCGGACGTCGGCGGACGCCAAACCCTCGAGAAGGTGCAGAAACCTGCGATTCGAGCAGTCGTATGCCCCGAGTTCCTCGAAGAGATGATCGACAGGCCAGTCACCGGGATTTTCAACAACGTGTTTCTCTATCTTCGCACGCAGGCTGGTCGACGAAGTACCCAACAGGGCAGCGAATGGGTCTTCTATGATCCAGAGATTATCCAACAGTGCCATAAAATGTTTTGCGTTGAGGAACAGCACCTCGCCATCGAGACAATTCGCGATCTCGCGACGAAAGCGTTTCGGAACCTCGGGACAGGGAGACGCCTGCCAGATCAGTTCCTGAATCTTGTTTCTCGTCTCGGGATTCGGCGGGAAAAATTGCAAATATCTCTCAGCGATAACCACGAGTTCGCTGTCGGGAGCAGCGTCGAAACTGTCATGCAAGCGTTCCCGTTTGGAGCCTTCCGCGCAGGGTGGCCGCAGCCCCAGTTGTTCGCAAATTGTAGGCAATTCCGTGTGAGTCCCACGGTCTTTAAGATCGCCGATCAAACCTCGAAGGATGTCGCGCAAGCCGGGAACACTCATCGACTACCCACCATGGCTACAAACTTGCTCATTCGATAGCCTCTTAGCGGACCTGTCTGTCCTTCACGCCAACCTCAACGATATCTCAAGAGGTCTATCCTTGCCGACATTCATGCCGCCCCCATTGAAGATCGTCGTGCGCGTCCCGAATCCGCTGCTAGCTGACCCGATGGCGTTATAAAGTTCTTGCACGCCATTGACTCTTCTCCCCTTCCATGAAGAAATGGAGCCGAAATTTCAGCTTCGCAGCTTTGCCGAAGACTCACGTCTAAACCGTCTCAAGGTGTTTATCGAGCGCTTCTTGGACGCCAGTAGTGTCGAGATTTGCCGAAGCAAAACTGGCGTTCAGCAACTCCTCTGGCAGCAGGTGATCCCACTTTTCGCGAACCTTGTTCAACACGGTAGACGCGAGAGCAAGGGGATCGACAGCGCCCTCCGTGCGGAATGCCTCCAATACTTCGCGCACGTTGTCCACGGAGACATCTTTGACGCAAATTGCCACGCCATCATTCATACTCCTTAGGCCTCTTGCGAGAAGCATCAGAAGCAGGGTGTCGTTGACTGCATCGCCGCGCCATAGAATGATCTCGACGTCGGCACCCATCTGCAGCAGCCAAGTGTGGTTGAGCCCGAGCCTGGCGTAATTTGCGCGCGCTTCATTCAGCAGCTTGTGTGCCGTGGGGTCAAGGAAGGGAATCGCATCAGTAGAACCGAGAATGAGGCGCATTTCTTCCCTCACCCGGTCATGGACCATTGCGCCCATACTCCCGTCGAATGGCGGTACGGTACCGCCAGATGCAGGCTTGACCTCGATGGTTTTATCATCCTGGTCGACCTTCATCACCTCCCAGCGGCGGCCGGCGAAGATGAGGAAGCTTCCCGGTGTCAGTGGCCTGTTGAGCGGCATTGAGCCAAGGGACCGGCCGGCAGTGACGATTCTGAATTCATCGCTCGAACTGAAAGCAGCGTAGAAGGAGAAGTGCGACGTTATCTGCTCGCCTTTTGGCGCCAGCATAATCAAGCCTGAAGGATCCTGAAATATGATCTCTTGCTCGTGCAGTTTCCTCAGCAGGGAGGTGAATTGCTGCGGCGTCCCTGCCTTAAACGGGCCCGACGACCCGCAAAGTGTATCCCAGAGACTCTGTGCGTGTGCGCCCCCATTCTGCACGAGGAGAGCAAGCACCTGCTGCACTAGTGTGGACCCGTGGATCTTCGAGGTGGAGACTGGCTCGTACCACCTTAGAATGAGTAGCCGGACCATGGCAGTAACCGTAACTAGCCCCTCTCGAAGCATCTCGGAAAGGCCGGATTTGGCGGTTAGCTCATTCTCAATGCAGTAGGAACTGAGAATCATCGGTTCTCCTGGGCGACGCCCGGAGCGCCCCAGACGCTGCCGCAAGCTCGCAACAGATGGCGGAGAGCCAACTTGGACGACCCGTTTGACAGGTCCTATGTCGATCCCGAGTTCGAGGGTGGTGGTACAAATGGCGGTCGCGGGACGGTCTGTCTTTTTGAGAGCAGCTTCAGTTTCCTCGCGGATCTCCCGGGACAGGTTCCCATGGTGGGGCCAGAATTCATTCGGCACACCATTGTTCTCGCAGGACTGCCGCAGGAAATCGGCGTAGAACTCCACATCTGTTCGGCTGTTTGGGAAGACGAGATTGCTTGTGCCGCGAAGCTCCTTGTACAGGCTCTCCGCAATTGAAAGCCTGGCTGGGCCAGCCAACTCGTCCTTGTTTTGTTTCTCCTTTGCGCTGTCGAGGACTCCTTTCACAAGCACTTTGAGAGTCTGGTTGGCCCCCGCGCTATTGACCAACTCCACCTGGCAACTGCCATCGGGGCGCAGAAAGTCCTTGGCTCCATCCATGTTCCCGAGAGTCGCGGATAGGGCGATCCTGCAAACCCGTCGGCCAACAGCCTGCTCGACACGATGCAGGAGCGACTGAAGCTGCTTACCACGTTCTGTTCCCATAAACGCGTGCAATTCGTCGACCACGATATACCGCAACGCGGCCAGCATTCCGCCAAGTCCGTGTCCTCGCCGCATGAGCATGGCTTCAAGCGACTCGGGCGTGATGAGCAGGCAGCCATCAGGCTTCTTGAGAAAGCGGGACTTTAGAGTCTGGTTGATGTCACCGTGCCAGGGGGTGATGGAAATATCCAAAGGTTCGGCCAGTTCAGTCAGTCGGCGCATCTGGTCATTGATGAGCGCCTTGAGCGGGCTGATGTAGAGAACAATCCCGAATTCTTCAGCATTCTGAGCCAGCTTCGTAAGGATCGGAAAGAATGCGGCTTCAGTCTTGCCTTGTGATGTGGAGGCAGCGATGATTACATCGCTGCTGCCATCCAGGATGAGCGGAATGGCTTGTTCTTGCGCATCCCGAAGTGAGGTCCAGTTCGCCTTCCATATCCATTGCTGAATACGAGGGTCGAGCAGGGACACGTTGCTTGGTTTAGAGCTTGAAGTCTGCAAATTCGTCACTGGCACCGCTCATCGAACCGGGGTCCGCATCTTCCGTTGCGAGGCCGTTACCATCGCCGGTATCCTTCTTGACATCTACCTGACCGATCATGTCCCGCCAATCACATGATGGATTCTGCTCCAGAATCGAGAGGAGGTTTACAAAGGATGTGATTGTCGTTCGAGGCGTCCGGAAATAGGCTTCGCCGATTCTCTGTAGGCAGTGCTGGATGAATGCCACCAGCGCCTCATCCGGCAATAGCCGCTTGGAAGGGTCTCCATATGCAAACACGTCCAGAATCTTCCCCAGCAGAACCAGAAACTCTTCGGGCGTGAGGCTTGAAAGCCGCAGAACAGGGTGGTTGTAATCAGTGAGGCCGGTGCTTTTAGCAAAGGTGTTCTCGGCCAGGCGAGACTGAAGAGCGCTGTAGCTGTAGAGGCCGC
>Ga0302147_10000447_pt1 | contig 19725 bp, 18 predicted proteins | sample I_Bog_E3_2_FD_192438 | JGI IMG/M metagenome (GOLD analysis project Ga0302147, IMG submission 192438) | Peat permafrost microbial communities from Stordalen Mire near Abisko, Sweden - I_Bog_E3_2 | ecosystem: Environmental > Terrestrial > Soil > Wetlands > Peat | place: Sweden: Abisko, Stordalen...
CCTCGCGAACGATCTCAAACTCGGTCTCGGTCCATCGCCGATGGTCTTGCTTTTGGCAACTTGCTTTGGCCCACTTCGGCGGTTTGTTTTGGCCCACCCTTGGAACGTTGATGTTTAGAGGGTAGTGTTCGGTTCTGCTGGAGCGTAGCCCGTAGGGCGAAGCGGAAGCAGAACCGAACGGCGATGCCCTCAGGGGTTACACTTTTCGCTTCTTGCCCAGCGTTCTGCGGAAGCGGTATGACTCGGCGCCTGTCTCGATGATGTGGGCCTGGTCGGTGAGCCGGTCGAGGACAGCCTTGCATAGCCTGGTGTTGGTAAAGACCTGTGGCCACTCAGAGAACGGCAGATTGGTTGTCACGATTACGGCAGCCTTTTCGGCCCGTTCGGCGATGACCTGGAAGAGCAGCTCCGCGGCGACTTCGGCCAGCGGGACATAGCCGAGTTCATCGATGACGATCAACTCGACACTGGCCCACCGTTTCAGCATGCGGGTGAGACTCTGTTCGCGTTGTGCTTCGACCAGTTGGTTCACCAGCGCGGCAGCGGTGGTGAAGCGGACGCGCTTCCGCTGCCGACATGCGGCGATGGCCAGCCCCGTTGCCAGATGGGTTTTTCCGGTGCCTGGTTCACCGACCAGAAGCACCGGTTCGGCGCGTTCGAGATAGCCGCCCTCGGCCAGGGCGCGGATGCGCGAGGCCGGGATGTGCGGTGACAGCGCGAAGTCGAACTCCTCCAGCGTCTTCATCCGCGGCAGGTGCGCATCCTTGAGGCGCAGTTCGATCGACCGCCGTTCGCGATCTTCCACCTCAGCCTGGAGCAGCGCTTCGAGATAGTGAAGATGCGAGTGGTTCTGCTGACACGCTTCATCGGCCAGCGATGCGAACTGGGTTCCGATCGAGGAGAGACGAAGCGTCTTGCAGTGCTGTGCGATGCTTGCAGCTTCCATGCTCATGCCTGCACCCCGTTGATCCCTACGGAGAGCAGCTGGTTGTACTCGATCATCGTGGGCAAGGGGCGTTCGTATGCGGCCAGCACGCCGATCTCGATCGTCTCTTGGGCAGCATGCTGCAACTGGTCAGCCATGAGCAGATGACGGATCGCGGCCACGTCCGTGCAGCCCATTTCAAGAGCTTCGACAACACTGGCTTCGAGCTTCGCATGCCCGAACTCGCGGCCCATGCGGATTACCGCTACCATGGCCTGTGCTCCTGCCTGTCGTCCCTGCCTGGTTGCCATCAGCTCCCATAGCCGGTCATAGCTCTGCGGCCAGCGTCCCTGTGCCCGCCACTCAGCCAACGGCTTGGAGCCGCGCAACGCGCCGGGCTTCCGTTCCAGCACATCGAGATAGTGTTCCAGATCGAGGATCTGCCGGGCACGATCATAACTGCGTTCATGCTGCGCGATGCGCACACCATGCTGGTGGAACTGAACAACGCTGGAGTAGACGCGAGCCTCGACAACCGCTCCCGGCTTCAGCGGCACAGAGTAGAAGTTCGTGCGCACCTTCGCGCAGCCGGCCTGATCGACACGCGGGAAGCTCACTTCAGCCAGATCGAAGTCTTCCCCTGGAAGCGGCAACAGATGCTCCTTCTCAGCAAGCAGCAACACGCCAACGCTCTCCGTGCGGCCTGCCATCATGCGGTTCTCATCGTGACGGCAAGCGGCGAACAGCTTCGCGTTCAGATCGGCAAGATCCCTGGCCACCGGGACGGGCACCCAGTGGTTGCGGCGGAAGTATCCTACTTCCCCTTCCACACCGCCCTTTTCATGGCCTTCGCCGGGAGTGCAGAAGCTGGCCTCATACTGCCAGTGCGAGCGGAAGGCGATGAAACGCGCCGTCAGCTCCCGCTCATAGCCGCGCAGAATCTTCTTCACCGCGCTGCTCAGGTTATCGTAGCGAAGCTTGCGGAACACTCCGCCGAAGTAGTGAAACGCCAGTTCATGAGCTTCCAGAAATGCCTGCTGCGTGGCCCGCAGATACGCACGATGATAGGCCGCGCCCGAGGCCATCGAACGCATCGAGAACACCTGAAGCTTGACCCGCTCGCCATCCAGATCGGCATACGCCTCGTACCAGTCAACCTGAACCTCAACGCCAAACTCGTAGCTCTGCGGTACGAACGTCTCACGGCGGCCGAGACCCTGCTCCTGCTTGCGACGCTCCACATACTGACGAACCGTACGTTCCGCTGCCGTGCATCCCGGCACCTCGGCACGGATGCGTTCCCAGATCCGCTTCGCGGTGTGGCGCTGCTTGCGTGGCGCCTTGCGGTCGGCTGCCAGAACTTCGTCGATAAACGCTGCAGCCGGCGCAATCTTCAAATGAGGACGTTCGGTCTTCTTGCGCCTTGCCGGCAACGCACTCCGAACCGCATCGCGAACCGTGCGCCGATGTACGCCCAGCTTCCGCGCTACACCGATGATCGTACCCGCCCCAAACTCATACTCCCGGCGAATCTGCTCGTAAAGCTCCACCTTGCTTCTCCAGTCCAACTCCTGCCCCCGTCCTAAGCTCGCGCTCAGTACAGACTAGGAGTTCGCTCTGTCCAATGGGTGGGCCAAAACAAACCGCCGAAGTGGGCCACTTCATAATGCCGGAATCACTTGGTGAAGTCGGCATGATTGAAAGCCGTGGCGAGATTCGCCGGGGCAGCGTGGCCGAACACGCCCAGGTCCTTTTCAATTTCGTACGTAATGACGGCGCGGACGCTGATTTCAATCGCGTCCAGGGCTTCGAGCACAGCCGCCGCAGATCCACATCGAATTTGTAGAGATCAATGATTTACTCGAAGATCGTCCCCGGACGAAAATTGCCGGTGGACGCATCTTTGAAGGGGATGAAATATACGCTCACCCGGTAGTACCCGATTTGCTTTAGGCACCGCAGTGCCCGGCCTCTGTCTTGGCCGTCGAGGCCGCGACGAATCAACAAATCGACTTGATCTCCGTAAGGAAGATGGGGCTTGCTGTATTTCATCGAAAGAAGAAAGACCCGCCGATTTGATCAAGGCAACACTGACAGCCGCACTTGCAGGACTGATTCTCGGCATCGATATGGTGGTTATCTCCGGCATCATCGATTCTGTGGTGCGCGTTTATGGGCTGAGCGGGTGGGGCAAAGGCGTCACCATGGACATGTCTCCGGTTGGCACGGTGCTCGGCTGCTTTGCTGCGGACCTTGGCGCTCGAACGAACGAACTACCTGTTTGCAGGATCCGATTGCGGCGGACAACGTGCCGCCGCCATGTACAGCCTGATCGGATCGGCCAAACTCAACGGACTCGATCCGGAACTCTATCTCCGCACCGTGTTGGACCAGATCGCAGACCATCCAATCAGCCGCATCGACGAACTCCTGCCCTGGAATCTCTTCCCGCCTGTATAGACCCAATCCCCGCAGGCCGCCTAAACACACTCATCAGGTGCCCACGAAGAAGGTAGCGGGCACTCCGGGGATCACTCCTCTGCCAAGTCAAGAGGGGAGTTCTGGACGCTTACGCGCAAGCATCGTAGGCGAAAGAGCGGGAGAAACCATCAAAGCAATCGCAATCGTCATGCTCAATAAGCTAAAGCTGGCCGACTTGGTCGCGACCATCCATCCCTACCCAACCGGCATACAACTGGAGGCCACAATGATGGTCGTGGAACACGCTTTTTCCGGAACGTCGGGAAGGATTCTTCCCTGGCCGTCCGCGCTTTGGCGCTAACCGTTCAGCCCCTGCATTCTTAAGAAACTGCGCTATCTTGCTTATCCGCACAGGAGCATCTTTTGGATCTTTGACACCTTCGTCCATCGGCATTGTAGCCGGCATTTGGCACTGCTTCCACCAATGACACTCTGCGAACCGCGCCATGAGGTATTCCAGCTCTCAGAACAAATCCTTCACCTCTAAAGAGGAAACAAAACTCTTCCTAAGCGCAGGATAGTCTCGTAGAGAGTTCGCCTGTTGCTTGGCAGTATTAGCAGCAAGTGCTTGATGGTGTTTGGCATGATCGGGATACACCAGCATTGCGGTCCTGTGGACACGCCAATGGGCCAACGGAACCTCATATCCTTTCATCACCTCAATCGCACTCTCGATACAACTCCCTGCGTGAGATGAATCGCCATTCAATATTGCGACGCGCGCACTGGCTTCCCATGCCAGAGCTTGCCACGTACGTTCAGCCGTTCCTAGGCTCGCAGAAAGATACAGTTGAGCAATCTGTTGAGCTTCCTTTAAAGCACCTGTCCGCATCGAGATCTCAAACTCGCATTGATATCGGAGTATTGTCCAGTACCACTCGTACCATGCGTGCGGGCTCTCGGTCTTTTCCCTTGCCTGCATCAGATACTCTCGAGCATCCTCTACGCTTCCCGTACAGGCTGAAGACATTGCCTGCAAAGTCAGGCAAAGACGTTGGATCCACAGAAGTTCTCGCTTCTGCAGGAAACCACTTGACAGCTTGCACAATTCGATCACGCCTGCGTGATCAAACGCATTTTGATGTATCCATGCCTGCATGACTTGCCAGAAGCTCTCGTTGACCCGGTTGCCATTCCTTCTTGCGGAATCAATCCTGGTCTGAGCTTTTGTGAGCGCCTCTCCCCACTCCCCAGCGTGAATCAGCACCCATATCTCAGTACGCTCACCAAACTGATAGAACGGTACCCCAGCACGGAACAACTCTTGAGTTCCGGACCGGATATTGAAAAGCCCTTCCCGATAGCGGGAGCCCAAGTTTTGGATGAACCCAAAAACTATCTGGCTCCGGGCTTTGGCAGCGAAATCCGAACTCAATTGCAACTCCTCAAACGCATCGGTGCATTCGTCTGCAAAGTGAGTGTTCCAACCTTCACACATCACACGCCAGAAGGATGCGTTCATTCGCGCCACTGCACGCAGAGCCGAATCTTCTTCTCTAAGGCTCAGTTCCATTGCTTCGTCGGCGGCAGCAACGCAACGGTCTCCGTTGGTCCGGGCATACATGAAGGCAAGATTCGAAAGGAGTTGACTTTTTGCCCCGTTGTTACCAGCCAATACTGAGGAACGCCCGGCGGCCTCCAACTCCTCAATCGCATATTGGAAGTCATCCGTTAGCGTATGGACTTCTGCAAGACATGTTAAGAGCTTGTACCGAAGCAATTCTGCCTCTGAATCGGGGGCCCGCGGCAATAGCTCCATCGCATGGTTGAGGGCCTCTAATGCGTCGTCGTATGCGAATCTTTGCGATTCGGTTTTTGCGACAATCAGCAGGTACTTCGCCGCCAAAGTCCACGCCGAACATTTTTCGAAATGGTACGCAAGCCTAGCTGCAACCTCATTGGGGCTCTTGCAATAGAGAGACTCCATTTTTTGAGCAATCTGTCTGTGAAATCGTATTTGCCTCGAAGGCGGAATTCTGCGATAAAAGACTTCGCAATAGAGCACATGAACGAATTCAAACTGTCCCAGCGAGGAGCCATCTGGAAGATCAACACTTCCTAGCGGCTTTATGAAAAGGCCTCGGCGCGAGAGGTCGTAACAAACATCCTCAACGTCCTCTTGGCTTCGGCCCACGGCTGCCTCCATGCATGCCGCTGTGAACGAAGTGCCGCATACGCTTGCGGCTTCCAAAACCCACCTCTCAGCATCCGAGAGCATAAAGTAAATATTGTCCTCTAGCAATTTCCGAATTGTCTCCGGCACCATTTCGACTTGTCGTCCCTCAGCTGGACGAAAGACCCAAGACCCACCCGAATTGGAAAGTATGCCTTGTGATACGAGGTGTTCCAGCATTACCTCTGAGAAGAATGGATTTCCCCGTGTATGCCGGAATACGAACTCAGTGAGTCCGGGCGGAACCAGTCCACCCGGAGCTCTTCGCTCCAGGAATTGCTCCATCGCAGATCCGCTCAGACGTTGGAGTTCAATCTCCGTACACAGCTTCCTGGAAAGCAAACCCTGTCTGAGTTCCCTCAAGGGGATGCTTCCAAGTGCAACTTCGTCCGGCCGGAACGTGGCGACTACCATTAACTTAGTGCTTCTTTTCCCGTACGCGAATGCTGATAGCCAACTAATCGTGTTCGGGTCAGCCCAATGCACATCTTCGAGAATGACAAGTAGCGGCGACTCCGCAGCAGTCTTTTCCATCAGGTCGTACAATTCGCGCAACATCCGCTCACGTGTAGCTCCGGCGAGTTCCAGTTGCAACCTGTCGGTCTGATCCAGCTTCACGAATGCGGGGAACTGAATCAACCAAGTTGGAGCATGAGTGGCAAGAACCTCGACAACCGCCTCAGATCCCGGTTGGCGAATCAGGTTGGAAATTGCCTCAAGCAACGGGTAGTAGGGTTCATGGACCCCGAACTGTTTAAAACATTGGCCTCTGACCACACGAGCGCGGGATGTGCCAAACAGGACTTCGCGCTCAAATGAGTTTACCAACTGCGTCTTCCCGATCCCAACTTCGCCTATCACAAATACAAGCTGGGGCTTGCGGCCACAGGCAAGCCCAAAACCCGCCCGCAATACTTCTATGTCCCCTTCTTGCCCCACAACTGTTGCCAGGGCGGTCTGTTCCGCTCCTTTCTGGCTCTCTCCCGGCTCAAAGGCAGGAGCGATGAACCTGTATCCCCGACGATGATGCGTTTCGATATACAGAGGCTTCCGAGCATCGTCGCCGAGGGTTGATCGCAGGGCGCGGATATGAGTCTTAAGAACCTCTGGTTGGATGAAGGTACCAGGCCAAAGGTGATCAATCAGTTCTGTGTGGGTTACCAAGGTTGATTGAGTCCGTAAAGTTCTGTAGAAGCTGCTGAGCGGCGAGCGACAGCGAGCCACCAGTTCGATTCCTTAGGATGTTGTTGACAAGACGACATTTCCAAGGAGGAAACGGATGGCTCGCAAGGGACAGGGTATTGGGATTTTGACGGGATGGCAAGCGGGGATCGGCAGCGAGGATTTTCTTCGCCAACTGGTCGAGCGCACGGTGCAGCAGGTTTTGGAAGCCGAGATGACCAGCTTTCTGGGTGCCGAGAGCTACGAACGCAACGGCGAGCGGCGCGGCTGGCGCAACGGCTACAAGCCGCGCACCCTCAAGACGCGGGTCGGCGAACTGGAGCTGATGGTGCCCAAGGACCGCGACGGGCAGTTTCAGACCGAGCTTTTCGAGCGCTACCAGCGGAGCGAAAAGGCCTTTGTGGCGGCCCTGATGCAGATGTACGTCGAGGGCGTTTCCACGCGCAAGGTAAGCGTGATTACCGAGGCGCTGTGCGGCCTTGAGATCAGCAAGAGCCAAGTCTCGGCGCTAACTCAGAAGTTAGACGCGGAGATCGACGAGTGGCGCCAACGACCGCTGACCGAGGCCTATCCGTACCTGATCTTCGACGCGCGCTACGAGAAGGTGCGGCGGGGCGGCGCGGTGGTCAGTCAGGGCGTACTGGTGGCCATCGGCATCAGCGCCAAGGGCTATCGCGAGGTGCTGGGCTGCTGGGTGGCCGAGAGCGAGTCGGAAGCCAGTTGGGGCGCGGTCTTTAGCGAGTTGAAGCAGCGCGGACTTACAGGCGTGAGTTATGTGGTGAGCGACGACCACCAGGGGATGGTGAAGGCTATCGCGCGGCATTTCCAGGGCGCGGTGTGGCAGCGCTGCCAGGTGCACTTCGTGCGCAACGCGCTGGCCTTGTGCGGCCAGCAGCAGCGGCCGATGGTGTTGCGGCTGATGAAGGCGGTCACGGAAGCGCCGACGCGTGCGGCCGCCAAGGCTGCGCTGGAGGCGGCCGTGACGGAGTTGGAGAAGAAAGCGCCCAAGGTGGCGCGACTGCTGGAGACGAGCGGCGAAGAGATCCTGGGCGTGTATGCGCTGCCGGAGGCGCATCGCAAGCGGATGCGGACGACGAATATGCTGGAGCGGCAGAATCAGGAACTGAAGCGCCGGACGCGGGTGGTGCGGGTGTTTCCGCATGAGCAGTCGCTGCTGCGGTTGATCGCGGCGCTGCTCATGGAGACCAATCAGGAGTGGATGGGGAGGATCTACCTGCGTATAGAGGAGGAGCCAGGGGCCACAACTGAGACCATCGCCGCAGCCGCCTGAGAGGTGCCAGCTTGCTTCGGGCTACGCCCTCCGCAAGCTGGCACCTCTCAACCAACAAGAACAAGAACCAACAACCCTGAGGAATGGGATTCTACAGAACTTTTAGGACTTGACTCCAAGGTTCCGGAGCGCTCCAGGAGATATGCCAGTAGCGCGAAAGTCTTTGGCGTCAATTGTATACGTTCGTTGTTGCGCCAAAGGCACTCATTGTCTGTGTCTACTCTAAAGGGCGTGAACTCCTTCATTGGTCATCCTCGTGCAAATCTGCAACTGGCTACTCACACTTTAAGACTCGGCAGGTGGGCACGGCGTTCCGCGCTCTGACCACAGTACTCCAAAGATTCGGATTCTGGAAGACTCTTTGTCGAGGGGTCTATTCCACCAAACGAATACTTCTTCTTCACAACTCGTCGGACTGAAACCACTATAGTCGTAACTGCAAAGAATTGATTTCACGAGTTCAGCATCTCAAAAGACCCTGATTGAAACTGCGGCCCTCGGCGAACTATCGGCCGTCTGAGACAAGCTTCGAAAGATGGATTCCTGTCCGGATGAGTATCAGAGTGAAGTACTGTCGCCTTCCGCCAAGGAACTCCGCAATAGAAATGTTGGCACTCGCAACAAGCTTCCGGTCCACGAAAGAGAATCGAAAATAATGGCCTTCGGTAAACGTGAGAGTGGGAATAACTGCTCGACCAATTCTCCATTACTTCTGAGAGCTGAAGAAGTGCTTGACGAGCATCGCTCTAGTTATCAAAATGTGCTGGTACGGGCGTCAGATGGGCTCCTCTATTCCGTAAAGCTGCTGGCCAGCCTTGAGGGGCCAAATGCTCTGAGCAATCAAATCATAGGCACTGAACTCGGACGGTACCTGGGCTTGCCCATCCCGAACTGGAGCATCTTGGAGCTTTCTGGAAGCTGCTTTCGGCAAATTGTTGCCAGCTGCTCGCATTTTGGAAATGGTATTCGGCCGCGTCCTGGTGTCTATTTCGCTTCCCGCGCTTTGAGTTTCGGCATCGGTGCAGCGGACTATCAAATTCTGCCGCAGAAATGGTTCCATCGAATTTCCAACCGCAATGATTTCCTCGGCATGCTCGTTTTGGACCTCTGGACCAATCGCACCGGCCAAAGAAAGGCACTTTTTACGCGTAGCCGAGAGACGGGCTTGTTGACCGCGTTCTTTGCCCACAACTGGCAAATGTTCGGTGGATGTTGGGGAGATGAACTGCAGAAATCAGGAACTGCACTCTACCAGGATCTTCGCATCTATTCAGGATTAGATTTGGAGCAGGAGACCAACTGGTGGCTGAACAGAGTTCGCTCTATAGATTCACGCTTGCCAATTCGGATGGGAAGCTTTGTCCCTTCGGAGTGGAGAGATAGCGGCCACATCGAGCAAATCTCAAGGCAACTCAGGAATCGCCAACAGTGCCTTGAACAGTTGGTCGAGCAAGAGATGAAACTGATAATCAAATTTGGCAGTCCTTCCTCGAAGCCGGCTGTTGCAGAACCAGCGATGTAATATTTACGCTCGCTACGTTCCCTTACTTGTCTAATTTTGATTTCAACTCCGCATGGTTCCTGTATTTCACCTCCTTGATTCTTCCGGTATGATCATGGGCCAGACGCGAGGATCCTTGTGCTGACGGTTGGCCACAATATCTTGCGTCAGCGTGAGTCAAGCAGATACCCAGCTATGGGAATACGGGGCTTGAATCAACGGAGCGATGCCTTCACTTGACTCCAGAGCGCTTTCGAAGTGCTCTGAATAAGCTCAGCCCGCACAACTCACACACACGATGGCGCGACGACCCCGCATTGTTGGAGTTCCATGCCAAACTGTGAGCCCAGGAAGAAAAGGCCATTCCAGTGGTACACCCTTCCAGCGCCTTGATGAGAGAATCCTAGTTTTCAGTGGTAGAGATTTTGGGGGGCAGGTCAAGGTCTACCCGTGTACCCTCTCCGATGGTGCAGGGCGCGAGACGTGTTTATCCTCAATTGCTTCGACATTCACTGGCCACAAACCTACTCCATCTGGGTGGCACACCTTGGCAATCAAGGAGCAGCTCGGCCACGCATTGCTGGAGACAACAATGATCTACATCCACACCAGTCATGGAATATGCCGAGGGCTCTCAGAACCAGTCCAAATCCGAATAGAGGAACCCCTGCTGGGCCAGTGTTTGCCTGCGTTCCTGATATTTCCTCTTGGCCTCGTCCAGTATCCAAAAATAGTCGGTTTGTTCCTCGTCCCACACAATCCGCCCCTCAATGTCGCTCCATCGTGCCCGAGCCTGACGGACACAACGGCGTGTTCCAAGAGCATTCGGAACATCGAAGAGCTTCAAGTGGTAGAACTGCTGCTCCTGGAGCGGAACCTCGGGATCCGTCGTGCCGGAAAATATCTCTTCCATAGTGAAAAGAATCAGTCCTGGAATCGAGAAATTCAAGAAGAATCCGAACGAAATGGTTCTGCATAGAGAATACAGGAACCGTGGTGCCAAACCGGTGTTTGAAGCTGCTCGATGGACGCCTCGTGGAAATCGAAGGACAGATTGAGTCGGAGGATCAGGCCTCGGAAGGCCTGATGGCACGGTTCCAGCAATTCTGTTCGGCCCGCGGCTAAAAGGTCGACCGGATCAGCCGATTTGCGGGCAGGACGGAGAATCGCGAACAGTATTTCCGGTCCGAGTCCACTCGACTGGCTGATCGGGCCCGGGCTACGGCCGGAAAATTGGAGAGAAACAATAACCTGGCGTTTTACTACCTTTTGAGCCGGGACCTCAAGAAACCTGAAGTCCACCAGCTCCCGTAACATGGGCAAAAGAACAGCCAGGATTCCGTGCGATTCACCAACGAAGCCGCGGCCCCGGGGTGGTTTCGCAAAATTCACACGCGCATTGACGGAATCGCTTGGGTGAACTCTGGAGCTGTCGATTCAGGAGACCGAGCCCGACACGGACGCGACCGAGGCTGCAATCCTCCACCTGGAGCAGGTGCATAGTGCTAAAGTGCAGCGCGGATCCCCGCGTGGCTTGAAAACCAGGTTGTGGTAACTCATCTCCCCCAGCGTGTGGGGGTTGTCTGCTGGTTGGCGTGCCCGGGGGTTATCCCAAAGCCCGAGAAGGCTGGCAGATCCTTTCACGAGGCGCGAGTCGCTTGCATTTCCGCGTTTCGGCCCGTCGCGAACCGCGAATAGAGATGTCAGAGTGCTTCAACGAGTCCCTTGAGCCACGGCGCTTCAGCGTTAGCTGTACCGGTGCCTGGGGCGATGAATTGGCAGATGCTGGCCCGGAAGCGTGGAAGCGTGGAAGAGCCGAACAGGTGTCCGCGTGGGGAGCGCTTTTCTCCACTTCAGGATGTGAATTGACGCAGGATGCGGAGCGCTTCCTCTCACCTCTCTGAATACGAGTAATCACCGAAAGGTGCGCTTCGCGATAGGCGGTCGCCGCCAAAATTGCACTTGCGAGTTTGGAATACTTCCCTGTCTATCTGTCGCCGTATGCTTCGCTGTTGCCGTTCACACGGCACTTGCAAGGTTCCGACACCTTCACTCAAGGATAGCATTTTGTGACCACTCGCAAATGCCTGCCTCTTTTCCAATACAAGATGCGCCTGAAGGGTTGGTCATGCCAGGTTGTGACCATCCGCATTGGGGCAGCAAAAGAATTGAGATTGAAGTCGATTGGCCGGTTCAGAACGGGCAGCGAAGAGATTCGGTTTAAGGGCGAGAACCGGGGCGCAGATCAAGCGGCGGATCGCGCGCTAGACATCCATCGGCCCGGTGCAGGTAGCGGACTCTCAGCAGCGACGGTTCATGCCACGCCACACACAAGCCGACATCGAGCTAATGGCCTCGGTCCAGGAAGCGCGCGAGACCTTGCGCGGCCCGGCGACGCAGCGCATCCTGGATTCGCGAACATCTGCTTTGCCAGCGGCGTGATCACACTCGGCTGGACGGCATCTCCGTCGCGCATCGGTACAACCTGCGCAATCATTCGCGTTCCAATGAGCGCCTTCTCAACCACACCAAGACAAGGCCCACGGCAGTTTCAATTGACGGGCGGCGCGATTCGCTGCCGCACCGCCAAACTGGGCTTCAGCGCCTGGATACGGTGCATTAGGCGATGAACCGAACGGCCTCGCGGGCAACTGCAAGTTCCCCTTCATCTCCTCCAGGCTGTACCCGCTCACCTGCTCAAATATCGGGTTCGCCTCGGTAATAATCCCCTTCAGGTCTGTGCTCGAATCAGTAAACTCTTTCTCCGGGAGCAACGTCTCCACATCGGTCACAAATCGTTCCTGCACCATTCTGCTCTTCCTCACCGCTCATAGATTTAGGTAATCCCGGGAAATAGGTTCCCTGGCCCGCCCATCCCGCCTCAATCCCGCTCTGGACGCTCTCTCACCCGCATTGCAGCACGGATCGACAAGCGCGACTGGAAATGGCTTCTGGCTCACCTTATCGGCTGCCTCCTCAGGCCCGTGAGGACGAGACGGCGTGAGGCCTGATCTCTCTGCACGTTTTTCATCAGGAATGCTTGCGTGGGGTTATTGGGAGCCTTCCTATTGGCTTCGAGAAGCTTGCTCGGGGGGTTCTGATTCGTCTTGCTGGGGTCCACGGAGTGGTCACGAAATGCTATTCTTGGTGGAAGGTGTTGCAACATCGTAAGTGCCGTGTGAACGGCAACATGTTGGATTTCTTGTCTTGCCGTGTAAGTTGGCGTCGCAGCATCATCAGTGCCGTGTGAACGGCAACCTGTATCGTAAAAGCAAGCCCTGGCATCGAGTGCATCGCAATCCCGCCAATGTCGAGGGTATGCAGTCTTCGCGTACTTCCCGCCTTGGATGCCGGAAATTCAAGATTTTCCCGCTCTGTATCTACACAGACAGTCTCCGAACCTGCCTTCGAGTGATAAATCTGCTCCGTTTTAGCCACCCCTCAGCCTTGCTGACACGACTCTGCCTCAATCAACATTGCCTGCGTTAAGATTCAGGATGAGGAGTATTCCGAATGGACCATCTCTCTCTGGTGGATGCGAGTCTCCATGTACACTTGCGCGCGATTTCGATGAAGGCCACACGGTCCTTCACACACGGCACCATCGTGTACGACCAGAGCTCTCACACCCTTGCCTTCGGCAAGCTGCCCGCCCTTGCCTGCCCTCCGAATTTTCGTCCTTGCGAGGAAGAGCCAGTCGATTTCAAGCTGATTGGGGCAGACGGCACCCTGCGCAAGCAGACTCGCTCGGGAGTATTCAAGGCGAACGCCAAGATGCCGGGAATTCTGCGCGTCGCCGGCGCGGCCAAGTCTCCCAAGAACTTCTCCTCCGAAGATGGCTGGGGGGTCCTGGTCTACAAACTCAAGGCCTACATCACCCATCCCGGCGTGGAGACCGATGGCTGCATCCCAGAATGGCTATGCCAGTCCATTCTTCGCCAGCGGCAGTTCTGGAACAAAATGGTCGAGCATTGCGACGCCGCGCGAGCCAAGTGCTGCCCGATTCCTGAGGGAGCCGTGCTCAACCTTGTCCAAAATACGATCCTCCCTGAGATCGACGCTCTTAACCTATCCCTCGGCCGCGTGCGGTCGAAGGATAAGATGAAGCACCCAGCGAAGCTGAAGAAGGACAACCCCGCAATCCAGAACGTCTGGAGCTTTCTTGGGCTTCTCAGGCATCGGGTCGAAGAGAATCTGCCCGTCCCATCCGGCTTGATCGAGAAGGTCGCATCCTTTGTGGAACCCTACAAGACCGACTTTACCCCGTATTACACGTTCGAGCAGAACCTCATCCTACTTGCCGAAGAGGAAGCAGAGAAGCTCCAACTCCGCTTTTATGAGCTCCGTCCCGTGCTGAGTTCCTTTCGCGCCGCGCTCGCGACGCGCAAAAAAAAACATCTTTCGTGGAGTGATGGATGGCCGCAAATCAAGGACGGGCGCAACTCCAAGGACAACCGGTGGGGTTTGTCGTACTACCTAAATAGGTCTGGCATGGAGGCGAACCGCCTCGTAACCGGGCCTGGGGTTCCCGGCTTGACCTTCGGTCCGAAGCTGGACCCTGCCCTGACTGGTCACCCGGAGTTGCGGGGCCGTGGAGCCAAGCGTTCCCTGCGCGCTGCTGAGATATCGCTCAAAGGCGATGACGGAACCCGATGGACGTTCAGGTTTGCCGTGCTGCAGTGGCGCGACTTCCCCGAGCCCAGCCACATCAAGGAGTGGAAGCTCGTGAGCAACAATGGAGATCTCACCCTCGCGCTCACCCTCGAACTTCAGAACCCCATTCCGGTTCCCAGCGAAAAGGCCGCAGGTCTGGACATCGGTTGGCGCACAACGGACGATGGAATCCGCTTCGGTACGCTGTACGAACCCGAAACGAAGTCCTTCCGTGAACTCACCATCAACCTTCTGAAGTCTCCCACCGACCACAAGGACAGGACTCCTTTCCGCATCGACTTTGGTTCCACGCGGAAGGACCGGCGCCACATCACTGACCTGTTGCCTGACTGGCAGCCGGGAGACTCGATCCCGAATGCACTCGAAGTGAAAGAAATTCTCCAGAGTCGCCGCGACGCCGCCAAGGATGCGCTCAAACGGCACCTTCGAGAACACTTGGGCGATCTCACCCCGGAATGGATCACGCAGGCCGGGCGCAATGGCCTGTTCAAAATCTGTGCTCTTTTCAAGGATGACGCTCGAGTTCAGGAGCTGCTCACGAAGTGGCGCAAGAAAGATCAAGCCATCGGCGATGTTGCCCTCACCTATACAGCCGGTCTCGTCCGCCGTCTGGAATATGGCCAAGCACAGGTGGCACATGATGTCTGCGACTACCTGCTCAAGAAGGGCATCACTCGCCTCATCGTCGAAGACACGTTCCTGGCGAAGGTCTCTAGCGAACCGCGCACGGAAGCTTCCCCCGAACGCCTCAAGCGGTCCCAGCGTTACCGGCAGTTCACGGCACCAGCGCGGTTTGTGGCTCTGCTGAAACACGTTGGGATCAAGAAGGGCATTGTGGTCGAAACACTTGCGGCAGTGAACACCACCCGCATGTGCCGGTATTGCGACACTCTCAATCCGGCGACTGCTGCAGACAAACTCGTCTGCGAAAAGTGTTTGCGGGTTCTCCAGCAGGACGAGAACGCCGCCGTCAACCTGTCGCGCTTTGCCTCCAACCCTGAACTCGCCGCCATGGCACGCGAACGGCCAAAGAAGGTCGCCTAATCGCCGCACCCCGCGCGAACCGTTCCATCTGTCTGGTATGCGAGGTTTGCGCCACAGCCTTCGTTGTTCAACTTCACGCTCAGGAGTTCCCTTCCCCACTTGCGCTGTCGATTATTCCGAGCGTCTCCCAAAGGCTTCGCAATCTCGCTCGTGCTGTGGGAACGGCAATCCGACCTTGCCCTCAGAACGTGCACCCCAGATGCACTGGGGTTGACGGTATGATCCCGTAGTCGCAGAGGCTGAGCACGTGTGCAATCTTCGTCTTTAATGATTTCCACGCTTCCAAATCCCGCTTTCAAGCCGCTTCACGCTGCAGCCACACATGTTCGAAATCGAACGGAATTTGGTAGGCGGTCATCGGGCTCATTCCCTTCTTTTTATACCAGAGGAGCCACTGGATGACCGCGTGTTTTGCCGCACAGACCGCGACCAACTTCTCTCCGTGCAGCCGCTCTACCGTGTGAGACCCGAACAGCGCTTCGGTCTCGGCGTTCTCCCAAAGGTGGCATTGTGACTCATCGATGCAATCAGGCCGTGCATCTTCATGACCTCGCGAAAATCATCCGAGACATGCCATCTCCAACGCCTCGACGACCAGACTCCGGTCGATCGTCGCTTCATCTACCCTTAGGGCAATCCAACTTTGCCCTTCTCGAACCCAGCCTCAGTCGAGTGCGCATTCCGAGATTCACGAAGCTCAGAAATGCGGGAATCTCGGGTAAAACCGCAGCAGGCTTTTGCGAGCGATCGCAAAATGCTATCCTTTGGTGAAGACTTGCGAAACCTTACCCACAAGCTTCACGGAATGATTCAGTTACGCTGGGTGGGCATGGCAACATCTTAAGTGCCGTGTGAACGGCAACGGGCTGATTCTCAGTAACTCCGTTTGGTAACTGTCGCACCCTCGCAAGTGCAGCCATCCTTCTTCCCTATCTGTGCCATGGAGGAGAGGGCTGCTCGGGCCTTCAATATTCACGAACACATAGCGAAGCGCATTTTGGACGGTAGAAGGTTGCTGAAAATGGCGCTGGCTGCGTAATTTGACCCTGCCGGCGGTTGCGACGAGATTGATTGTCTTTGGCCGTCGGCGCGGCAGCGCTTTCGGGACAAAGGATTGCCTTGCTGTGGTTGTCCTTTTTCGAGTCGGAATCTCTTTCGATGCAGCGATGCCGCTCTACCCAGGCGATGCACCCTATTCCAACGCCGTGTGCCGGAAGGTAGCCGGAAGCGAGAACGATTGCGGCAAGGGCACGACCGCACGCCTTACTGAGACAATCACCCGAACACCCAGTTTCAGGAAGCGCTCCCGCAGAGTCCTGACTTGCGCTCGGGCGCAATTGGTGCCCCCAGCGGCGAGGCGTTGTTCCTTCGACAGCACACAGGCAGCCACACTCAGCGGCACGCGGAACTGGTTGGCCAAGAACCGGCTGCCACTGGCACGGACCATCTCGATGGCGTCTACCCGCGATCAATCCGTAGCGACGCTCGCCTGCCTTCCGTAGCTGAGCGCCATCCACGGATGAGCCCCGTCGCTGGTCAAATTCCAACATCACCGGCTTCGCGAAAGTCCTGACAAACAACAGACGCCCCGTCGAGGGAGAATCGGTCAACCGAAAGCCTTCCTCTGTGCCTTAACCACTTCCATGTCAAAAGGTTTGAAGCACAAAAGGCACTTGCTCAATCAGAATTCACAATTTATCCGGGTCAGGACACACCTTCGAATGAAGCTAGATTCAATGGACATCAGGCGATCCCGTGCTAAGGTAACTCCAAGAGGCACCTATCTGAGCCCGCAAGCGGCGGTGATTCTTCGGAATTTTCGCTCCGCTCTTGAAGCCAGCGACGGTATATTCCGCGTGGCACCTTGCCGCGCATAAACCAGAACCCTGATTTCGGAGACTTCCCCCTCTTGAAAACATTTGCCTTGCTGTTCTGCCTTGCCCTTTCGACTCCTGTCATCCGGGCCCAGTCACTTACCCTCAGCGCCAATCCGGTCCCACGACCCTACCCCGTTGCCGTCAGCTATTCCAGCAGCCTTCTCCAGCCTGTCACTGCCGAGCCTGCCGTCGCAGAGCCCGACCTGCTCCCGGCCGCGCCAGAACCCGCCGCCTACGACCACTATGACCGCAACCATGCCGCCCCGAGCGCCTCATGGCGGCAGAAGCCCTTCTCGCGCGTCGGAATCGGTGCCGATGTCACCCCACTCGGCATCGGCCTCAAAGCGGCCATCATCCTCAATCACTACTTCGACGCGCGGCTCAATGGTGCCTACTTCAATTACAACACTGCCAATGTCTTAGTAACGGGTGCCAGCAACAAAGACCAGTTCATCTTCGCCGGCGATATCCATCTGGCCTCGCTCAACGCCGCCCTGGACTGGTATCCATTCGGCAATGTCTGGCGTATCAGCCCGGGTGTCATGCTCTACAACGCCAACCAGATCTCCATCAACGGAACCCTAGGCTCTGGAACGAGCTTCTCCTTCAACTCCCAGACCTACTACTCCGCCAATGCGAATCCCGTCACCGGCGCAACCCCTCTCACCGCCAACGCTACCATCGGCCTGCACAGCCGGCAGCCCTCCTTGACCCTCACTACCGGCTGGGGGAAATTCATGCCCCACTCCGAACGCCACTGGTCGTTCCCATTTGAAGTCGGCGCCATCTACACCGGCCCGCCCGCGATCGACCTCACCATGGGCGGGTGGGCCTGCACCGACGCAAAGCAAACCTCCTGCGCCAACATCGGCAACCAGACCACCACGATCGGCCAGCAGTTCAACGCCGACCTCCAGTCAAAGTTGACCTCCTGGCGCAATTCAGCAAAGTCCTTCCCCATCTACCCCATCCTCTCCTACGGAGTCATGTACAGCTTCGATATTCGCTAGCTCTTTGCACCGTCTTTCAACTTCATTGGTAGTTGCCTTGCGGTCCCTGGCAACGGGGCGCCGGCAAGCTGGACATAGGCGTCAGTGCCTGGACACATACGCAACCCCCGAGATTTGATGCGCGAGATTCTCGTTGGGCGGAGGTGGTGCGACAGGCGATGGCGGCGGAGCAGGGGCACAGTGCGCTGGGAGCAATGCTGGCGTGGCAGGGCCATGTTCCGGAGGGTATCCGGGAGTTACAAAAGTCTCTGACCATCAAGCCGAACGACCAGTCGATCTAGGAGAACCCTGCGCTGGCTTATCTCGAAACCGGGTCCGCAGCAAAGGCGTTGCCATACTCTGCCAACTTGTATGCATCCGCAACGGCGGGGAATCACCTGCCTGCGCCAAACCTGCTGGAGGCCTGGGCGCGGGCTGAGGCGCCAGCGGCAAAGCAGGGCTGGCGCTCGGCCATCTGCAAACCACCATCGCACAGCAACCGGACAATCCGATTTGGCGCGATGAACTTGGTTCCTTTTACGGCACCCGGCTCTGGTGGACGGAGGCGGAGCGCGAGGTCTCTGGGGCAATCCGAATCAGGCCGGACCCTGCCGTCGCAGATTTTCATCTGGAAACGGTGTTGCACGCCGAGCAGAAGGCTGGCTCCACTGGCGCCAAGAATCACCGCTCAAGTACACTTCAGTACTAGGTGGTCATTGATCCCAGTTTGCTGGGGATGGCCGGGAATCTCCGCTCAAGTACACTAGGCCGTTTGGAACCCTCTCAAAATACGGGGGTTCCATCGGTCATTCTTCTCAAAAAAGAAAACCCTGTTCGGGTATTGCTTCAGGTTTACGCGGTTTTCTCCCGTAAAGCAGCTCCATCACTCCAAACACGCGTGCCACCCCAGCACGTTGCAAGGTTGAGCCGTAATCGAGATGACGGTTTTGTCCAAGGCCACATTCAAACGGATCTGCCCCACGGCGAAAGCTGGAATCGCCTCTTGCTTGAACTCAAGCGTGTACTGCTTCCGCGTTGCCTTTGTCATCTTCGCTACCCTTTCGCTATTAACAGCTAGCTAAGAGGGACGTTTTTCGCGGGCAAGATCAGGCAGCAAGCCTCCCTCTGTCCCCAAAAGTCGTTAAGGAGCAGACCTTGCGAGGAACTTTTTGCCCGCGTGTTACCTCATGCGCTTTCGCGCCGCCAGCGAGAGCGCCATCCGCTGGGCCAGACGCGATGCCTGCAGACTGTGCTTCTGAATCGGGAGAATCATCGACACGTGCAAGAATGCAGGCCCGATGGTGCCTGCGGCTGCGCCAGCTTCAACAAGTGTCGAGCTCACAGTCTGGGTTAGAGCTATTTGGGGATGAGCCAGCAGCAGAGTCTTAATATCTCAGGCCGGGGTTGCAAATGGAAGGTGTCCCACCCGCTCTATCACCGGTTATGAGTCCCTCAGGCTGTTGACCTGCTCCCCCAAATCTCTACCACTGAAAACTAGGATTCTCTCGTAATCTGGACGGGAGGAAGCGGGTATGAAGAAGAGCCGATTTACGGAAGAGCAGATTATTGGGATATTGAAGCAGCATGA
>Ga0302147_10000487_pt1 | contig 18947 bp, 17 predicted proteins | sample I_Bog_E3_2_FD_192438 | JGI IMG/M metagenome (GOLD analysis project Ga0302147, IMG submission 192438) | Peat permafrost microbial communities from Stordalen Mire near Abisko, Sweden - I_Bog_E3_2 | ecosystem: Environmental > Terrestrial > Soil > Wetlands > Peat | place: Sweden: Abisko, Stordalen...
GCCCCAGCCGCCCGCAGCCCCAGCAGCGCCGCCACCAGCACCCAGAACGACACCACAATCCCCGTCGCATACACCTCGCCGTGCCCGCGAATCTTCTTCCGCTCATGCGCCGACGAGTTCACCAGGGCGAGGCCCTTCAGAAACAGCACCGGAAACACGCACGGCATCAGGTTCAGAATGATCCCGCCCAGAAACGCCAGCCCGGTCGCTCGCGCCAGCTCTCCAAATTTCGTCGTCGGCCCCGCCACCGGCACCACCACAGGCACCACCCCCGGCACCGCCTCAATCTCGTAAGCCCGCCCCCCGCTCAGCTCAATCACTCCCGCCAGCTTCGCCGGAGCCGCGCTCAGATTCGCGTCCTTCTTCAGCTCCAGCACCACCCCGTCGGCCACCGGAGAAGCCTTCTGCGGAGCCGGATTGTCCACCACTCCCTGGTCCGCCGGGAAAAACGAACCCTCAGTCTCCTTCTGCCCCGTCAAAACCGCCAGCCGGAATCCCGTAGGTGTCGCCGCAAACACCGCCTTCGCACTCGCCGGCAGCGCCTCAGGCAACTTCCCCGCCAGCCGTTCATACAGCTTGGTGTCAGGCCCCGGCATCGGCACATCCTTCAGCAAATGGTCCAACACCACCAACTTCCGGCCCAACTCCGCCTTGCCCGGAATGCAAACTTCCCGGCACACCAGCCAGTTCACCTTCGCGCTCGCCACCGTGTCACCCGGCTTCACCGTCTGGGCCGCATCCAGCGCAAACGGAAACAGCACCTCATCCTCGTACCCAAAATCCATCAGCGGCCCCAGCGGTAGCCGCTTCGGCGCAGGAAACTGCAACCCCTCTGCGGTAATCCCATCTGGCAGCGTCCACTTCATCCGCGGTGGCTCGCCCGAGTCCCCGGCATTCTTCCAATACACATGCCAGCCCGACTCCATCTTGAAATAGAGCCCGCCTTCGGTCTTATGCCCGGCAACCGCAATCCCGCCATTCGGAAACACCAACTGCACATGAACATGCGGCCCGTCCGCCGCATCACTCAGCGCCTGCGCACCAACAAACGGCGCCAACCCCAACGCGGCAACACCCGCCAACAAAATCCGACCAATCCGCATTCCCAACTCCTTCAACCCCGCGCCGCGTGCTGCCGAAAAATACAATCGTCCTGCACGCACTTCACCCCGGCAGCCTCAGCCCGCGCCACCGCCTCGTCGTGCACCACCTCATCCTGCAACCACAGATACTTGATCCCCAGCCGCACCACATCGTCCACAATCGCCGGCACGGCATCGCTCGCACGAAACACGTCCACCAGGTCAATCTTCGCCACGGCATTGGCCGCCTCCAGCGTCGGATAACAGTCCACTTCCTCAGTCCCCACCAAAACCCGCGTCAGTGCAGGATTCACCGGCAACACCCGGTAGCCAACCCGCGCCAGGTAAGCCGCAATGTTATGGCTCGCCCGCCATGGCTTGTCGCTCATCCCCACCACGGCAATCACCCGCGACTGGCTCAGCATCTCGTCAATCAAATTCTCGCCCCCAGCAGCCATTCCCACTCCAAACCACTTGACATCCTGAGCAATGCGAAGGATCCGGCCTTTGCGACCGCAGTCGCGCCCGCCCGTGCGGCCAGGACCTTAGACATCCAAATCATCCCCATCATCCGATGCCACAGCCGTCCCCCTGCGCTTCATTAAAAGAAATCCCCGCAAAAACGGCTCCAGATACCCGTCCAGAACTTTGTCCACATCGCCCACTTCCACCTTCGTCCGGTGGTCCTTGGCAATGCGATACGGCTGCAGAACATAGCTGCGAATCTGCGACCCGAAATTGATCTCCAGCTTCGAGTCCTCCAGTATCTTCGTCACGGCCTTCTTCTTCGCCAGCTCGTACTCATAAATCCGCGAACGCAGCATCTTCATCGCCTTGTCCCGATTCTTGATCTGCGACCGCTCGTTCTGGCACGTCACCACAATGCCCGTCGGCAAATGCGTCATCCGCACCGCCGAGTCCGTCGTGTTCACATGCTGGCCGCCCTTGCCGCCCGACCGGTACGTGTCGATCCGCAAGTCCTCCACGCGAATGTTCACCTCAATCGAGTCGTCGATCTCCGGCGACACGTACACGCTGGCAAACGACGTATGCCGCCGCTTTGCGGAGTCAAACGGAGATATCCGCACCAGCCGATGCACGCCCGACTCGCCCGCAAGCTGGCCAAACGCATACTCCCCAAGAATCGTGAACGTCGCAGACTTGATGCCTGCCTCGTCCCCGTCCTGCAGGTCGTTCATCTCCACTTTGAAGCCCTGCTGCTCGGCCCAGCGCAGGTACATGCGCATCAGCATCTCGGCCCAGTCCTGGCTTTCCGTCCCGCCCGCGCCCGGATGCACCGTAACAATCGCGTTCAGCGGATCAGTCTCGCCTGACAGCATCGTCTTGACTTCCAGCGCCTCGCAGAACTCCCTGAGCGACCCCATCTCCCGCTCAAGATCGGGCAGCACCTCTTCGGCACCTTCTTTCGCCAGCTCGAAATAGGCCTGAATATCGCCCAGCCGGCTCACCAGCGCCTCATCGTCGGCAATCAGCAGTTCCAACCGTTTCCGGTCCCGCATAAGCGGTTGGCTCGCCGCGGGATTCGACCACAACGCCGGGTCGGCCAGCTTCAATTCGACCGCTTTCAGCTCACGTTCCAGCCGAGCCGGGTCAAAGATACTCCCGCAGGTCGCGTACGGTATCGCGAAGGGGAGCGAATGCAAATTCCAAATCGTTTAACGACGACATTTCGCTTCTAGACCTGTCTTGAAATAGGATGATGCGCCAACGACCGGTCTTTGCCATCTAGCTCCTGCCGGCCAACTGCCCCAGCAAGCTCCGCGCAGACCATACCACCAGCGCCAAGCTCAGTATGGCACACACCTGCGCAAACACGTCCCCATGCTCCGTATACCAGGTCAAATCGCTTTCATATCCAAACTCCGCCGGCAGCGCATCCACACGGTGACGCGGAATTGACTGCCGCACCGTCCCATACGGATCGATCGATGCCGTCGTCCCATTGTTCGTATCCCGCAAAATCCACCGGTGATTCTCAATTGCCCGCATCCGCGCCATATTCAGGTGCTGCCACGGCGCGCTCGTATCCCCATACCACCCGTCGTCGCTCAGATTCACCAGCACCTCGGCGCCCATCCGCGTAAACTGCCGCACCTCGTCCGCAAACACGCTCTCGTAGCACAAGAACACCCCGTACCGATGTACCGAGCCATCTGCGGCACCAACCCGAAACGTCTTCCGCTCTGCCCCCGGCTCCAGGTCCTCCAGATTCTGCGTCAACTGCTTGGCAAAAAAGAACAACCGCCGGAACGGAATGTACTCCCCAAATGGAACCAGGTGCATCTTGTCGTACCGCCCCGCAAAATGACCATCCGCACTCACCAGGCTCGCCGAATTGAAGATCCGGTACTGCCCGCTCGCCTCATCCTCCTCCATGCCCACGTTGCCCACCAGCAACGGAGCTCGTTCCGCCTTCGCTATTCCCGCCATCGCCGCTTGAAATCGCGGGTCCAGCTCCCGAAACGGCGCTGGAGACTCCGGCCACGCCACAAGCGCCGGCGGCTCCGGGCTCGGCCCGCACTCCACCTCGCCCATCGGCGCGCCGGTCTCCGGCATTCCTCCTATATATTGCTTGCAACTCTCCCCGCCCAGCTTCTGAAACGCCGCCATTTCCTCGTTCCAACGCTCCGGCGTCCACACATTGTCCGCCACCACGTCCAGATTCGGCTGCACCAGCACCGCCGTCGCCTGCACAGTCGGCCGCGGAGCCTTCATCGCAAAACCACCCAGCCCCACCCCGGCCAGCACCGCTGCGGCTAAGCCACACACCACACGCACACTGCCCCTGGCTCCCGCCGGCAAAATCGCGCTCGCCGCAAACAGCGCATTCACCCCCGCCAGCACAAAACTCACCCCATAAACGCCCGTCCACGGCACCAGCCGCATCAGCAGCGCATTGTCCACCATGGAGTCACCCAGCTGATCCCAGGGGAAATTCGGCACCCGCGCCAGGCAAAGCTCCATCCCCACCCACAGAAACGGAATCGCCACCACCGCCAGCCAGCCCCAGCCTCGCCGCCCCAATTGCATTCGAGCCAGTGCCAGCGCCACCGCAAACACCCCAAACCATATCCCCAGAAACAGGCTGAACAGCACCAGGCACAGCGCCGCCAGCGCCGGACCCATGTCTCCATAGCTGTGCATCGTTCCGTAAACCCAGTAACAGTTCAGCCCAAACCACACTGCGCCTGCCAGCCAGCCACTCCCCAGTGCCCAGCCCAGCACCCACCGCCGGCTCTCCCCCGCATCTGCCAGCCGCAACACCGCCACCAGCAGCGGAACCAGCGCAAACCACGCAAACACCGTCCGCCACACCGGCAGCGGCCCGGCCAAAGGGAAAGGCAAATCCAGCAGTACCGCACTTAACACGCTTGCTGCCAGCGTCCAGCGGGGAATTCGTCGCATGGGCGCAGTGTAGCAGAGCAGCGCGCCCCATTCTCAAAATCCCGGCCTTCGTTCCCAATCCAGCCGGCGCAAATCCTTTGCCCTCAATCCCTCCGCAGTTCGCGCTAAATCCTCATGGAATCCTCATGGAATTCCTATCCCTTGAGGTCTACAATCTGATTTATGGCACTTGGTCTATTTGGTATGCATGTCCTTGACGTCCTGTTTTTTGTAGGGATGGCCGGGTCAGCAGTCGTTGTCGTCATCAGCTTCATTGAGGACGCTCAGGAACTTTTTGGGAAGGATTAACTGCTTCACCATTCCAATCAGGCAATCCAACGATGCTCATCGGCAACTTCAGGCTTGGACCTCCTTCTTCGCGCATCTCTCCCCTGCCCTGCGCGGGTCAGCCGGACATTTCATTTCCTACCCATCCCATTTCCCTTCGAATGCCCCGAAATACCTCCGCGGAAACTCCCCTGTTCCCCGTAAATTTTCGGTCGACACGCACCCTACCCTCGCTGAGTCCTCGGGCCTTCACCCCTGACTCCAGCCGGGTCTTACCTTCATCTCTGAAATTCTGAAAAGGGCGCAGGTTAGCCACAAACACCTATGGCATCTACCCGTACGACTCACGCACCCATGTCCAACCGTGTCCGGTTGGTCGTTGCCTCTTCGGTCATGCTCACCTTTATTTCCTTCTGGCGAGCCGCCGCTATCGTCCTCTGCGACCTTGGCTCCTCGGCCTTCTACGCCGGCGGCATCGCCGAACAGGCCGTCGGAAAAGCTGCCCCTTGGTTCATCCTGGGCGTCATGCTCTTCTCCTTCGCCGTACGCGCCGTCTACGTCGAAAGCTGTTCCATGTTTACCCGCGGCGGCGTCTACCGTGTGGTCAAAGAAGCTCTTGGCGGAACCTTCGCCAAGCTCTCCGTCTCCGCTCTCATGTTCGACTACATCCTCACAGGCCCCATCTCCGGCGTCTCCGCCGGACAGTACATCACCGGCCTCATGAATGAACTCCTCGTCGTCTCAGCCGCCCATCGATGGCTCCCGGAGATCATGGTCGACATCCACACCAACACTCCTCTACTCCAGTTCCCCATGAACCAGACCTCGGCCGTCTTCGCCGCTCTAGTCACCATCTATTACTGGTGGGAGAACCTCAAGGGCATTGAAGAATCCAGCGAAAAGGCCATGCAGGTCATGCAGATTACCACTGTCATGGTCATCATCCTCCTCGTCTGGGGCGTCTACTCCGTCATCCATCAGGGCTCCAGTCTGCCCCCGCTCCCCACACCGTCAAACATGCACTTCAGCCAGGACGCCCTCGGGTTCCTCAGAGGAACCAAATACGTCCCGTTCCTCGGACTCTTCGGCATCCTCATGGCCTTCGGTCACTCCGTTCTCGCAATGTCCGGCGAAGAGTCCCTTGCCCAGGTCAACCGCGAAATCCAGCACCCCAAGCTCAAGAATCTCAAGCGCGCAGCCATCGTCATCGCCGTGTACTCGCTCGTCTTCACAGGCGGCGCAACCCTGCTCGCCTCCATGCTCATCCCCGAGTACCAGCGAACTCACATCTACCAGGACAACCTCATCGCCGGCCTGGCCATGTACATGACCGGACCGGAAGTGCTCAAAATCGCCTTCCGAATCTTCGTCGTCATCGTCGGATTCCTCATCCTCTCTGGCGCCATCAACACCTCCATGATCGGCTCCACCGGTGTACTCCAGCGTGTTGCGGAAGACGGCGTCCTTCCCGACTGGTTCCGCCAGCCTCACAAACGCTTCGGCACCAGCCACCGCATCATCAATCTCGTCTTTGCCCTCCAGATGTTCACCATCCTCATCACCCGCGGTGACGTCATCATGCTCGGCGAAGCATACGCCTTTGGCGTCATCTGGTCCTTCACCTTCAACTCGCTCGCCATGCTCGTCCTACGCTGGAAATACCACGGAGAGCGTGGCTGGAAGGTCCCGCCAAATATCCGCATCGGCAAAACCGAGTACCCCATCGGCCTCGCCTCCGTCTTCCTCGTCCTGCTCACCACGGCCATCGTCAACTTGTTCACCAAGTCCGTGGCTACCGTCAGCGGCATCATCTTCGCCAGCGTCTTCTTCGCCATATTCTCCATCTCCGAAAAGAAAAACGCCAAGCAGCACGCCCTCAACGCCAGCCAGTTGAAAGAACACTTCCAGCTCGATCACCAGGATGTCGTCAATCGTGAAACCGTGGCCGTCCGCCCCGGCGGCGTCATGGTTACCATGCGCGACGCCGCGAACCCATTCGCTCTCAAATGGGCCCTCTCCCGCACCAGCACCGACGAGCAGGATGTCGTCGTCCTTACCGTACGCATGATGGGCGCTGGAGGTCCGGAGTTCCTCACCCCAGAAGACCAGATCTTCTCCGAGCACGAGCAGATGGTCTTCACCAAGGCCATTTCCGTCGCGGAGAGCTTCGGCAAGAAGGTCTCCCTGCTCGTTGTTCCAGCCAACGACATCTTCGTCGCTCTCATGCGCACCGCCATGGCCATCGAAGTCGACTCCATCGTCTCCGGTCTCTCCACCAAGATGTCCGCTGAAGAGCAGGCCTTCCACATCGGCCAAGCATGGGAGTCACTCCCTGAGCCAAAACGCCAGCTCAACTTCTACGTCGTAAGCCCGGAAGGCGACTCCCGTGTCTACTACCTCGGGCCACATGCGCCAGCTCTGCTCCCCGACGATGTCCAGCTCGTTCACCGTCTCTGGCTCAACCTCCGCCGTGACCCCTCCATCCAGGACCTCCATCACAGCGACATTATCACCTACGCCCTCACCCGCCTCGCCAGCCAGTACGCGCGCGACAAGCAGGACATCATCCAGGACCTCAAGGGCTATAAATCAGCCGTTGCGGCCTCCCCGGGTGGAAACTCTGTCGGCTCTCTCTCCGCCACTGGCTCCGCGGCCCACAAGGCTCTCGAAGCTGGCCACAAGTCCTGATGCCATCCCTTGTAACTTGAAACGATAGTCACCCAGCGGGAGTCTTCCACCATGGAAGCCTCCCGTTTTTCTCTCCCCAACTCATCCCACTCAGAAGAAACATCTTAAAACCGAATAACAGTCTTAAGGACCGTAACTTGCCTGTCTTTGGTCAATCCGGAGCTTTACAAACACACCCTCATTTTTATACAAAGTAATAAGTCCTCTCCTCCTCGGGCTCCCCTTGGAATTGAGATGACTGGAATTTTTAGGAGGAACCATATGCAATTATCAAAAATTATTACTGAAATCGATCAGGAGATTGGCCGCCTTAAACAAGCGCGTGCCTTGCTGGCAGGCTCGGGCTACATTACCGACCGCAAACCCCGCAGCATCGTCAAAACCGCAAAGTCCGCCGATGCTCCGGCTAAGCTCACAAAGAAACGCAATCTTACCCCGGAAGGCCGCAAGCGCATCGCTGAGGCAGTTCGCCGCCGCTGGGAGTTACAGCGCAAGGGCGCGGCCAAGTAAAACAGACAAATCCCGAAAAGGCGGCGTACCGAATCCATCCCGTACCCCGCCTTTTCTTACTCCATCCGCTAAGCCCTTGTAGATTCACTTAAAGTGAGTCGCCCGGGCTCAGCAGTGCCACCTTCTCCGGCGCGTCCAGCAGCTTCGCCAGCTCTTCCGGCCGCCCCGCTAGCTGCGGCATCGTGCCCCAGTGGATCGGCAACACCAGTTGCACATCCAGCAACCGCACCGCCACCGCCGCTTCTTTCGGCCCCATCGTGTACCCCCCGCCAATCGGCAGCATCGCCACCTCCGGCGCGTACAGCTCCCGAATCAGCGCCATATCCCCAAACACCGCGGTATCTCCTGCGTGGTACAGCACTGGGCCCTCGTCGATCGTCAACACATACCCGGCAGGCTCGCCAAGGTACACAAAACCGTCGGCCACCTGCAAACTCGACGAGTGATGCGCCACCGTCATCGTCACGGCAACGTCGTCCAGTTTCACCGTACCGCCAATGTTCATCCCAATCGTCGAAGCCACTCCCTTGCCCTGCATATACAGCGCCAACTCGTAGATCGCCACCACTGTCGCTCCATGCGTCGCCGCCACCGGAACCGTGTCCGCCGTATGATCCACATGGCCATGCGTCAGCAGCACATAGTCAATCTTGTCCGGCAGAGAAAACCCCTTAGGATACTTCGGATTGTGCTCAATAAACGGGTCGATCAGAATCGTCGTTCCCTTTGCCGTTACCACCAGCACCGTGGCATGGCCCAGCCACGTCACACGCGTTCCCTTCAGCAAACTCATCGCATTCTCCTCAATCCCAGGGCATAAACTCGCGCCGGGCCACCTTCACCGGGTCATGATTGCCTCAGAAACCCCGTCTTTGGCCAGGAACTGCCTCATACCCGACCATTTCTGAAACAGCTTCTCAATCTTCCGGTTCGTCAGTGCCCGCTGCAGCGGGATCGGCTGCGCCAGTTGCAACTCCACATCATCGCTCAGCGTCAGGTGAAACCGGTACTGGGGCGCTTCTTCCGGCTGCATCTTCAGATTGAACAACGCAAACAACTGCCCTCCCGGCTCCATCGCCTCATACAACCCATCCACCACCGGCGCTACAAACGCCTCCGGCAGATAGTCCAGCGCCGTCCACAGCAGAACCATCCCAAACTTCCGCCCGGAAAAATCCAGATTCTGACCTCGAAACCCTTCCACGTCCCATATCGCGTTCCCGTCTTCGTCCTCGCCAGACTTCCAGTCATGCGAGTACGCATCGTGAATCAGGTCCGCCATGTACACACTCTGGCCCATGCCCGTCAGCAGGTTGATGTTCGCCGCCGATGTCGCGCCCACATCCAGCACACGTATCCCCTGCTCCGCCAGCAATCGCTTCCGCAGAATGCCCCACCCGCCGGAATGGCGGGTAAACCGGGGACCACTCAGCCCAGGGCCGGTGGGCACAACCGCCCGCGACGGCTGCCGATCAAACAACCTTCCCAGCATTCCAACTGCCTCCGAACTCCCTCTTACTCTGCCTCGCGCTCCGTGGCTCCCGCCTCAGCTGCCTTCGCCGGAGCCTGCGACAAGTCCACCTTGCCGCGAAACACAGCATTGTCTTCCACTGCAAGCCGCGCCGCTCGCACATCGCCCGTCACCTGGCTGCCCGCTCGCAACTCCAGACGCCCGCTGGCCACAATATTGCCATGCACCGTGCCCTGCACCAGCACATCCCGGGCGCTCACGTCCGCGGCCAGTACCGCGTTCGGCCCTATCGTCAAACGGCTTTCGCTCAGGCTGATCGTGCCTTCCACGCGTCCGTCCACATACAAATCTTCGCTGCCCTTCACTTCTCCACGAATCAGAATCGTCTTCCCAATTCGTGCCGGTGCATTTTCCACTGCCATCGATCCGTCCTTTTTCGGCGGGCCCACTCGCGGGACCCTGCCCGCACTATAACAACATGGCTCCCCCCTGACAAACACACCCTCCCATCCTGGCCAACTCCCCGTACCACTTCGGATAAAATCACCCCAGCCGAACCTCCAAATTCTCCAGACTCTTGCGACCCAGCCCAAATCCTCGCGTCTAACTCATAAGCAGCGCACCACAGGAGCACACGGCCATTCCCTTCTCCCCATTCCCGCGACGCTTCCGCCCAGCTTACCTCGCGCTGCTCTTGTCCCTGCCCACCCTGCTCTTCGCACGCCCCGCCAACACGCCCCCGAACCTCTCCAATGCCCAGGCCCAGGACCTCGTCCAGCGCGTCCTGCATACCGAAATCGATGCCACCCAGGACACCAGCCACCCCATGCGCTATCTCCTGCGCAAAACCAGCCCGCGCATCTCCAGCGCCAAACTCATCGTCGAAACACGCGACGGAGACGTCGCCCGCCTCATCGCCATCAACAACTCCCCGCTAAGCCCAGACGATGCTGAAAAGGAACAGGCACGACTCAGCACACTGCTCTCCGACCCCAGCCAGCAAAAGCACCGCCAGGAGCGCGAGCAGGGCGACGCCGAGCACGCCCGCAAAATCCTCCGCGCACTGCCCCAGGCCTTCCTCTACACCTTCGCCGGCACCATCGACACCCCGCAAGGTCCCAGCTACCGGCTCACCTTCCAGCCCAACCCCAGCTTCGACCCGCCCGACCTCGAGTCGCAGGCCCTCAAAGCCATGGCCGGAGAACTCTGGATCGACGTCGCACAGCAGCGCGTCACGCACCTCCAGGGCAAGCGGCTCCACGACGTCGATTATCTCGGCGGAATCCTCGGAAAACTCGAACAGGGCGGCACGCTCGAGCTCGACCAGGCCGACGTCGGCAACCACCAGTGGCGCACCACGCGCATGGTCCTCGTCATGAACGCCCGCCTGCTCATCAAGACCTGGAAGCTCGACACCAGGCTCGACATCTCCAGCTACGCACCGGTTCCGTCATCCATGGGATACCAGCAGGCCATCCGCCTGCTCCAGGCCGAACCCGCTCCCAAATAATCTCAATCTATCTCTTCAAATCCCACAGTTCCCCGCTCCGGCACCTTTACCGACCCGGTTACCGCGCCGTCTCCCATGACGAAGACTCGGGGAATCCCTCATATTCGATCTTCGTCATCCCCAACTGATCGGCATGCTGTCCAACTGCGGCCATCGACAGACCGCAGCTCTCGCACACAATCATCAGGTCCTGGTCCCCGTTCCATTCCAGCGTCAGCCGCCCGCAGTGCGTCGGCTTCATCACCACCTGATCGGCCGGAAAATCCACCCCCGACGGGTAGCTCGGATCACCATGGTCATCGCTCAGCAGCACATACGTCACCGGCGGCGAATTCTCCACTCGCCCGTCAATCACATACTGTCGCTGGATCATCGTCGCTCGCCGCGTGTGGCTCGCATTGGCCACCGTCTGCAGCAGGACATCGTGGCTCTCAAGCCCGCGGCAACCGCTCAGCAGAACTACAACGAACATTGCGCACAACACACCGGCGAAACGAGACATAAGGGTAATTTCAGCTATATAACAACGGAGCAATCCCTTGCAAGCGTCCATCCCCCGGACCTCCATCTCCCGATCGCTCCTCCGGCTTCCCGCCAGTTACCCCACCACGGCATGGGCCCGCAGATGCTCCTTGCGCACCGTCAGACGCTCAATCAGCTCCGTCTTCACCGCATACCCGCGCCCTGGCTCCTGGCTGATCGCAATCTCGCCCGTCGCCGACACCGTCACTTCCGGCTCAATGATATCCTCGGCCCAGTAACGCTTCGAGGCCGAAACATCCCCCGGCAAGCTGAAGTTCGCCAGCGTCGAAAGCGCAATGTTGTGCGAGCGCCCAATGCCCGACTCCAGCATCCCTCCGCACCACACCGGAATCCCCCGCTCATACGCCGCATTATGCACCGCAATCGCCTCGGAAAATCCCCCAACGCGCCCCAGTTTGATATTGATAATCCGGCATGACTCCATCTCGATTGCCGCCAGCGCATCCCGCCGGTTCCGGATCGACTCATCCAGGCAGATCGCCGTGTCCAGCCGCTTCTGCAGCATCGAGTGGTAATAGAAATCGTCATACCAGAGCGGCTGCTCCACCATCAGCAGGTCAAACGCGTCAAAGGCCGCCAGATGGTCCGCATCCCGCAGCCGGTACGCAGAGTTCGCATCGCAGCTCAGCGTAATCCCCGGGAACCGGTGCCGAACCTTCTCGAAAACCTCCATGTCCCAACCCGGTTTGCATTTCAGCTTGATCCGCTGGTAACCGGCCGCAACCTCCCGCTCAATCACTTCCAGCAGTTCCGAAATCGATGCCTGAATCCCGATCGAAACCCCGCACGGAATCTTCTCCCGCACTCCGCCCAGTAAATCGCTCAGCGGTACACCGGCGCGCTGCGCCTCAATATCCCAGATCGCATTCTCCAGCGTCGCCTTGGCCATCCGGTTCCCCCGCACCAGGCCGAAAATTCGCGGACACTCCCCGCCATTCTCCGGCTCATGCCGCAGCAGCGTCGGCCCCAGCTCGTCCACAATCACCTGCCAGCAGCTGTCCACAGACTCCTCGCTGAAGTGCGGATGCTCCCCAGCCGTGCACTCGCCCCAACCAATCAACCCCTCGGAGTGAATCTCCGCCAGCACCACACGCCGGTCCCGTGTCACACCAAAGCTCGTCTGAAATGGCCGCACCAGCCGCAAATTCAATTCGCGAAGAACAATCTCGTCAATCTTCATCGGTCCTCTATTCTGCCTCGTTAAAATCCGCCCTAAGCCGTTCCCGGATCACTCCAGCGGCCCAGACGATACGTCCCGTTCCCGTCCAAATCCCGCGTAAAGGCCACCACCGCCAGCCCCTCGCCAAACGCCTTCAGAAACCGCTCCCGATTCTCCGTCTGCACCGCTTCCGCCTTGTGCCGCTCCACGTCGTACGCCTTCCAGCCGTACACCGCGGCAGGCACCACAATCTCCCGCGCATCCCCGTCAACACTGCTCGGCGCAACTCCCGCCACGGCAGCCTTCACACGCTCACTGTCCAGCCACCACTCCGCCACCAATCGGTCCGTAGGCAACCCGCCTTGCAATCGAGATGAGGATACACCATAGAAATTCTCCTCATACCGCCGAATCACCGCCCCCAGCTTGCTGATATTCAGGAACGCGTTCTTGATCTCCAGCGGGTCAAACGTCCATTCCATCCGCCGAATCCCGCGCCCCAGCGCCTCTTCCCGCTGCACCAGCTTCAACTGCCGCCCAATCCTCTGGTTCCGGTAGCTCTCCCGCACCGCCAGCATGTGCGAGTGCAGATAAATCTCCGGCTCACCAGTCCGGCTCTCAGCGCCCGTCTTCACGCCCGGCCAAGAAAACGCGAAACCCACCATCGACCCCGCATTGCCCTGCTCCGGCGCGCCCGGCAGGCTCGTGTCGAACGCGCCAATTACCTGACCGCCAATCTTCTGCGCTACCAGAAACGCCCGCCGCGGAATCACATCCCCGTCGTTGTATCCCCAAACCTCTGTCTCCAGATCCACACAGGCCTGCAACTCCTCCAGCCCCTTGCAGGCGCGAATCACAATCATCGACTCTCCTCCGACAGCTTCTTCTTCGCGCCCACCCACAGCGCCTCCAGCTCCTCCGGCTTCAACTCACCCAACGGACGGCTCGTCGCTTCTTCCATAGCCCGGAATCGCTTCCGGAACCGCAGATTCGTTCCGCGAAGCGCCATCTCCGCGTCCACGCTCAGGTGCCGCCCCAGGTTCACCACCGTAAACAGCAGATCCCCCAGCTCAGCCTCCACCGCAGCCTGACGCTCCGGCTCCGCGGCCACGGCTTCCGCCTCCACCACCAGCTCCGCCGTTTCTTCGTCCAGCTTGTCCAGCAGATTCCGCCAGTCCGGCCAGTCAAACCCCACCTTGGCCGCCTTTGAACCAATCTTCGCCGCCTCGGCCAACGCCGGCTGCCCCCGCTGCACCCCATCCAACAGCGAAGCCTCCACACGCGTCTTCTTCTCCGCCTTCTTGATCGCCTCCCAGTTCGCCAGCACCCGCTCCGACGACCCATCCACCGCGGCATCCACCACAGCCCGGTTCCCCGCCCCGGCCGATGCCTCCGCCCCAAACACATGCGGATGCCGCCGTATCAGTTTCCGGTTAAGCTCACCCAGCACATCCTCAATTGAAAACCGACCCTCGCCCAGTTCGCTGCCCATCTCCGCATAAAACAGCACCTGCAGCAGCAAATCGCCCAGCTCTTCGGCCAGGTGCGGCCAGTCCCGCCGCTCAATCGCGTCCAGTACCTCGTAGGTCTCTTCCAATGTATGTTTGCGAATCGTATCAAAGCTCTGCTCGCGATCCCATGGGCAGCCGCCAGGCCCCCGCAACCGCGCCATGATCCCCGCCGACTCGGCAAACAAACGCGCTGCCTCCGCCTTCTCCGGCAGATCCAACGCCAACTCCAAACTGATCTCTGGGCTTGACTCCATGAGAATACTGTAACCTGCCAACAGGCCTCCGACGCTCCCTCTGAGCGCTCCAGCCTCGATATTCGTCCCCTCTTCAAGACAACCGCATGAGCCCTCTGCCTCCCGACACCGCCGCACCCTTCCTCTCGCTCATGCGCTGGCTCGGCCTCGTCTTCAGCGCACTCTTCGGCCTCGCCTTCGGCAGCTTCCTCAACGTCTGCCTCACCCGCTGGCCCCACGGCGAAAGCGTCGTCCACCCCAGCTCCCACTGCCGCAACTGCCCCCACGCCCTCGCCTGGTGGGAGAATATCCCCCTCCTCAGCTGGCTCGTCCTCCGCGGCCGTTGCCGCAGTTGCCACTCCCCCATCTCCTGGCGCTATCCCCTCATCGAGTTCTCCGTCGCCTTCCTTTGGGCCGCCCTCTGGCTACACACCTCAGCCCCGCCTCCGTCCGCCGCCCAACCCACTCTCTGGTTCGTCACCACCCTCCTCGGCTACGGCCTCTTCGCCTGGCTTCTCGTCGCCCTCGCCACCCTCGACGCCGAACACTTCTGGCTCCCCGACCGCCTCACCTACCCCGCCATCGCTCTCGGCATCCTCTTCAACTTCCTGCGCAGCTGGGCCGCCGTCAGCCCTGCCCAGCCTTTCAACCTTCTCGACTGTCTCGCCTCATCGGCCATCGCCATCCTCGCTCCCGCCGCACTCATCCTCGCCATCAGCCTCGCCTACTGGCTCGTTCGCCGCCGCGAAGGCATCGGCCTTGGCGACGCAAAGCTCATGGCCATGCTCGGCGTATGGCTCGGCATTGCACCCGCTCTCGAAACCTTCGCCGCAGCCATCTTCGCCGCAGCCATCACCGCCATCCTCTGGATCGCCTTCACCCGAACACGCCAAAACCCAGGCCAGTGGGCGCAAATGCCCCTCCCGCTCGGGTCCTTCCTATGCCTGGCTGCCTGTCTTGAGTTGTTCTTCCCGCTCTGGCTCTTCCGCTTCTGGGCCGCCATCTTCCTCCCATAGCTTCAGCTGCCCCGCTAACTTACCAGATGGCCTTCCCGCAATCCATTGATCACAAGCGGCCCCCTCGCCTCGTGCGAACGCGCAAACGCAATCGCGCCACACAACTGCTTCAGATGGTGTCGTGCATGAATCGCGTGGTAACGACGCCACTCATCCACTCGCAATCCACCATAAAATGGGTGCGCCGCGCAGGGCTGAATCCCAAACTTCTGACGCGCCTGCACCAGAAGCGCATCCATCTCTTCCCCCTTGCTCAAAAGCCGTTCCGCCAGCAAGGCACCCCCCTGAGCACGAGAATGCTGCGGCCTCACCCGCAACATCGCCGGAACTCCCTCTGGTAAATATCCCAGCCCAATCGTCTGCAACCGCAGGAAAACCTCCAGCGGACCACGCTTCCGACGCAGCGCCCGTCCCCGCGCAAACTGCCGGTTCAGCTCCTCCATCGTCATCTCGTAGGTCAGTATCAGATGCTCAATCACTTCCTGAGCACTCCAACGGCCTAACCCCGGCAACGGATTCACCTGGGCTTCGCTCTGGCTCACGCCACGAATCTCTTCAGAAAGCACGGAAAGCTCGGTCTTCAGAACTGGGTGCATAAAGTCCTTGACCTACTTCTGCTGATTTTGGAGTTCGACTCTCCAATTGATTTGAGAATAAGCTAATCTATCCAATCTCAACAGAAAATATTGTCCTATTTTCAAACAGATAATCCCATGGTTACAAAGGACATAAAGGTAACTAATCCATAAGTAACTTAAACCCTGTTACCCTACCCACTCTAACCGGTCCGCAGACTCTAAGGACGCTTCGCCGAACTCTCACTCACACCCGCGGGATGCTCCTTATCCAACTGGTCCAGCGCCTTCCGCGCCCCCTTCGACTTCGGCCCCTCCGGGTCATAGGCCAGAAACAGCGTGTAGTGCTCTCGCGCCTTCGCCCACTGCTCCAGGTGACGCTCCGCCTCCGCCAGCCCATACACCGCTTCCGGGCTCTCCGAGTCCAGCGTGTACGCGCTCTGGAATCGCAACAGTGCCGCCGCCCAGTTCTTCCGATCCAGGTAGAATCCACCCACGTCCACGTTTTCCTTCACCACCTGGTCCCGCGTCTTGGCCTTCGTCGAACGTCCCGGCACCGTATCCACCTCTGGCCCCGCTGCCCCGCCCTCCAAACCCGACCGGCTCGAACTGAATCCCGCATCGCTCGCGGTAAACCCCATCCCATCCGGAGACCGCACCGGGTCACCATCCGGATCAACCGCCGCGCCCGTCCCCGAGTCCACTTCGCTCATCCGCTGCGGATGTGCCGTGTCCCCGGCTTCGTTTCCAGTATCCGCCGCACCCGAACTCACCGGGATAACAGGCACTTCCGAGCTCTCCCCAGGAAACGGATTATCGTTCCCCCCAGCCGCGGGAGTACTCGGAACCTGCCCCGGCGTCGCCGGACTCGGGCTCTGACCTGGGCTCTGCGCCCACAAACCCGCCCCAAAAAGCGCAAGCGCGAATAACACCGCGCCCAACCTCATGCCTCGGACTGTCCCCAATCTGCCCAACTTCGACCTCAATCAAACCCCTTCAGATGCTACCTTCCTCTATGGTACGATGCCCCTCAGAACCGCGCGAGTCTCCATCTCCTTACACGCGCCCCTAAACCCTCCGAAAGGCCGGCCCATCCCTGCCGCGGCCCGAATCATGGCTCTCGTCGTTCGCTCTTCCGCCATCCATGCCGCCGGCTGCTACACCACCTCAGCCATCCGCAAAGGCCAGCGCGTCGCCGAGTACTCCGGCCAGCGCCTCCCCAAAGACATCGCCGATTCCCTCTACGTCGACTACCCCGTCACATACCTCTTTGGACTCGGCGACGGACATCTTGTCATCGACGGTTTCTGCTCCGCCATGTTCATCAACCACAGCTGTCAGGGCAACTGCGAAACCATCGAGGAAGACGGCCGCATCTGGATCGTCGCCCGCCGCCCCATTCCCGCCGGCGACGAAATCACCTACGACTACTGCCTCTGGGACGGCGGCGACGACCCCTGCTCCTGCAACTGCGGCTCCCAAAAATGCCGCGGCTCCATGTACTCTCCACAGGAGCTCAAACGGCGCAAGCTCCTCGCCAAAAAATCCGCAGCCAAAAAGAATAAGCCCCTCAAACGGCGCGGCAAACGCAAAGCCACCGCCAAACCTGGCCCCGCCACAACCCCGACCCCCTGACCGCCTCGTTTTCCACGCCAAATCCAGCCCCCGCCCGGCCCCCAGAACGATACAATCCACATGGGAGACCATCCGGCTATGGGCTATCAGGTTCTGGCACGCAAATACCGTCCGCAACGCTTCTCCGACGTCGCCGGCCAGGACCATGTCACACGCACCCTCATCAATGCCCTCACCCAGAAGCGCATCGCCCACGGCTACATCTTCTCCGGCCATCGCGGCATCGGCAAAACCACCATCGCCCGCATCCTCGCCATGGCCCTCGACTGCCGCACCGAAGTCGGTACACCCGAGCGTCCCACCGTAGAGCCATGCCTCCACTGCGTCAGTTGCCGCGAAATCTCCTCCGGCGGCAATGCTGAGGGCGATACCCAGGCCACCCACTCCTTCGACTTCATCGAAATTGACGCTGCCTCCAACCGAGGCATCGACGACGTCCGCTCCATCTGCTCCCAGGCCAACGTCCGGCCCGCTCGCGACCGCTACAAAATATTCCTCCTCGATGAAGCTCACCAGATCACCGATGCCGCCTTCAACGCCATCCTCAAAACCCTCGAGGAGCCGCCCGACTGGGCCATCTTCATGATGGCCACCACGGAGCCGGAAAGCATCCCCCAGACCATCCGCTCCCGCTGCCAGCACTTCAGCTTCCACGCCGTCAAGTTCGACGACATCGTCACCCAGCTCCGCATGGTCGCCGGCCGCGAAGAAATCGATGCCGAACCCGCCGCCCTCGCCCTGCTGGCCGAGGCCGGTGACGGCTCCATGCGCGACGCCCTCTCCATCATGGACCAGGCCATCGCCTCCGCGCCCCTCGTCAACGGCCGCCCCGTCCTCCAGGTCGACCAGATCCGCGAGCTCATGGGCACCGTCCCCAACGCCGTCTTTGAGCGGCTCCTCGACGCCGTCTCCGCCGGCCAAAGCGCCGAGCTCATGGACCACCTCAACCGCCTGCTCAACTCCGGCAACAGCCCCACCTCCATCGCCCGCCAAATGGTCCGCTACCTGCGCAACTGCCTGATGTCCAAAATCGGCGGCGCTACCACCCAGCTCCTCGAAGTCGCCCAGGACGAACGCGACCGCGCCGCACGCACCGCCCAGCTCTTCTCCGAAGAAGAGCTCACCCGCAACCTCCAGATCATCCTCCGCACCTTCGACGAGCTCAACTACCGCCAGGAGCAGCGCTTCCACCTCGAACTCGGCATGTTGAAAATGGTCCACGCCCAGCGCCTCCTGCCAGTCGAGGAAATCCTCAGCGGCCTCGCCTCGCAAACGGGCCGCCGCACCCTGTCGGCACCCGCCCGGCAATCTGCGCCCAAAG
>Ga0302147_10000524_pt1 | contig 18454 bp, 14 predicted proteins | sample I_Bog_E3_2_FD_192438 | JGI IMG/M metagenome (GOLD analysis project Ga0302147, IMG submission 192438) | Peat permafrost microbial communities from Stordalen Mire near Abisko, Sweden - I_Bog_E3_2 | ecosystem: Environmental > Terrestrial > Soil > Wetlands > Peat | place: Sweden: Abisko, Stordalen...
TGGCCGCGGTTTTTGGCCGTCGGCCGCGGCCTCGCGCGTGCTACTTTGACCAGCGCCAGGGAAGCAGGTCGTCGATTTGGCGGATGGGATGGTCAGCGATGCGGTTGACCGGAAGAGTGTTCCCCGCACGGGCGGGGATGAACCGCTGGCGGGGGTCCTGAGCGGGATGGGCCGAAGTGCAGCTTTCTCGTATTAGGCGATGATAAGCGGACAGACCGCTCACGGCGCCGACATTGCCGCCTCAGCCCAGGCGTCCGGGGTGCGCCTCACGCCGCCGTTCAGACAAGCGGCACCGCGGCCAGGTCGCCGCCAGGGCCGGGACAAGCAGCCGCCGGCATTGCATCGTGGCTGGCGATTTGCGTTCGACGAGGACCCTGGCGATGTTGCGTTACGACGAGCCGCTCTATCGCCCCCCGAGCGAGGGCCGCAACCTGATCATTCAGGCGACCCTCGGCTGCTCGTTTAATCACTGCACCTTCTGTGCGATGTACAAGACCAAGACCTTTCGGGCGCGGGCGCGCGAAAAGGTGTTCGCCGACATCGCGCTGGCGGCGAGAATGTGGCCCACCGCTTCTCGTGTGTTCCTCGCCGACGGTGACGCCTTGGTGCTTCCGACCGACGACCTCGCCGCGATCCTCGACGCGTTGGCGACGCACTTTGCCGGTCTCGACCGGGTGTCGTGCTACGCGACGCCGATCAATCTGAACCAGAAGTCGCCGGAGGACCTGAAGCGTCTACGCGAGAAGGGGCTGACTCTCCTCTATGTCGGCGTCGAATCAGGGTCAGCCGACATCCTCGCCCGCATTCGCAAAGGGGCCAACCCCGACAAGATTGCGTCGGCACTCGATCGCGCGCACGACGCCGGCATCGCCGTCTCGGCGACGGTGATCCTCGGGCTCGGCGGACGTCGCTTGTGGCGGGAGCACATCGAGGGAACGGCCGCACTCGTTGACCGCGCGCCGCCCAATTTTCTCTCGACCTTGCAACTTCGCCTTGCTTCAGACGAAGTCGACGCCTTCGTGGCGCGCTTCGAACGCGATGGGACGGCATTCGAGCCGCAGGACGACGCCGGTATTCTCGACGAACAACATCTGTTGCTCGCCACCGTGAGCCCGCCGCGGCCGATGGTGTTCCGCTCCAATCACGCTTCGAACTGCCTGCCCCTCGCCGGCACGCTGCCACAGGAACGTGACGACCTCGTCGCGATCGTGGCCACCGCGCGCGCCGGCGCACCGGTACTCCGACCGGAGTCCGAGCGCGGACTGTGACGGCCATCGCGGCCGTGGTGATCGTGGTGGCCGCCCGGGTGTCGGCCGCACCAGGCGCTTCTACTTCACGAGGGGCTTTGGCGTGTCGGGGGTACGCAGACGACGGGCAATTCAGGCCGCGCTAGTCTCGAGCCATACCGGTTTTGTGCCGTCGCTCACGTCGACGACATGACCAATCGGCACCGTGAGATTACATTTTTCTTCTGAGCTGTTGAGTCGCTCTTTAAGATCAGTATGCAAGGGTTGGACGGAACGGCTTCGCCGAGGCGAGCCGGGTTGAAGCCGGGGTTAGCCGGCTGGGTGTAACCTTGGGGTCGGCGGGCGCGGTGTCGCTCGCCGGGACATCAACCAAGGGAGATCACCATGTCGCGGAAGCGTATGTCTTCAAAGCGGATATCGCCGCAGCGTATACGGATGATCGAGGACATGACCCTGGCCGGGTTGGCCGAGGGGACACAGGAGCAATACGTCCGTGCAGTCTGGCAGCTGGCTGCGTACTACCGGCGCGCGCCGGACCAGCTCAGCGAAGAAGAGGTCCGCCGCTACCTGTTGGAGCTACGCCAGCGGGGGGTGGCGCGCGGAACGTTCCAGATAGCGCGCTACGGGCTGCAGTTCTTCTTCCGCCACACGCTCGGCCGGGCCTGGGCGTTGTTCGGGGGAAAAAAGGATCGCTGCGCCCCGGCAGAAGCGGCTGCCTGACGCGCTGACCGACGAGCAGGTTCGGCAACTCCTCAGCGGCATCCGCAACCCCGTCCACCGCTCCTGCCTTGGCATCATGTATGCGTGCGGCCTGCGCATCGGCGAGGCCACCACCCTGGAAGTCACGGCCATCGACCGCCCCCGCCGGGTGCTGCGCATCATCGGCAAAGGCAACAAGGAACGGTTGGTACCGCTGCCGCAGCCCATTCTTGACGACCTCGGCCGCGTCTGGCGAACCCATCACAACCGCCGCTGGGTGTTCCCCAACCGCCGCGGCGACGCGCCCCTCAACCGCCGCACGCTGGCGCGCTCCTACGCTGATGCCGCCGCCGCGGCCGGCATTCCGCCCGGACTGCCGCCCCATTCGCTGCGCCACAGCTACGCAACGAGGCTGATGGAGAATGGCGTGGACACCCGCATCGTGCAGATCCTGATGGGCCACGCCCGCATCGCCACGACGGCGATCTACACCCATCTGACCACGCCCTCCCTGGCCTCGCTGCAGGGGTTGCTCGACCAGCTTATGACCGGCCTCTGACGGAGGCGATCATGACCGAGATCGCCGACGTGTTCCGCCGCTTTGCGGCGGACTACCTGGACGCACACGGCGCGTCGATCCCACCATCGCACCGACGCGCCATCGAAGACATCCTTGACTGCCGCACCGCCGTCCTCGGCGGCCAGGTCTGGCGCTGCGATACATGCAACACCGATGTGTTCTCGTACCATTCGTGCGGCAATCGCAGCTGCCCCAAGTGCCACACTGCCCAAACCCAGGAATGGCTCGGCCGCCGGCAGGCGGAGATGCTGCCGGCGCCGTATTTCCACGTCACCGTCACCGTGCCGGCCGAACTGCGCACGGTGCTGCGGGCGCATCAGCGCGACGGTTACGCCGTGCTGATGCAGGCGACGGCCTGCGCGATCATCGAGCTCGCCCGCGATCCGCGCTACGTCGGCGGCACCGTCGCCGTGCTGGCCGTACTGCACACCTGGGACCAGCAACTCAACCTGCACCCGCACGTTCATTGCCTGGTCAGCGGCAGCGGCATCTCCGCGGACGGCACCACCTGGCACCCGGCACGCCGTGCCTTCCTGCTCCCGATCAAGGCGCTCGCCCGAATGGTTCCCGGCAAGGTCAGGGCGCTGCTGCAAAAGTGCCCCGATCTCGTCGTTCCCGACGCGGTTTGGCGCAAGCCCTGGATCGCCCACGTCACCGCCTGGGGAAGCGGCGAGCAGGCCGTGCTGGACTACCTCGCCCGCTATGTCTTCCGCATCGCCATCACCAACACCCGCATCGTCGACCTCGACGATGCGGGGGTCAGCATCCAATACCGCGACCGCAAGACCGGCCGCCGCCGTATCTGCCGCCTCAGCGGCGAGGAGTTCATGCGCCGCTTCCTCCAGCACGTGCTGCCGCGCGGCTTCCACAAAGTGCGCTACTTCGGTCTGTGGCATCCGGCGCATCGCAACGACGCCGCCCGGGTGCGCCAGATGCTGCAACTGCAGGCGCCGCCGCCGATCGTCCCGCCACAGGACTTGGCGGTTCCGCAGCCCGACCCGACCGAGGCGGCCGCCGTGTCGCCGGTTGAGGCCAGGATCTGCCCGCACTGTCACAAGGGGCGGCTGATCTTCATCAGGAGGCTTGAGCGAGGACAAGCCATGGGACCGTGATCCGCAGCCCACTCACCCCCGATGTTCAGCCCAGCCCGTGAGCGCGCTCCGGCGCGCCACAGGTTGTCGTTGTCTCCAACGCACCCGATGGCCGTCACTGTGATCCAGACGAAGCCAGCAACCAACCCGGAAGCCTCGCCCCAGCCCGCGGTGGCGCTGACGCGGGGCTCAGGTTGCCTCTGCCACACGGTCATCACCGCCCGCGGCACCCCGCGTCCTGGGTGAAATCTCCATAGCCGACCGACAGCCGACCACGCCCCGCGTCCGTCCAACGGAGCTTCCGCGGCGGCTTCGCGCCGCAGAAACTCTTAATTCGTTCTTAATTCGTTAAGTGCCGGGAGTTGCCGAGATTCTGCCGCCGGCACTGCGGGAAGCGGAAGGCGGACCTCGCCTTTCCCACCGATTATCAAACCGACTGAGAGCTTAGCGCATCGGCGTTCGCCTCATCGCATCCGGCTGCTGAATCGGATAGGAACGGCGCAATAATCTTACCGAATGTTCCACCTGATGGGGCAGACTGTTGAACCGGCAGTGCCGGTCGCTGGTCGCCATCGGCGGCAGGCGGGGTCTGCTAAGAGGGACGGAACGGTATGGCGGCGAGTTACCTGGCTTTGGCGATCGTGCTGGCGGTGACGCTCAACCAAGCCAGCCGACCGATGCGGGTGTCGGGGACGCTTCTTGCGGCGTTGGCGTTGGCGCTCATGGCGGCGTCCACCGTTGTTGCGGACTTCGACGGCACATTCGTGCAGCTGCCGTCGGGCTTGTCGGCGGTCGAGCGGCTGACGCCGGCGGTGCTGAATGTGCAAGCGGCGGTAGCCACGGCTTTGATCGGGTTTTTGGTTTGGGCGGCGTGGCGGCAGGCCTGGCGGGTGGTGGCGGGGCGGTTGGCACTGGGGAATACAGCTGCGGCGTTCGGCTGGGTGTCGCGGCTCGGGCACTGGGGCGCGGCGACGCTGGTGCTCTGCCAGATACCTTTGGGCATGTACGTCGCGGTGCTGCCTCCGGGTTCGGCGGATCGCGGCGACTTCGTGGCCACGCACCAGTCGCTGGGGGTGACCGTGTTGGGCCTGGTCGTGCTGCGGCTGGCATGGCTGGTTTGGAGCCCCGCGCCGTCTTTGCCGCAGGACTTGCCGGCTTGGCAACGGTGGGGCGCACGGGCGGTGCACACCGGGCTGTACGGGCTGGTCGTGGCGTTCGCGGGGAGCGGCCTGATCATGACGGCGTATCGCGGCGACGCGCTGGATGTGTTCGGGTGGTCCGTTGCAATGCCCGTCGGGGTGGCTACCGAATCGGCGACGGGCTGGAAGACGTTGCACGACCGCATCCTGCCGGTTGTGCTCCAAGCGGTCATTCTGGTGCATGTAGGGGCTGTGGTGAAGCATCATTTCCTCGACCGGCGATGGGACGACGTGCGGCGGATGCTGCGCTGATCGGGGCATTCGACTGCGCCGGGTCGATGGGGCAGCGGGTCGATATGCTGGTGGCCGGGTACGCGGGCGCGTAATGGCCTTTGGCAAAAGGCAGACTTTTTGGCTCCGCTGCTGGGCCGCCGATTTTGCCGTCGGCCCCGTCGTCCTACTTGGCCGTGACGACTTGGCAGTGGAAACCCTTGGCATTCACAAGATGGCAGAACTCGGCAGCCTGGGCGCTATTGTCAAAGCCATTGGTCCGCAGCAGCCAGCGCATATGGCCGTCGCGGTGGCGTCTGCTGACAACCAGCTCGCGGTTGCCTAGCAGGCCCGGCAAGTGCTTCTGCAGCCGATGCCACTCGTAGGTCACCACCTTCCTGGAGAAGACCGTGGCGAGCTGGGCAGATGCCTTGCCGCCGACGCCGACCGTCTCCGGCGGCGCCGGGGCTGCGCTTGGAACGGCAGCAGGTGCAGGGGCCAGCACTGGGCCGGTGGGAACGACCGCGACCGGGGGAGGCGGCAGGCCAGCGGGTAGCACAGCCTGTAATGGCGGTGGTTCGGACGTTGTGACGGGTTGGCTGATCTCGCCAGACGCTGCGGGCACTTGATGGCCGGCTCTCGCGGTGTCCCCCTCCGGTGGCGGGGCAGCTCGCTCGAGCACCGCCGGCTCCGGCCGCAGCCTGGTCGGCGAGCCTGCACCCACGTGCTCTGGGGTACGCGTCCAGTAGCCGCCGACGAGAAGTAGCGTCAGCATGACGAGCCCGGCGACCAGCATGAACAGCTTCGCGACCGAGCCAGGGCTGCGTTGCCGAGCCCAGTTTGGGACTTGCACGCCGCCATACCGGCCGGCCAAGCTCCTGTCCCGGGACAGGGACACCTTGAGGGAGAGGCGTTTTCCGACGACGGCGTCTTCGCTCTGAACGGAGGTGCTGGCCCGGGGAACGGTCACACGCGCGACCCGCGCCGAGGTCGGAATGGGGGCGGCGGAGGTGTCGGAAACGGGTTCGGGTTTGTTCTGGGCCTCCGGCTCGAAGCCATCGGCCACCTCGTCCGAGGTGCCGGTTGACATTGCTCGCCACAACGCACGTTTTGCGACGGATAGATCCGCGGGATCCTGTGCCAGCATGCCCATTGGCGGATTCTAGGCGTCGGCAGCGATTCGCAACAAGTGGCCGCCGGCGCAGGGGGTTCGGCGCCCGTCATTCCGCACTACGGACGATCTGCGCGGCCCTGGCCGTCGAACCATGGGCTCGGCGTCAGAATGGAGGGCAATCCAGGAGGATGACTGCGCCGACAAACCCGGCGCAACTTTACCAGGCGACACCGTGAATCTGGCGCGCGACATCTGGCGCGCGCTCAGGCATCGCCTTCACCACCGGCGCCGTCCTCGCGCTCGAATTCCAACTCTGCGCGCAGGCTCTCCAGGTCGCGGTCTACCGTGATGACGGCGAGCTTCTTGCCATCCTGCCAGAAAGTGGCGGCGCAGTTGCGCGCAGCAGGATCGCCGTCGATATCGATACGGTCCCAGCGTTCAGCGTGGCCGACATAGTCGATCGTGGTATCGTATTGCCTGGTCCAGAAGAACGGCACCGCATCGAAGCGCTCCCGTCTGCCAAGCATGTTGCGGGCAGCCACCTGGCCCTGGCGTTCCGCCACCACCCAGTGCTCCACACGAATGCGGGCGCCTGTGCGTCGGTCCGGCCAGCGGGCGATATCGCCGGCGGCGAAGATGCCGGGCGCGTCGGTCTGGAGGAACGCGTCCACCAGAACGCCGTGATCCGTGGCAAGGCCGGCCTGTTCGGCGAGCCCCGTGGCCGGCCGCACGCCGATGCCGACAACGACGACGTCTGCCGCCAACCTCTCGCCGGTGGATAGCGTCACGCCATCCCCGTCGATCGCAACAGCGGTCGCGCCGAGGTGGAAGATCACGCCGTGCTGTTCGTGGACCGCGCGCACCATGTCGCCGATGGCGGGCCCCATGACGCGTTCCATCGGCCGCTTGTCCGGCGCGACAACGTGCACGGCGATTTCGCGGGCACGCAGCGCGGCGGCAGCTTCCAAGCCAATGAAACTTGCACCGATCACCACGCACTGCCGTGCCCCGCTGGCCTTGGCGATCAGCGCCCGGCTATCGGCCAGCGATCTGAGGGTCTGAACGTGCGGCAGGTCAGCGCCTGGCACGTCGAGCCGGATCGGCTCGGCGCCGGTGGCGAGCAGCAACGCGCCATAGGTCAGGTCGCTGCCATCCGCCAGCCGCACCGTGTGCGAGGCGGGCTCGATCGCGGTGACCCGTGCCCCGAGCCTCAGGTCGATCTGGTGTCCGACATAAAAGTCCGCCGGCCGCAACGGCAGCCAGTCTTCCGGCGCCTCGCCAGCGAGGTAATCCTTCGACAGGTTCGGCCGATCATACGGCGCCGCATCGTCGGCACTCAGCAGGGTGAGCGACCCGGCATAGCCTTCCTGGCGTAATGTTACCGCGGCGGCGGTCCCGGCGGCGCCCCCGCCGATGATGACGATCGAACTGGGCAGGTCAGGAGCCGCGAGCGTTGGTTTGGGGTCCGCAGGAAGTGACCCACACACGAACACCTTGCCGTCGCGCTGCTCCGTCCGCCAACGGGTCAAGCCGTCCAGCGCCGGCGCACGCAACGCCGCGCCGGTGCGCAGGCTGAAGCAGGCATGGTGCCAGGGGCAGCGGATGGTGTCGTCGACCACGATGCCCTCGGCCAGCGGGCCGCCGTAATGCGTGCAGGTCGCGGCGACTGCCCAAACATCCGATCCGCGGCGCACGACCACGACCGGCTGGTCGGCGACATGCCCGAGGAGCGGAACGCCATCCGCCAGATCCGCCAATCCGACGCCCAACGCGAAATCCGGCCCGGTCACTGAAGGCTCTTCTTCGCCCATGTTCCCTCCACGAGTGGCCGGCGACGGGGTGCCGTTGATCGGGTGGATGACCGTCGGCCCAGTTGCTGCCGGTTACGAGCCGACCGAGCGTCCCCGATTCTGGCGACCTTTCCGCAGGAGCGGGCACGACAGCCCGAAAACCGCCCTGCAAGAGTATGAGCCACCGTTCTCTGCCGGCAACGCAAGCGCGCGAGAGTTGAGTCTCGCTCCCACCGGGCGCTGCGCGTCGGGCTACAGGGCCTTTACTGCGATTAAACCGAGACCATTGGCTGACGGCGCCGACTTGCGTCACCCCGCGGATACGCCGGTAGTTTCTGGCGGCCCCTCGGCGGCCAGCGCCAGCACCTGTTTGGTGTCGAGCATCCTGCAATAGCCCCGGAAGCAATCCAGCGCAGCCTTTTGCCGGGCCTCGGTCTCCGCCATGCAGGCGTCGTGGACGCAGGTCATATAGTAGCCGCGATCGGCACCATCCTTCACCGTATGGTCAATGCATTGGTCGGTGAGAAACCCGCCGACGAACACGTCCTCAATGCCGATGTTTCGCAACAGGTAGTCGATGTTGGTCGAGATGAACACGGAGGACGAGGTTTTCGGCAGCACGATCTCGTCGCCCTGCGGCGCCAGTTCATCGAGAACCTGCGCCTCCCATGAGCCCTTCGCATAGAAGAAGCCGGACAGCTTGTGGTCGAGACTGCGGTCTCGGCCGTCGGCGGTGAGGGCCTCGATTACCGTGTAGATCACCTCGAGCCGCGCGGCGCGAAATGCCGCCAGGAGCCGGCGCAGGTTGGGTATCACGCGTTCCGTGGCGGCGGCGTGAAGCTCCGGACGTGTGCTTGCCAAGCCGCGGTTGCAGGTGCCGTTCTGCACGTCCACCATCAGCAGGGCGGCGCGTCCGGGCAAAACTGGGCGATCCCGGGTCAACATTCTGCCGGTCCTCTTGTTCGCAGGTTAATGAGCGACCTTCGGGCCCTGCTCGGCGGTCGCTCCCAGCCTGGCAGATCGGCCGGAGGAACGGCACGCCGCGAGGGGGAGATCGCTCAACAAGCTGCCAAACCAACGGCCAGGCGCTCGGGAGCCAAATCGGCGAGCAGCAGCGTCCTGCGCCGCCGGATGCCCTGGCCTCATACGGAACGCTTTCGGCGAGAAGCGCCAATGCGATTGGCGCGCGGCGCCCGTTCATGCGGCCGCAGTTTGTGGCGTTGGCCTGACGCGCGCCGGGTCGTAGCCCTGCACCAGGGCGACCGCCATCGCCTGGTCGAAGGCGACTGGATCGAGGTGCGGCGTACGCGACATCAGCCACAGCCGCCGTCGGCTGGGCGTGCCCACCAGCGACCAGCGGTAGTCCGGGTCGAGCCCAACGATCCAATGGTCGCCGCGCACCACGTAGTAGAACGTCAGAAGCAGCTTCGACCCACCCGGGTTCACCGGTCGGGCCGTCCCGTTCACCTCGGTGCGTCGCATGCCCGCGGCGGCATTGTAGGATACGGTTTGCACCCCGATCAGGCCGTCCGGTCGCTTCGTATAGGTCGCCGTGACGTCCACGCAGCGACGGCCGAACCCGTCGGCCTCCAGGTTGGGCAGCCTTGCCACTTCGAACCAAGTTCCCAGGTAGCGATCCAGGTCGACCGCCGGGACGGTTGCGGGGGGATGGTCCGAGGCGGCGAAGCGGCGCAGCACCGCATTGCGGGCGGCCAGAAACATATTGATGATCATGATGGGCAACGTGGGCATGCCGGGCAGGGGAGCAACCATGGTCCACTGCGGGCCGGCGACCCGAAGGTGGACGGGCTCTGCCCGGCGGACGAAGCCGGACACGGCCGGTCACCTGTAGAGGCGCGGGATCACGCCGGCGGCAGCATAGCAGTCACGCGCCGCACGAAGGGCGCACACGCTCGAGAGCAACGCGGAGGTGGCCCGTCACCGTTTGCCCCGGCGGCGATGGTTTTTGGTGCGGAGTTCTTGATTAATGCACAAGTCTACTTTAGTGAATGCCCTGCTGACCGCTGAGTGGCGGGATCGGCCAGGAGTGCCGCAATCCGTGCTGCCAGGTCAGAGCCGGTGCTGGGCTTGCGCATCAGCGCAAAGGGGCCGTTGATCCGGCGCCCCAATTCCAGGGACACCCCGTCCCCGGCATAGCCAGTCAGCAGGACCGCCGGGAGGGCCGGATTCCGGGCCTGAGCCTCAAGAATCAGGCTCACCCCGTCCATAACCGGCATCGAGAGGTCCGATACTAGCGCCTGCACGGCCTTGCCCTCGTCCATCATCGCGAGCGCCTCTGTCCCTCCGGCGGCGGTGATGACGAAAAAGCCCTCGTCCTCCAGCTGAGCCGCCACGGTCTCGAGCACCAGCGGGTCGTCGTCGACCACCAGAACGCGGATGCAGTCGTCGGCTGCGCCGCGCCTGTCCTGCCCGGCCGCACCAGCCGCAAGTCCAGGCACGCCGTGGCGGGCCTGCGGCAGCCAGATTGCGATCCTCGTTCCACGCCCGGCGCTGCTATCAACTGCGATGGCGCCTCCGGACTGCTCGAGGAAGCCTTTCACCATGGGCAGGCCAAGCCCTGTGCCGAGCCCGGTTGCCTTCGTCGTGAAAAATGGCTCGAAGATGCGGCCTATTATTTCCTCATCGATCCCCTTGCCTGTGTCTGCAACGGTAATGCGCAGATAGCTGCCGGGAACCAGGTGCGCCTGGTGCGGACTGCCGGCCTCAACCGTTTCGTAAGCCGCCGACAGGGTCAGCGTGCCGCCCTGCGGCATCGCATCCCGGGCGTTGGTTGCCAGGTTCACCAGGGCGGTCTCCAACTGCCCCTTGTCGGCAAGCATCTGCGGCAGGCCAGGCTCTGCGTCGATCAAGACGGTGACCGCGGATCCAAGCGTTGGCGCAAGTATGTCGCGCATGCCGTTCAGGATGGCATACGGGCTTATTGCCTCGGCCCGCAGGTCGCCGCGGCGCGCAAATGCCAGCAGGCGCCGCGTGATGGATGCTCCGCGGTCGGCGGCTTCCAGCGCGATGCGGGCGTAGCGGCTGACAGCGTCGAGATCGCCAGGCCGCCTTCCGATCATGGACGCGCTGCCCTGCACGGCCTGGAGCACATTGTTGAAGTCGTGGGCAATGCCTCCGGCAAGCTGTCCCAGCGCCTGCATGCGCTCGGCCTGCGCAGCCCTGATCTGCGCCTTCTCCCGCGCGGCGACTTCTTCTCGGACACGCTCCTCCAGGCCGGCGGTCAAATCCCGCAGGCCAGCCTCGGCGCGCTTGCGCTCCGTGATGTCGACCACCGTGCCGTGCGCCAGGCGGCGTCCGGCGATGTCGACCGGGACCGCTGCCACCACAACATCGAGAATGCCGCCGGACCGCGTCCGGTGCCTTGACTCAAACTGCAATGGACGCCCCTCCAGGATGGACGTCTTCAACGCGATCTCCACGCCCACGGCATCAATGTCAGTTATGCGCATGCGCCTGAGATCGTCACGCCCGTAGCCAAGCATCGCCGCCGCAACCGCGTTGCAGTCAACGATGGACGCATCGGCCGGGTCGATCAGGTAGCCGGGCAGCGGCGCCCGCTCAAACAGGCTGCGGAAGCGCTGCTCGCTCTCGCGCAGCGCCTCTTCGGCGGCTTTGCGCTGCGAAATGTCTTCGGCCACTGAGATGAAGTAATCCGGCGCCCCGTCCGGTTTGCGGACCAGCGAGAGCGTCACCCCGGCCCAGAGCTGGGAACCGTCCTTGCGGATGTAGCGCTTCTCAATGCTCAGACTTGCCGTCACTCCAGCAAGCAGGCTGCTGATCGATGCCATGGTCGCCGGGAGGTCGCCGGGATGCGTCACCTCCATGAATGTTTTTGCAAGCAGCTCGGCGCGCCTGTATCCAAGCATCTCGCAGAAGTGGTCGTTCAGCCTGATCCAGGTCCCGTCGGGGCCGATGTGCGCCATTCCGACCGCGGCCTGCTCGAAGGTGGCGCGGAACCGTTCCCTGCCATCGCGCAGCGCAGCCTCAGCGCCCTTGATCCGTGTGATATCGCTGAGCACGCCTACGACGCCGGCTGCCGTGCCGTCCTCCGCCAGCAGCGGCGCCTTTGCCGACCGGAACACCCGTATGCCGCGGCCAGCGTCCGCGAAGGTCTCCTCCACCACCTCGGCATGGCGGGTCTCGATGACGCGGCGGTCATTCGCCATCACCGATGCGGCCTGCTCCCGGTCACGGTGCAAATCCGCATCGGTCCGGCCGATCACCTCATTAGCGCTCCGGCCGATCACGGCAAGGGCGGCCGGATTGGCGAAAAGGAAACGACCCTCCGCGTCTTTCGCATAGATCGGATCAGGTGAGCAGTCGCCGACAGCGCGGAGCAGCGCCGCCGCATGCAACGGACCGGTTTGCCACCCGCCCGCTGCCCAGGATGACCGAGCCAGGCGGCCAAAGCCGCCAAGCCAGTGCCGGACGCCAGACGGCGCACGCCGCGACCACGGATCTTGCCGGCCTTCGCCTGGCCTGTCCGTCATGGTGTCAGAAAGGACTCCGCTCGCCAGGATGTTCGGATCGATGATGCGCTTGTTGCAGGCTGGACAGATGCCATGGACCACCCTGACCTCGCCTGTCACGCCCCGTCCGCAATAGTCCTCCAGACGGTCCCAGATACCGCCACCATCCGCAGACGCGGCCTCCTGGCCCACGTCGTGACAGTAAGAGCAGACCACCACTGCCGGGACGGCCATGCTGTCCCGGGAATTCCGTGCCAGGCTGTGGGACAGCAGGTCCATGGACGGACGGTGATGACCGGCCACCATTTGCGAGTGGTACAGAGCGGCAGCGTGACCGTCATGGCCGTAAACCATGCTGATGGACATCTGCATTTCGCGCCGGAAGTCCGGTGCGTCGCACCGGTAGCGGAAAACAATGCGCGGTCTCCGGCCGCTGCATACCGCAGCATGCATGTCGCGGTATGACTGCCTGACGGCATCGCCCGCCACATGGTTGAACAGGCACTGCCCGATTACGGACTCCGCCGCCGCAAGATGCTCTGCACCGTTCTCCGCGGCGAAGCTGGACCATCCCTGCTCTCCGACTGCAAGGATGCTGCCGCTCCGGTCAACGAGGTAGGCGACGCCGTTCAGGGCGTCCAACAGCGGCTGGAACGGAGCACAGTCTAACATTGGAAGGGAACCGTGGCCTGCCCGGCTGCGTGGCTGTCGATGGCGGCGCGGAGCGCCCGCGGCTTCGTAAGCGGGCGCCCCCCTGGCGGCCACAGCATGGCATCCGGCGGCTCCGCCACTCCCAACGGCGGCATGACCGCAGTGGACGGGTAGCGCTCAGCGGCATGCGCGAGCTCGATCCCGTCCATGCCGCATGGCGGTGCAACGTCGCAGCGCAGGCCAACTGCAATAACCCGCAGGCCGCGTCTGACGTCAGCCGCCTCGCCCCCCAGCAGCCAAGCTCGGCGGGCTGGCGCGCCAGTGTGCGCCGCACTGCCAGGCCGCCTTCGACCACAACGACAAGGTCTTAGCGTCTGGACAACGGCGCTCGCAGCGCGGCCGAACGCCCGTCCTTGCTCTCCGCATCCGACGGCGCCACGCCCCGGCGGCCACCTTTTTCGGTGCTCGGTGGTATTGGCGATCTTCATGGCTTGTCGGATTCGAGCGGAAAAAGGCTTCCCGCTTGCTGAGCCGCCGTCCGTGATGTCCGGCGAGTCCGGGGTCCAAGCAATCATTGCTTCTTTGAACCTCATCGGCTCTACCTCCAACGCATCATATTCAAAGTGCGGCCTTCAAGGATTGCAGACAGGACACGGCAAGCCACGCTTGCCGTCCGAGATCGTCGCAAACGGCGTCCAGTCGCTCGCGTGACCACACCGCGCGCAGCGGAATATTCCGATGTGCGGCGCATGCGCCAGATATTCGCCTTCTGCGGCGGCAATGTGAACAGCGTGGCTTGTCGGACCATGGCGACCTCGGCATTTGAAAGAAAATCAGCCTATGCAGCCTGAAAGGGCAGGTGGGACCGGCTCGCCCCCATCCCGACTTATTGCCGTCGGGTAGTCCGAAAGGGTGAGGAGGGACAGAGAGATCTGCGAACAACTCCAAGATGCTTCCGTCTGGGGGCAGCGGCCTGACGGAGAGCCAGATGCAGCGTGACTTTCCCGGTTTCGACGTGCTTTGGCCCGAAAGGGAATTTCGCGAGTGGGTGGCCGAGCGGCAGGAGCCGGAGGATTACAGCGCGGCGTTCTGCGGCCTTATGAAGCGCAAGAGAGCAGAGATGTAATGATAACCGGGGCCGCCAAGGCGGCGGGCTGAGGTCTCGATAGATCAGCCCCCGTAACCACGGTGTCCGTGGCTCGCAGCGACGCGCGACTTTCGGGCTCCTCGCCGTCAATCGGCAGCGCGCGCCAGCGCCGTCGCGCGCTGCCGGCCGGAGCCGATTGGGGTGGCCATCCGCATCTCCGGTGCGGCATCGCGCAGGATGGCTCAAACTCCGACAGGCGGTCCAATACCCGGGCGATGGCGGGCTTGGCAACGTTCAGTTTCGCGGCCTAGCCCCGGACGGTCGGCGCCTCCTTTCCAAATAACAGGTCAGAAATACACCAAGCTGGCGCGCTTACAGAGCGGCAGGGCGGTCAGCGCGACCGTCTTGCCAGCGTGCGGTTGCCGATGATTTGGAGGAAGCCCTGAAGCGCGAACCAGCGGCGCTCATCGGGGACCCGCATCGTCAGCGTCTGGACGGTGCCTTCGGCGAGCACGCCAAGCAGCACGTAAGGGTCGGCCTCGCTGGCGATTGCCGCCTTGATCACTTCGGCCAGGACAGCGGTAGGGTCGGTAACCGTCGTGGCCGCCTGTTCTGCCGTTAGGGCGATCTGGTCGACGGTACTGAAACGACGATCATGGCGTCGGGCTGCCCGACGATCGTCCCCCGGCATGACGGGTTGTCGTGTCGCTGCTTCGGGGCTAACCGGTCGCGGCTCAATGGTCATGCTATCCGATCCACGTTGCAGAAAAGCAACGAAGCGGTGGCGTATCGCACCCCCACGCGCATCGTGCTATTCACGGTTCGTTGAACAGGCTAAGTGGCCGGCGCAACGGCAGGTCCCCGCCGTTGCGCTCGCCCACGATTGGCTTAGCATGTGACCGTCGATGGGAACCAGCCTCCATTTCGCTCTGTGACCGAGAGGTCAGATGGCCGGCGACGGTAGGCGTCTGGTCGTCGGGCCAACACGACGAGAGGCTAGTGGGGCGGCAAGCCGCCACTCGGCTGTGACCCAGATACGCCCGCCAGGCGCAGGCCTTCGGCGTAATGCTCTCGATCGCTCTCGCGTTCGATCGGCGTGGCCGCCAAAAACCGCTCGATGCTGAAGTCGTGCTCGATCGTCAGCAACCGCCGGCGCACCACGGCTGCTTCCTGGGTGCGGCCGAGATGCCCGAGTGCCGCAAGGTAGGGTTTGAAGTTTTCCGAGAAGGTCGGGTTCATTTCGATGACGGCGCGTCCCATCGCGGCGGCGGATTCGTGGTCGCGCTTCAGCAACTGGATCAGGATGGAGAACCCGTCGAACAGGAAGGCATGCGGGTCGAGTGGCGACAGGCGCTTGTAGCGGTTGTTGTGCCGCTCAGCCTCATCGACGTCGCCCAGATAGGCGCGGGTCACCGCCGACAGGGCCCATGCCATCGCCAGGTTCGGGTTGAGCGACAGCACCCTGTCATACAGCGCCGCGGCTTCGCGCGGCCGGCGGTGTAGGGAGGCGCGGACGTGGCCGGCAATGGCGAGCGCGCGCGCATCCAACGGGTCGAGCACGATCGCCCGCTCGGCGACCTGGCCTGCTTTCTCAATGCTCGCCTGAGGGTCGTCCGCCCAGCCCTGGCTGACCAGGAAGACGTGCCAATAGGCATACCAGGCATAAGGCGCGGCGTAGTCGGGATCGAGCGTGATCGCCTTCGCCAGGTCCTCGCCCGCCTTCATGAAAGGGCCACGGTCCATGCGCCCAATCAACGGAACGGCGCGCAGCATGTAGTGGTAAGCCGCGGCGTCGTCGGCCGGCGGCTGGCCGGCACTGCGGCGCGCTTCGATCAGCAGGATCACTAGGTCGATTTGCGCCACCACCTCGGCCGCAATCTCGTCCTGCAGCGTGAGCAGATCGTTGGCGTGGTGGTCGAAGCGCCGCGCCCAGGCCACTTGGTTGCCGGCCCGCAGGTCGAGCAGCCGGACTGTGATCCGGACCCGGTCGCGCACCTTCTGGATTGTGCCGTCCACCAAGAAGTCGAGGCCGAAGGTGCGCCGGATTGCGTCCTCGTCCCGGGACTCGGTGACATAGCGGGCGAGCGAGTTGAAGGCGACCACGAACATCCAGCGGAACCGCGACAGCGCGGTGGTGATTTCTTCGGCCAGCCCCGGCGCCAGATGCGCTTCTTCCGCGCTGGTGCCGATGAGCTGCATCGGCAGCACGCCGATATGGGCGCCGCCGCGGGCGTGGCGCGCCTCGGTCCTGGGCTCGTTGGTCCCTTTGGCTTCGTTTTGGTCATTCGGGCGGCGGGGTGGCGCAGAGGCTCGCACGGCGGCCGCTGGGGCGGGCGGCTCGGCCTCCGAATCCGGCGTATGGGGCGGACGGGCGGCGGTCCGGCTGCCCGCCGGGCCGCGAATCTCCATCAGCAGATTCTGGGTTTCCTGCGACGGCGCCGCATCCATCAGGTCGGCGAGCACGGCGCGGCAGCGGCCATAGGCCTCAATCGCCATGCCCGTCTCGCCGCGCTCGGCGTGGATTCGCATGAGCGTCCGCCAGGCGCCTTCGTGTGCCCGGTCGATCTGCAGCAGACGATGTGCGGCCAGGGTCGCCGCCTCCGGCTCGATCTGCTCGCGCAGCAGGGCCTCGGCCACCGTGCGGGCACGATCCCGCAACCGGTCACGCTCGACGGAGAGCCAGGCATCGAACGCCGGATCGACCCCCTCCAGCCCTTCCAGCAGGTCGCTGCCCATCAGCGCCAGCGCGGCGGGCTGGTCGGTGGTCGCGCGCATCACCTCGTCCACATCGACCCAGACCGCGCCGGGCTTGAGCGAGAGATGATCGCGGGTGATTTGCAGTATCTCGCCCTCGGCAGGGGTTAGCGCATCCAGCAGGCGATGGATTTCCTGGCGCAGCGAGGCGCGAGCCTGCTCCTCCGGCCGGCGACTCCAGAGCAATTCCGCAAGCCGGCTACGCAGAGCAGGGCGCGGTGCTGACAGCGCGATGACCGCGAGCAGCGCGCGGGTCTTGCGTCCGAGCGGCAGCACGTTCGTGGTGGTGAGGCTCCATGCCTCCATCTGTCCGATCAGCCGCAGCCTGCAGAGGCACTGGGCCGGTTTCTCGCAGGGCGCTAGCCGAGCGGTCGCCGCCGGGGGCGGCCTTTTGATCGCCGTCGGATCGGCGGCCTTGCCATGAGAGCCACCAATTCGCTGAGCCGCGTCATATGGGTCGTAATGACCGGGCGATTCTCTGAGAATTTCGTAGTTCATAGCGATGCCCCTCATGTGAAGAAGGCACTCACGTAACGTGGTATCAGCGCCCAGTTCACACTTTTGTCAACGCCAGGAGACGGTACATCTCCGTTAGCATACCGGTAATAAAATCGTTTGCAGGAGCGATCGGTTTTATTCGCCTATCATCCCGGTTAATTGCGCAAAAGTTATTAAACGGGTCTAATAATGGCGTGAGCATGTCATAAAGCGCTTATGCGGTGCTGGTTCGGAATATCATGTCGGCCGTCGCTCTCCCGCAGCGATTCAACAGGGCCGTTCCTCGGCCGTCGGTCCGCTGCCGCTCGGCCGAACGCGCCGGCAAATCCTCAAGCCTCCCGAGTCGATTTGCGGCTGTATGGTTCGGACCATCTGAGTTCTCCTATGCGATCCAGTAGCCTGTTGCCCGACGCGCATCATTCTGCGGCTGGCGGGAGATAGCGGCCCGCAGGTAACGGTGCCTTCCGCGACAAGTGCAGTGTCAATCGCATCGGCTGGAGTGCGTGAGAGCCATGTGCCGATCTGCTTGCGGGTAACGTGATCGGCCCGAAAGGCCGGGTCTGGCCGATTCTGGCTTGACGGCTTCCGGACGGGCCTGGTTGAGAAGCAGCCGTCCTGCGAATTGGCCTCGTGGCAACTCCCGACATACGGCGTTGGCTGAACCCGCAAAGGTGCCCGGCACGCTGAATTCGGCACCGATCGGCGCGTTCCGGCTCGAGGCGCCGCGCATCGCCGGCCTGCCGGTCAGGCACTGAGACTGACGTATTTCAGGCAGACCACCCGTAGGCAGGACGCGAGGTTGCGATCATTCGCAAACTGGCAATGGTCGTGGATGCGCGTGATCAGCCCGGCGACGGTGGTAGCCTCCGTCTCGGCGATCAGCTCAAGCACCGACCAGAATGCCCGCTCGATGCTAACCCGTCTTATTCAGCGCATAGCTGCGATTCGGAAACGATGGTTGTACAAAGCCCTGATCCAGCTCAGAAATCTGGTGTCACGACCGACCAAACCACCAGATCTCAGCGAGTCACGCGATGCCGGCAT
>Ga0302147_10000532_pt1 | contig 18363 bp, 17 predicted proteins | sample I_Bog_E3_2_FD_192438 | JGI IMG/M metagenome (GOLD analysis project Ga0302147, IMG submission 192438) | Peat permafrost microbial communities from Stordalen Mire near Abisko, Sweden - I_Bog_E3_2 | ecosystem: Environmental > Terrestrial > Soil > Wetlands > Peat | place: Sweden: Abisko, Stordalen...
CAGGTGCGCGCGTTCGCCAAGGGCGGTTCCGCGCGCATCCAGCGCTAACCACCACTGCCACCCGCGGTGGGGCAGACGCCCGCGGGAGGCTTGCACTGGCCTTGGTGCTTTCCATCCTTGCGACCACCCCGCTGACGAAGACCTGTCCGCGGGGACAGCGGTGAGTCGCAAGGATGCGGCACCCCCTGCATGCGATAGCTGACCCGTGACGCCTGATCCCTGGCAACCGACAACTGACAACCGATCTCCGATCTCCGACCCCTGATCTCCAAAGTGCTATTCTCCAGAGCGAGATGCACGGTTTGCCGCTGCTCGAATTTGTCGCTGTGGCCATGCTCATTCTGGCCAACGCCTTTTTTGTGGCCGCGGAGTTTGCGCTGGTGTCGATCCGCGACACGCGCATTGAGCAGATGCTGGCGGCCGGGGTGCAGGGAGCGCGTGCGGTGCGGCGGCTGCAGCAGGATCTGGACGACTTTTTGCCCGCCGTGCAACTGGGCGTGACGCTCTGCTCGCTGGCGCTGGGATGGATTGGCGAGCCATTGGCGGCGAATATTCTGCTGGGCTGGCTGGGGCTGCTGCCTCTGACCGAACCGCATGCTCTGCTTTACGCGCACATTGTTGCCGTGACGATCGGCTTCGCGCTGATTACGTATTTTCATGTGGTGATCGGGGAGCTTGTGCCCAAGTCGCTGGCGTTGCGGCGGGCCGAGGCGCTGGCGGTGGCGGTGGCGCCGCCGATGCTGGTGTTCATGGCCGTGGTGCGGCCGGCGGTGCGATTCCTCAAGAGCTCGGCTGCCGTGATCTTGAAGGGATTCGACATTCCCATGTCGGAGCGCGCGCAGGTGCATTCGCCGGAGGAGTTGAAGTTGATCGCCACGGCGGCGCGGCGCATGGGCGTGCTGCCCAAGTTTCAGGAGACGCTGATTCATCGCACGCTGGAGCTGGACGAGGTTTCCATTCGCGAGATCATGACGCCGCGGCAGAAGATCTTCTCATTGCCGTCGAACATGCTGGTGGAGGACGCGAGCGCGAAGGTAATTGACCGCAAGCGGTCGCGTGTGCCGGTGTACGACGAGACGCGCGGGCCGGAGCATATTGTGGGCGTGGTGTATTCAAAGGATCTTGCGCGGCTGATGTATGTGCGCTCAACTACGCGGTCGGCCGGCACTCCGTTTGTGGAGCTGAAGCTGAGCCAGATGATGCGCGATGTGCTGGTGGTGCCGGAGACGCGGTCGGTGCTGGACCTGATCAAGGACTTTCAGCAGCGGCGGCGGCAGATGGCGATTGTGGTGGATGAGTACGGGTCGACGGTGGGGCTGGTGACAGCGGAAGACGCGATTGAGCAACTGACGGGCGAGCTCGAAGACGAGTTCGATTCGCCGAAGTTGCCGGTGCTGACTACCGCGAGCGGCGCGCTGCTGATGGATGGTGGGGTGAACCTGCGCGACCTGGAGACGCAGATGGGCTGGGATCTGCCGCGCGAGGGCGGGATCGAGACGCTGGCGGGATTCGTGCTGATAAGGCTGGGGCATATTCCCGAGGCTGGAGAATGCGTGGTCTTCGAGGGCAGGCGGCTGACAGTGGTGGAGATGGATGGACGGCGGATTGCGAAGATTCGCGTGGAGAATGTGGAAGCTGGTACACCGGCGGTGGCGAAGAAAGAGACCTAGGGCCTGTTAACACTACTGGGGTGGACGGCGTTGCGGATGAAAATCGGGCCAGAACCGGGCCCCCACGGACAGCTCTTGGTCCGTGGGGTGGAGAACCGGGCCCCCACGGACAGCTCTTGGTCCGTGGGGTGGAGACGAGGCGGGCGACGAAGGCTTAGGCTATTCCCAGGCTAGGACGACAACGAAGTATGGCCCGATTTTCCGAATACAATGCCGCAGGGGCTGAAGCCCCACCCATTTTATTGGCTTTATCGGCACGACTAAAGTCATGCCCTAGGAAGAAACTGCATGGGAATTGTCAGACGGCAGGCCTTCATCGACTCCCACTCATCGAGCAAAAAGACGCTCCGACCCAGAGGGTACCCCGATGGGCACAGTTTCATTCCGCGCGGGTCGGCAACGCCGGTTGAGGGCTGATACAAAGCGCGTCCAAAGCGGGTTTCTCAGCAAGCTGTCACTTCAACTTCGTTCTCAGCGGGCACAATTCGTCACAGAGCAAGAACTGCCGATAGGCGTAGAATGGCGGGCCGAGGGACGCGCAGAGGCGGGGTGTTGTCTGAAATGGCGCTTGGCGGTCGCTTGCATGCACGCTGGAGAACGAACGATGAAAGACAAAGACAAGAAGAAACATGCGCATGTTGAGGAAAAGGGAAGTCAGGGAAACGGGAAAAATCTGAGCGGAAAGCTTGATGCAGGGACGGCGGTGGAGACGGATTGCGCGCAGGCGCTGCACCTGGGCAAGGACTGCAACTACGAGCGGGAGCTGTGCCGCTTGCAGGTGGAACTGGTGAAGCTGCAGGAGTGGGTTCGCCACGAGAAGCTGCGCGTGGTGGTGCTGTTTGAGGGGCGCGACGCGGCGGGGAAGGGCGGGGCGATCAAGCGCATTACCGAATCGCTGAACCCGCGCATCTGCCGCGTGGTGGCATTGGGCACGCCGACCGAGCGCGAGAAGACGCAGTGGTACTTTCAGCGCTACGTGGAGCATTTGCCGGCGGCGGGGGAGATGGTGCTGTTCGACCGGAGCTGGTATAACCGCGCGGGCGTGGAGCGGGTGATGGGCTTCTGCAGCGAACTGCAATACCAGGAGTTCATGCAGAGCTGCCCGGAGTTTGAGCGCATGCTTGTGCGGTCAGGGGTTTGCCTGATCAAGTACTGGTTCAGCGTGAGCGACGAGGAGCAGGAGCATCGCTTTCAGGACCGGATGAACAAGCCGACCAAGCGCTGGAAGCTGAGCCCGATGGATCTGGAATCGCGCAAGCACTGGGCGGATTACTCGCGCGCCAAGGACGAGATGTTTGCGGTGACCGACATCAAGCAGGCGCCGTGGTTTGTGGTGAATGCGGAGGAGAAGAAATCGGCGCGGCTGAACGTGATCCGGCATCTGCTGTCGTTGATTCCGTACCAGGATTTGACGCCGGAGCCGCTGGCGCTGCCGCCGTTGAACAAGTCAAAGTATGTGCGGCCGCCGATTCACGAACAGAACTTTATTCCGGAGGTTTATCGGTAGGCGTTTTTCCGGGGCTGAAGCCCGCGGTCGTTTTGGGGCATCCTTCCTGGGGTTGAAACCCCAGGCTCCCTCCGGAAATGGATGCCTCAGGGGCTAAAGCCCACAAAATTGCGGCCTGTTGCGGCACGACTGAACAGGCTGCGGAAAAAGGCCTGGTTTTGGGCGAAACTCGGCAAAAGCATACCTCAGGGGCTGAAGCCCTTGTTGATTTAATTGGCTTTATGCCGGGGATAAATCCCCGGCCTACCGCCCGAACGAGTTTTTCCGCAAGCTGTGAAGTCGTGCCCTTTCAAAACAATCCTGACAGTCGATCTCCGATCTCCGACCCTTGATCTCTGATTTATCTTTGTTGCTAGCCCATGAAGTCGATTCTCAGCCGTCTCGCGCTTACTGTTCCGGTTGTCTGGCTGGTGGTTTCGCTGGTCTTTTTGCTGATCCACCTGGTTCCGGGCGATCCGATTTTGCAGATGCTGGGCGACGGCGCGACGGCGGCGGATCTGACTGCCCTGCGGCATCAGTATGGGCTGGACCAGCCGCTCTGGCTGCAGTATCTGCACTACTGGAACGGGGTGGTGCATGGCGACCTGGGCAGTTCCATACGGTTGCATGACACGGTGGCGCACCTGATTTCGGCGCGGTATCCGTACACGATGGCGCTCACTTTGACGGCGCTCGGCCTGGGGCTGGCGCTGGCGCTGCCGGCGGGGATTCTGGCGGCGGTGCGGCGGGGGCGTTGGCTGGACCAGGCGCTTTCCGTCGTGAGCCTGACTGGGCTGTCGGTGCCGGGATTGGTGCTGGGGCCAGTCTTGATTCTGGTCTTCTCGATTCTGCTGGGATGGCTGCCGGTTTCCGGGGCGAATGCGAGCGGCGGCAGGTCGATCGACTGGCATTACCTGGTGCTGCCGTCGATTGCGATGGGCGGGTCGCTGGCGGCGATTCTGACGCGCATGGTGCGCACGGCGATGCTGGAAGAGCTGGGCCAGGACTACATTCGCACGGCGCGGGCCAAGGGGCTGAGCGAGACCGCGGTGGTGTGCCGTCACGCGCTGCCCAATGCGCTGGTACCGATTGTGACCGTGGTGGGGTTGCAGTTTGGCGCGCTGCTGGCCGGGGCGATTGTGACCGAGACCATCTTCAGTTGGCCGGGCCTGGGACGGCTGACGGTGAGCGCGATTTCGAATCGCGATTACGCGCTGGTGCAGGGATGTTTGCTTTCGATTGGGTTGACGTACGTGCTGGTGAACCTGCTGACGGACGTGGTGAACCGGTGGGTGAATCCGCGAAGCAGGGATTAGGGACTGGCTACCCCAGCGACGAAGACCTGTCGCTGGGGACCCCGGCAGGGAACAGGGAAGTGGCGATGGTCTTGTTCCTGACTTAGGATTGAATCCTATGATTCTGAGCGGTTCGATTCTTGCTGGGTTCGCGGAGATCTCTGAGCGCAAGAGCAGATCCTGCAAATTGCTTTTGATGGTTGTGCTGCTCGCTGGGAGTCCATTGCGGGGTGAGTTGGCTTCTGCTCAGGCGCCGCGTGTGGCCATTGATGCGGGAATTGTGAGCGGGACGCACTTTGATTCCGATCCCGCGGATGTGGCCTTTCTTGGCATTCCTTATGCTGCTGCGCCGGTTGGCAATCTCCGCTGGCGGCCGCCCGAACCGCCTCCAGCATGGGAGGGAGTTCGCGAAGCGAAGGCATTCGGTGCGGCCTGTCCGCAGTTGCCGAGCAAATGGCTGCCTGAGATGCTGGGCCGCGAGCAGATGGTTACAGACGAGGCTTGCCTCTATCTAAATGTGTGGACGACCAACCTGCCTGCAAGCTCCGATGCTCAGATTCACAAGCCCACGAAAGCTCCGGTGATGGTGTGGATTCATGGTGGCGGAAACGTGGAAGGTTCGCAGGAGTGGCCGCTGCTGGGGCCGACTTTGGCAGGGCGCGGCGTGGTGGTGGTCAGCATCAACTACCGGCTTGGCGTGTTCGGTTTCCTGTCGCTTCCCGGTCTCACGAAGGAGTCGGCTCAGCACGCTTCAGGAAACTATGGGCTGCTGGATCAGATGGAGGCGCTCAAGTGGGTGCGAAGAAATATTGAGCGATTCGGCGGCGACCCGGCTAATGTGACCGTATTCGGCGCGTCTTCAGGTTCGCTTGATATCTGCGACATGATGGCTTCGCCACTTGCATCCGGTCTATTTGAGAAGGCAATTCTTCAGAGCGGCTTCTGTGTCGACTCCAGTTCACCCAGGCTGGATGAGGCTGAGGCTGAGGGCAAGATTCTGGCGCGGCAATTTGGAGCTTCAGGCGACGATGCACCCTCAATGGAGAGACTTCGTGCGGTTCCGGCAGAACGGATGCTTCAACAAGGAGCGAAGGATCAGGAGATCGACTTCAATCCCATTGTGGATCATTGGGTGCTGACCGATCAGCCGGAGCGCGTCTTTGCGCAGGGCAGGCAATTGCGGATTCCGGTGATTGTGGGCAGCAACACGGAGGAAGACTCAATTTTCGCGAGCCCGATTGTGGGAGGGAAGTCGTATCGACCGAAGACGGTCGCCGAGTATCGACAGTGGTTGGTTAAGACGTTTGGCGATCTCTCGGCTGAAGCCTTCGCGGCCTATCCGGCCAAGACGGACAGCGACGTTTCCAAGGCATTTCTGGCGGTGGATACGGACGATGACTTTGGTTTTGGTGCGTGGCTGCTGGCGCGCGAGACCGAAGCTGCTGGACAGAATGCGTTTCTTTACAGCTTCACGTATGCCGGCAGCGGAGAGTTTGCGCCGCTTGGAGCATTCCACAGCGAGGAGAGCATTCTCTTGAGCAAGAGGTACTGGGTGAGTTGGGTGAGCAGCACGGACGACGAGCCGATGTCGGAGCGGATCATCGGTTACTGGACGCAGTTTGCCAAGACTTCACGGCCTGAGGGGCCGGGTCTTCCTGGGTGGCCTGCGTATGACGCAAGGACGGATCGATATCAGGAGTTGGGAAGGCACACGGGGCAGATTGCGCCGGACACATCGCGGTTCAAAGTCTTCATGAAGAGATACAACGCGGGTGAATAAAAATTGAGAGCTTTGATTTCTGTTGTGCAGCCCGAGACGCGGAATTTCGGTTGGCTAAACAGAAGTGAGCGGAACAATTTTGGCTTCGAACTCGCCGGTGTGGAGAACGGTGAGCGGCACTACCAACTCCAGGTGTAGCCGATGCCGGTGGTGGTGTACCACGTGACGGTCGGAATCTTGTTGTAGCTCTCCTGTATCCAGAGACCGTTGTGGTGGTTGAAATGGATGGCGGCACCGAGCGCGTCGCCTTCGTAGAAGCGGTTCTCTACGTGGGCGTAGCCGGTGAAGCTGGTAAGCCCGGCCTGCACCCAGGTGTAGCCGGTGACGACTTTGGTTTTCGGCAGGTTGAAGTTTTTCATGATGCCGAGCGCTTCAGTGTGCGATCCGAAGTTGGTGTGGAAGAAGCCGTGGGAGCCGGCGTTCTCGTAGGTATAGGTAAAAGTCACTTCGTCGCCGATGGGGTCCTTTTTCAGGAAGCCGAAGGTGTGGCCGATGCCGATGTTCAGGTTGGCCCTTGGTACCAGGCCGGGGCGGTCAAAGTCAGAGCCGGGCATGAGGAAAAAGTCAGTGGAGGCGCCGGCGTCGGCTGCAGGCTGAGGTGCGGCGGAACCGGGGCTGGAAGGACCGGTCTGCGCGAGCAGGGTACGTGCGGGAAGCAGGATGAGGGCGCCGGCGAACAGACCTGTCAGCAAGACCGATTTCCGAATCACCTTCAATACCTCGGGTATGAATGGATTAGCCGCGGTGCGAAAGGGGAAGCGCAGCGTTGAAGCGATTCAAACAGCAACTTTATAAAAGAGGGGTAAGGGAGATATGGGGATTGCGTGAGGGGCACGCTTTGAGCACTTTTTCGCTACTCTGCAATTGATTTGAGCGGAACGATCTTTGCTTCGAACTCGCCTGCGCTGGTGACGGTTAGCAGGCCGATGGTGATGGGCAACTGGAAGCGGCGGGGGCCGCAACTGCCGGGGTTGAGGTAGAGCACGCCTTTTCTCGTATAGAAGTTGGGCACGTGGGTGTGGCCGGAGAGGACGGCGGCGAATCGGCCGGCGGCGGGGTCGAGATGCAGCGTGTTCAGGTCGTGGAGCATGTAGACGTAGCGGTCTGCGATCAAGACCACTTCTGTCTCCGGTAGCTCGCTGCATGGGCCTTCGCGATCCACGTTGCCGCGGATGGCGGTGACGGGGGCGATCTTTTCGAGTTCGCCGAGGATGGAGAATTTGCCGACGTCGCCGAGGTGGAGGATGCGCTCGACGCCGGCGAGGGCGGGGGCGACTTCGGGGCGGAGCAGGCCGTGGGTGTCACTGAGGATGCCGATTTTCATAGGGAGTACCGAAAAGCAGGTCCTTCGACCCGCTCCTATTGAACAGGATACTCATGCGGCGATGGGGACGAGTTGGAAGGCTGGGGACCGATAAGAAACAAGACTGTAAGTTAAACAAAAAGAGGATCGCCGCAGAACAGTATGCCCGACCCACTCATCGAGCAAAAGGCCGCTCCGACCCAGAGGGTACCCCGATGGGGCACAGTTTCATTCTCCGTGGGCCGGCGAAGACGGTGGGGGACTAGAAAGAAACAAGCGTGGACCGGGAGGTCCACACGACAGCCGGCTGGGAGGCCGGCGCTACAGTTTCGTGCGCAGCGGGTGGGCAACGCCGGTGCGGGGCGGTCGTTTACGGTGATATACTCACAAGGTCAGGCGCGTGCCGCGCCGCTATTCTCATTGCACGCTGAGGTTCCCATGTCCGGCCATTCAAAGTGGGCCACAATCAAGCACAAGAAGGGCGCGCTGGATGCCAAGCGCGGCAAAGTATTCACACGCATCATTAAAGAGATCAGCATCGCTGCCAAGGGCGGCGGCGATCCGGATGGCAATCCGCGGCTGCGCACGGCGATATTGGCCGCGAAGGCCGAAAACATGCCGCAGGAGAACATCAAGCGGGCTATTCAGCGCGGCACGGGCGAGCTGGAGGGCGTGAACTACGAGGAGATCACCTTTGAGGGCTATGGGCCTGGGGGTGTGGCCGTGGTGGTTGAGGTTACAACGGATAACCGGAACCGGTCGGTCAGCGAAATTCGTCATGCGTTTTCAAAGAACGGCGGGAACCTGGGTGCGTCGGGTTCGGTGAAGTTCCTGTTCACGAAGAAGGGTTTGATTGCCGTGGAGAAGGACGCAGCCACGGAAGAGCAGTTGTTGGACATTGTGCTGGAGCATGGCGGCGAGGACCTGAACGACGAGGGCGATACGTGGGAGATGATTACCGATCCGGCGGCGCATGAGGCGGTGGCCGCGGCGGTGAAGGCGGCGGGGATTGCGACGGTGATGAGCGAGGTGACGATGGTTGCGTCGACTTATACGAAGTTGGAAGGGGCTCCGGCGAACCAGATGATTCGCCTGCTGGAAGCGCTGGAAGACTACGACGATACGCAGAATGTCTACTCCAACTTTGACATGGACGCGGAGCAGATGGAGCACGCGGCGGGCTAGCGCCAGGCCCAGGCAGGCAGGGAAAAGGCCGCCCGGATGTGGCGGCTTTTTTGTGGGATTCCAACCTTGATGGGAAGGGAAGCGCGTTGATTAAGACACTGAGGATTTTGCTGCTGGTTTTGATGACGGGGACGCTGGGGGTCGCGGCGCAAACGCCGAATGCGGCTGCGAGCGATAGCGGAGTTGCGGCGGTGGACAGCGATTCGGGAGCGGGCGGGACTGCGGCCGGTCTGACGCTGAGCAGCCCTGGGATTGCGAGTCTTCAGGAGGACCCGATCGAGCATGTTCGCAAGAAGAGGAGCTTTGGGTATGGGCCGTTTGTCAACGCGGGGACGGGGCTGGGGAATCGGGATAACTTTCAGTTTTTGTCGGCCGGCATTGAGGGCGGAAAGATTTTGACGCCGGTGATCGGCAAAGGGCTGCTGGCGGGGCAGTTTGAGTTGGGCGCAAACATCATGCCGCTGTGGCTGGGGTTTACGCCGGGGCCGCATGAGCAGTCGTTCCTGGAGCCGGGCGGCATTTATTTCGAGGGACCGGAAGGCGGCGGGACGTATGTGGGCGTGAGCATTACGCCGGTGATCTTCCGCTGGGATTTTGCGACGCATTCGCGGCGGATTCAACCGTGGTTTCAGGCTGCGGGCGGGGTGATCTGGACCAACCACAAGTATCCGCCGGATTTGCTGGTGCCGCACGGCGCAGTGACCGGTGGCGGTACGTCGGTGTGGAATTTTTCGCCGCAGGGCGGGGGCGGGATCAGGTGGTTTCTGCGCCAGGGACGGTCGATCGACCTGGGGGTGAACGGGGAGCATATCTCGTCGGCGTCGCTGGGGGACAGGAACCCGGGGGTGAACGCGAGCATCCAAGTGCAGGTGGGGTATACCTTCTGGCGATGAAGCACCTGCGGTGCTGCAGATGGCACCTGCGGTGCGGCAGATGCTCGCGGGAGGCTCGCGCCGGCTTACTGCTTCCCACCCTTGCGTTAGGAAAAACACGCAAGGATGGGGCACGGAGCGGATTTTTCTCGACTAGCCCGCATTTCTCACGGCCGGCCCGATAGGCCGGAATTCATGGTCTGGCGAGGCCCCGGAGGGCCAGGAGGCCCTCAGGACAGCCGGTCAGGAGACCGGCGCTACAATCTTGCCGCTCGTAAGAAATACGGGCTGGGGGCAGGCATGGGCCGGAATTCTCCGGTGTGAAGGATGTGCCGGCAGGGGTTTTGCCGATGAAGGGTAGTGATCGTGAGTTTGCCGGTAGTCGAATGCGTTCCCAATTTCTCTGAAGGCAGAGATGTGAAGCGGGTCGAGGCCATTGTGGCGGCGATGCGCATGGAGGGGGTGCGGCTGCTGGACTGGGCGATGGACGCGGACCTGAACCGGGCGGTGGTGACCATTGCGGGAAGCCCGGCGGCGGTAGTGGAGGCGGCGGTGCGCGGCGTGGGCAAGGCCGCGGAGCTGATTGACCTGACCCGGCAGCAGGGTGCGCATCCCAGGATCGGAGCGGCGGACGTGATTCCGTTTGTGCCGATTTCGGGGATCAAGCTGGAGCAGTGCGTGTTGCTGGCGCGGCAGGCGGGGCTCGAGATCTGGCGGCGGTACAACATTCCGGTGTACTTCTATGAGGCGGCGGCGGCGCGGCCGGACCGGGCGAACCTGGACGAGGTGCGGCGGGGTCAGTTCGAGGGGCTGCGGGACCAGGTGCGGAACGATTCGACGCGGCGGCCCGACCTGGGCGGTCCGGGGCTGCATCCCACCGCGGGGGCGTGCGCCGTGGGGGCGCGGAAGTTTCTGGTTGCGTATAACATTTACTTCGATTCGACCGAAGTGGCGCTGGTGCGGGCGATTGCGCGGGAGATACGGGCGGCATCGGGCGGGATGAAGGGCGTCAAGGCGCTGGGGGTTCTGGCCAATGGGCGGGCGCAGCTTTCAATGAACATCACGGATTTTGAGGCGACGCCGATTTCGCAGGTTTACCGCAAGGTGGCCAGCCTGGCACTGCGGCACAAGGCGGTGCTGGCGGGGGGCGAGGTGATCGGGCTGGTTCCCGAGGCGGCCTGTGAGCGGGAAAGCGAATGGATGCGTCAATTAACTGGGTTCGATCCGCTGACCAAGATTCTGGAGCATCGGCTGGCCGCGCCGCTGAAGTGGCCGGGAGATGAAACGGGAGACGCGTAGCTAAAACAGCGTAGCTGGAACAGCAGAAAAGTCACAGCAGAATAATCGGGCACGGCAAATTGCCCGGAAGGTACAATCACAACATAGGTATCAGGCACCCGGAGGATAAAAGTGTTGAATGGTTTATTGAAGTTTTCGATTGTTCCCATGCTGCTGGCCGCAGCCACCGCGGCTCCCGCCGCGCAGTTGTCCACCGATGCGCGCGGAGCGGTTCCGCACGATGTGCAGCAACTGGTGGTGATCGACTACAAGGCGATGCAGAATTCGAAGGCGGCGATGGATCTGCGCGCGCGGGTGATGCCGCCGGAGCTGAAGGTGTTCGACGAGGCGCTGCGCAAGTCGGCGCTGAACGACAAGGACAACATCGACCAGTATGTCGACGAGCTGGCGTTTGCGCTGTTCCGTCCTTCGCCTACGAGCGAGAGCCTTGAGACGGTGGGCATTGCGCAGGGACAGTTTCCGACTACGGATATTATCGCGAACTTCCGCAAGGACAAGCTGAAGGCCACGCTGGTGCGCACCAACAAGATCTGGCCGATGGCGAAGACCGGGATGGTGCTGTGCTTCGTCGATCCCTCGACGATGGTCTTCGGATCAAAGGATGCGGTGATCAAGACCCTGGATGCGCGCGATGGCGTGACGCCGAGTTTGCTGACCAACAACTCGATGATGAATGCGATGAACACCGTGGACTCAGCGCCGCTGTGGAGCATTCTGGACGAAAAGGGCACCAAGACGATGATGAAGCAGGTGCTTGGCGAGGCGGGCTCGATGACCGACATCGATACCGTGCAGAAGCGGCTGCAGGCCTCGTGGTACGGGATGGACTTTCAGCATGGCGTGAAGTTCGACCTGACCATTTCCACGGGCGACACATTTGCCGCGGCGACGATCTCTTCGCTGCTGTCGGCGGCGGTGACGCTGCGCAAGATGAGCGGATCGGAAGCGGAGAAGACGGCGCTCGCCGATACTTCGGTGGCGTCGAATGCCGGGAACATGTCGATCCATTTTGCGGCAACGGACAACGACTTCGACAGCCTGCTGCAGTCGCCGTTGTTCAAGAGCATGGTGCACTAGAGCGGTTTCAGGATAGGTATACCCTATCTGCACTACTGCGAGGTCGCCGCTCCTTGGGGTCGCGTCGACTTGAGTGTATTCCCTTTGGGTACGGCAATCCTGAAACCGCTATAAAGCCCCATTCTCTCATTTTAAACAGCTTACGGCACGACTCAAGCCACCCCAGCGACGAAGACCTGTCGCTGGGGACCCCGGGAAGTCGTGCCCCTTCGCACACTTGCCTGAAGTCGGTGTTCTTCTGCAGCCTGTGAGGGCCGGCCCGGGCTGAGGCGTCTGTGGCACGACTGAACAGGCTGCGGAAAAAGGCCTGGTTTTGGGCGAAACTCGGCAAAAGCATACCTCAGGGGCTGAAGCCCTTGTTGATTTAATTGGCTTTATGCCGGGGATAAATCCCCGGCCTAGAGCGGTTTCGATTCAAATGTTTCCATTTGAAGGTCATGCGAGGTGGCATTTTCTTGGGAAAAATGCCACTTGGCCTCAACCTTTCTGTAAAGAGCAGAATTGAAACCGCTGTAGCGCCCGAACGAGTTTTTCCGCAAGCTGTCAAGTGGTGCCCTTGCAAAGATCAGTCGGGCCGGTGGGCGTTCCGTTTGGGAACACCTGCCGACCTGATTTCTTTTGCGGGGCGATCCTCTCCGCAGCGCCACTCGGCACGTCTAAATATCTGAAAGGCGAATCATGGCAACTTCCACGCTGCTTGCGCCGAGCTCCAGACGTTCCAGATTCAAAACCGTTCTCTGGATCTCCCTTGGTCTCACTGCGCTCTTTGTCTTCATCACTTCAGAAGTCTTTCTTGTCGCCGATTACCCCATGTATCATGCCTACCGTCTGCAGGTCATCGCAGACCGCGGCCTCCTCATCCCCCATACGCTCGCGGGAATCTTCGCTCTCTTGATCGGCCCCATCAATTTCTCTTCGCGCATTCGCCAGCGTTACCTGAAATTCCATCGTGTCCTCGGCCGCATCTACGTCGTTTCCGTCTTCATTGGCGCCGCTACGGGAGTGGCCCTCGCCTCAGGCCGTCCGGGCTTCCCCGGAACCTGCGGACAGGCCGCGGCCTGGGTGGTCTGCACCACCGCCGCCTTGATCACCGCGCGTAACCGCCAAATCGTCCAACATCGTCAGTGGATGATCCGTTCGTACGCGGTCACCTTTACGTTCGTCTCCAGCCGCGTGCTCAATCTCTGGCCCCGTTACTGGAGCCACCTGGGCGACTCCCTCTCGGCTGTCGGCGTGATTGGCTTCACTCTTGCTTCGCTGCTGATCGTGGACCTGGGCCTGAACTGGCGCGAACTGACCACGCGGCGTGTCTGAGGCGCGGCCAGGAGCAGATGAGATTCTCAGGGCTACGTGATCGACGCGGGCGATACCCATCTCGCTTTTGAGAGGCGGGGTTCAAAAATCGTCCTATTTCCCGAAGCTGGTCCCGTCCAGCTCCGAGCTGAGCAAAGGCCCGTAACCACCCAGCTGTCCAACGATCCTCACGACCGCCGGGTCCTCACCCTCCAGTACCCACACCATCACATCTTTCGGCTGAATTCCGATCAAGCGCGCAATCAGGCCCACGATGCCGCCCAACTCAGGATGAATGCGAAACAGGGCTGCCTTCAGGGTGTGTCCCGCCATCTGGAAGGACTGCTCGCCCACCGGCGAGATCAGTATCCGAATCATTCGTCCGCCGCCGAGTGGCGCCAGTATCCCCACCCGAAACGGCGCAGTATTGTGCGGCAGGTTCAGCAGCAACGTTCCAACGCAGCCATTCGCCAGGTCAGCCGGCAGGTCGATGTGTTCGCTATTGGCGTGTATCTTGCCATTCTTGTCGGTTGTGCGGGTGGTGGTTATGCCGGTAGCGGCTTCCACCGTAAAGTCGATGGGCTTGGGAAAGAACGGCCCCTTCTGTATGTGATGGTCGCGTATTAACTGAAACGTGCCCCGCTGCCTGTACGTCGTGGTCTCGTCATCCATCGACCCGTCCGCAAAGCGATAGGTCAGGCGCATGGTGACTTCTTCGCCCTGCACCTGCTGCGTAAACTCAACCCGGGCGACGATGTTTCCAGCCTCGGAGCGCACCGCCATCGACGCGTGCCTCGGAAGTTGGATATGTCTCACTGAGATTTGTTCAGCCGGCGCGGCAGTGCACAACGCCATAGTCAAAAAAGCGGCTGCAAGGAGTCTGCTTGGCTCCATCCAATACCTCGCTCGAACGTTCATCTCTGTGAGATGCCAATTGTGCGGCAAATAGTCCGCTGCAGGAATGGGCGTCTCCCATCTCGCTGGTCCCGATTCCTGCTGGCCGGCGCCAATGCGAGAGTTGTATTCGATCCTGGGGGACGCCGGTCCGGGCCTAAAGGCCATGCTGCGTAATTCGTGCAGGGGCTAAAGCCCCATTCTCTCATTTTAAACAACTTATGGCACGACTCAAGCCACCCCAGCGACGAAGACCTGTCGCTGGGGACCCCGGGAAGTCGCGCCCCTTCGCACATCTACTGCCAAGCTGGAGTTTTTCCGCAGGCCGTAAAGCCCGCTGCTCCTGCCGAGTAAGCTATCTGCGACTGTGGTTCCAAAAGCCGCCTCACTTCCAGCGCCCCACGCACAACCTTCCAGGCCGCCAATGCTCCACCGTCACCGCCTCGCGGGGAACCTCAGCCGCCGTCAGCAACCGCACCCAGTCCTGCGCCCGGAGGGCCCGCCGGAAGGAGACCGGCGCATCGTGGCGGACAAACCGGTGCCAGCCCACGATGCGCTCCACCCACCCAAACATCCGGGAGTTCCACTTTGACCGCTCCAAATCATTGATAAACCAACCCACCTGCGCAGTGGCTTCCATCCACCGCAGCAGGGCGACGATCTCCTTATCCTCCAGATGATGTGCCGTCAGAGAACTCACGACGATATCCACCGGCTTCTCCGGCCGATACTCCAGAGCATTGCCCGTCACCCATGCGATGCCGAGCTGCTTGGGGGTGGACTCCGCTGCCGCACGCGCCGCATAAGGATTCAAATCGATCCCCGTTAACTGCACAGAAATGCCGCGCCTCCGTGCCCAGCCTGCAATCTGGCGCAGCAGATCGCCGCCGCCACTGCCCACGTCGACGATGTGGAGTGGATCAGGCGGTGCAGGCGGCAGCCGCCTCAGCCAGGCCAGCGTGGGACGATAGCCCAGCAGCCAGCGGTTGATCTGCTCCAGGCTGCGCAGGCAGCCACGGAAATCCTCATAGCTACAATCACCGTCCATCAGCTCCGGAAGATCGCGAGGAGACACCCGCAGCTCGAATTGGATCTCCGCATTAGATCCCATGGATGCCAATTGTTTCCGCAATGCGGTTCAGGTAAGACTTCGTCACGCGCAATAGGTCCTCAGCTCGAATTATAGAATTAGACGTGGCGTGGTTATCCTGGGGAAGCAGAACCACGAAGGGATGAGGTTACAGACCGATCAGCGATCTGAATGGCCAATTTGGCAACGCTACCAGTGCCAGATTCACAATGTTGCCGATCGGAACGATGGGCACTGCAGGCTCTGGCTCACCATCATCGCCGACGCACCGTCCAACCCTTAGGGCGGTCTTGAGGGTTCCGAACTCCACCGCTACCCGCGTGCAGGATTGGTCATACGATATCCGCCAGGAGCGGTACAATTTCACATAACCGATCCGAACAAGGAGATTCCAGTTACAACGTCCAATCTGAATCAGATTCCTTTTGAAAACGAAGTTCTCATCCTCGGTGGCGGAGTGGCAGGCTGTGCCGCTTCCATCGCGCTGGCCCGCAAGGGACAAGCGGTTACGTTGATTGAACGTGAGCCCGCACCGCGCCACAAGGTCTGCGGAGAGTTCCTGAGCGGTGAGGCCCTTGAGGACCTGGATGCGCTCGGCATCGACGTGGGCTCGCTTGGCGCCGTGCCCATCACCTACGTTCGCCTGGCCGCTGCCAGGCGCGCCGCGCAGGCTCCGTTGCCTTTTCCCGCGGCCTCACTTACGCGCAGGGCACTTGATACAGCACTTATCGCCGAGGCCATCGCCGCGGGAGTCCGCGTAGAGCAGGGTCGCAGCGTGCAGGGGCTGGCGCGCACGGCGCCCAATGTCTGGCAAGCTACGCTCGACGACGGCACCACCCGCGAAGCTGCTACAGTCTTTCTCGCCACAGGCAAGCACGATCTTCGTGGCCACGCGCGTCCGGAGGACCCGCAGCGATGGATCGCCTTCAAGATGTATTTTCGCCTGGGCTCAGCGCAGGCCGCTGAGCTGGCGCACGCCTCTGAGTTGATGCTGTATCCAGGAGGCTATGGCGGTATCCAGCCAGTGGAAGGGGGCATTGCAAACCTGTGCTGCGTGGTGCAACAGCGGTATCTTGCGCGCACAGGGAATCGCTGGGAGAACTTCCTCGCGAAGATGCAGCAGGACTGTCCACACCTCGCGACGCGGCTTGCCGGAGCGGAACCGTTGCTGGCCAAGCCGATCGCCATTACGCATATCCCGTATGGCTACGTCCGCCGCACATCGGAAGATGGGCTCTACTGCATTGGGGATCAAGCAGCCGTCATCCCCTCGTTCACCGGCGATGGCATATCGATCGCGTTGCATACTGCGCGTTGTGCCGTCGCCGCCTATCTTGCGGCGGAGCCTGCACCGATCTTCCAGGCTAAACTGCGCTCCGCGCTGCTGACGCAGATGCGCCTTGCCGAGTTCGCTGCCGATGGCTTGAACAACTCCTTTGCACGCGCTGTATTACCGTTCTGCCTCAGGGTGTGGCCCGGCGTGATGCGCGTGACGGCAAAGCTGACACGCGTGGCCCAGCCCACCGCTCTTGCTACCCATGCGGTCGCCGGCTGAAATCGAGGTTGGCCAAAGCAACTCCGGGTAGTCAAAACCCTTGAGGGGAGATGAAATGAAATTCCTAGCGGTCTTCGCCTTCGCCGTCCTACTCACTCCGGCCGCAATTGCCCAGCATCAGACCTTCGCCGTCAATTCCGATGCCAGCGAGGTCAAGATGACGCTCAACACGACGCACGAGGTGGTCAACGGCACCTTTCATATCCAATCCGGATGGATTGAGTTTGACCGCGGCACTGCCAAGATTTCGGGCTCGGTGGTTGTGCTCTCCGGCAGCGGCAACACCGGCAACGGCAGTCGCGACAAGAGGATGAACAAGGAGATTCTTAAGGTGGAACAGTACACCACTGTTTCCTTTGAGGCGAAGACCTATACCGGCAACCTGGCTCCTTCAGGCGACTCGAACCTGCAGGCAACCGGTGTCTTGACACTCCTCGGCACGCCGCACCAGATCACCATCCCCATCCTTGTCCATGTTGAAGGCACAACCGCAACGGCCAAGGCTCATTTTGTCGTACCGTACGTGCAATGGGGACTGAAGAATCCAAGTTTTTTGATCTGGAAAGCGGACAACGACGTCGCGATCGACCTCAATCTTGTTGGCTCGATTTCAAAATAGAGAACCGCCTTCTTTAGAGGCGACGAGGTCGATACACCCTAAGGAACCACCGATTAAGTTGGAATGTGAGGCCGAGGTTCCCTCAGGGGCTGAAGCCCTTGTTGATTTAATTGGCTTTATGCCGGGGATAAATCCGCGGCCTACCGCCCGAACGAGTTTTTCCGCAAGCTGTGAAGTCGTGCCCTTTCAAAGCATCGCCTTATGCAGAGATTCCTTATGGCTTGGCGGTGAGCTGGGGATGGAACTCGGCTTTGCCGCCCGGGAGCAGGACGATCTCCAGACGACCTTCCTGCCCTTCGGAGACTGTTGGGCCGCCGATCTGCGCCTGCTTGCCGTCGCTTGCGGTGAACTGGACCTTGAGCGGTCCGCTGCCCTGCAACTGGATGCGGTAGCGGTAGGTTGCGCCGGCGGCGAGGGCGTTGCTGCCAAAGCTGGCGTTGGGATAGTCGACTTCAAGAAGCTGGATGGCGCCGCCGGTGCGGTTCTCGACCGAGGTCTCCACGTGGTAGGAGTGGCAGCCGGCCATGGCGGCAACCGCGGGCAGCACGATCAAGGCAAGAATTCCACGGCGAACCCGGTTACTGCGCATCATGGTTGACTCTCATTCAGGTTGACTCTCATTTTGGTGGGGCTCGGGTTGGGAAGATTCGCGGGCGGCGACCGTTTTGGCAATACTCTTCTCAACGCGATCGAGACGTTTGAGCAGCTCGGGCAGGCGCTGGAAGATGGTGACGGCGCGGAGCCAGACGCGGTTGTCGAAGCCGGGCGAGCCGGAGATGACCTTGCCGGGCGGCACGTCATGCGAGACGGCCGATTGAGCGGTGAGGATGACGCCGTCGCCGACGCTGCAGTGGCCGGCGATGCCGGTTTGTCCGGCGAGAATCACGTTGTTGCCGACTTCAGACGATCCGGCCAGGCCGGTTTGGGCGCAGACGAGGGTGTTCT
>Ga0302147_10000546_pt1 | contig 18141 bp, 18 predicted proteins | sample I_Bog_E3_2_FD_192438 | JGI IMG/M metagenome (GOLD analysis project Ga0302147, IMG submission 192438) | Peat permafrost microbial communities from Stordalen Mire near Abisko, Sweden - I_Bog_E3_2 | ecosystem: Environmental > Terrestrial > Soil > Wetlands > Peat | place: Sweden: Abisko, Stordalen...
TCTCGTGCCGGTCGAGATGCCGTGGACCGGGACGCGCAGGAGCCCGCTCATTTTGTTTGAGACGCCCTTCCGGAAGTTGATCCCGTTCTCGATGTTCGACCCTGATCTTTCCGACGCGAATGGACTCTTGATGGCCAAGAGCGGCGGCGGCAAGACGCTCGCCGCGCAACAGATGCTGCTGATGGCTGCCCGCGCAAATCCTCTCATCTCGATCCTCGAACGGGGCGACTCCTATCAGCCGCTGGTCGAGTTGATGGGCGGGGAGATGATCGAGATGTCGCTCGACTCGGAGCAAACGATCAACCCCTGGGACCTGCCCCGCGGGGAGACCAAGCCTTCGAACGATCAGATTTCGTTTCTGAAGAACCTGACCCGGCACATGCTGGGCGAGAACACTCCGCCCGATCTGGACATTGACCTGCTCGACAGTGTGCTTCTCGAAGCGATTGCCTCAACCTACAAGCGCTGCAGCGCGAAGACCTCGAACCCTATCCCGCTCTTCGGGGATTTGGCCGCGGAACTGGCTCACTGGCAGGACCGGGACCGCAACCAGAAGATCAATGGGATGGCGCAGATGGCATCGACCAAGCTGCGCGCCTGGGTTGATGAAGGTCCGTATGCGCGCTTGTTCGATCGGCCCACGACGGTTCAGTTGAGCAACCCCTGGCTCTACTTCAACGTCGAGAAGCTGAAGGACGATCCCAGGCTGGAGCGGGCCATGAGCCTGCTGATCGCGCATACGGCCACCTATCGGGCATCGGGGTTCACGGGGCAACCGAGCATTGTTCTGCTCGACGAGTGCTGGGCGCTTCTTGAATCACCAATCCTCGCCAGCGTTGTCGTGCAGTTGTTTCGCACGGCGCGCAAACGCAACGCCAGCGTTTGGGGAATCAGCCAGACGCCAGAAGACTTTGTGGGGACTCCGGACCGACCCAACGAGCATGGCGCCGGCATCGTCAAGAATGCGACCACGAAGATCATCGGCAAGCAGCCGGGCGATATGACCGCGCTTCGGGAGCACGTTCACCTGAACGAAACCGCTCTCAATCAGATAAAGACCTTCGCCCACCCGAAAAAGGGACACAGCGCCGAGTTCCTCATCGCAATTGGGGAGAAGGCGGAATCGACACACGCGATTCGGATAGTCCCCAGCGCCGTGGACTACTGGATCACAACCACCTATGCGCGCGAGCGAAGCTTCCGAAAGTGGTGGCTGCGTCGTCACAGGCAACTGCCTCTGATCCAGGCTTACGAAGAGCTTGCCACTCAATATCCGCGCGGGCTGGCGGAACTGTCCCCGTTGCCGGTTGAACTCTCCGGCGAGGTTCAGGAGGTAATTGTGCAATGAAACAGAACGATCTTAAACCAGAGGAAGTATCGTTGCTTAGGCTACCCACTATCGGAGTGCTGACGATTCGACAGAGATCTTCATCGGGCGGATTCTGCAATCGCATTTTGAAAAGAGGTAACGTGTGGCGATCAAAATCAAACGAGAAGATGCAGAGACCTGTTTCCTGTGCCAGATAAATCCGCCACAATTTCGCCTGATCTCACTTGAGAAGCTCCCAACCGAGGGCGGCACTCTTGAACCCGAATGTTTGGTCGAGCTTCTCTGCCCAGGTTGCCTGCAATTGGAAATCGATGATCATTGCGAAGCACTCGCGCAGTCAGGCATTCCAGTGGGAGCGGATGAAACGCCGGACATCTGTGTTTGCCGCCAAATTGGGTTCACTGTCGTTCCACTCATGTCCTGCGAACGAGAGTCTCAATTGCTGATTGACGAGCTGACAACAAATGGCTTCGAGACGGCGGGGAATTGACGATTGTGATGCTTCCAGATTGCGAGTTGCCACTTGAACGGTGGCAATGTCCCAGATGTTCCTAATGAAACAGGCTGTAAACGCAATGATTGCGCAAATCGGGAATACCTTTCGCTGCGGCGCTATCTTGGCTCATAACCCAAAGGTCGCTGGTTCAAATCCAGCCCCCGCAACCATTTAGCCGATTGGCCAACCCCAGATAACCCCAAATAACAGCGCCTCTCAAAATGCCGAGGGGTTTTCTGGCTGTGCCTGCGGGTTTCTTTGCATGGCTATGCGCTCCTCAGTGCCATCCTGACCACCTTGCTGTTGGCCTCACGCTTGGCCGTCATCAGGGCGTTTCCGTACACGTTCATCGTGGTCGAGATCTGGGCGTGCCGCATCAGTTTCTGCTGCACTCCCATCGGCGCCCCGGTGTCGTCCAGCCAGGAACGGTAGGTATGGCGGAAGGTATGCCATCCCGTTGAGTTCGCTATTCCGGCTTGGGCTCATCCGCACATTTGGTGAAGTTGGTGCGGGTCAATTGTGCTTGTTCGAACTGGTGAAGTTTCAGGCTGCATGCATGACGCGTATGCGCAGCAGATCGAATTTCGCGCGTCCGTACATGGAGCGTTTGATGAGCTTCAGTCGATGGATGTTCCCTTCCACCGGGCCGTTGCTCCAGGGTTGTTGCAGTGCAGCCAACAACGCAGCCTCGTCGCGACAAAGATACTTTGCAAAGGTTGCCAATAGACTGGTTTTGGTGTCCTCGCACCACTTCGGCCATGCAGCAGTATCCCGTTCCTTGATGATGCGGCAGAACTCCCGAGCCAGAGTTGCAGCGGATGCGATTTCAGGTGATTTGCGACGTAGTTCATCGAGATAGGGCTGAGCATCTTCGGGGTCTTTCAGCAATAACCAGGCAGTTTGTCGCGGAGAAGCACGTGACAGCGTAGAGGAGGGTGCCGACACCCGCCCCGCAGTTTGAACACTCCCCCAGACAGCATCCGATTCTTTCAGTGACGGATTTGTCGCATTATGCCACAACCGGCTCTTGGAGCTCACGATATGCCAGAAAAACTCAAATATGAAGCTTGACCTGTACGGCATTACAAGGCTTCAGGGCGTGTTGGCTGACTCTTCGGGCGCCTTTTGACGCATCTACACGCATAAGCAGGCGCGCGGCATGCTTGGCGCGATTGTTAAGATTGTTGGTACGGAATTCGATAGGATGAACGAGAGATCGCGTGACGAGACTTTGACTCCAATGCCGGATGAGCTCTACCGTTACCCACCACTTCGTGTTGCGCGTTTGCTCTTTGAACTCGAACCGCTGAGCCACATGCATTTGCCGGTCGAGATCCGCGGCAACGTGTTACGCGGATCATTCGGCACAATCTTTCAGCGGTCAGTGTGCGATCCAAACTGCCCCGGGGCCGCGCGATGCGTTAGACGAGAGATCTGTGCTTATGCCATGCTCTTTGAGCCTCAATGGCGTTTGGAGGGGGATCGCCATGGCGTAACGGATGCACCGAGGGGATTTCTCTTCCGACCGACGCAGCATCCCGATCCTAACTTTGGCCCGGGCCAGCCTCTGCACTTCGAGCTGCGGTTGTTTGGCCAGGCAATCGAGGTAATTCCATTCTTCCTGAATGCCTTTCATGCAATGGCGTCATGCGGGCTCCGTGGTGTTCCGACGCGGCTGATCTCGGTGCTCTCCTTGGACTGGTCGGGAAGCGTATGCGCCGAACTCGTGGCAGGCGGCAAGGTGGCCCATGGGACGCCTCGGACACTGCGCATGATCGACCTTGCGTTGCCGCCTGCGCCATCGGGGCCATTTGGCATCCGATTCATTACGCCGACCTGGTTGCGCCACGAGCGACGGGATGAGTTGGTGCCATCGCTCGCGGCTCTGCTGTGCCGTGTCCGCGACCGGCTGTCGTTCCTCTCGCAGCTCTATGAGCTTCAGGACTGGAGTGCCAATTTTGGCGCTATTAAAGCGTTGGCACGTGAGACACGCACGCTTGAGTCGCGCGGACAGTGGTTTGAAGACAGCCGCCGATCATCGCGTACGGGGCAGGTGATGCCGCTGGCGGGCTTCGTAGGCGAGGTTCTTTACACCGGTCTATCACCGGCGCTTTGGCCTTTGCTAATGCTTGGGCAAGAAGTGCATGTGGGAAGGCATGCCGTTTGGGGAAATGGCGGATACCACGTAATGTGACGCTCTTCCAAACAACGAGCGAGTTTTCGGGGCCGTTAAGTCCGGCGCTGAAAGGCACGCAATGGGCCATTGCCAACGCGAAAGACCCGCCATTCATTGCGTCCAAGCTACCTCACCCCCTCCGGCGACTCGCAGCGATAGACTAGTCCCATGCAGGAGCGCGTGTGGGTGCTAGCAGTGAACGACGGCGAAGCGGTTGAGATTGAAAGGCTCCTTCACCAACGTAGCGAGTGCGTCTTTGCCTCAGTACAGCGCTGGGGCGCGACGTGGGCCGGGCTTGAGCCGTCGATTCAAGATTCCCTTCGGCAGTTTCGCAAGACCAACGCCGGTGGTGAGATCATCGGCATCGAGTTGGGGGGGACCAATCCTTATGGAGCCGTAGACATCGACCATCATCGCTACGGCGACGATGACCGCTCGAACTCGCTTTCATCACTGGAGCAGGTGGCCGCCAGGCTGCCAGTCAAACTCGACCACCGGCAACAGTTGGTAGCTGCCAACGACCGTGGGTTCATCGCCGGAATGGAGGAGATGGGCGCGACCGTAGCGGAGGTGCGCGATGTTCGCGCACAGGATCTTGCCGCCCAGGGGGTGACCCCCGAGCAGCAGCAAGATCAGCGGCGCGAGGTGGAGACTGCGACGGTCATCGACGGTCGCTATCTGGTCACGACTGCCTTTGACCCGCCAACCGCGCTCTCCGACCTCCTATACCAGGAGAAACAGGCGCGCGAGTGGCTAATCCGTGGGCCGCATGTATGGTCCTACTCCGGGCCGCGTCATAAGGAGTTCGCCGCATTGCCACTCACTGAATCCCACTGGTCCGGTGGCCGACCCCAAAGCGGCTACTTCGGCATCGAGAATCCCGGCGAAGATGCGCGGAAGAAGATCCTGAATCTCTTCGAAGGCTGATTGAGGCAGCAGCTGTCATCAAGCCTAGCGCTGACGTGGCGGGGGCAGTTTTTGAAGTGCCTTGACCGCTGCCTGAATCTGGTTCCCTGGGCCCGGTAATGCCACAGGTTGCAGGGCCTGCGGTCCAATTCCATCCGGGGCCGCCCGTCTAGCACGCTCCTCGTTGGCTACGAACCACTCGTAGTGCTTGCCCACTCCTTGATTCCCCGTGCAGACGGGGTAGCTGATCTTGATCTCCCGGTCTACAAGCACGGCGTTGGGTTCGCCGATCTTCTCTAACGCCGCGCGAATTTCCGCGTTCATCCCATCGCGGAAGTCTCTATGAAGACTAGCCAAGTCCAACTCGTCGCCGTTGAAGCGTGTTTCGCCCCAGCCTTCCGCCGAGTAGCGCCTTTGCCGATGAATGGTTTCCATCTTGTCGATCTTGATCTCGACGCTGCCCAGCCCAATCGGCTTGCCCATACCAAGTTTGTGAAGGAAACCGTCTTGCGGCTTGAGCGCGTAGAGCATCATGCCAAGTTCGAGATCGCTCAGGTTGTCAAAGCGAATCTCGAATTTCCATTGGCTTCCCTTCGGCCATGGCTTCACCTCCACATGCCGGGCGGGGACAAACGGCTCAGTTCCTCTCCAGGGGTCCTTGTCCTGGTTGATGGCGTCCGGGTGATGCAGGTAGAACTTTCGTCCCTGCGGCCAGTGCATCCCCGGCTTCAGATCGCTTTTTGCGACGAAACGGTTTGCTCCCTGAGGCTGCCGAAAGTACATGGCGGGCGAAGGCGGCTTCGGTCCGCTCAACTCCTTGAGTTGAACCTCCTTCATCTCCTTGATCATCGTGGCTGAAATGCCGTGCGAAAAGCGCACTCTCCCCTTCCAGTGGAGGCCGCCCTTCAGTTCCTTATCAGCCTTCTCCTTTTCGGACTTCTCTTCGATGAAGCCGAAGACGCGCTCGGCAAGGGTCAGCTTCTTGCGCCCGCGATGCAACGGGACAAGGTTCTCATCGACCGCTTCGAAGAAGCTCCAGGCGTTTGCCGCTTGGCCATTATCGGTGTCAACACGCCCCCGCCAGATCGACGAGTATGAAATCTCGATAACCTTCTTTCCCTCGCCGTCAACATCGAAGAAGACCAGATCGCCAGCCTGGGGCTGGAGTCCCTGCCCTTGGGTCCTACCTGGGCGCGTGTCCTTGGGCTCATAGGGCCTTGGCGAGGCCTCGCCCTTCGAATCCTCTGTCATCTGATCGGCCAGTTGCTGGAACCGAGCCAGCACGTCCGGAGGTACATCCAACAAAGTACGCCTTGCGTTTGGGATCGAGGGGATCAATACTTCATGTTTCTTTGTCCCTGGGATGTTGTCCCTTCTACCAGCCTCATAGCAGCCAAGAACACGTGCGACAACCGGTACTGAAACGGCACGAGGAGAAGAGGTCGTGTCTCTTCGCTGCGAGACAGCCATCCTTCTGGCGTCACCTTTGATGTTCAGCGCGGCTTCGGCCACGCCACCGGCGACCAACGTCGTAACGTCGGCCCACGTGAGCGGATAGATTGTAGTCTTTCGCAGATCACCAGTCCGCAACTTCCATGAAAGGTACGGTGGTTCTTCCGCAATCTCTCTCCTGAGCTCGCGGTTAACGATCTGGGTGTTTCCTGTATACATCTTGAAGACAGGGCCGGATGGAAATACACTTATCCACTTCCTTAGAGGATCGTCCAGGCTTCCGCGATGCGTGTAGCTGAGAGTTGGAAGGCACAACGGCTCCAGTCTCCATTTCTCGCCATTTCTAACGAGGCGCCCAATCGCAGACAACGCCTTAGTCATCGGCTTCCGGTACGAGTAGCACTCCTGCTCCAGGACTTTGCGGCTGAGTATCCTGGGTGCCGAGTTGCTGGCCGCCTCGGCAACTGATGAGATGAGCCCACGCAGCGAGGATGCCGGCAAAGCAGGATTCTTGTCCGTCAGAGATGGCAAAGCGGCATTCCCGTCCAATTTGAATCCGGTAACCTTTCCTGTCTTCTCGCCTTCATGGTTGGCACCGATGAAGACAGGGCTCTTTGCAGTGACAGTGCATGAAATGACGCCCGAGTGCCCGGTCGCCTCATATCGATCGTGGCGCATGCCTTTGAGCGCCGTATCTTCTAGCAGGCCACTCTTCCGCAATGGATCTGCGTTCAGATCACTGCTGCGCGGTCCTCGCGCGACCGGGACAAAATAATATGGAGAATAGAAGCTGGGCATGACTAGAGTCCCCCTTTTTCCCAGGCTTTGATCCAATCCTTCACTGAGCCATCAAACAATCCATTGAGATTCGATTCCACCCATTGCACTGAAGGAGGGTTTGTGACCACGTTTGCCCACCCATATCCCTTGCCTGATCCCCATCCGAAGTTCAGATCCCCTTCTGCAAGATCGCGAAGGACCAGTGCAAGCAGGCCAAGACTCGCCGACGGGTCGCCAAGTTTCCTCAAGCGGCCAAAGTCGATGGTGACCGCACCCTTGAGTTGCGGTTGCCAGCCGCCCTCTGCATTGAACTTCCGGTTATCCATCCCGCCGGCGGCCGTGAAGCGATCAATTGCAACGAACTCCTGGGTTGCACTATTCGGTGTGTCACCCACCTGTATGAAGTCATCGAGCTCGAGCACTGACTTCCATCCAGGTCCACCGAAAAGGCGCGTCATGCAGTCAACACTTGCTGGTATTGAGCCGTCCGCGTTCAGTCGCACCTCTTGCCTGTCGCCAGACTTTCCACAGGTGCGAGCAATTCTGGCTGCCTGATGCGCAAGCACTCCGCGGAAGCTCTCAGCTGGCAGAATCAACTTGTCATCCGCGACTCTTCGCGCAGCATGGGAGAGCCCCCCATCTCCGTCCTGACCCTTTACCACCTTGTTGGGATTGTTGACGAGAAAGTGATGGTCTTTGAAACTCAGCGTGATCTCGATGCGTCTCTTCTCGCCTTCAAGCCCAGACGCCTTGATTGATTCCAGTTCACTGCTTCTGTCCTTAAGTCGGTCGGGGCTGAATGCACTCTCGACGGGACAGGGATTCTTGATCCATGCAGCAATGGCAATCGCATCGAGCACTCTCACAGCGCCCAGTTTCCAGCTACACTTGCCTCGGTCGTTCCCACTCCATGCACCAAACCGCAAGCTGCCGCTGAGAGTCATGTTGAGGAGCGCCGCATGCTTTTTCCACTCGCCCGCTTCGTAGGACTTGCCTCGAATGCGCACTTTGAATGTCGTGCCCACCGGAACCATCCAATGTGCAAAAAGCAAGTGCTCTTTGGCTGAGCCTCGAATCGCATCGATCTCAGTTCGACGGAGGATGTTCTCCTCGAAGGCGACCTCGGAAGTCGCAATCGCGTCGAGAAACTGAACCAGCCCACCGAACCCCTTGCTTTCGGACTCCTTCTTCCCGAAAATCGCTGAAGCATCAGCGGAATCAAATTCTATCCGGCGCTTGAGTACGCCCTTCAATGCCGATCCGGGAATGATCGGCTTGCACTTCAATGGCGCCCCAGGGATGATCGGCTCTTGATTGACTGTGCACGCAATCAACTGAACGTCGGCCAGCTCTAATTCCTCTTCGGGGTCAAACCTGTGAGGCTCAGCTTTGCCATTCCCAATGTGCATTGGCGAATCTGTCGTCAGCGTTCCTTCCAATTGCCAGTACGCGTCAAGCTTCATCGAGTGGCCTCCTGCCAATGCCATTCCTGGTCGACTGCGATCTCTCCGTATCCATTCTCAGGTACGTAGGGACACTTGCTCCAATCTGTGCTGTCACCGACCAAGCCGAACATCTCGCGAACACTCTTCGCGACCGGCAAGCCACCTCGCTGCCATTCCGCTATTTTCTCCTCGATTTTGCTGAGATTAACGTTTTCCCCCGCTCGAAGAACGAAAACTGCCCCCGCGTCAGTCAGCACAAAAGGACGGTAGGGAGTTTCGGCGGAGAATCTCCTCCACTGGTACTCACCCCCTACCAGGTGCTGGTCAGCGAAGTGTCTTTCGAGTGTTAGCTTTTGGTCTGAGACATCTGCCCAGTAAGACTTATACGCATCATGTGCGTTGGAAAAACCGCTTTGGATAGCGGCGACGTCGCACAGAAGCGCTGGCGTCTGTAGCGATATGATCCATTTGCTTACCGTTGGTTTCTCATCTCTCTGCAAGCTCGCCGCGAAAGGCTGAACTTGAACCCGCTCGGCGGTGCAGTATGTCTTCAATTTTCCAACACCGGGAATCCCACCCATCGTAATCAAGTTGCCGAGTTGTTCCTTTACTCTCTTTCTCGCCTCTGTCTCGGTAATCCGATCGAACGAAATTGCTGTGAGCCACTCGTATGACTTCAGCTTGATTTCAATGACATCTGCCCGATTCTCGGCAACTAGCGCGCGAGCTGCCGCCATGCGGTAAGCAAAGAGCTTCTCCTTCTCGGCACTTCTCGCATTGCTGTCAATCTGAGTTCGCACACGTAGTTCGTATGGAACCTTGAGAACTCCGAATCGCATTTCCGCATCCTTGAATGACTTCCAGTCGATCTGAAATGCGAGGTCATTCCTGCCGCCGCGGATATCTGCTACAGCAACGTCCCGCAATTCGTTCGTGTTCCCCACCGTTACGGCGCTCGCCGGTATCGGGTTCTGACGGTTCCGCTGGCCTTGCTCCGCAGGCTTTGCAAACAACACCCGGATCTTGCTGAATTCCTGGCAAAGTTCCTGCATAGCGCAAGTGGGATCTTGCGCCAGAGCCGCAAGGTCTCTCGCTTTGCTTCCGTTGACGCGCAGAATGGCATCGGCGATTGCGCCCTTCAGCACTCCGCCGGGAATCTCCTGCTGCGACTCAAAGATATTGTTCGCGACGCGTTTGCCGCCAATAACGAGGGGGCCCTCCGGCTTGAGTGCGATCCACCAGGTATCGGAATCCGGCGCATCCTCCCAACCACTGGCGCGCTTGTAGTCAGTCTCAGCTAACCGCCTAACTTCGATGCCAGCCATCACGCCAAAGCCTACTGTATGATCGGCACCAATGCTGGGAATCCAACTGAGGCCCTGCCTCAGACTTGATTCGAGATCCACCGCCTCTTCGTCGCTCATGATAGACCAAATCCGTCCCTTGAACGGATACGGCTCATTCGATTGAAAGGGCGTGCTGATCATTTGGTTTTGTCCCGACGCCACCGCTCCCGTCGTGTCGTCCTTCTCGATCCGAAACAAAATGGCCGATTTCTTCTCAATTTCCTGCGCATCCTCACCCGCGTACAGAAAATCAGTGAACTGCACAAGACCACGATCGTTGGTCCAGTCCTCTTCCTTACTCGGGTCTTTCCCCAGCCATCGCTTCCAGTCCCACTTGCATAGTTCGGACGGACATGCGTTTTCGAGTTCTTTCCAAGCCTCTTTCAGCTTGCCTTTCACCAAAGTTCCGGCCACGTAATACTCACCTGCCGCATTACGAGCAAACGGTGCGTCAATTCCGAACTCCTGTGGGGCGCTCGAGGTCGTCAGCACAGGCCCACGAAGCGTCAAAGTAACGTCCCAGGCAAACAGCTTCACCATGGCTTGACTCCTTCGGCCGCATTCTCCTGCAGCTCCGGCGCCACGTAATCCCACAAATCGACAAGATGGAACCAGGATGACTCGATGCTCCCTGTTGCGGTACGCCACATTGTGAGAGCATCGCTCCATTCCGACCGGCTAACAAAGGGCTCGATATCCTGGTTCAAAAGTTCCCAGCTCTTGCCCTGGTTCAGGCCCTTCACTGCTTCGTACACTTTACGTCTGGGAAACTCACCACTCTTGAGTCCGGCAAGTGCTTCGCTCATCCTCTCCAGATTATTTTGCTCCGCTGAAAGTACGAGCCCCTTTGTCGCTTCTTTGTTGCGCCATTGGAGTGCGCGGAATCCCTCCAGATCCTCACCCACATGATCAAACGACTCAAGCACGAGATAGCTGAGCCTGTGGGTCACGCGCCCCTCACGGTTTTGCAAATCCTTGCCACCTTTCGCCTCCACTTCGGCCAATTTCTTAACCAGTTGCACGAGCGGGTGTATTGGGGCCTTGTGATGAGCAAAGATCAGGCCCATCGCGTACTTCAGCGGCACCTGATTGCCATTGAGCGGTGCTGTCGAGTCTTTCATCTTCGATGCAAAGAGCTCGGCTGTCTCCCAGCCGCACCAGGCTGGCACTGCCAGCATCAGCTCGTCACCGCCCCAAAGCAATACTTCAATCCGCCGTTCTCCTTTGTCCGTTTGCCAGTGCCGCTCGCCTGTCTTGATAAGGAGTTGTCTTAGAAACTCCTCACGGCGACCCTGAACAGCCTTGTCAAACTCTTCCATGCCAACAATCTGCCCCTCGGATTCCAGCCCTGCAAGTGCCGCACGCGGCTTCGATCCAAATCCGTTTCCATCTGCATAGAAGATCGCCATCTTTTTGTTCAGTCGGCCGGCTCCCGGGTTCGTTGTCAAGTCCGTGAGGTCCCGCGTGTATGTCCAGTCGGCACCCGTCTTGCCTGCATGATCTCCTAGGAACTCCCGCTTCAGGTCGTATCCTTTTTTGCGAAATTCGTAGACCTCCTCGCTCACCCAATACGACTCCGCGCCTCGTTGAGTCTCCCGACTGGCGGGGCGAACGTGATCAAATTTGCAGACTCTGCCCCCTTCCACCTTCGCGGGGCGAGCGAAGCTGAACGACTGCATTTGCTCCATGCGAATCCGGCACTGGAGATTCTCTTCAACATCAAGAACTTTTTCGTCCACCTTCAAATCCGCACAGGCGACTGCGATTGTGGCATACGAATACTGCCCGACCAGCCACTCCCTTACCTCCTTATCGACATCCCCCGCATTCGCTTGCATATCCTCGATCAGCAGCGCTGCCTTGGACGCCCCGGATGTGATTCGCCTGACGCCTCTGTACTTGGCGGCGATCCAGTCCTCTAATGCCTTTGGCATCCCAAGCAATGACAGACCAGCGCCACGGTTCGCACCAAGATCCCGCGCCGCATACACAAACCCATAGATGTTTAGCGCTTCTACCTTTACCACAATCATGGCTTGCCCTTCTTCTTCTCACGCATTAGCACGGCTCGTAAGACAAAGGCAAATATGAGGATTGATGCAAAGAAGGCCGCACTCCACCCCCACCACGCTCTTCCGTCTTTCAACCAGTCGAAACGATGCCGGGTAAACTCCATTTCAAACCAGGCGATTACAAGCGATGCACCAGTCAACGGAACCAACAAGATTGTCAGAAGAGTCATGCTCTTTGTGAGATTCATGACTTGAGTGCTGTCGTCCTTCATCTTGGCTGCTTCGTCCAGTTCCAACGCCAGACGCTTCTCACGCATCACGTGATCGAGCAGTTGCTGGTTCCCCAGGTGGTTTGACCAGAAATGAAACAACTCACTCCCCTGCATCTGGTTGGACACCTCGTTAAACCAATACCCTGTAACAAAGCGCGCAAAATCGCGATTCAGACCTTCATTCTCTTCCGTTATCAAATGCACGCTCTGCGAGAAACGTCGCGAGAAATGGAGCAGCGATGCACGATGGAAGTGAGCGATCAGACCAAGCTGGAAGTAATGGTGCCTGAAGTGGGCGAGCAGGCCGTTTGCCCCATTCTCCACGAACTTGGGGTCTGCCTGACCGAGAAAGGTGAACCCGTACCCGGAACACAAAAACCTTGTCGTCATCCAGGCATTGATTGGGTTCGTCGCATCCCAATAACGGTCATAGCAATGCTTTTGAACAAAATCGCTCAGAAACTCCGGAGAGTAGGTCGCCGCCTCAGGATTACTGCTTGGTTCGTCGCAGAAGCAGAGCCGCTGCTGGTCTTCCAACGTCACAGCGTGCGGAGTGTCCGTTGTTAAGAAAGACATGGAAGGCATGCGTTCATCCTCGATCTGGTCATAATAGAGGACGTCATCTTCCCGATCCGCCTGCGGACAAGACGGAATTAGCCCGTTCAGCAGCCAGCGCCAATGGGCGGACACTGGCGGTCTGCGCCAGCCGCTGGCCTCCACGCTTTTCCGCTGTTCGCTAGGGTCCTGCAGCGTCGAGGCGTCTCCAATTGGAATTCCGCTGCCGTCCAGCCACTGAACAGATTCCGGACACTTTCCCGCCCTGCTATGGTCAAAGTATGGTGCATAGACCTTTCGAAACTCCTCGAGAAAGGCCATCGCCTCGGAGCGCGGCATGGGCTCGATAGCTTCTACTTCAACCACCAGAATAGCTACCCGTGTCTGAAACACATACAGGTGAACGCGGTCGATTGTCAGCCGACGCTGGTATCCTTCGTACCCAAAACGCACCTCAACACCGCGCACATCGTCGCGCCCAAGAATGCGCAGGTGCTCCTCGCCTGGTTGCGAAGGATACAGGAATTGGCGCACAAAGGGATGGAAGTACAAGTACTCCGCATAGTGAAGATCGCCGGTCGGGGCCGTGCCTCGATCATAGGGATTGATGAGCTTCCACGGATGGCCGTCGTTGTGCCGCGCAACCCACTGGTCAATCTTGGTCTCGCTCAGATGCTCCTTGCCGCTTAGCTCAAGCGGCCAGAAAAGAATCTCGTGGAACTTGTTAAAGCTGATTTCACTCATTTGCATCCTCACGAAAGGGACGGTTTGATTAGCTCACTCTTAAAAGCTGTTGTCGGAGGCGGAGTTATGGTTTCGCTGAATATGTCGGCTTTCAAATTCAGCCGAATCGCGGTCGTTCTTGCGTTCATGCCATCGGCTTTTGAAGCTGCCAGCGGTCGAATCACGAACGCTGCGACTTATCTAGCCTGTGTGTCCCTGGCAGAAGGACGAGGGGCCAAATTAAAACTGCGAAACAAATAATGACGGTCCAGAGTGCTCTCGAAAGGTGATTGATGTGCGTCAAGTACAACGAACAGAAGTGATGTGATCGGCGTTGAAGGCCAGCACGAAATAACACTCCGTGACATGAGGTCACAAAAGCGCAGTCGAAACAACTACTTGAAATGCAATGCACCGAATACTAGGCCAGATTCTGGGGCACGTCAAGATAGAAACACAGTCCTAACTCAAGCCGTCTGTGGAAAACCATCTTGGGAAGGTTACGACAGACTATTCTTCTCGAGGACCTGCCAAACTCCCGCCTGAAGCAAGGGTATTGATCTTGTTTGGTCTTGCGATGCGCGTCACCACTTTGCATTTATTCAGGGAGGCCTCGAGCGGCTTCTTGACAGTTTGCCGAAAGTGCCGTGTAAGGGATAGAACTTATGGCGGTAGAGTGAGGTATTTCCGAGCATGTTGTTGCGCCTAAGCGAATGAAACGCCTTCCTCCGCTCGTCCTTGCGCGTCTCCCTTAGCTTGCTGGAAACACCTCCCGCTCGGAAGTGTCTCAAACGCAGGATAAGAGCAAACAAGCGCAACAAAAGAGTACACTGCAAGCAAAACACACCGCCGCTCCGAGGCGACTGAAACGCTTCCGCTACCCGTGCTTTGTTACGACTTCGTAAGTTCTGAACGCGTCGCCGCGGCGAGGCGACTCCTCCTCCATCACCCCGCATCTCAGCGGGTTAAGGAGGCCATGTGCAAACTCCATGGCTGGAACCCGAAGCCCTCAACCGTGCTTGGAATCGCGTGCGGGAAAACGATGGCTGCGCCGGAGCGGACGGTGTCACCATTCAGCGCTTTTCCTGCCTGCTCGACGCTGAATGGGAGGAGCTGAAACAATCCGTCGAACACGGCCAATACCGTGCCCTGCCATTGCTCCCCATCGTCATCACCAAACACCCCGGCTCAACGGAGACGCGCACCCTCATGGTTCCCTCTGTCCGTGATCGGGTTCTCCAAACCTCCATCGGTTTTCATCTGGGTACAGTCTTCGAGGATGAGTTCCTCGACTGCAGTTTTGCCTATCGCCCCCATCGCTCTGTCAACTCCGCCATCGCACGCATTCGCTTCCTTCATGCGCATGGCTATCAATTCACAGCATCCGCCGATATCGCCTCCTTCTTTGACCGCGTCAACCACGAGCAGCTTCGAGAGCGTCTTCACGCCCGCATTCGCAACTCGCAGCTGATCGACTTGCTCGATGGCTGGATACAGGCTTCAGTTTGGGATGGGAGCAGCATCAAGCCGCTCACCGCTGGCATTCCTCAAGGCAGCCCCATTTCGCCCCTGCTGGCCAATTTCTACCTAGAAGATTTCGATCTCGCGCTGGAGAACGCTGGCATGAAGCTCATCCGATATGCCGACGATTTCCTGGTGCTCGCGCGCGACCGTCAGTCCGCCGTCAACGCGATTGCCATTGCGGCCAACCAGCTTGAGAAGCTGCAACTCATCCTTAAGCAGCAAAAGACCCACATCGCCAGCTTCGACGAAGGGTTCCGGTTTCTTGGCGCCTTGTTCTCCGGCGCAGACGTCTGGATTCCCTGGGAACGGCATACCCGCCAGTCCCGCCTTCTAGCCATGCCTCACCCCATGCCAGCCTCACTCGTCCACCGATGGCTCGAGCCGCCCGAGGCCACAGCCATGGCGCAGGCGTTGGCAGCCGCACGCCATCGACCAACCAAAAAAACAGGAACAAACGCTACAAGCGCAGAGGACAACGACGTGGCATTCCTTTATCTGACCCAGCAAGGCTCGGTCCTTCGCAAGATCGGCAATCGCCTCATCGTCGAGAAGGACGAGACCATCCTGCTCGACGTTCCTTATCACAAGCTGGAAGTTGTCCTCCTTTTCGGCAACATTCAGGTCACCACCCAGGCCATGGCCGAATTGTTGGATGTGGGCATCCCCATTGGCTTGCTCAGCCGCAGCGGTGAGCTGCGCGGGCGGCTCGAGCCCGCTCTCGGCAAAAATGTCCCGCTGCGCCTGGCACAGTTTGATCTCTACCACGATGCCGCCCGCTCACTCACACTCGCCCGCAGCCTCGTCGCGGCCAAACTTACCAACTCAGCTCAGGTTCTCTCCTCGTTTGGTGACCGTGAACAGATCCGCTCTCCTGAGAGTGCAGTCGCCGTCAAACAACTCCTCGACGCCAGTACCACGACCGCATCGGCTCCCACGCTCGATGTCCTCAACGGAATCGAAGGCTCCATGGCTCGCCTCTACTTTGACGTCCTCATGCGCCGCAACAAGTCCGTCTTCACCTGGCCCGGTCGTCAGAAACATCCCGCCACTGATCCGCTCAATGCCCTGCTTTCTTTTGCCTACACACTTGTTGGCAATGAGTTGGCTGGCCTCGTTGAAGGCGTCGGCCTCGACAGCTACATCGGAAGCCTGCACCAGATCAACTACGGCCGCCGTTCTCTTGCGCTGGATTTGGTTGAGATCTTTCGCGCGCCGCTTGCAGACCGCTTTGTCCTCACTCTCATCAATCGCCGCCAGTTCTCCGAGGCCGACTTTGAGCCCAGCGACAAAGATGGACTCTACTTGCGTCCCGAATCCTGTAAGCGCTTCCTCGGCGAATATGAATACTGGATGCTTCACGCGCCCTTCGGGACGATCAGTAAAAATGCGGCCGGATTTCGCCCCGTGCTTCGTGCGACCGTGGAGGCATATGCAGCGGCTCTGCGAAACAACACCCCCTTCCAGCCTTGGCTCTATCGGCTAGAGGAACAAGATCCGTCAGATGCCGCCCGACTGGGACCCGCGCCCGACAGCGCCAAACCACAACCGGCCACGGTTGCGGCGCTTCCCGAGCCAACCACCGTCGAGCCAACGACGCAGGAAGACGCCGGTTCCAAGGAGCCAGAATGAGATACATCGTTTGCTACGATATCGCAGATGATCGACGCCGCCAGCGTCTAGGTGACGTGCTGTTGGACTTCGGCCAGCGAGTTGAAGAGAGCGTCTTCGAGTGCTCCTTGGAACCGTCCCTTGCAGCCAGGATGATCGATGGAGTTCGCGCCGTAGTGGATACCGAGGAGGATAAGGTCCTGATCTATGGATTGTGCGAGAATTGCACTGAGAAAGCCCTCGTCATCGGGCCGGTCGAGAGAACCCAGGATGCGGAGTTTTACATTCTGTGAGGGGCGGGCTCCGCGCAATTCAATTGCTGGTTCGAGCCAGCTTTCTTTTCAGTGCCTGGCCGTCGGTTTTGCCCAGTTCTGAGACTTAAGGCATTGAATCTAATTGCTTTGCTGGATCGTACCCTGTTTACCACTCGGTACATGAGGTCTGCTCAGAGGAAGTATTCTCATGAAAAGAAAGAGCTTGATCGAGCTCTCGAGAATGCCATCTGCACCATCTCCAGGGCGGTTCCAGGCCATGTTTGCACGGTCTGCTCAAATTGCCCTGGAAATCTCTGAAGCCATTGGGCTAAAATGTAGTGCAGTCCGAATCACCCCGCCGCTCCGAGGCGACTGAAACATTCCTGTTGTCCCAACTCATACGTGGGGCACGCGCCCGTCCGAATCACCCCGCCGCTCCGAGGCGACTGAAACTCTTTACGCTGGCGTTATCCGAGATTGCTTCGGTCGAGTCCGAATCACCCCGCCGCTCCGAGGCGACTGAAACGAAAAGAGCCGCAGCCGACCAAGCCGACCCCGTCCCGTCCGAATCACCCCGCCGCTCCGAGGCGACTGAAACTCGTGTTCATTTTCCCTCCAGTGCTGCGCGTGCCTCGTCCGAATCACCCCGCCGCTCCGAGGCGACTGAAACAAAATCAGGCGAAGGACCCCGTAGGCACCAACTCCAGCAGTCCGAATCACCCCGCCGCTCCGAGGCGACTGAAACGCAGTTCGCCGCATTCTTCGCGCGCTTGATGGTGTGTGGTCCGAATCACCCCGCCGCTCCGAGGCGACTGAAACCGGAGACGACCGAGTTTTCCGTGGCGCTGGCATTGTCGTCCGAATCACCCCGCCGCTCCGAGGCGACTGAAACGTTTGGCCCAGATGCAGTTGAAGAGGCTGCTGGTGCAGTCCGAATCACCCCGCCGCTCCGAGGCGACTGAAACTTTTATGCGTAAGCGGTTCGTTTTTTGTCGTACCGGTCCGAATCACCCCGCCGCTCCGAGGCGACTGAAACGTCCGGCACGCCCGCAGCAACTGCTGCCTGGCATTGGGTCCGAATCACCCCGCCGCTCCGAGGCGACTGAAACTTAGCCCTTGCCACCGTACGAGGCGTAGACGATCCTGAGTCCGAATCACCCCGCCGCTCCGAGGCGACTGAAACGACAACCATGCCGAGAATCGATCCCAGCAGCTTCAAAAGTCCGAATCACCCCGCCGCTCCGAGGCGACTGAAACGACTG
>Ga0302147_10000550_pt1 | contig 18011 bp, 10 predicted proteins | sample I_Bog_E3_2_FD_192438 | JGI IMG/M metagenome (GOLD analysis project Ga0302147, IMG submission 192438) | Peat permafrost microbial communities from Stordalen Mire near Abisko, Sweden - I_Bog_E3_2 | ecosystem: Environmental > Terrestrial > Soil > Wetlands > Peat | place: Sweden: Abisko, Stordalen...
CTGCGAAATTGAACCCGCTGCCGCTCTGCTTGCCAATGGTCACAAAGGGCTGCAGTTGCTGGCTCTGGAGCAGACCTGAGGAGGAGGTACTGGTCTTCTCGTCGATGGCGTTAAGCATGGCGTGACCAAGGCCGACCGTTGTGCCTCCCACACTATAGCCGGCAAAGAGGTTGTCTGCATCCATTCGGCCTGTCTTGGGGTCAAAATCCACATCCCACTCAAGCCGCATATGGTCAATAGCCTCGAAGCGCATGCGCGAGATGACTGGTGACAGATTCCGAGGACCAATGAGGAAGGCGACAGGTGTAAGTCCGAGCGTCGAGTCGAAAGTGTTGCGACGGCCAGGGATAACCGCCCCGCCAAAATATGGGTCGAGGAAGAACTTTTGTGCAATCTGCCAGCTGGCCCATTCGCGTAGCTGATCAACGCAACCGCCGGAGGCGGGAACCTCTTCCGGCTTGCAGGGACGCGGCGTTAGAGGACGAAGATAAAAGCGCTGCGTGAGCGAATAGCCCACTTCGTTTGTATCCGTGGCGATGTCCGTGGTGTCGATAAGAAGCACGTGGCGCGCCTGTTCCCCGATGCCGCCGACAAAGTGGTACGTCAATTCGGGCTCAATCACGTGCCGCAACTCATGGTTCCACCCGGAGAGCCGGAAATCCCGCTCAAGCGCCGGCGGACGGATATCCACGGAAGCCTCAAAATCGGTACGATTCAGCGCTTCGTGGCTAACCGCTGGTGTTGCATCGCCCCCGCCACTCAGGTTGGGATTCTGGCTGCCGGAGTAGAAAGTATCGTGGACGGCAGCTTCTGGAACAATGCTCCATCCAGCCACGGAAAACGGCAGCGAAATATGGGGATAGAAGTCAATTCGACCGATATTGCGGGCGTGGAACTGGGGCTCCGAACGGGAGATATAGCTGAGGGATGAGGAAAGTCCCCAATAAACCGAGGAAGCACTCAGAGGGCGATCCAGAACATCGTAGTGCAGGTTCGGCAGGTGGATGATGCGCGCCTCGTCGCCATTGGTGGCGCTGGCAAATGTCTGAAAGCGCTCAAGTGAGACGGACGGGATAAAGCCGTTATGCTGGTGGGTCGCGGCCACAACGCTCGATACTTGGGAACTGACGGCTTGCGAGTAATTGTCGTCGAATACAAGACGATAGACATAGCTGGACAAAAACTCGACGATACCCACAACATTTGTCTGCGACGAAAGATCTTTGTGGCCGTTAGCGCCGATGTCAACCCCACCCTGGTTCACGTATTCATACCCAGCTGGGCTCGTCCGTTGATCTCCGGGGCCAACGATCGCGGCTTTCGCCGAGGGGTTGCTCGTGCCGACTAGTTCTTCAAAGCCGCGATCGAGCAGGACATTCCAGCGAACGGAAAGATGGTCGATTCCGGGCCCCTTATAGCGGAAGTCTCCATTCGGCGCGAAGCCACGCTTGCTGTAGTATTCGGAGCCGATGATCATGTCCATGCTGCGGTTGATGGCCCAGTAATACTGCTCGCCCAAAGTATAGCCCCGGATGGACGAATAGTTGCTGGGGAACACTGGGATGAGGAACCCGCTTTCGCGCCCGCTCTCGTTGGTGGGATGGCGCAGGTAAGGCAGCCAGAACAGCGGCACGCCGAGGAATTTAAAAAGGGCATTCGTAGTCGAGGCCTTATTGTTTTCCAGGGTCATGGCGCGGGTAATCAACTGCCAGTCGGGGTGCGGCAACCGGCAGTTGGTCATCGTCCCGTCCACGATTTTGTAACTGCCTTCGCCATTCTGGATCAGGACCCTACCCGTGAAGTAGAAGGGATTGGCAGTGCTGAAGACGATGGTATGCGATCCGGCTCGCACGCCCGCGGTTCCGCTGACATGATAAAAACGCGCGGTGTGCAAGTTGAGTCGCATGTCGCCATGATCCGCGTTGATGATCACATCGTCAGGCCCGCCTGTCACCTGCACATGACCTTCAGCCTGTAACTCGGTGGTGGCGCGGTTATAAGTCACTTTGTCGGCGCGCAAAACGTAGTCGCGATAAAAGAATTCGACCCCACCCGTGCCCGTCCAGGTATCGGCCTTCCAAATTTGCCGGCCGCCCGGGTCGGTTGTCGCCTTGAAGGGAACGCCTGTTGTGGCTTCGGGCTCAGGCTGGGCAACGGGCAGCAGTTGCTGGCTTGGGTCGTCCGGCAAGGCAGAGTCGGGAGACGCGGAAGAAGCTGGAGGCAATGGCGCGGGAGGCTGGGCATCAGTCGGCGCCTGCCCGCCCAGGGGCAGGCGACAGAGCGCGAGCACGCCGATCACAACCAGGTTACGCAAATGCATCCCAGGACCAAGGCTCAGCATAGCAAAAGGGGGCACCTGTGCATTGGACGCGGACAGCCTGAGACAGGTGCAGAAGTCTGCGCGGGGCGCTGGGGAACACTGGAATCGCATTGATTCAATTTGTGCCTGTGTATTCATGCGATACCCCCAGGGCATTTTTGGGATGATGACCATGAATGCGCCGTTACGATGAGGACATGCGGGCCGCACGAGCCGCAAGTGAAAGAAGGCGGCCCCAAGAGTCGCGTAGAAGGGACTTTTCGAGCCTTGAGCACATCCCCCAGCCAAGCCGCCCTGGCACCCAATTGGAAGCAGGAAGTAAACCGGCGCATTGCCGCGCACAAAACCCAGAAGAATGGTTCTACGGCACCTGCACCTGCGCAACCTGTAGTGCCTGCAACCGCAGCAAGCCGCGCGGCGCAGACAGCGGCGCGCGTGGCAGCCCGCTATGCCTCGGTTCCCAGCTTCAGCGAGATGCTTGCAGAGGAAGCTCGCGGCGCAGTGCGCGCAGCCGAAGCTGCATCGCGTGCAGCTCTCGAGGCACAGGCAGCAGCTGAATCGATATTGGCGGAGTTGGAAGCTGCATCGGCCGGCGAAGGACGCTGGGCCACATCGAGTTTCAGCAGTCACGCCGATCACGGCCTTGAGCTGGCATGGAAGGCGCCGGTTGCGCCGATCAAGCCGACTAATCCGATTGCCCCGATTGACCCAGTAGAGTCCGTCTCCGTCGTGGCTCCGGACCCCGAACCGGGAATGGATTGGGAATCGCTTGATCGCCAGCCGGTTGGAATCCGCTGGGATGCGGATTTGCCTGTCCGTTCGTCAGAGCCTGTGGAAACCCGTGCGACGCGCGGGCCGGTTGCCTATGAGAACTCTGCGGAAGAGACCTGGACACCGGAAATGTATCCGCAGGAGCCGCCTGCCGGGGAGAGCTTTCACGTTGTGGAACCTGCCCCGCCCAGCCATGCCAACCTGATTGAATTTCCGCGCGAGCTGGTGGCCACCCGCAAGGTTCGCCCGCGCCGCGCAGAGGGGCACGCCGCAATCGCTGCGCCTTCAGGGCAGTTGAGCATTTTCGAGGTGGACCCGGCAAGCATCTCCACTGAACCTGAGGCACCTGGGGATTTGAACGCAGCCATTGCGCCCGAATGGCAGGGGCCGGTGTGGTCAGGGATTGAACTCGACGCCGAACCCGTCACCGAGAGAGTTGCGGAATCAGCAGTAGTTGTTGAGACGCCCCCGTTAGAGTTGGCGCCGTTTGGCATTCGGTCCATGGCTGCGGTGGTGGATGGCGCGCTGATTGTGGGCGCATTTCTCGCTGCGGCTGCCGGGTTGGCCGGGCATCTCAAGTCGATGCCACCCATCAAGGAAATGGAACTGATTTCGGTGGTTGCGCTGGCGGTAATCGCAGTGCTCTACCATGCGCTGTTCTTTACCCTGGCCGAAGGCACGCCGGGTATGAAGTATGCAGGCGTTTCCCTGTGCACTTTCGACGACGAATTGCCAACCCGTGCGCAATTGCGGGGCCGTCTGGCAGCTCTCCTGCTGTCGGTTCTGCCAGTGGGTCTCGGCTTGGCGTGGGCCATCTTCGATGAGGAGCACCTGACCTGGCACGACCGGCTGTCTCGCACCTACCTGCGTAGATGCTGACCGGCAAAAGCCCTATTCTTCGCGGAGCAGGGTCAACGGATTGACGGCGAGCGCGCGCTGAGCAGGGATCCAGGTTGCTAGAAGACCCAGCAACAGCATCGCCAGCACAACGCCCCCAAGCACCAGCGGGTCCCGCGGCGTAGCCTCATACACGATATAGGCGAGCACCCGTCCTGCAAGAATTCCCAGGATCAATCCTGCCACAGAACCAATGGCAAGCAGTCTCAGGGGTCTCCCCAGGGCGGCCTGCAATACTTCCTTGCGCTGAGCGCCCAGGGCGATCCGAATGCCAAGCTCCCGAAGCCGCTTGCTCACCGAGTAGGCAGCCATCCCAAAAATCCCGGTCACAGAGAGCATCGCGCCCATCAGACCCAGAACACCCAGCGAAATTGTCGCCATACGCGGGCCAAACAGCATCACACTCATCGGCCCCTCCCGCGTTTCAATCAGCACCGGTAGTCCCGAATCCAACTCGTGCAAGGCGCCTCTCATCGCCGCCCCCAATAGCTGCGGATCGCGCGTTGAGCGCACCACCAGTTGCGTCGAACGTGAGGGCGATTGCAGAATTGGCAGGAACATCGCCGCTTTCGGCTCCTCCGTCACGCTCCCATACTTCCCGTCTTCCGCGATACCAACTACCTGGATGCGCCGTCCATCCTTCGTCTTGTAGAAGTGGCCAATCGCCGCGCCTTCTGATCCAAAGAACCTTCGTGCAAACTCCGCGTTCACTACCGCAACCTGCGGCGCGTCCTTGTTGTCCTGCCAGGTAAAGGCCCTTCCGGCCAGCAGTTTGGTGCCGGCGGCCTGCAGGTATTCCGGAGATATGCTGTACATCCAGGCATTGGTCACCGCGTTCGACGGCCTTAGATCGGTCGTGTTGTCGTTGAATACATCGGTGCTTCCCCCGTCATCCCCCATCGGCAAACCATTCGCAAATCCAACAGATTCCACCCCGGGAAGCGCCGCCAGCGTTTCCACCATCCGCTTTTGCATTGCGGGCACCCGCTCCTCGCTGTAACCGGCCATGCCCAGGTCAGTCTCTGCCAGCAGAATGTTCTCAATATCGAATCCGAAGTTGGCATGCAACGACCGCGCCAGCCCTCGCACTGCAACCATCGACGAGGTAACTAAAACTGCGCAGATGGCAATCTGCACCACCAGCAGCATGTCGCCCACCGTGAAGCGCCTTCCAGCTCGGCTGTTTGACCCCGCCTTCACCACCTCGTATGGATTGGTGCCGAGCACCTGCCTTACCGGAACCGCGCCAAACAGCAGACCGCTCACCAGCGCCAGCAGCACTGCGACTGCGTACACATGTCCATCGGGATTGACGCCGATATGAATCGGCCACCGCGGAAAGGGCTTCCACGCGGTCAGTGCGCGCAGCAGCACCACGCTTGCCGCCAGCCCCAGAGCACCCCCCGCAACCGAGATCAGCAGCGCTTCCGTGAACAGTCCGCGCAAGATGCGCTTGCGGCTCGAGCCCAGCGCCAGTCGTAACGCTACCTCGCGGGATCGGTCCGCGGCCCGCGCCGCAAACAGGCTGCCCAGGTTAGCGCATGCAGCCAGCAGAATCAGCCCCGCCAGCAGCATCAGCGCTGCCATAAACGCCATCACCGGTCGACCAAGATAATCTCCGTAAAGATTGGGCCGAGCCAGCACAAAGGTCATCTTCCGCTCGTCCTTGGGATAGGCCCTTTCCAGTTGCGCTCCAATCGAATTCAGATCCGCAATTGCCAGCTCCGGAGTCACCCCGGGCTTGAGATGCCCCATCAACTCAAACACCCAGTGATGTTCGCGCGTGTTCAGCTCTTCCCCGCCAATCAGCGGGTGTTCCACGATCGGAATGAATATCTCCGGATTGAAAAACATCAGCGTTCCGTTGTATCCCTTCGGCCCCACACCGAGGATGGTGAAGGGATGCTTATTCAGCCGCACCACGCGCCCCACCACCCCGCGATCGTCCTGGAAATGGGTGTGCCAATAGTCGTACGTCAACACAATATACGGAGCGCTGTTGGGTCCGTGCTCATCCGCGGCATGAAAAAAACGCCCCAGGTAGGGCTTCAGTTGCATCGTGTCGAAATAGTTCCCGCTGGCTTCCAGCACCCACACGCTGCTTGGATCCCTGCCGTCATCGAGTCCCAACTGAGTGGCGTTATATGCAAGCAGCGATTCAAAGGTATGGTTGCGATCGCGCAGATCCACATAGTCGGCATATGACTCATACCCCGAGGCCTCGTTTCCATGCTGCAGTGCATAAAGGCTATCCGCATGCGGCACATCGAGCGGGCGAATCACAAACGCGTTCATCACGCTGAACACCACAGCGTTTGCGCCAATGGCCAGAGCGAGTGTCAAAACGGCAGCAATGGTGAAGCCGGGAGACTTACGCAAGACCCGCACGCTATAGCGCATATCCTGCAAAACAACCTCGAAAAAATGGCTGCCGGCGGCCTGATGAATTTCTTCTTTGTATTTTTCGCGTCCGCCGAACTCAATCCGTGCGCGGCGTTCCGCTTCGCTGCGTTTCAAGCCCGTGCGTTCCAGATCATCGGCCCGGTGGGCAATGTGAGAGCGAAGTTCTTCTTCCATCTCCGCCCGCAGGTTCTCGGGATGAAAAAATGACCCAATGCGTGCGCGAAACGAGTCGAGAATTCTCATAATTCCTCCCATTGCTCGGAGACCGTGAAGCTTCTTAATCACGACAAATCACTCTTCTCGAAGCAGGATCAGCGGATTGACCGAAAGCGCCCGTTGCGCGGGAATCCACGTCGCAACCAGTCCCAGTAACGACATGGCCACAACCACACCGCCCAATACCAGCGGATCACGCGGAGTCGCCTGATACACGATGGTTGACAGCACCCGGGTAGCCAGCAGCCCCAGTAGCAATCCCGCTGCAGAGCCAAAGACGAGCAACCTCAATGGCCGGCCCAGTGCCGCCTGCAGCACTTCCTTACGCTTTGCGCCGAGAGCAATGCGAATTCCCAATTCGCGCAGCCGCTTGCTCACCGAGTAAGCCGCCATTCCGAAGATGCCGGTAATCGACAGCATGCCGCCCATCAACCCCAGCACGCCGAGTGACACTGTCGCCATGCGCGAGGGGAACAAAGTTCCGCCCAGTTCTGCGCTCCACGGGCGAATCGCCAGAACCATCCCTGGGTCGATGTCCCGGAGCACACTTCTCATGGCTACGCCAAGCCCCTGCGGGTCGCGGCTCGAGCGCACCACCAGCCATGTCCAACTGGCCGGCGACTGCAGCAAGGGAAAGAACATGGCAGGCTTTTGGGCTTCAGTGAGGTTCCCGTATTTTCCGTCTTCGACCAGACCCACCACCCGCACGCGCGTGCCATCCTGCAGCTTGAAATACCTGCCGACAGCGTCCGGTACGGAGCCCAGTATCTTGCTTGCGAACTCCCGGTTCACTACTGCTACGCGCGGGGCGTTGGTGTCGTCATGCCATGTGAAGGCTCTGCCCGCCAATAGAGATGTCCCGGATGCGCGGAAGTAGCCCGGAGATACGTTGAACATATTAGGTTCGGCCGCGGCATTCGATGGATTCAGATCCTCGGTTGTGTCGGTATAAACAAGCCCTTGCCAGGTACCGGGCGGTTCTAACGGCGGATAATTCACCGATCCTACGGAATCTACGCCAGGAATCGCTTGTAGGGCATCGATCATGCGCCGTTGCATTGCGGGTACTTTTTCGGCGCTGTAGCCTGCCGTCGTCAGATCAGTATCCAACAGCATCGCGTTCCGCGGCTCAAAACCGAAGTTGCTGTGCATGGAGCGCATGAGTCCGCGCACGGCCACCATAGACGAAGTAACCAGCACGGCACAGATGGCAATTTGGACCACAAGCAATACGTCGCGCATGGTCATTCGGCGTCCGAATGCGCCTGCCGATCCCGCCTTGACAATCTCATACGGATTGGCCCGGAGCACCTGCCGAATAGGAACAATTCCGAATAGAACTCCGCTCACCAACGCCAGGACCACAGCCACCAGGTAAACGTTTGCGTCCGGACTTACCGGCACATGGAGAGGGAATCGCGGAAATGGCTGCCACACGCTCAACCGGCGCAAAAGTAGAATGCTCGCCACGAGTCCCGCTACGCCTCCAACCAGCGAAAGCAGCACGGATTCGGTGAATAGCTGGCGCAGTATGCGATTGCGGCTCGAACCAAGTGCCAGGCGCAAGGCTACTTCTCTGGAACGGTCGGCGGCCCGCGCCGCAAACAGGCTGCCCAGGTTGGCGCAGGCCGCCAACAGGATCAAACCCGAAAGCAGCATCAATCCGGTGAGAAAAGCCCGCGTTGGCCCGTTCAAATAGTCGCCATGAAGACCAGGCCGCGCCAGCGTATAGGTGCCATTACCTTCCTCTTTGGGATAGCTTTTTTTCAGATACGAGTCCACGGAGTTCAGATCGGCAATGGCCTGCATCGGTGTGACCTCCGGCTTCAGACGTCCCACCATCTCAAACATCCAATGGCTCCCGCGCGCGTTCAATATCAACTTGTCGCCGGATAACTGCTCATGGTTCACGATGGGCACGAAGATATCTGAAGCGAAAAACAAGACGGTCCCCTGAAACCCTGGAGGAGCCACGCCAAGGACGGTGAATGGATGCCTGTTGAGCCGAACAACGCGGCCCACCACACCGCGATCGTCCTGAAAATGGGTGTGCCAATATGCGTAAGACAGCACGACATACGGCGCGCTGTTTGGGCCATGCTCATCCGAAGCGTGGAACAATCGGCCAAGATACGGTTGAATGCGCAATGTGTCGAAATAGTTTCCGCTGGTTTCGTACTCCCACACATTGGTTGGATCCTTGCCCTCATCCAGCCCTGACTGAGAGATGGCAAAAACAGCCACATCGTCGAAGCTGCGATTGCGCTGGCGAAGATCGAGATAATCGGGATAGGAGTGGGACGCGACGTCGCTCCCATGTTGAACTACGAAAAGGCGCTCCGCCTCAGGCACATTCAGCGGACGCAGGACGAGAGCATTCAATACGCCGAAGACGACTGCGTTGGCGCCGATGGCCAGCGTCAGTGTCAACACGGCAGTGATGGTGAAGCCGGGCGACTTGAGCAGCACGCGCAGGCTATAACGTAGATCCTCTAACAGCGTTTCGAAAAAATGGGTGCCGGCTGCTTGATGTATCTCTTCCTTGTACTTTTCGCGGCCGCCGAACTCGATCCGAGCGCGGCGTTCCGCTTCATCGCGGCGCAGGCCAGTGCGTTCCAGATCGTCAGCGCGGTGAGCAATGTGGGAGCGCAATTCCTCTTCCATTTCATCCCGCAGGTCCTCGGGATGGAAGAACGACGCAATGCGTGCACGAAACGAGTCAAGGGTTTTCATGCTTCCTCCGGCTGCTGCGAAAGTGCCGCAGCGATAGCTGTGGCAAGGCGATTCCAACTGGCGGTCTCTTCACTCAGGCGCTTGCGTCCCGCCACGGTGAGCTCATAAAACTTGGCGCGGCGATTGTTCTCCGACGTGCCCCAACTGGCCTTCAGAAGCCCTTGGCGGACCAGGCGAAAAAGTCCCGGATACAAAGCGCCCTGCTCAATCAGCAGCGCATTATCGGAGATCTGCCCGATCCTGAGCAGGATGCCGTAGCCATGCAGCGGGCCAAGCGATACGGCCCTGAGAATCAGCAGATCGAGAGTGCCGGGAAGAAGCTGTGCCTGGTCAGTCAAGAAACACCCCTAAGATGATTAGGAATGTACGCTCGCTCTCCTAAGCTGTCAAGGGGAAAGAACGATGCGAGATTCAAACCGAGAAAACGGGCAGACGAAAAAAAGGCTGCCTCGATGTGGAATCCGAGACAGCCTATGGTTGATTACCGGAGGGAACAGGGGATTTCAAACCCCTGAAAACAGGGCCCGAATGCGAGGCCTTCAGGCCCGGATAGGGGCAGCGCTTACTCGATGATGACGACGTTCATGCTCCACGGACTCAGAGTCAGAGTCATCGGCAGCGTTTGCGCTCCCATATCGGTAATTGTTGGTGGCGCCCAGGTGCTGGTGCCCGACGGGTCCGGCGGCGTTCCCGTCGGCGACCCCGACAAGTCGTATAGAGCCTTGTCGTAGGTCGTCACTTTCACGCTTGAAGAGGACGTCTTCCCCGTGAGCGTGACCACAACCTGCTCAGACGTAGTTTCATTTACGTTGAACAGTACCAGCGCCGTACCAGCCGGGTTGGTCGCCGCGTAAGCCCGCACATCCGTTGTATCTCCGCCGACAGTTGCGGTCAGTACGTGTTGCCCGTTAATCGCAACATTGCTGAAAAGCTGAAACGCGCGTGCCGTGGGCGACATGGTGCCGGCGGGCCCGGCGTCAGGACACGAGGAATCGGAAGCTCCATCCGAGAAGACGTTATAAGCCCCGAAATTCTGCCATCCGTAAACCGACGCGCTGTCATTTCCCGCCTGCCCGTTGCAGTTGCCGAAGCCGATCCACCACGTCAGCCGCGAGATTCCATCGTTCATCATCTCGCCCAGCACTTGCCCTGCATACAACCCCTGCGTAATCGACCAGCTCTGCTTCCCCGGATTGCTGTAAGGGCCGCCGATTTCGCCGACGTAAATGGGCGTATTGGGAACCCCCCACTTGGTCAACTCAGCTTTGATCGTGTTGATATTGGCGGTCAGTTTCTGAGGATCTTGCTGCACCAGAGCTGTATCGTCTTCCTGTCCAGGAGTCTCCGGGTACGAGTGGTATTCCACGAAATCATACGATCCCTTTGCGCCAGACATCACATCCTGATCCCACGGAGCATAACTCGGTTCAACATCCACACCTACCAGCGTATTCGGCGAGGCCGCCTTGATCAGCGAATAGTAGCCATTGCTTCCGACGACTGTGCTTGCATAAGTCGCACCGTCATGCTGGCTGGAATGTAGGTCAGTCTCCCAAGTCCCATATTCCTCGTTGCCTACCGTCATGTGGCTTGGGGTGATGCCGTCAGTTACGGCCGCAGCCACCCACGCGCCCGCCTCATTCGGATCGCCGGGGCCGGTGCAAGCCTCGTCTGTGCCATAGTTGGCCGTGAGAGCCAGATCATAAGGGCCTGCCTTCGGAATGGCATTCACAAATTCGGCAAAGGTGCTGTAGCCGCCCCAGCCCCCGGTGACCGGGGTCGCAGTCTGGCACATATACGACGTGACCAGTGTGCTGCTGCTGGTTTGGTAGCCCCAATGATAGTCGTCAGACCATGACCCACCCGGCCAGCGAATCGCCTTGATCCCCGCCTGCGAGAACGCGCTATTCACAGTCGTAGCGTTACCCACATCGTCATACCAGGCAGCCATGTTCATCCCGAGAATCTGATCGGTAACCGGAATCCCAGGGGTGGCAAGGTCCACTGAAACCGAGGTGGTAGCCGGATTCACGGTAATAGTGGCCGTCGCCGTAATCGCGCTGCCGCTGGCCGGGGTCACGGTGAGCGTATAAGTCGTGGTCGCGGTCGGGCTTACGGTAACCGCCGTCCCGCTGGTGGCGGCAATGCTTCCCGGCGTAATCACACCCGTGCCGTTAGCAAACACCCCAGTCAAAGTCGCGCTCTGTCCCGCCGTAATCGTCGCCGGACTGGCCACGAAGCTCGCGATCGTCGGCAACGGGTTCACAGTAACCGTGGTAGTCGCCGTCACCGCCGACCCACTGGTTGGAGTCACTGTCAGCGTATACGTCGTCGTCGCGGTCGGAGTCACAGTCACCGCTGTTCCGCTCGTAGCGGCAACATTCCCCGGCGTAATCATCCCGGTTCCGTTGGCGAACACCCCCGTCAGGGTCGTGCTTTGTCCCACCGTAATGGTCGCTGCACTTGCCGTGAAGCTGGTGATGGATGCAGCCGGTGGAGGCGTTGTGTTTGATGAACCACCGCAGCCAATGAAACCTGTCAGAACGACGCCAAGGGTCATAACCCACATTGCGGAAACAAAGGACCGTCTCATAATCTTCCCTGCGACAAGAAATTTGGTTGTTTTCCCGCCGCCAATAATAGGCCCTGATCACGAGTTTGGTAAATCGATTTTTTCATCGAGTCCAAAAATCACTGCCTGGGCCGGCCACTCGAGATTCCCACCCCGCCCTCCGTCTTGGGAAAGCGCACACGCCGGCCGCCACCCGCAGTCTTCAGCAAGCCGCAGGTAACACATCAAGCTAAATCAGAGTCTTTACGAGGCCAGCGCGCGGATGGCAGAGACGCCCGCACCCAGCAGCGCGGTAGCGTCGTCCGGCTCCAGAACTTCCAGCGAGAAGCTCTGCAGCGAACTCATCTTCACCATGGATTCCAGATGGGCGCGCAACACGGGAATCTCAAGGAAATGTGCATTGTGGCCAGTGAAATAGAACCGTCCCGGCCCTGCCAGATGAATGAAGGATGCGGTTGCGGCAGCCAGCGCGCGGTGCCACAAATCCACAAACTCGCGGCAGCGCTGATCCCCGGCCTTGGACTGTGCGAAAACCTCTTCCGGCTCCAGATCAAGAAAGCGCATGCGCATGGCGCGGTAACCCATAATGCCCTCCAGGTGCCCAATGCCGCCGCATCCGCAGTACTTCTCCTTTGGGTCGAGGGTCACGGTCACGTGGCCGCCCTCCCAGATGCCATCCACGTAGGGCCAGCGCCCATACCCAATGCCGTTGCCCAGCGTCCACACGCGCGTCAGCTTGTTGAGCTGCCCCCGGGTCGCAGCCACTCCCGCGGCAATAGCGTCCGCATCATTGGCAATGTGGACCGGTGCTTTGATGCCGCGCGCACCAAGGGCCTTGGTCAGTTCCTCGGCCAGGCGCATTCCTTTTATCTGAGTCAGGTTGGGTGAATCTTCCACAACGCCATAGCGGATGATTCCAGGAACCGCCACGCCCACCGCGTCCACTGCGCCCTGGCCGTTGCCCGCAAGGCTGGCAATCTCGTTAGCCAGCAGCTCCACAAGGTCGCCGCCCGGTATGGCGATGAGCGAATCAAATTCGTGCGTGTCGGTGGGATAGCGGAGGAGTTCGCTGGTGAGCCGCTGGTCTTCAAGCCTGCCAGCCACAATGTGTTCGGTCATCACAACGCCGATAGCGGTGGTCATTCGGGGTCTCCTTGTGCGGGAGCGCAGCTCGAAGTGTGGGCAGGGGAGCTGAATCCGAGACAAGAATAGCTCAGGGGCGCGGAAGGCGTCGAGCCGGGCGAGCGTTGCCAGAGCAACCTGGGGTAACATTGATGCATGGCGACGCTCGTGCGAATCGATTGGGAAACGCTCCCCAGGGTGCTGGTGCTCGATCCCCCGGTTTCCGACGCGGAGTTCGAGGCGATGTGCCGGGAGAATGCCGACCTGCGCCTTGAGCGCACGCGAGAAGGAGCGGTGCGCATGAATCCTCCGGCAGGTGGATGGACGAGCAGCGGCAATCAGGAAATTTCCATGCAGCTTGGCAATTGGTGGGCGAGTCACGAGCGCGGGCGGGTCTTCGATTCGAGCGGAGGATTTCGACTGCCGGACGGTTCGACGCTAAGCCCGGATGCGGCCTACCTGTCCGAGGAGCGGTTGTGTGCGCTGCCTAAGGGAGCATTGCGGGGCTTTCCGCAGGTTTGCCTGGACTTTGTGATCGAGTTGCTTTCTGAGTCGGATACCGTCGCGGCGATGCGGGCGAAGATGGAGGACTGGATCGCGAACGGAGCGCGGCTGGCTTGGCTGATCGATCCTTACCGGCGCGAGGCAGCGGTGTACCGGCCGGGGCTGAAGGTTGAGCGCATCAACTCGCAGACGCTCGCCGGGGAAGGACCTGTCGAGGGCTTTCAATTGAATCTTGCCCGGGTGTGGAAGCGCTTCGAGGACTGAGGTCGGCTTCAAAGCAACCGCTGTTGGTCGCGTCTGGCGTTCGGGTCCTCAACCCGACTGGTAGCGATTCAACCGCCCAACTCCGTTAAAGGCAGCTACCTTGTAGCACTCGGCGAGCGTAGGGTAGTTTAAGTCTGTGTCGATGAAGTAGTCCACCGTGCCGCCCAGCACCATCACGGCCTGCCCAATGTGCACCAACTCCGCCGCGCCCTCGCCAATAATATGCACGCCCAGCACCTTGCGCGTATCCCGATGAAACACGAGCTTGAGCCGCCCTGTTGTATCCCCGCGAATCTGCCCGCGCGCGGTTTCGCGGTAGTACGCCATTCCCACTTCGTAAGGAACATCCTCGTCCGTCAACTGTTCCTCGGTCTTGCCAATAAAGCTGATTTCGGGAATGGTGTAAATGCCATACGGATAGAAGCTCGGATTCGAACTGGTCGCGGTATCGTCGAAGGCGCGGGCAGCGGCAATGCGTCCCTGCTCCATGCTGACCGAGGCAAGCGAAGGAAAGCCGACCACATCGCCCACGGCAAAAATGTGCGGCACCTTGGTCTGATAGTGCTCGTCCACGGGAATGCGCCCGCGATTATCGGCCTCAAGACCCGCTGCAGAAAGGTTCAAATCGTCAACCGCCCCCTGCCGGCCAATGGCGTAAAGCAAGGCATCGCCTGAGACGCGCTTCTTGCTTTCCAGGTTGGCCACGACGGTGGCGTCGGGCAACTCTTCCACGCTCTGCACCTCTTCGCCAAGCCGCAGGGTCACGCGTGCATCGCGAAGATGATAGCTCAAAGCCTCGATAATTTCGCGATCCGCAAATTCCAGCAGACGGTCGCGTTTTTCAATCAGCGTCACCCGCACACCCAGAACAGCAAACATGCAGGCGTATTCCACGCCAATCACACCGCCGCCCACTACAATCAGCGTGCGGGGAAGCGTTGGCAGGTCCAGCACCTGGTCGCTGTTGATAATCGTGCGGCCATTGATGGGAACTTTGGAGGAGACGGCTGGCTTGGTGCCCACGGCGATGATCACGCGCTCAGCATCAATGGTGTAATCGTTCTGCGGACCCTCCACGCGCACCTGGTGGGGATCGATGAACCTGGCGATGCCATGAAAAATGTCGATGCCGTTGCGGGAAAGCTGCGCCTCAGTCACGTCTACCTCAGTCTTGATCACTCCCTGTACTCGGAAGGCCAGATCGGCCATGGTGATCTTTTCCTTGACCCGGTAATTCATGCCATAGACCGTGCGGTAGTTGTAGCCGGAGAGATGCATCACGGCTTCGCGCATGGTCTTTGAGGGAATAGTTCCAGTGTTGACGCAAACCCCACCAACCACGGAGCGCGCCTCCACAACAGCTACACGCTTTCTGTTTTTTGAGGCGGCAACGGCAGCCCGCTGCCCGGAGGGGCCGGAACCAATAACGGCCAGGTCATACTTGACGGCGCTCATTCAGAGTGTCTCTCCCTCACCCGGAGGCTACCATACGGCGCGGTCCCTGAGTCGCGGCAAGTTGTGTGAATTCTGCGACGCAGCAAAGCGGGATGGCTTGCAGTGAGGCTGCTCGTAATGATCCCTTAACGTGGATGTGCGAAGGTGCGGAACTCCACTGCTCGGCGAGAAACTCCGCTCTGGGCGTGCTTTTGTATCAGTCATCCATCGGGTTCGCCGACCCACGGGAAATGAAACTTTGGATCCCCACAAAGGTCGCGTGCCCCGTTTTCACGCCTTTTTTCTGGCGCAAGGGCGGGAGAGCACAAATGCCGACCATCCGCCATCGGGCTATTCGGTTTCTTTTTATGGCACGAGTTTACTCGTGCCATAAAACCCACAAAACGAGTTGGACTTTAGCCCCGGCGGGACGGCCTTCAGACCCATCCCATCCATCTAGAATTCCTCGCTCGATGGATCGGGACTCCATACAAACCAACCCTCGGCCATCGCGTCTTCTCGCTCCCTCCCGGAAGCGCGCAGAGATCGGGAACGATCAGGCTGCAAACCATCGAATGCGTCTCTATTTAATGAAAGTTCGGAAATAATCGACCGAACCCTTGATCTGTGCATCGGTCAAGTCACCTTTGTAAGCCTGCATCTTGCCTGCGCCGTTACGGACCATTTGAACCATCTCCGGTTCGGTGAGCTTCATAACCTCCGGATCGGTTACCGGTTTTACTTTCATGATCTTGCCCACGCCAGAGCCGGCCAAGCCGTTTGCGCCGTGACAGTTGAGGCACCTTTGTTTATAAAGCGCTTCCCCGGAGCTCTGGGCGAAGACAGCAGCGCATGCAAATGATGCAGCCGCAGCAAACATGGCGAAGGATCGAATCGTATTGGTCATTCAGTGGCTCCTGTTGGATTTCGTACAGAGGTACACAGCATTTTCGGAATGCCGCAAACCGAAACTTATCGCTCAAATCTCACTCATGTTCTCTTAGAAGTGCGCAGGCCTTAGAGCCGGCTGGACCGACGCCTGACTCCTGCCGGCGAAAGAGCTCCCCTGCTGCCTGTCTTCGTTGAGGCGAAACTGCCGAATCATGCCGTCCAGGTCGTTGGCCAGAGAGGCAAGGTTTTTGAGCGCTTCAACGGCTTCTTCGGCTCCCTGGGCGTTCTCAACCGATAGCTGGGATATATGACCGGCGGACTCCGAAATCTCGCTGGAGGCGGACGTCTGTTCCGTGGCGGCTGTGGCGATCAGATGGATCTGTTGTTCGACGTGCTTCGATGACTCAATGATCGCTTCCAGGCTTTGCCGGGCATTAGCTGTTTCTCCAATGCCGGCTTCAACCGCGGTGCGGCTCTCCTGCATCACCTGCAAGGTGGCCCGAGTCTCTTCCTGGATGCTGCGGATGGTGCCTGCGATTTCTTCGGTGGCGCCCTTGGTGCGCTCTGCCAGGCGGCGAACCTCTCCGGCCACTACCGCAAATCCGCGGCCGTGTTCTCCCGCGCGCGCCGCTTCAATCGCCGCATTCAGCGCCAACAGGTTGGTCTGCTCGCTGATCTCCTGAATCACGCTCACTACCTTGCCAATCTCTTCTGAGCGGTTGGAGAGAGACGTCATTTTCTCGGACACGGTGCTGGTGGCATGGGCAATTTTCTGCATGGTGGCGGCTGCGGCATGCATCACCGCTCCACCCTGTTCGGCAGTTTCGGCCGATTGCCGGCTAGCGACAGCCGCGCCCTCAGCGTTATGGCTGATTTCGCCAATGGTCGCAGTCATTTCCTGCGCAGCGGCAGCAATCTGGTTGGTCTTGCTGGATTGAGTGTTGGCGTTTCCGGCGCTCTGGACGGCTCGGGCGCTGATCTGGGTAGTTGCGGCGGAGAGAGTCTCCGCGCCCTGGGCCACGGATTGCAGCACAGAGCGCATGGCAGCGACGCTCTCGTTAAACGCCATACCAAGAAGACCAATTTCATCGGTGCCCGTCACCCGCACATTCGCGGTCATATCCTTGGCCGCCATTGCTTCCACGGCGTTCTTCAGGTGAGCGACCCGGGGTGCGATCTCTCGCGTCAGAAACATACCAACCACTGCGCAGAGTAGAACGATCAGGACCGAGATTCCGATGTCGATCCATGTGGCGCGGGTGGCGGAGGCGGTGACAGCATTAGACTCTTCGGTCCCATATTTTCCATTTAGATAGAGATCGTCGTTCAGCACCGACAGGGCCGTATCGAAGCTGGCGAGCACGGAATCCGAAGCGCACAGTTCAAGGGCGTCCCCGGTCTTTCCCGCGTTCAAAAGTTCAAGTGAGCGATTGCTGGATTCAAGGTACTGCGTGAACGCTGCGGAGAACTTCTCGTAAAGTTCGCGTTCCCCAGGATAGCTGACTGTCGGCGCATAGACCGCGACTGCCGTCTTATAACTGTCAATGGCTTTCTGCCGCCTGTCCCGATGCTCCGCCAGGCATGCTGGAGTCTGGCACAACAACATCTCAAGGTCTTCGCGGCGCACAGAGTTGATTCCCCCACGGGCATTCGCAAGGGCGATCAAGGCGGGCAGCGAGTTGGCGCTCACATCCGCATTCTTGGTGGCGATGTCGCGGAATGTGAAAAAAGTGTATGTCCCAAGCGACACGCAGAGAAAACAAACGATGCCGAAAGCAAAGGTGATTTTGCGGGAGATTGGTAGATTACGAACCATTGACATGCAGGCAGCCCCTTCTGAAACGACTCTTTGGTACTCATCGGCGGCGGGGAGACCAACTTGAG
>Ga0302147_10000581_pt1 | contig 17440 bp, 13 predicted proteins | sample I_Bog_E3_2_FD_192438 | JGI IMG/M metagenome (GOLD analysis project Ga0302147, IMG submission 192438) | Peat permafrost microbial communities from Stordalen Mire near Abisko, Sweden - I_Bog_E3_2 | ecosystem: Environmental > Terrestrial > Soil > Wetlands > Peat | place: Sweden: Abisko, Stordalen...
CCAGTCCGACATCACAAAAATCAAGGCTGATCTCAAGGCCCAGCAAAGCTCCAGCTCATCCGATTCCAGCTCCTCGGTAAAAATCTCTCACGGCCATCATCACCACAGCTCTGCCGCAGCCCCCACTGACAGCACATCCACCGGCAGCACCTCCGCCACCACCTCTACCACACAGTCCACAAGTCCATTCGACAGCCTGCTTTCACAAATCTCCAGCTCCCTCAGCCAGGGCAGCACGGCAGGTGCGCTGCAGGATCTCGCCACCTTCCTCGTTCAGAACGGACAGGGAACCGGCAATCTGGTCAACGCCTCCGTTTAACGAAACACTGCGCAAAGACCGATACTGGTCCACATGGACGCTCCAAGGGACTGCTTCTGACGCCGGAGCACAAATCCGTGCAGGGCTTGCTGGACCGCGCTCTTCAGCATCACCGGCTTGGCGAACTCACCCAGGCAACTTGCCGCGTGGCCCTTCCATCCAGCAAGGCCACACTTCGTGGACACCGCTGGATTACAGCATTCCCTAAAATGTTCTAGCAGCACCAAACGCCTCCCGTTCCCACTTTTAAGGACCTCCCAGCGGCCCCCATCCGCACCCGGGCCATCTCCGCTCCCCATATCTCCGCCTATGTGCCTGCCTCACTTGGCCTTCAATCTTTCACTTCGTTTTTATAACAAAGGTATGGAAACAGGGCCACTCTTGTGGCAAACTGCGGACGATGGTATGTCCGCCAGATGGCCGGGCATTCCCCGCGCATCCTCGCTCGCCTTCCCGCACGGTATCCAAGCTCCAGTCAGCATGGAAATGCGCGCTCTTCATTTCGCTTCCCAACGCCGTCGCCCACTCAGTGCCACCGTTCCATGCACTCAGCGCTGTCCAGTTCGCCTTCGGAAAGTGAGTCCTCCGCCTCATGAGATCGCTCGTTCCAATTGTCCGGGTTTCGTCTCCCGTGCTCCTCGCATTCGCTCTCTGTGTCACAGCCCTCGCCCAGCAGCCCGCACCGAGATATGTCGGCAAAGGCGAAGACCCCAACATCCCCAAATATGACAACATCCAGACCATCGATCCCGGCGTCCAATTCGACAGCCCTACGGAGTTCCCCATCTGGTGGGGCTTTCAGGGCACTGGCGTGTGCGACCAGAACCGGCGTCCGGTCACCATCCTCTTCGCCGACGATCTCACCCCCGGCTACTACCTCGGATTCAATGCCCAGGGCTCCTGGATCGTTCGCGAAAGCGGCAAGGTTGTCGTCTTCAATGGATCGACGCATACGCTCTCCCCAGGTGCCGATTCGCCCGCCGGCGCACCCGCCGATCTCCAGCTTCCCCCGCCCTGCCAGGGCAAAGACCCCTCCCCATGGCAGCGGGGAATGGTCGTCAAAGACCGCGACGGAACCTTCACGCTCTCCTATACCCTTGCGGAGCGCGGCAAGGCCCCAAGGCCCATGGCTTTCAAGGTCTCTCACGTCATAAACTCACCCGGCATCCCCGAGCAATGGGCCTGGCTTGGAAATCCCGCACAGGCCGACCCCGCTGCCATCGCCGCCCTCACCGCCGAGCAGCGAAGTCAGTTTCAATCCATCGCTCCCGGTCAACAAATCGGCGCCGCGGCGCTCGTCACCGTGGATTCCGCTGGCTCCGTTCAATGGACCTTTGATCCGCAAATCCTCGTTGCCGCAGCCATGGCTCATGGGGAAAAGGGCAGCGTTGCCAAACAGCCGGATGGCAGCTACAAGCTTGCCTATACGCTCGTTGAGCCGGGCAAGCCGAACACGCCCATGAGCTTTCCCGTCGCGCGCGAAACCCTCAAAATCTCTCCCTTGATGGCCCGCACCTTCATCGCAAAAGGCCTCTGCCCCGCCATCAACACCTCCGAGGCATGGATCTGGGCAGGCCAGGATGCTCAGCAGGGACAAGCTGCCGCAGCCTTCAATGTATCCACCAACGGCGTTGTCATCTGGAACTTCATTCCCCGCGATGCCGCGCTTGCCTTGCTCAAAGGCGACCAGCAGCCTGCCTCCGCTCCAAGCGCCGCCACCACTGCCGGGACCATCCCTCTCTCTGTCAAGCTCGTGCGGGGCCCCTACGGCGGGGGTGTTCGCATGGACAATACCTACTCCCTGCCCCTCACTGCATTTTCCGTCTCCGCGCCTGGGGAACTCTTCACCGTGGATAGCAGAACCAAAGGTGTTCCTCCCATCGCCCCCGGCGGTTTCTGGGCTGACCATACCGGTGGGGCATACGGCGGCGGAGACAATGCCATCGCCGTTGCCGCGCTCTTTGCCGACGGCACATCCTTCGGCCAGCCAGCCAAGGTCGCAGACTTCATCGAACGGCGTCGCGTCTGGATCGCCACCCTCGATGACATCACAAATCGCCTCGCCAAATTCAACACAGCTCAACCAGATATGGCTGGCGCAAGTGCCGCAATCGGCTCTGCCGCCACCCAGCAGGTCCGCGCCGCGGCATCGACCGACACGACAGTCTCCGCCGCCACCAACGCTGCCTACCAGTTCGTAATCGAATGCATCAACAGAAAAATCCGCACCCTGCCTGGAACCCTCCAGGCAATCGAGCAGCGCAGAGCCCAGATCCTCGCCGACCCCATTCGCGTCGCCGATGGCTCCTCTCACACCATCACGGATCGTGAGGTCACTTCCTTCTTGGGCTCTCTTCGTGCAAGCGCAGCAAAGAGCGCCGAAGCCAGGAACAATGCCCCCACGCTCGATCAGCAACTGCAGGCTCGGATTCCAGCCTCGCCTGCGCAGCCAGGGCCTTCCCCGGCATACCCAGCTCCCTCCGCACTGCCCGGCGTAGTCCTCAGCACAACTCACGGTACTGGCGCAGACGTTCGAAATGGAATTCTCAGCTACAAGGACGCGGACACCGGCGCAAAAGTGACATTCAAGGTTGCCCGCCCCGCATTTCTTGCCACGCAACTGCAGTCTGGCGCAAAGGTCGGCAATATCGGGGCATGGGTATGGGTCTCCGAGGATGGCCAGCAGGGAAGAATGTTCCAGCTCGCATCCGACGGATCCGTAACCGCGACTGTGCTCACTGGCGCGATGGCCCGCCAATTCGTCTCAGGAAAATAAGGCTCTCTTGGCTGGTTTCACTTTCCAGCGTCTCAAGCGCTTTCCAAATCCCGCTGCCCTTTTGACTCACCCAACCGCCCCACAAAAAAGCGGCCAGGGCATCCGCCCCGGCCGCTCCTCTTTCCCCTCGAAAGAACTACTGCTTTTCAACCACCGCAGGCGCTGCCGCAACCGGTGCCGCCGGCACCAGGTCCCCAGACTCGTTCCGCAGCTCGATCGGCCCCAGGTTCAGCTTCTCCAGCCCCGGCTCAATCTTCGCCCGGTCGCCCACCGCCATCACAATCAGGTTGTCCGGATGGATGTAGTCCTTCGCCGCCTTGGCCACTGCCTCCGGCGTCACCGCCTCGTATTCGGCCGGCAGCTTCTGGAAGTAGTCCAGCGGCAGGTTGTACACAAACAGCTCCGCCATCAGCCCGCTCTCGCTGCTCACCGTCTCAAACTCCCCAGGCAGCGAACGCAGCGCATTGTCTTTGGCCAGCTTCAGCTCCTCAGGCGTCGCCGGAACCGTGTGGATCCGGTCCAGCTCGCTGAACAGCTCTTTCGCCGCCTGCGACGTCACGTCCGTCCGCACCTGCGCGCCCGTGTAGAACGGCCCGCCGCCGCGGTAGTACCCAAAGCCAGAGAACGCGCCATACGTAAACCCGTTCTTCTCCCGCAGATTCATGTTGATCCGGCTTGAGAACAACCCACCCAATATCGCGTTCATCTCCTCAATCGCCGGATAGTCCGGAGTATTCCGCGCCACGCCCAGCCCAAAGGCTATCAGCGTCGTCTGCGGAGATCCCGGCTTGTCCACAATCACCACCTTGCGCGTCGGTGCCGCCGGCGCCGCAGGCACACTCGACCCCGCCGCCACGGCCGCATTGCTCCAGCCGCCAAAATACTTCTCCGCCAGCTCCTTCGCCTGCTTTTCCGTCAAATCTCCGGCCAATATCAGCGCCGAGTCCTGCGGCCCATAGTGCGTCGACCAGAAGCCCGTCAGGTCCTCCCGCGTCGTCGCCTTCACGCTCGCCGTCGTCCCCACCGGACGGAATCCATAAGGCTGGTCTCCGTACAGCAGCTTCGCCCCCACGCGCATCGCCGAAGCCACCGGCTGGTCCGCTTCCTGCAAAATCGACACCAATCGCTGCTTCCGAATCCGCTCCACTTCCTCCGCCTTGAAGGCCGGGTGCAACACCACATCCGCCAGCAAATCCATCGCCGGCCCAGTCTTGTTCGTCAGCGAAGAAATCCCCACGGACGCCGAATCCATCGACGCTCCCGAACCAATGCCCGCGCCAATCTGCGCCGCATCATTGGCCAGCTCCGTCGAACTCCGCGTCGCAGTGCCTTCCGTCAGCAACCGTGCCGTAAAGCTCGCCAACCCCGGCTTGTTCTCCGGATTGTTCTCACTGCCCGCCAAGGTCACCAGGTTCGCGCTCAGCACCGGCAGCTCATGCTCTTCCGTCAGGTACACCTTCAGCCCGTTCGCCAGCGTAAAGGTCCTCGCCACAGGCAGGTGAAGCGTCGCCTCCGGCCCCGGCGCAGGAGCCGTCGTGCGCCAGTTCTGAGCCTCCTCAAACGCTGCCGTGTACGGCGGCGTCACCACCGTCTTCGCGTCCGTATCCTCCGGACTGCGCGGCACGTCCTCCGTCACTTTCTTCCCCGGCACGCAATACACCACCACGCGCTGGTTCTTGCCAAACACCTTCTGCCCAATCGCCTTCACGCTCTCTGTCGTCACTGCCTCGTAACGCGCCACGTCCTTCGGCAAATACCCAGGGTCGCCCATGTACTGGTTGTAACGGTCCATCATGTCCGCCACGCCGCCAAAACCCCCCAGCCGCTGCAAGCCCTCAATCAACCCGCTCAGGCTCTGGTTCCGCGCACGGTCCAGCTCCGCCTGCGTCGGCCCATCGGTCCGCAACGCCTCAATCTCCTTGTCCAGCGTCGCTTCCAAATCCTCCAGCTTTACTCCCGGCCGCGCCGTTATGTCGCACTGCGCCATCGACGTCACCATCAGCGACTCGTTGCTGCAGCTCACGCTCTGCGCCACCTGGTCCTTGTACACCAGCTTCTGATACAGCCGACTGATCTTGCCTTCACCCAGAATGTGAATAAAGAAATCCGCATCCGCGTCCCCGGCATGGAACGCTTCCGGAGTCAGCCACGCTACCGTCAACCGCGGCAGCTGTACCGTATCCGTCACCGTCTCCCGCCGCTCGGTCGGAATCGGCGGCGTCACCACCACAGCCTTCTCCACCTTCGGCCCCGACGGTATCGCGCCAAAATACTTCTCCAGCTTGGCCTTAACATCCGCCGCCTTGAAGTCCCCAACCACCGCAATCGAAGCATTGTTCGGCGTGTAGTAGTCGTGGAAAAACTCCCGCACGTCATTCAACCGCGCCGCTTCCACATCCGCGTGTGAGCCAATCACGTTCCCGTAGTACGGGTGCCCCTTGGGGAACAGCAAATGCCCGACCGCCTCGTCCGCCACGTCATACGGCTGCCCTTCGTCCTGCCGCAACTCGTTCCGCACCACATCCCGCTGGTTGGTCAGCTTCGCCCGATCCAGCGTCTCCAGCAGAAATCCCATCCGGTCGCTCTCCAGCCACAACGCCAGGTCAAGCTGATTCGACGGAACCGTCTCAAAATAGTTCGTCCGGTCATAGCTCGTCGTCCCGTTGATGTCCGTCGCCCCTGCCCCTTCCAGATACTTGAAGTGAGCCTTCTCACCGACATGCTCTGAGCCTTCAAACATCATGTGCTCAAACAGGTGCGCAAACCCCGTCCGCCCTGCCTTCTCGTTCAGCGGCCCCACGTGGTACCACAGGTCCACGGACACCAGCGGCAACCGATGGTCCTCCCGCAGAATCACCTCAAGGCCGTTCGGCAGCGTGTATTTCTCATACTTCAGCTCCGGCACCTTCAACTTCGCAGGCGCCTGCGCCGGCAACAAGGCAGACATTACAGCCAGCACGCACACAGCAGCTCCGGCGCGCAAACGAGGCAAATACTTCGTGGTCATGGGGTCTCCGCAGAATTCTGTTGGAAAATCGGTTCTGAACCTTCGCTAGGAATACGAACTGGCGCCCGTGCCGGTTCCCCGGCACCGCAGCTATTGAATACAAGGTATGGACGGGCAACTCTTGGCGAACGTCACACGCTCACCTCGCAAGATGACGCAACAAAACCTCACGCCGCTCAAGGCAGCAGGACTTGACCGCGCCTACTTCTCCACCTCAACACCGCGCCAGAACGCCACGTGGTTCTTGATCTTGCGCGCCGCAGGCTTCGGATCCGGGTAGTACCACGCCGCATCCTGGTTCTCTTCCCCACTCACCAGCAGGGTGTAGTATCTCGCCAGACCCTTCCACGGGCACGTCGAACTCGTCGAACTCGGACGGAAAAACTCCCGCTTGATCGACGCCTCTGGAAAATACACGTTGTTTTCCACGATCTCAATGGTCTCGCTCTCCGCGATGACCTGTCCGTTCCAGATTGCTTTTGCCATAGCTTTCTTACGTTCCACGTTTCTGTCGTCGCAGGCGGCGCCTCAGCACTGCCTGCAACGCGCAAAGGGTGGGACTACTCAGGCAACACAGATACTGCGGTCACATGCACGCTCTTCGCCGCCTCGTCCATCGTCGCCGTTACCGATACATGCTTCCCGTAGGCGTCTTTCACAGAATCCGGATTGTCGATCGCCCACACCTTCTTGTCCCCATCCACAAAAACCGGCGCGCTGCCTCCGGCAATGCACTTCTTAACGCACGCCTCGCCAGTACCCATATGTTTCGCGCCGCACATCGAGTCCGAAATCCAGCCGTCGACCTTCATGGAACCGGCCGCAAAACCCGTCATGGCAAAGGTCGAAACCACCGCCAACGTCAATACAAGAACTCGCTTCATCACAAAAAACCTCCTGGGGAAGACAGTCAATCGATCTCTCACGAGAATGCTCCCCAATCGGCCCCTTTGGCAAGCACCATTTCCGCGGCGTCAAAAACCTGCCCGCCAATTGCCGCCCGAAACAACTCCGCTGTCCCTAGTGAGCAGCCCGCGCCGCGCGAATCTTCTCCGCGTTCTTGCACATCGCCTCGTACATCCCTGCCGCCATCGGATAGTCCGCGACCAGCCGCCGCACCTTGCCCAGGTACATCGGTTTCTGCGCCAATATCTCCGGCAATATATGCGTCAGCTTCGCCAAAATGAAAAAACACTCCCCGTTCGTGTCCAGAAACAGATCCGACGACACCGCCCCATGCAGCACCAGCGCCGCGGCCATCTCCCAATAGCTCACCACCTGCCGCAGATACGCATTGTTCTCCGACCCAAAGTCGTTCAGAACCTCAAAAAACTCGTCCGCCGTCCCCGGCCAGAACTCGGCCGTCATCCACGTCCGCGCCCGCCGCATCACCGTTTCCGTCCGCAGTTCATACAACTTCAAAATGATTTCCGCGTCCGCATTGCTCGCAAGTGCTTTGTGCATGGCTTTTCTCTCCGGGCTTCATCCTACACGACCCGCTCCGCGAAAACTGCCAGATAAGGGAATGAACGGTATGGCGATCGGGTGCCCCATCCATCCGCAGCTTCACCGCGGATGGGTGGGAACCACAAATCCCCAATCTAGGGCCTGTTCACACTACCTGGATGGATGGCGTTGCGAGCGTGAATCGGGCCAAGCAATTCTGGGCACGCAAGGCCGAGTCCGAGAGCGATGGCGACCCCACCGCCGAGGGCGAGAACGCAGTATGGCCCGATTTGCGCCGCAACCCGCAGGGACGCGGCCTGTTTTCCCCATGTCTGCGTCGCTCCTCGCTTCAGTAACCAGTTACAGCGCACTCGTCGCTTCTTGAACTGAGGAAAACTCTGCTCCCCTCGCCACCACTCAGGGAGTGTGAACAGGCCCTAAGGCCTCTGTCTCACCTTCCGCCCTCATCCACTCACCGGGGGTGCCCCTGGTCCCGATCCTGGGACCTGGGAGATCACAATTTCCACCCTCACGCCGGTTGCAAAGCGTCTTCCTTCACCGGCCCATGCGTCGCCACTGTCGGCGTCACCACAGGTGGCGGCGGCGGAGCATCGCCTATCCGCTTCTCGTACTCGCACACCTCGCCCGCCGGCAGCACCACCTTCGCTGCTACCTTCTTAGCCGGAGCCTTCTTCGCTGCCGTCTTCTTCGCCGCCGTCTTCTTCACCGGCGCTTCAACCTCGGCCTGCGGCTTCGAGTTCGGACAGAACAGGAACACCCCCGACTTCAGCGTCTTCTCCAGCAAATACGGGCTCTTGCACTTCGGGCACTTCTTCGCAACAGGCTTGTAATTCGACGTAAAGTCGCACTTCGGGTAGTGCGTGCAGCCCCAGAAGATGTTCCCCCGCTTCGCTTTCCGCTCCGCCAGGTCGCCCTCCCCGCACTTCGGGCACTTCATCCCCTCAATCAGGTTCTGCTTCACATACTTGCACTTCGGATACCCCGAGCAGCTCACAAACTCCCCATAGCTCCCCTGCCGAAGAACGAGGCCCTTGCCGCACACCGGGCAATCCTCCCCCGTCGGCTGCGGAGCGTTCAACTTCTGCTGCGCCTTCTGGCTCAGCTTCCGGATCGTCTTGCACGGCGGATCCTCGTTGAACCCCGGACACGACATGAACGGCCCAAATATCCCCCGCCGCAGCACCATCACCCGCCCGCAGTTGTCGCAATACTCCTCGCTCTGCTCCGCTTCCTGAGCCTCCGGAGTATGCATATCCGGCTTGTCCGCCGTGTTTTCCTTGGTAAACGTGCAGCTGTTCTTGTCCTTCTTGTTATAGGCGCTGCACGAGAAGAACGTACCAAACTTGCCCCACTTCAGCAGCAAGGGAGAACCGCACAGCTCGCACTTCTCGCCGGTCGTGATCTCCATCGCCTTAATGGACTCCATCTCCTTCTCGGCAACCTTCAACTCTTGCTCAAAGTGCCCGTAGAACCCCTTCAGCAAGTCCGTCCACTTCTCCTTGCCCTCTTCAATATCGTCCAGCTCCTCTTCCAGCTTCGCCGTATACGCAGAGTCAAAAATGTACGGAAAATTCTTCACCAGCAGGTCGCACACCACCACACCAATTTCGGTCGGATAAAACGGCCCTCGCGACCCGCCCGGCTTCACCACATACTCCCGGTCCTGAATCGTGTTGATGATCGAGGCGTACGTCGAAGGTCGGCCCACTCCCCGCTCCTCCAGAACCTTCACCAGCGAAGCTTCGTTATACCTGGCCGGCGGCTGCGTAAAGCTCTGCTTGCTGGTCAGTTTCTCCGCCTCCAGCCGCTTCACACCGTCCAGATTCGGCAGCGCCTGAGAGCTGTCGTCTTCCTCGTCCTTTTTCTCTTCAGCCACCTCGTAAAGCTTCAGGAAGCCGTCAAAACGCAGCACTGACCCGCTCGCCCGGAAGTCATACACCTTGCGATTCTTCGCCGACCGCGCCTCAATCTTCGCCGTCGTTACATCAAACACTGCCGGCGTCATCTGCGACGCCACAAACCGCCGCCAGATCAGCGTATACAGCTTCAACTGCTCATCGCTCAGGTACCGTGCAATCGACTGCGGCGTCCGGCTCACTTCCGTCGGACGAATCGCTTCGTGCGCATCCTGCGCATCCTTTTTGCCCTTGTACACATTCGCCGTAGCCGGCAAATACTTCACTCCCGCGTTCGCCTTCACCCACTCCCGCGCCGACTCAATCGACTCCGGCGAGCACCGCGGAGAATCGGTTCGCATGTAGGTAATCAGGCCGACGGTCCCTTCGGCGCCCACTTCCACGCCCTCATACAGCCGCTGCGCCACGCCCATCGTCCGGCGAACATTGAAGCCCAGCTTCGTCGAGGCATCCCGCTGCAACTGGCTCGTGATAAACGGGCCCAATGGCCGCCGCTGCGTCTCTTTCGACTGCACCGATGCCAATCCCCACGCCGCCCCATCCAAAGCCGACAGCACCGCGTCCATCTCCGCCTTGCCGGCCACGGCATTGGCCACAAACTGCGCCTTGCCTTCCTTGTCCGTCCCGCTTGCCACCCGCGACGGCTCTCCGTCCACGCCAACGAACCGAGCCTTGAAGCTCTTCGCCGCCTGGCCCTGCGGATGTACCTGCGCATCCAGCGTCCAGTACTCCACCGGCTTGAACGCCTTGATCTCCCGCTCCCGCTCCACAATCAGACGCACCGCAACCGTTTGCACACGTCCCGCGGAAAGCCCGCGCCGCACCTTGTCCCACAGCAGCGGAGAAACCTGGTACCCTACCAGACGGTCCAGCACCCGCCGCGTCTGCTGCGCATCCACCAGGTTCTGGTCCACATCCCGGGCGTGCTTGAAGGCCTCCTGCACTGCCTTCTTCGTAATCTCGTTGAACGTCACCCGGCGAATCTTCTTCTTCTGCGCCGCGTTGATCCCCAGCTGCAACGCCAGGTGATACGCAATCGCCTCCCCTTCGCGGTCAGGATCGGGCGCCAGAAAGATATTGTCCGCCTTCAGCGCAGCCCGCTTCAGCTGCTCCACCAGCTTCTCCTTGCCCGGAGAAACAATCAGCGTCGGCTCAAACGTCCGCTTCTTCAACTCCACGCCAATGTCATTCTTCGGCAGGTCCATAATGTGCCCAATGGACGCCTGTACATCAAAATCCTTGCCAAGATATTTCCCAATCGTCTTCGCTTTGGCGGGCGACTCGACGATCACCAGTGATTTGCTCATTGCCATCCTTATAGGAGTGCCATCTACCCGGTCCGCGGGTGCACTCTCGTCCCGATACGACGGGCTTCTCCCTCTTCGGGAGTACCCTGCCATACGTAAAAATCAAGCCAAATAAACGCCGCGCCAAACCCCCGCAGCGAAAATGCCGGAAAACCTGTCTTCCGCATTGGAAACTACCACGGAATGGGTCTCCATTACCAGCGAACCTCCCCGCAAGGGCATCTTTTTTCGCCCCAGCCGTCCCAGTTCTGCCGCCCCTTGCCTAGAAAGTCCTCACATAGTTCTTCCCCGGCAAACTCCGGATCCGTCCCGCCATCTCCAGCTCAAATATCGCCGTAAACACCTCTGACGACGATAGTTGCGTCTCCACCAGGTCCAGCAGCTCGTCGATCTGCACCGCCACGTCCTGGCGCAGCGCCTCCAGCACAATCCGCTCGTTTACACCCAGCGCAGGCTCCTCTAATACAGATGCGCCCCCCGACGTTTCCGATGCAACTCCCCACTCCGTCTCCAGCTCCAAACGCACCTGCGACGGCAAAACCTCCCAAACATCCTCCCAGCTCGCCGTCAGCTGCGCCCCCTGCTTGATCAACGTATTCGGAGTCCACGAGTTCGGGCTCGTCGCATTCCCCGGCACCGCATACACATCCCGGTTCTGCTCCGCCGCACACCGCGCCGTCACCCGCGTCCCCGATCGCTCGCTGGCCTCCACCACCAGCACCCCCACGCTCACACCACTCAATATCCGGTTCCGCCGCGGAAAATTCTGCGGCGCAGGAAACGTCCCCAGCGGCAGCTCCGACACCAGCGCCCCACCCGTCGCCACAATCTCCTCCGCCAGCTTTCGGTTCTCCTTGGGATACACCACGTCCACCCCAGTCCCCCACACCGCCACCGTCGGCCGCTTCGCCGCCAGCGCGCCCCGGTGCGCCGCAGAGTCTACTCCCCGCGCCATCCCGCTCACAATCAGCAGCCCACGCGCCGCCAAGTCCCGCGCCAGCATCTCTGCCATCCCCAGCCCATACGGCGTCGGATGCCTCGTCCCCACCACCGCGATCGAGGGCCGCGCCAGCAGCCGAGCATTCCCCCGCACCCACAGCACCGGCGGCGGATCATAAATCTCCTTCAGCCGCTCCGGATACTCACGGCACCCATACGTCACCAGTTGCACCTGCTGCTCGGACGCCTGCCGCGCTTCCTTTTCCGCCAAAGCCCGAGCCTTCCCGTCAAAAATGTGCTGCGCCGCCAGCGCCGGAAAATTCAACCCCTCCAGCTCGGTCAAAGACAGCGAAAACACCTGCCCGGCAGACTCCAGCCGCCCCACCGCATCCAGAACCCGCCGCGGACCCAACCCCGGAGCCAGCACCAGCGCCAGCCACGCCAGCCGCTCCTCATCCAACTCAGCCGGCATCGCAAATCCAGCAGCCTCGGGCATTGACGGCATAGCCGTTTCCTCCGCAACGCGCAAAACGCGCAAAAATTCTCTTCGTTAGAAAGTTCCAACCAATGTACCGCATTTGGACACCGCTGTACATGAGCCCTGACCCTGCCGCACACACCTCATCCGCACGCACAAAAAAACCGCCGAGTCCCCAGCCCTTCAAGGCCAACGACTCGGCGAAGCTCAATTATCTGCTCTTCAATGCGAATCTTCGCCGGGCCTCATCCATGACTCCGGATCCAAGCTACCGCCAGACACTCGCATCTCTTACGCAATCGCACTCTGGGGAATGGATTGGGATTTCCCGCAGTGCCCAGCTACCCCAGCCCGGCACTACCTGATTTCCATTGCCAGTATTGCCGCCCCCGTTCACCCCAAGATGTTCCATTTGGCACACTTCCCGGCCCATCTGCAAAAAAACACTCTCAGTCCGCCGAATACCCCTTCCCACGCCGCGGCTTCAGCTCCTTCCGGCTGTCCTCCTTCAGCGCCACGCCGAACCGGCTCGCTGCCACCATCACCCGCTTCCACGCCGCATCCCGCTCCCCGTCCGTCACTCCCTGCACCTGGTTGAATCGCGCAATCGCGTTCCGCACATGCGCCGCATCTTCCAGTGGCTCTTTCCGCTCTGCCGGAAAGGCAAACTGCCTCCCCGATATCTCCTGCCGTTCGTCCGTAGAAAGCTTGCTCATTCGCCGTTTCTCCTGCAACCACCCTGCACCCTCCTCCCCGCCCAAAACAGTGCAAAACAATACGCCCACTCACAAAAGACCACGTCTCCCCGCACCCATCCACCCTTGCGAGACAGCCCCGCCCACCCGCCTGTTACCCCTGTTAATCTTGATGGGTGAGCAGTTCCACTCAAATCGATCCCTCCCGGCTGCGCATCGCCGCCATACGCTTCCTCAATCCCGCACCCCTCATGTGGGACTTCGAACACCCACCCCTCAACACACAGCTCGCCCGCCGCTATGCCCTCGACTACATGATGCCCGCAGAATGCGCCGCGCGCCTCGAAGACCCCATCGACTCGCCCCACGCCGCCGACATCGGCCTCGTCCCCGTCGCCGCCCTGGCCACCAACCCCCACCTCCGCCTCATCCCCGGCTGCGCCATCGCTTCCCGCACACGCGTCCGCTCCATCCTGCTCGTCCGCCGCGCCGCCCAGCCTCTCACCGACGTCCGCTCCGTCGCCGCCGACACCAGCTCCCAGGCCTCCCTCGCCTACGCCCAGGTCCTCTTCCGCCAGTGGTGGAACCCCGAAGCAGCCTTCATCCCCCACACACCCGACCTCGACTCCATGCTCGCCGACGACGACGCCGCCATCCTCATCGGAGACCCCGCTCTCTTCGCCCTCGAAGACCGCAAAGCCCGCCTCCAACGCACCGGCGAAAAACTCGTCTACCACGACCTCGCCGCCGAGTGGATCGCCCTCACCGGACTCCCCTGGGTCTCCGCCGTATGGGCCATCCGCGACCAATCCCTCCGCCGCTCCGGACTCACCATCGACCAGCTCGCCCTCGACTTCACCACCTCCCGCGACAACGGCCTCGACCACCTCGACGACCTCGTCGAAGAATGGGCCACCAAACTCCCCCTCTCCGCAGACACCATCCGCACCTACCTCTCCACAAACATCTACTACTCCCTCGACGAATCATGCCAGGAAGGCCTCGGCCGCTTCTACGAACTAGCCGGCGCCACCGGCGTCCTCCCAGAATTCTCCCTCGCCTGACACCAATCAATTCCCCGTCAATGACAAAACGCCCCCGGCATCATCGATGCCGGGGGCGTCTCTTTTTCCACAATCTCTTCCCGCTTAAATCTCCCACCGGAACAGCGCCGCACCCACCGTAAATCCAGCTCCCGCAGCGGCTATCAGCACCAGGTCGCCCTTCTTCAACTTGCCTTCTTCCATCGCCGTGCCCATCGCCAGCGGAATCGTCCCCGCCGAAGTATTCCCATACCGGTCGATGTTGATAATCACCCGCTCCGGACCCATCCCCAGCCGGTCCGCCGTCGCCTTGATAATCCGCAGGTTCGCCTGGTGCGGAATGAACACGTCCACGTCCTTGCCTTCCACCCCATTCCGCTCCAGAACTTTGGTCGTCGCCTCGGCCATCTTCCGCACCGCAAACTTGTACACCGTCTGCCCATCCTGGTGGATAAAGTGCTGACCAGCGTCAATCGTCTCGTGCGTTGCCGGATGCAAACTTCCGCCCGCCACCAGGTTCAGCGCAGGACCACCCGACCCGTCCACCTCGTGCACAAAGTCGATCATCCCCACTTCCCCTTCTTCGCAGGGCTCAATCAACACCGCTCCGGCGCCATCGCCAAACAGGATGCACGTCGTACGGTCCGTATAATCCACCATCCGCGAGTTCGCGTCCGCACCAATGACCAGCACCTTCGTGTGCGCGCCCGACTCCACAAGCTTCACGCCCGCCTGCAGCGCAAACACAAATCCCGAGCACCCCGCCGACACGTCAAATCCCCACGCGCCCTTCGCCCCGATCTTGTCCTGCACCAGGCACGCGGTCGACGGAAACATCATGTCAGGCGTCACCGTGCCCACCACAATCGCTTCAATCTCCGTGGCTTCAATCCCTCGCGCAGCCAGGCACCGGCGCGCCGCTTCCGCAGCCATATCGCTCGTGCCCAGTCCCTTTTCCAGAATGTGACGCTCTTTGATCCCAGTACGCTCCGTAATCCACTGGTCGTTGGTCTCCACCAGCTTTTCCAAATCGGCGTTGGTCAACAGCTTCGGCGGAACATACGTTCCAACGGAACTGATTTTGGCACGGGTGGCATGGGGCGCTCGGAAAGCCTGGGTCAAGACACATTCTCCTCGGAACCCGCTCCGCCTTCATCCAGCGCAGCCGGAGTTCCCTCAAAAAGCAAAGTACCGGGTGACCTACTGCGCACGCACTAGCCCGTTACCGTTGCTTCCTTCCGGACCTGGCGGGGTTGGCGGGATTGCGTCGCGTAGGACCCGGCACTCCTCGATAATAACATTCCGCACCTGCCCTTCCACACCCCCGCTCCCTCCCCAGGCCAACCCTCCGCACTTCATACGCACCCTCAATTTCCCACTCCTTACCGCTCCCCAGCCGCTAAATCGATTGTCCCCCCCGCTTCCCAACTGTACAATTCCCTCGCACGCAATGTGCCCAAGGAAGATCGCATGAAACGTCTGGCTATGCTTCTCGTTCTACTCACCCTGGCTGCACCAGCTTGGTCCACCCCCAAAAAAGCTACCATTGACCAACTCAAGGACCTCCTCACCTCCTTGCAGAAGGCCAACAAGACCGACCAGGAAACTGCCACAGCTATCAAACAGGTCGATCTCACCGAAGAGCTCACCGGATCTACCATGCAGAGCTTGGGAAGCCTGATTCCCGGTCCTCTCTCGACCGAGCAGATCTATGTCCTCCAAGCCCGCAGCGCTCTCCTGCCCCCGCCTCCGGCCGAACTCCCCGCTGACACGGCTCTCGATCCAGCCGCGCAGCAGGCCCTCCTCGCCAAGGCCCAGGACTACGTCAGCAAGGCCTTCTCTCAACTCCCATCCCTCACCGCCAGCCGCATGATCGCTCGCTTCCAGGACAGTGTGGAAGCCGTCCACACCTATACCGGCATGAACCACGGCACCTCCCAGGACACTGACCCCAACTGGCAGGGCGACGATCTCAACATTCGCCTCGTCACCAACATCACCAAACCAGTCGAAAGCCAGGGCGGACTCGAAAAGCCACCCGCCACCAAGGACAAGACCAACTGGGGCCCCAACAACCTCGTCGCCAGCGTCGGTCCCCTGCTCACACTCCCTCAGGTCCTCCAGGAAGCCAACGCTAGCGGCACCCTCAAGTTCCTCCGCTGGGAGCTCATCAACGGCAAAAAAACCGCCGTCTTCTCCTTCTCCGTCGACAAAAAGAAAACCAAATTCTCCGTCCAGTACTGCTGCTTCCCTGACACAGATACCGCGGGCGTCTTGACCACCGGCGCAGGCATCGGCAATCCCCAATCAGGCGGCGGTGCACCCGCCGACGGCAACCTCCAGACCATCAGCGAGTGGAAACCCTTCAAAGCCTCCGCTGGCTATCGCGGCGAACTCTTCATCGACCCCGACCTCGGAGTCGTCGTCCGCACCATCACTCAGGCGGACTTCAAAAAATCCGACTTCGTCCACAACGAATCCATCCGCACCGACTTCGGCGCACAGTCCATCGCCGGAAAGACTCTCGTCGTACCCATCCAATCCATTACCGCGGCCGAAATCGTCCCCAACGGCGCATCCTTCGCCGCTCACTACGCCGTCCGGCACAGTTTCGTCACCCAAACCTACTCCGACTACAAGCTCGCTCAGTAGCGTACTCCGCAACAACCTCCATTCCATCGGGAAGGGCAATCGCCCTTCCCTTTTTCTTGCCCTCCTCCCGTGACCGCCAACTCCGCAATTCCCTTCGGGAACGATACACTTGCTTTTCGCGTTATACATCCAGAGGGAAATTCATGAAATGTACCGGAATTATCGCTTTACTTCTCATCCTGGCCATTCCCGCATGGTCCGCCACCCGCTCCCTCACCGTTGACCAACTCCGCCTCCTGCTCACCGACCTCCAAAGAGCCAGCAAATCCGATGACCAGGTTGCCACCGAGCTCAAATCCGTAGACCTCACCGAAGAACTCACCGCCTCCACCATGCAGACCTTCGGTAACCTCGTCCCCGGACCACTCTCCACCGAGCAAATCTACGTCCTCCAGGCCCGCAGCGCCATGCTCCCCGCACCGGCCGCCGATCGACCCGCTGACCCAGCGCCAGACCCAGCAGCCCAGCAGGCCCTGCTCGCCAAAGCCCAGGCCTACGTCGCCAAAACCTACTCCCAGCTCCCCATCCTCACCGCCACCCGCATGTCCGCCCGCTTTCAGGATGGCGTTGAGGCCGTCCACAGCTTCAGCGGCATGAACCAGGGCACCGCACAGGACACCGATCCCCTCTGGCAAACCACCAACCTCAACGTCCGCCTCGTCAACACCGCCACAGCCCCCGTCGAATCCGCCAACGGCATCGAAAAACCCTCCTCCGGCAAAGACAAAACCAACTGGGGCGCAAACAACCTCATCACCCCCGTCACCCCGCCCCTTCCCCTCCCCACCCTCCTTCAGGAGGCCACTGCCTCCGGCTCCCTCCACTTCCTACGCTGGGAGCG
>Ga0302147_10000599_pt1 | contig 17022 bp, 21 predicted proteins | sample I_Bog_E3_2_FD_192438 | JGI IMG/M metagenome (GOLD analysis project Ga0302147, IMG submission 192438) | Peat permafrost microbial communities from Stordalen Mire near Abisko, Sweden - I_Bog_E3_2 | ecosystem: Environmental > Terrestrial > Soil > Wetlands > Peat | place: Sweden: Abisko, Stordalen...
AGTCCGTGGCGGAGCCGGAACAGACTCGGCCTCGCCAGGGGCAAAATGCTAGGAATGCCGTCCGCGTTCCCGTTTCTTACCGTGCAATTTTACGTCGCCGGGCCTTCCGACCCTAAATGAAATAATCGAGGAACTGCCAATTCGCGTTTTTCGCGATCATGTCAGTTTCCAAAGCCGACTGCAGCGGTTCGCATTGATATCCCACGATTCACCCTGCCACAGTCCTCCGCAATCTTGGCCAAAGTGGGCTGCAGAAAACCCGCGGTTTGCCAAAGTCGACTGCAACGCGGCGCAGAGCGGAGGACGGAAACCGGCGGAGTTCCGCGTGTCGAACCACCCGAACCATCCACTGCGGAGGACTTTGGCAATCCGCTGCAGTCGGCTTTGGAAACTGACACTTGGTAGCACGATTCCTATGTGTGCTAAAGGACGTTATGTTACACTAAACCTCATGGATGAGAGCGAACCGAATCCGCGCCAGGCGCTGACCGTCGTTCCGGCCGACAAGCCGGTGCGGATCTCCCGCGCGGTCGCCGCCGGGATCGTCGTGCCGGCGATCATCGCCGACGCCGGCGATGCCGCCGCGCGCCGCTTCCTGGAATTTTTCGCCGCCACCATCCGCAACAGGAACACCCGGACGGCATACCTCCATGCCGTCACCCGGTTCTTCGCCTGGTGCGAGCATCACCAGCTCGGCCAGCTCGCCGATATCGAGCCGCTGCACGTCGCCGCCTACATCGAGGCGTTGGGGAAAGACTTTGAGAAGCCGACGGTGAAGCAGCACTTAGCGGCGATCCGCATGCTGGGTCGGAAGGCCCGGCGACGTAAAATTGCACGGTAAGAAACGGGAACGCGGACGGCATTCCTAGCATTTTGCCCCTGGCGAGGCCGAGTCTGTTCCGGCTCCGCCACGGACTGCCGGTTTGTTGCGTGCAATCATGGCGTGCAACTGGAATTGGACGCAGTGAAGGTTATTGAGACACCGTATTGCACGCAGCAAACGGGGGGTCTAACGCCGGGGATCACTTTGCGTGCAATACATGCGGCGGACGCTTGTGCTCGTCGGCAAGACGAGTCGCGGCACGCCGGCCGCCGCAGCCACGACATTGCGTGCAATACGCTACCGTGCAGTTTTACGCGGAAGGGCCTTCTGCCCCATTTATCATCCGCTCAGACGCGGCATTAGCCATGTCGTCTGGCAGCGTCTCGAATGCTGCGTGCGCGCGCTGATGAAGGGCCCGGTATTTCGCCAAGCATGTTTGCGCTTGGAGCACCATCCATTCGAAATAGGCGCGGACAGAGGGAAGATGCAGAGACCAGATGCCGTGGGAGTCCAAAACCGCCCCTGAGGTATCGGGATGGACTGGAATCTCAATAGGACCCGGCACATCATAGGTCTTGGGTTGAGCCATTGCTGCAAATATGATCATTCTGATATCTGCAAGAACATCTGATAATTCTCGCCACTGCCCGGTTGCTCCGAATATCATGTTATTATGAATTGGTATAGTTGTATCACCCTGAGATAAGTGGAGGTGGTCAATCAGCTTGAGCTCAGGCATCAATTTTTCTAATTTCCCAGATTGATGAGTAAGCCATTGGCGACCGAACTTATGCTGCAATTCGTCCCACGTGAGTAGATGAATATTAGTGCTTTGTGCTGCCTCGTGCGCTCCTTTTTGAAACCCTATCTTGCTAATTATGAATCCTGTATTTGCTCCAGCACCCTGCATCACCATGTGCATTGAATGCACCGTGTCCTGAGGAACGCGAGAAGACCATGATTTGCACTCTGCTAGCATAATTTGGTTGACGCTTGCTCGTCCTCAACGTAAACGTCAATCTCCTTCCTGCCCCGGCCTGCCAAATCGACAAGACGCGGAGATTTGGTCTGGTAACCCATCTCCGCAAAAAACATTGCGACTTTGTCTTGAAGGTCCCGCCAGTCCGCGATGTCTGATGTCGGTATCAGCATTAGCCCTTCGTTTCGTTGTGACGGTCGAGGCTGCCAAGTGCCGGTGCGTCGGGAGCCGCCGTTGATCGGCCCGCGGCGTCCGTTGCATAAGACTCTTTTGTCTCCCAATTTCAACCCCTGGTTACATCCCCCCTTCCCCCCGGCTGTTTCCCCTTTGTCCTTCCCTCAGCACGTGATAATCCGGTTTATCACGTGCCCGATCCGAACCTGCGATGACCGAGTCGCCGCCCCTCCTGCCCGTCCCAGCCCGCAGCGCCACCCCGGCGCTGACGGCGCTCGACGCCCTGGCGGCGATCCCCGAGGAAGACATCTGGCTGGCGTCGCAAAAGAGTGCCCGCACCCGCCGCGCCTACCGGCTCGACGTGGCCCACTTCATCCGCCGCCTTGGCGTGGCCGACGCGGCGGCGCTGCATCAGGTGGACCACCGGGCGGTGATCGCGTGGGAGCGCGCCATGCGCGAGACCGAGCACGCCGCGCCGTCCACCATCCGCCGGTGAAACTATGGCTCCATCAACGCCAGGCGCACGATGAGTTCCGGGAACAAAGGTGCCGGATGCGGTCGGGGGATCGTGCCGTGCGAATGCTGGTGTCTCCCGAAGCGCATACCCTCGAACTCGACGAGCCACCTCTGGTCGGAAGCGCCCCCAAATCAAGCGTCACCGTCTCGCTGGCGAGACCCGGGTTCGGCCTTCGTGGCCGGTGTGAGTCGGGTGAGTCGGACGGCGTCGCTCATTGGCAGGTAATGTGAGCACGTTCCTCAGTTGGCGAGCACGACGCGATGATGGCGAGCACAGTGGCAGAGAATGTGAGCACGACGCTCAGCCCATTGTCAGCTAATTCGAGCAGGAATCTGCTCCGTTTGCGAGCACGAGCCCCGATGATTGCGAGCACCTACACCTAGCACCAGGCTGAAGTGCTGACCAAGCGCCGCCGCTTCCCGGGTTGCGAGCCAAGCGCCGAGTCGCCCGTTAGTCGACAATGCGGCTTTTTGCGGCGGCGGCCTGATGCGCACGTCAAGCGGCGCAATCACGACGTGTCGCAACATCGTTCCCGGCTACCGATTGGGCATAGCGGGGAACACGTGGGGGCGTTACGGTTCCGCCATGACCCCGGATGACTTCATCGAGAAATGGACGGCCAGCACCCGTAACGAGCAAGCCGCGGCCAAGGAGCACTTCATCGACCTGTGCGGGCTGCTAGGCGTGCCGACGCCCGGCAGCGACGCCACCGGGAAGGACTACGCGTTCGAGAAGGGCGCGACGAAGACTACGGGAGGCCGCGGATGGGCCGACGTCTGGCGGCGGGACTGCTTCGGGTGGGAGTACAAAAGCAAGGGCGGCGACCTGGAGAAGGCTCATGACCAACTTCTCCGGTACGCCGGCGCGCTCGGGAACCCGCCTCTGCTGATCGTATCCGACATGGACCGCATGACCGTGCGAACCGCATTCCAGGGGCACGTCAGCGCGCGAACGGATTGGAAGCTGGAGGACCTGCGACGCCCGGTGGTCCGGAACAAGCTCAAGGCGTGCTGGGAGAACCCAGATCTCTGGAAGCCCGCGAAGACCCGGCAGGCGCTGACCGAGGAGGCGGCCGCCGAGTTCGCGGAACTCGCGCAAAGGCTGCGCGACAAGGGGCACGCGCCAGAGGTGGTCGGCCACTTCGTGATCCGGTTGATTTTCTGTCTGTTCGCCGACGCCACAAAGCTCCTACCGGACGACCTCCTGCGGAGGATGATCGACCGCGCCCTGAAGGTGCCGAAGTCGTTCCAGACCGCCGCATCGGAGCTTTTCCGTGCCATGGCGGTCAAGGGTGGCCGCGTCGGTTACGACGACGTCGCATGGTTCAACGGCGGTCTGTTCAACGACGACGTCGCGCTCCCCCTGGACTCCCCTGACGTGAAGCTTCTCAACCGGATGTCCGCCCTGGACTGGTCGGAAATCGACCCGGCCATCATGGGGACCCTGTTCGAGCGAGGTCTCGACGAGAGTAAGCGCACGCAACTCGGAGCGCACTACACTGACCGCACTAAGATCGGCATCCTGGTCGATGAGGTCGTCCGAAAACCGCTGGCCGCCGAATGGGAGGCCGCCTGCGGGCGCATCCGGTCGGCCATGTACGCGCGCGCCGGACTGGTCGCGACGGCCGAACTGGTGGGCGCCATGTCAGGGGCCGGGGCACCCGCCAAGTCGAAGGTGCCAGGGAAGAAGACGGCGCTCGCCGCGGCGGATGCGGCCCGAGCGGACGGGCTGCTCGCCGAGGCCCAGGAGGAATACGGCAGCTTCCTGGAACGCTTGCGGACGTTCCGGGTGCTCGATCCGGCCTGCGGCAGCGGAAACTTCCTCTACATGTCTTTGTTGTCGCTGAAGGACCTTGAGCTTCAGGCGGACGTGGACGCCGAGGCGTGCGGCCTGGACCCCATCGATCCCGGCGTCGGTCCGGAGGTGGTCCTGGGCATCGAGAAGGACCCCTACGCAGCGGAATTGGCACGTGTCTCGGTGTGGATCGGCCACATCCAGTGGGCGCGCCGCAACGGCTACGCGCCGCCGTCCAATCCGGTGCTGCGCCCGTTGTCCAACATAGAATGTCGCGATTCGGTGTTGGCCGATGACGGGACCGAGCCGCTGTGGCCGAAGGCGGATGTCATCATCGGTAATCCGCCGTTTCTGGGCAGCCGCAAACTGCGCGGGGCGCTGGGCGCCGACTACTGCCGGAAGCTGTTCGCCGCGTGGGCGGGCCGGGTCTCCACCGAGGCGGACCTCGTCTGTTATTGGTTCACCAAAGCCAACGGCGCAGTCCTGGCAGGAGACGCCGAACGGGCTGGGTTGGTGGCGACCAATAGCATCCGCGGCGGCCAGAACAGGAAGGTCCTGGACACCATCGCCGGAACAGGCGCCATCACCTCGGCATGGTCTGACGAACCGTGGACGCTCGACGGCGCCGCCGTGCGGGTGTCCCTAGTCTGTTGGGGCCGCGGGAAGGCGCTGTCTCCCGTGCTGGACGGACAGGCGGTTCCAACAATCCACGCGGACCTGACCGCCGGGGCGTCCAATCTGACGGCCACCCGGAAGCTGGCCGAGAACGCCGGGGTCTCCTTCCAGGGATCCAAAAAAGTGGGGCCGTTCGAGGTCCCGGGGGAGACCGCCAGGAGGTGGCTCGCGCTCCCCGGCAATGCGAACGGGCGCACCAACGCGGACGTGCTCCGGCCAAGCTGGGTCGGCATCGATGTGGCGCGGCGCCCGCGAGACATGTGGATCATCGACTTCACAGGGATGACCGAGGAGGAGGCGGCGTTCTACTCGGCCCCGTACACGCACGTCGTGCTGCACGTTAAACCGTTACGGGACGGGAACGCCAGGGACACGAGGCGCACCAGATGGTGGCTGCACGGGGACGCGCAGCCGAAGATGCGGAAGGCCATCGCGCCGCTCGACAGGTGCATTGTAACTCCAGAGGTCAGCAAGCATCGGGTCTTCGTCTGGCTCCCGCGCCCGGTCCTTCCGGACTGCCAGTTGATGGTGACCGCCAGGGATGACGACACCACCTTCGGCATCCTGCACAGCCGCTTTCATGAGGTCTGGTCGCTGCGCAAGGGCACCTCGCTGGAGGACCGCCCGCGCTACACGCCGTCCTCGACGTTCGAGACGTTCCCGTTTCCGGAGGGCATGGCCCCCACGGTCCCGCCGTCCGAGTATGCCTCGGACGCGAAGGCGCAGCGAATCGCCGAGGCCGCCAGGGCGCTCGTGACGGCCCGCGAAAGGTGGCTGGACCCGCCACAGATTGTCTCGTTCTCGCCGGACGTGCTGCCGGGGCTGCCCCCGAGGCGGAACCCGAAGGGCACACCGGCGGCAAGGGAGCTTGCGAAAAGAACGATGACCGCCCTCTACAATCTGCGCGGCAGGCCCGATGGAGTATGGCTCGACACGCTTCATCGGAAACTGGACGAGGTCGTCGCCGACGCCTATGGGTGGCCGTCGGCGATTACGGACGACGAAGCCATGGCGCGGCTGCTGGCCCTTAACGCGGCGCGCCCGGAGGCGAAGAAGGCAAAACCCGACGATGACCGGGACGCCTGACGACCGCGCCAGAACCGCAGAACAACGAGGCACACATGGACCCGATATCCGGGATTGACCCCGCGTCTCCGACATTCCGCGCAGACTGCGTCTTTCCGTCCTGGACGCTGACTGGCTCCCTACGTGTAGGTGCTCGCAATCATCGGGGCTCGTGCTCGCAAACGGAGCAGAGGGAGTAACCAACCGTGAGCGCACAGATCGAAATTGACGCGCCGGACACCTGGCCGAACGATCTCCGAACATACCTCGACCGAAATCACGACCTTTTTCTCGATTGGGAAATCGGGCCGTCTAAGTTCACTGCGGCTGATTATGATCCAGCGGTATATGGGCTGGAAGCCGTGTTGCGGCGCTATGCCATTCTTGGGTGGCATTGCACGCGTCTGACAGACGATGAGATCATGAATACTCGGGCCGACGGGATGCAGTTGCCTGATGTCGCTATGCTCCGTCGTAGACTGAACGACGTGGTTGAGGCGGGCCTTCTGTCCCAGAAGGTGGCTGACAGGCTGAAAGCCGAGCACCAAGCTGATGACCCGTGGCGAGCCGGAAGAGTGGTGCGGCGATAGCCACTATCGGTTTGCCTTGCATCATTGAGGCTGTCGTGCCGATAGCCAGCCTAGGTCATCAATGCTTCCTGCCGAGGAAAGTCGCGCGCCGATACCTCATTAGCCATGGCTACCAGACCGCCGAGCCTGTCGATCATGGGGGGGCGATTACGTGCCCATTGCTAGCGCAGAACATCCGAGAAGTCATACGCTTTCCGTCCCCCAAGTTTAGTGCGTTGACCGGTTGTGATGAATGGAGCCCACCCATATGAAAAAGCGAGTTACTTACCCAGTGCAGAAACCGACACAAGGCAAAACGACACCCTGCGTTCCGGCCGCCCGCTTTGCCTTGTCTGTCGTACTGCTCTGGGCGTTGCACTGGGTTTCCAACGAAATCATTTGGTTAACCCTTAAGCAGTGCACTGGTGTTTTGCGTTAAGGAATGCACTGTGCATCATTTTGGCCCTTAACGAGTGCACTGGTCTCTCGCCGTCGATCAGCTTCGCGATTTTGCCTGGGGTACCGCCCCGCATCCCGCCAAGGGGCTGAACCACGAAAACAAATGGGTTTCCAAAGGCCTCAAGGCCTTTGGCGGGTCCAGGGCGGAGCCCTGGCCTTGCTTTCTTGGAACGGCTATTGACAAAGGAGGCTCGTATAGGTAAGTAACGGATGCAATCAGTCAGAATGAGACCGAGCTGCCAATACTGCCGCGGTAGCGGCTTAGTTCAATTCCATTTGCACGCCATGATTGCACGCAACAAGCGGGCAGCTCGCCACGGAGCCGGAACAGACTCGGCCTCGCCAGGGGCAAAATGCTAGGAATGCCGTCCGTGTTCCTGTTTCTTACCGTACGTTTTCGCACGGATGGGCCTTCCGGCCTATGGTGCGCAAGCGCGCCCTCGCCACCGGCATCATGGCGCCGATTGGCAACCACAGCTTCCGCGCGACCGGGATCACGGCTTATCTTTCCAATGGCGGGACGTTAGAGCATGCTCAGGCCATGGCCGCGCATGAGAGCCCGCGGACGACGAAGCTCTACGACCGGACGAAGGAACGGCTGACACAGGACGAGGTGGAGAGGATTCTTTTGTGAAGAATGAAACTGGGTGATCCTGTGCCCGATTACGTGAAAAAGTCCGGCTGGAACGGCAGGCGGGCCGACACACGATCAAGCGGAGCGCATTCGGCTTTGAGCACCGACCAACCTAGCCGGCGCCCCCGAGCCGCGCTTTCAACGCCCTCAGCGCGTCGCGTGGCAAACGAACCAGCGGGTCTATGTCGAGAATATCGAGCGCCGTACAAAGTTGATGGCCCGGGCATGTTCCAAGCTGCGCCATCAACCCAACCGCCCAGAGAGTTCCGTGAACCTCGACGCCGCCATCAGCGGCAATCTTTCGTAGATTTGCGTCGCCCGTCATCAGAATGCCGCTGTACACTTCGGCAAAACGCAGGGCGAAGCAGTCGTTCAGACTCAAATGGCGGCGGTGTTCCCGAAAATACGTCATGGCGCGGGTAGCGTCTTCGGGTCCGAGCGCGCCGACGCGAAACCCTAGACGCACTAGATCGCCGCTCGTATAAGCGCCCAGGTCAAGGAGTTCCTGGACAAAAATCACGTCGGGAATCACGAACTCAAACGGCAAGGCGAGGGTCGCCTCCACGAGACGAACCTTCGCTAGGTCCATCAGGACCGAAGCGTCACTTACTACGATCTTCAGGCGTGTCATCGCCGCGCATCTCCTTGGCGATGACAGCAACCGACTCCTGAAGGAGATCCGCCGCCTTGGGCACCGTGATCATTTGCTCCGCTAGAGCGCGGTAACAGAGTCTTTTGAAGCGCTGGGGCTCCTCTATGCCGAGCTTTGGATCGAGGGGGCGCGGCTCGCTCTTGCGCCAGTGTCGCGCGGTCGTCTGAAAGTAGGAGCCGAGCTGTTCCTGCGAAATGATACCGAGGTCGCGAAAGCGCATCAGCAAGGCCGTCGCGGCGACACCATAGAGATGTTTCGTCGCGACCAGCTCCGAGAAGCCGAAGCCATTCCGATGACGGCCCACAGTCTCTTTGAGATGATCATCTGGCATGAGGAAAGCGCTGGCAAACCGATGTGCCGACTTCTCCTCATCCACACCCGTCACCCGCATGAGGCGGTGACCAAGTTCGTGGAGCAAAGTGAAGCGGCGGCGCTCTAGAGTGAATGCTTTGTTGACGACGATTACGGGGACGGGCGGCTGATCCGGACGCTCGACGAGGCAGGTTAATCCAGAGACAGACGCCGGCAACGGCAGCACCATGACTTTGATGCCGCGCTCTTCGAGCAACTCGGTCACGTCGGACAGCGGGTCGTTTCCGAGATTCCACTTTGCCCGCGCCTCCTTCGCGATGCTCTCGGCATCTTCGAAGTCGCGGACAATCTTGGGGGCGAAAGGCACTTTCCACGTCGAGCTATCAAGGTCGAGTATCTCCTCGATCATGAGATAGCGCTCGACATGTTCAAGAACGAGCGCCTCGACCAGGGCGCGATCCGGCGCGCTGGTTCCCGATTTCTTGCGGAATTCAAGCGATCCAAGACGGATGTCCATCGGCGCCGCGAGGAATTCAAGCGACACCGCGAGCGCTTTCGCCAGCGCGATCAGCACGGACGAGCTCGGCTCCATCTCGTCGCGCTCGTACTTACCGATGGCGGCATGAGTGATCTGCCCCTCCATCCGGTCCGCCAGGTTCCGCAGGGAGAGACCGGATTTGCGCCGGGCGATCCGCAACCTCTCTCCAATCATCATCTTGACCCCCCGCGGTTTACAGACTATGATATGGCTTGAATTTGTAAACCGAGGTTTAAGCCGCGTCAAGAGGCTGAGCCTCAACGAAAAACGGCGGATCGGTTGGCCCCGATCCGCCGTCTAATCCAGCCGGAAAGCTCAACCGGTTGGGCAGCCCCAGGAGCTGTGCCCCCAGTGTTCGCAACACATGATGGCACGATTTCCGGTCGCTGTGAATCCCGAGCGTGGACGTACAACGATAAGGAGCTCATCATGAGCAACCCGACCGAAGAGATCATTTCTATCATCGAAGAAACGGTCGTCAGCGAAGGAGTCGTCATCCTCGATATTGTCGATATCGAGGAATATGTGCTGGCGGGTCGCCAGGTGCCGCAGGCGCATCGCTACAAGTATCGCGTGAACAAGCAGCATTTTGTGGTGGAGACGCCCGAACTGACTTGCGAGCAGATCCTCGAGAAGGCCGGCTTGGTGCCCACTAGCCAGTATCGGCTGCGCCTGAAGCGCCGCAGCGGACCGCCAGAAGAGATCAAGGCCGGTCACACGGTTCACCTGCGCGACCATGGCGTTGAACGTTTTATCGCCCAGCCCAAGGAAGTGCAGGATGGGCTGGAGGCCCGCCGCCAGTTCGCGCTGATCCCGGACGATGCGGCCTTTCTTGACACACTCGGCCTGCACTGGGAGGCGTTGCGTGACGCCAACCGACTGTGGGTGATCATCTACGACATGCCCCTGCCGGCTGGCTTTCAGGTAGGGACCGCGAATGTGGCGATCGAGATCGCGCCGGGTTATCCCACCAGCCAGCTCGATATGGCCTATTTCTATCGTAAGCGGGGTCGCGGCATCACGTTGGAATCCCGGGCCGCGTAGTGCCAGATGTCGTCCATGACAGGGGACGACGGCATGGTTACGCGGCCTTCGCAAGCAGGGAACGGCCCTACGACTGATCGTACGGGCGCCTGCGGGCGGGGCGCCGACGTGAGCAACACCTGCAGGCGCCGCAGTTGGACGGCGGAGCAGAAGCGGTGCATCGTGGCCGAGAGCATGGAGCCGGGCGCGTCGGCTGCGATAGTGGCCCGCCGACACGGTATCAACAGCGGGCAGGTCTACGCGTGGCGACAGCAGCTGTTGCTGCAAGGTGCATTCGCGGCCGGGGTGGACACCAGGTCGGGCCTGGTGGGCGCCGATGTGACGACGACCGCTCAGCGCCCGGACGTGGCCATCGCTGCAGCACCGGAGTCGAGCCCCCCGGCAACGCCAATCCCGCCGATGTCCGCGCAGCCAGAGAGCCGGGTCGACACCGCGACGCCAGATCGTGTTTCAGGGCGGGTGGATGAGGATTTCGGCGCTGAGGACGCCCCTACGACTGATCGTACGAGCGCCTGCGGACGGAGCGCCGACGTGAGCAACACCTGCAGGCGCCGGCGTTGGACGGCGGAGCAGAAGCGGCACATCGTGGCCGAGAGCATGGAGCCGGGCGCGTCGGCTGCGATAGTGGCTCGCAGGCACGGCATCAGTAGCGGGCAGGTCTACGCCTGGCGACAGCAGATGTTGCTGCGCGGGGCATTCGCGGCCGGGGTCGACACCACGTCGAGCCTGGTGGGCGCCGATGTGACCACGACCGCTCAGCGCCCGGACGTGGCCAACGCTCCACCACCGGATGTGGGCCCTCCGGAAACGCCAATCCCGCCGATGTCCGAGCAGCCGGAGAGCCGGGTCGACATCGCGACGCCAGATCGTGTTTCAGGGCGGGTGGATGAGGATTTCGTTGCTGAGGATGCTCCTACGATCGATCGTAGGAGCGTTCTCAGCAACTCCGCCTCCGCACGCGCGGGTCGCCGTCAGACTGACCGGGCCGATGCCGTCGCGCTGCAGGGCAGGCTGGTGTGTGCGCTACGCCGCTTCCGCCAAGGGGACCGCGTCGACCGCACCGGGTGGTCGCCAGTTCCAGGGGAGCAACTGCTCAAGTTCGTGGCTCTTGATGCTGCCGGAGACCAGACGTTTGAGCACGTCGGTCAGATATGCCAGTGGATCGATGCCCGCCAACTTCGCTGTGTTCATCAGCGTCAGTGCGATAGCCCAATGGTCCGCCGCGCCGTCAGATCCCGCGAACAGCGCGTTCTTCCTTGCAATAGCCACACCCTTCATGCCGCGCTCAACGATGTTGGTGTCTATCTCCAGCCGCCCATCATCGAGGAAGAGCACCAGCCCAGACCAGTGCCGCAGCATATAGCCGATGGCATCCGCCAACGGCGAGGCGCTGGACACGCGCGGCAGCGTGGCTTTCAGCCAGGTCTGCAGTGCTTCGACGATCGGCCGGCTCCGCTGCTGGCGGACCGCGCGGCGGTGATCGGCCGGCTGGCGACGGATCTCGGCCTCGATCGCGTAGAGTTTGGCGATCTGGGCGAGAACCTCGGCGGCGAGCGGCGACTTGGTTCTCGCGTGGAAGTCGTAGAACCGTCGCCGCGCATGCGCCCAGCAAAAGATCAGTTCAATGGTGCCGTCGCTGCGCTTCGCCAGCGCGGGGAATCCAGCGTAGCCATCGACTTGCAGCTTTCCCCGGAAGCCCGCGAGATGTTCGGCGGGATGCTGGCCCTTGCGGTTCTCGCTGTAGATGTACGCGGCGGCCGGATGCCCCGGACCCTTCCAGGTGCGCGGGTCGACCGCATAGCACCACAGGCGCCCGGTCTTGGTTTTGCCGGTACCGGGAGCGAGCACCGGCAGCGTGGTGTCGTCGGCGAACACCACCGGCGCGGACAGCACGGTCGAGACCACGAGATCGTAGAGCGGGCGCAGCCACCAGCAGGCCCGTCCCACCCAGTCGCTCAGCGTCGAGCGGTCGATTGTGATGCCCTCGCGCTTCATCATTTCGGCTTGCCGGTACAATGGGAGAAAGTCGGCGAACTTGCTGACAACAACGTGCGCCAGGAGCGCTTCAGTTGCCATCCCGCCATCGATGGGCCGCTCCGGCGCCGGCGCTTGCACGACGGCTTCTCCGCAGGAGCGGCAGCCATAGCGCGGGCGCCGGGTGACCTTCACCCGAAACTGGGCGGGAATGCGGTCCAGCATCTCGGTGCGGGTCTCGTCGATCAGGTGCATCTCACCGCGGCAGCAGGGGCACTCCTTGCTGTCGATGTCGATGATCACCTCGTCGCGTGGCAGGTGCGCGGGCAATGCGCCGAGATTGCGCTGCGGGCGGGCTGCACGGCGGCGGCGGCGCTGCTCCTCTGACTTCTCCCCGGCGTCATCGGCTGCCGCTTTCTCTGCCGCCTCCTGCTCGGCATCCTCCATGGCGAGTTTCAACTGGTCAGGCGACATCTGCTCGGAGCGCTGACCGAAGCGGTGGCGCAGCAGTTTATGGATCAGGGACTGCAGTTTCTCGATCTCTGCCGTCAGCTCAATCACCTGCGCATCACGCTGCAGGGCCGCTGCGACGGCATCGCGAACCATGCTTTGCAGCGCTGCGGAGTCGTCTGGCAGGGCGGTGACGTCGATCTGCATGTCGGCAGGTTGACCAAACGCCACCGCGTCGCTGCAAGGACTAATTACATTGGTAACGGTATCGTTACCCAACCAGTTCCGGTCGGCGACTCGTCACTGGCGCCCGCCATTCACAACCTTCCAGCAACGTCGCCAACTGGGCCACCGTCAGCGAGATCGCGCCCGTGCCCGTCGTCGGCCAGATGAACTGGCCATGCTCCAGACGCTTCGTCAGCAGGCACAGTCCTATACCGTCGTGCCAAAGAAGCTTGATCAGACCTGCACGTTTGCCACGGAACGCAAAGACTGCGCCATCGAGTGGGTCATGTGCAAGCACCTGCTGCACTTGCATGGCAAGACCCGCCATCCCGCGCCTCATGTCCGTAGTGCCGCAGGCGAGGTAGACCCGGACACCATGTGGCGCGGCGATCATGACCGCTCCAGTACGGCCAATACCCGCCGCAATGCGCCTTCATTCACCCTTGCATCGACACGCACAGTCGCGCCACCAGCCAGCATGATTTCAATCCGACCGTCCAGGTCGACGGGTGGCTCCGAATCAGGCGCCGCGGGCGTGACTACCTCCAGGTGGGTAGGACCCGCTGCCCCGACATCGACGCGCACGAAACGCGGCTTCGTGTCGGCCACTCCGCCAAGCGCACCGCAAAGAAGCTGCTGCCGCCACGTATAAAGCAGGCCGCTGCTAATGCCGTGCTTGCGGGCCACCATGATCGGCGACACGCCGGGCTGCAAACTCTCCGCCGCAATCTCGCGCTTGTGCTCGACCGTCCAGCGGCGGCGGCGTTCACCACGAGTGATCACCTCGATAGGTCGATTGCGGGTGCCCGTACGACCAGTCGTAGGAGCGTCCGTGGATTTCAAAGCCATTTTCGTAACCCCCTCGTCCTTTCTCAAGGACGACAGGTGGCACTATTTTCCTCGCGTTTCGCAACGTGCTGTTCCGACCCCGCTTACTTTCTATCCGCCGTTGCAGCGACTGGACGCCCAACAGATTGCTTGCGTTCAGGCTGTTGAAACGGTCGATGGCAAGGGCTGGCAGCGGTGGTCGCGGCATCGGATCGGCACTGCCGTTTGGGCGCCGGGAGTCGATAATCTGGAAAGCCATTTTGCCTACGTCCAGGATTGGCTGGCGCGGGAGACGGAGCGGTGAGACCCCTAATCGCGCTCAGCCTGACTGAACAGCAATACGGTACGCTGAAGAACCACCTCTTTCCCGGCGACGGGAAGGAGGCGGCAGCGATTGCGCTGTGCGGGCGCCGGGCAGGGGCGGAACGTCATCGCCTGCTCGTGCGGGAGGTCCATCCGATCCCCTACGACGTATGCAGTCTGCGTGCGCCCGATGCGATCCGCTGGCCGGTGGAATGGCTTGACCCCCTTCTCGATCGCGCCGCGGCCGCCGGCCTCAGCGTGGTCAAGTTCCACAGTCATCCTAGCGATTATCGCCGCTTTTCCGCGGTTGATGATCAGAGTGACGCCGCGCTGTTTCCGGGCATCCATGCCTGGGTTGGACGCCCCATTATTCATGCGAGTGTGGTGATGCTCGCGGATGGAACGCTGTTTGGCCGCAGCGTCGATGGAGATGGTGGCTTCACCCCGCTGCACATGATCACCTGCGTCGGCGACGATATCCGTATCTGGCACGATCATGACCCGTTGCCGGCAGCGCTATCGCTGCGGGTCGGACGGCCAACGGCCGCCTTCGGTCACCGCATGACAGCGGAATTCGGTCAGCTGGCCGCCGCCGTTGTCGGCGGATCGGGCACGGGCAGCATCGTCATTGAGCAGCTGGCTCGCCTTGGCTTTGGGCGCCTCGTCCTGGTCGACCCCGAGCGGGCTGAGCACAAGAACATGAACCGCATCGTTAACGCGACTTGGCAGGACGCTGAGGAAGGCGTGCCGAAGGTCGCGATCGCCCGCCGCGCGATCGAAGCCATGCGACTCGGCACCACGGTCGACACCTATGCTGGCAACCTGGTGCGACGGGATATCGCGGAGGCCATGGCCGGGTGCGACATCCTTTTTGGTTGCGTCGATTCCGCCGAAGGCCGGGACGTGCTCAACCGCATCAGCGCTTACTACCTGCTGCCATACATCGATGTCGGTGTTCGGATCGGCGCGCTGATGGACGGCACGATCGACCGCATCGACGGCGTCGTGCATTACCTCAAGCCCGGCGGCTCCAGCCTCTATTCGCGGCAGGCCTATCAGCAGTCCCAGGTCGCGGCCGACGCGCTCCGGCGCAGTAACCCGTCGCTTTATGCGGAACGGCAGCGTGAGAAATATATTGATGGCGCGGAGGAGGAGGCGCCGGCGGTAATCAGCGTCAACATGACCGTCGCAGCCATGGCCGTGAATGAGATGCTGGCGCGCCTCTACCTGACGCGCAATCGGCCCAATCGCAGCTTCGCGACGCTGCGGATCAACCTCGCCGAGATGGAAATCGACGCCGAGCCCGAGGGCGATCAATGCCCCTTGTTTGGCCCGGCGGCCGGCATCGGCGACATCGAGCCCCGGCTCTCCTTGCCCGAGCTGAGCGCCTGAGATGTTACGATATTCGTGGTCGCTCCTCGTCCGGTTCTCTGCCTGGGTTTGGCGCCGGCCGATCGTTTACCGCGGACGGCATGTTACCGATCTGCCCGACAGGCTTGCGCGCGGTCTCGTCTACATCGTCGGCGACGGTGGGTATGACTGGTCAGCCGCAATGCTTTGTCCCGGCGGATGCGGCAAAACACTGGAGATGAACCTGCTGCCCGACGCGCACCCCGTCTGGAAAATCGCGGAGCAAACAGACGGCGCCGTCACATTGCATCCCTCTGTTTGGCTCAAGACCGGTTGCAAGTGCCATTTCGTTCTGCGCGACGGCCTGGTGCGATGGACTTAACGCCCGCTCATTGTCCGCTCACAACCCGGGATTATCGCGCCTGGGTTCGCAAGAAGGTGTGCATATGATTACGAGTCTGAGCACGGCCACTCTTCTCAATGCCGCACTACACGACCCGGGCGGGAAGGTCCACGTGCGATGGCCGGACGACAGCAAAATCACTCCTGTGTTCTCCGCTTGCGGTCGATATCGCTACGAGTTGCAAGAGGTCTGGGACACCAAGCGTCGAGTCTGGCTTTGGGTCTTGATGAACCCCAGTGTAGCTGGGCTCGAATTCTCGGACCAGACGGTATCCAAGACCGGTCGGATGTCCCGCTTGGGGGGAGCCGGCGGCCAGATCATCACGAACACTGGGGCTTATCGTTCAACGTCGCCGGCCGGACTGCGGACGGTGAGTGATCCAGTTGGTCCCGCCAATGAATCAACTATTCTGCGCCTTGCCCAGTCGCCAAACGTGGCAAAGGTGATATTGGCCTACGGCAAACCGCCTAAGGCGCTACGGGGGCAGGGCATCAGACTGGCGCGCCTGCTGCATGAGCGCGGCGTCGAACTCCATGTCCTGCGCCTCTCCAAGGACGGTACACCCATGCATCCGCTATCTCGCGGCAAGGGCTTCATCCCCATCTCCACAGGGCCAACAAGGTGGGTGCCCCCGCATGCCTAACCGCCGATCCGCGCCTCCAACTGAAGGGCACGCAAGAATATCTCGATACGCCGCCCATCCAGCGCCATCCGGCCTGCACGGCGGGCGGTGGGAAGGTCCCAAGACGACAGGGCCGTGACACAGCGGGCGCAAGCCCCTTGCCCCGACCAAGGCACCCACCCCTCACGCGCGGTAAGCACTTTCCGGCCACTGTACGCCCGATAATTACCATTGTCGGGCGTAGGGGATTCGGGCTAGTCTGCCGCACGAAATTCCGGTCAACGCCGCTCTGGAGCCGCTCAAACCGCCATTGACACCGCGGCCGACGCCTACGCCCGTCGAGCCGACAACACCCGGCGCGCCTACCGCGCCGGCGTGCGCGCCTGGTGCGCATCCTGCGCCAGGCATGGTCTGCCCTGTCTCTACCCTACCCGCCCGCGTCGTCGATGTCATCGCCTTCCTCGCCCCGAGCGCGGCCGTGGCCTCTTGGTCAACACCGTCGAGCGCAACCGGTCACATCCCCTCGGTCAGGCGGCGCTCGGCACCGGGATTTTTGGATGTGGCGTGCCGGTTCGCGCTGCCGCGATGAGATCGCGGGCGTAGGCCCAGGGATCGACGTTCCGCTTTCGGCA